>Ga0182742_1001756_pt1 | contig 26344 bp, 18 predicted proteins | sample eDN5th37CBELigMG_FD_128880 | JGI IMG/M metagenome (GOLD analysis project Ga0182742, IMG submission 128880) | Enriched Miracle-Growth compost microbial communities from Emeryville, California, USA - eDNA 5th pass 37_C BE-Lig MG (version 2)... ...
AGCCGGCCAGGCGGCGGTAGGCGAGGAAGTCGGAATCGAACTCTCGGTTCGAAACTACAGCACCACCACGGCCGCCGGGCCGTTCCTGGTCGAGTTCTACCTTTCGGCGAACAACAACTACGACGACCTGGCGCAGGACGAGTTGATGTTCACCGTCGAGTTCGACGGACTCGAGCCGAACGCCACGTCGACAAACGTGCACCGCTGGCGGGTGGTTCCCGACCTCAAGGCCAGCCAGTTCTACGTGAAGGTGTTCATCGACCGGCCGAACAGCGGGTTCGTCTGCGATCCCGACACCGGGGCGACGGCGGGGCAGTTCGGCTGTGTGGATGAGTCGGGAACGGTGCAGTTGGAGATCACCAACAACCGCACCATCATGAGCGCCCAGCTGACGATCCGCCGGCCGGAGATCGTCGTCTCCGGTGATCCGACGGTGACCATCCCCACGGGCGACTGCTACTTCGGTCAGCCGATCGAGTTCACCTACCGGCTCTGCAACGAGGGCCCCGTGCAGGCGGTGGGCTTCGTCGACTCGCTGCTCATCTCCGTCGATCGCGAGCTCAATCTGCCCTTCGCCGGGCAGGGGGATGACGAGATCGACACGTCGCCGGTCCGCTGTGGCGGCGAGGATGGAACCGACTGCGGCGGCGGTGGGATCTGCTACGACGGCTTCTGCCACATGTTCTGCACCGGCGATCTCGTGGCGAGCGACTGCGCGGAGAACCTCGTCTGTGCCGAGGATCCCGACCTGCCGTACACCGTTGGCACGACCTGCCAGAACTTCCTCGACGTCAGCACCGCGCCGGTCACCAGGAAGTGCCGGACCTACACGCGGACGGTGACGCTGCCCGAGACCGACCGGTATGGGAATCGGTTCGCGGAGCGCGCGTACTACATCGGCGTGATCGCGAACCGCGACTTCTGGCCCGAGGAGGCGGACCCGAACAACAACAAGAAGGTCATCGTGGACCCGATCTTCTGCCGCTACCCGGATCCGGACCTGACGCCGGTTTCGCTGGTCGCCCCGGCGCGCATGGCCGCCGGTGAGACGGTTACCATCGTCCGGAAGATCGAGAACAAGGGGATCATCTCGGGTGAGGCGAAGTACCGCTACGTGCTGAGCCACAACGATAGCGCCACCTTCGACGACGACGTCGTCCTCCAGGTCGTCTCCACGGGCGGCGATGGAGTCGTGAGCGTCGGGCCGGTCAGCACCTCCGAGGCGACCGATCTGGTCCTCGTTCCGTCGAACACGGTCGAGGGCGACTACCGCCTCGGCATCGTGATCGACGGGGAGGGTGCCCTCCGCGAGCTCGACGACACCAACAACGTGTACGTGATGCCCGGCGTGGTGAAGGTCGAGAAGTCGGCCCTCCGCATCCTCACCCGCACCCTCCCGCCCGCCACCGTGGGCGCCGACTACGCGCAGCACCTCGTCGCCGCAGGCGGCGTGGCTGCCTACGACTGGTCGGTGGACGCGCTCCCGAGCGGCCTCAGCATCTCGCGGGACGGCCTCATCAGCGGCACGCCGCGCGAGCCCGGCGACTACCACTTCACCGTGACGGTCAAGTCGGGCCAGGCCACCGCGTGGGAGCCGCTCGCGCTCCGCGTCCTCGAGCCGATGGGCCCGCTGGTCATCACCACCCCCTCGCTTCCGCCTGCGGTGAAGAACACCCCCTACTCGGCTCGGATCACCGCGCAGGGTGGCAAGCCCTTCTCCGGCGCGGGCGAGCCTCCGTACAAGTGCCGCAAGGCCGGTGGCACGCTCCTCGGCGTGTCGGTGACGGAAGACTGCATGATCACCGGTTCCTCCCCCCAGCCGGGTGATCCGCAGGTCTTCACGATCGAGCTCTGGGACTCCCTCGGTAACACGGCGACCAAGGAGTTCACCCTCGTCGTGCTGGAGGAGAACGACCTCTACATCGACGCGGAGCGTTGGGTGCAGGCGGACGCCGGCCGCGAGTACGGCATCCGGTGCATCCGGGCGGCCAACGGCGACGGGAAGTACACCTGGTCGCTGGAGGAGACCGAGACCAAGCGGCTCCCGAAGGGGATGGCGTTCTTCTACCGCTACTACGACGACGTCCGGCCCTTCGATCCCGAGGTCGACCCGCCGGGGCTCACCGAAGCATGCATCACCGGTGTGCCCCAGGAGTGCGGCAGCTTCATCGTCCCGGTGCGCGTGACCGACGCGTCGCGCCAGTCCGATTCGGCGGACCTGCCGCTCAACGTCTCCTGCGCCACCGGCAGGCTGGTCGAGAACCAGATCGGCCCGGTCAAGCGGGGCGAGTCGGTCGACGTCCAGCTCACCGCCGAGGGAGCGGGGAACATCAAGTTCCGGCTCTTCTATGGCCGCCTGCCCAACGGCCTCGACATGGACGAGACGGGCAGGGTGAGTGGCGTGGTCGGGAACGACGCGGAGTACGGCACCTACAACCTCATCGTCGAGCTCTCGAGCGAGGTGGGCGTCTATGCCCTCGAGCCGCTCGTGGTCCTCGTGGATCCGGACGTTCCGGAGATCCGGAATCCCACGCAGACGAAGGGTGGTGACAGCAAGTGCTCCACCGCTGGTGGCGGTGCGGGCATGCTCCCCTTCGCCGTGGTGATCCTCGCCCTCGCGGCGGCGGCGCTCCGCCGCCGCGTGGCGGTGGTCGCGCGCATCTCCTCCTTCGTGGCGGTTCTCGCCCTCGCCGGCGGTGCCGATGCCCAGACGGTGAACCACGGCTACCTGGCCACCGCCCCCTTCGACTTCCCCTACACGAGCCTGCAGGGCGCGATCCGCAGCAGCACCCACAGCGATCGCGACTGGAGCGCCGGTACGGACATGTGGATCGTGGCGATGCCCGCCGGATTCACCTTTCGCTACTTCGGCAACACCTACAGCCACATCGGGATCAGCGGAAACGGGGCGCTGGTGCCGTACACGTCCGGCTCGCCCTCGGGCAACTACTACGTGCCGGTCACCAACACGGCCCTTCCCAACACCGGTAACCCGAACGGAATCATCGCGCCGTGGTGGGACGACTTCGCGCGGAGCTCGACCCTCTCGCCGTTCGGCACGGCGGGCGGCCTCTTCTACAAGGTCGAGGGCGTCTATCCGAACCGCGTCTTCAAGGTGCAGTGGAAGCACCTGACCCACTACATCTGCTCGTCGTCCACTTCCTACCGGCACTGCAACACGACCCGGACCTACTCGTTCCAGGCCTGGATCTACGAGGCGAGCGCCAACCTCAACAGCACCATCGTCTTCCTCTACGACACGCCGCTCGGTCCGGACGGCACGCCGTGGGGCGGCTGGGAGACCGCATACACCGGCAGCTCCGCTTCCTACCTGCCCAGCGGCACCGTCGGTCTCGAGAGCGTCGATCAGACCAAGGGGCTGACCCTCCTGTCCTGCTCGCCCAACTGCACCTTCGACCTCAACTGGCCCGACCAGAAGGCGATCCTCATCACCCAGAAGGCCGACCTCCGCGCCCTCTCCGCCAGCGGCGATCCGATTGGCTGGGCCGGAGTGCCGATGGATGTCAGCGCCGAGGTGCAGAACATCGGCCTGCTCGCCGCCAGCGAGTTCTCGGTCGAGTTCTTCGGCAGCACGGATGCGCAGCTCGACGCGACGGATCGCAGCCTCGGCGTCGCTGCGGGCACGCAGACCCTCTCCCCCGGCACCTCGATGCAGTTCTCCCGCGAGGTGGTGCTCCCGGAGGACCTGCAGCCCGGCGACTACTACATCATCGCCAAGGCAGATCCGGTTCGCGCGGTGGACGAGGACTTCCTCGAGAACAACATCGCCGTGTACGGGCCGTTCGTCATCGGCGAGGCCGCCGCGGACGCCACCGTCGAAGCCATCGTCGTTCCCGAGACCGCCACCGTCGGCGCCGAGTTCGTCCTCGATTGGACCGTCCGCAACCGCGGCAACGTTCCGATGATCGACGTGCCGTACGCGGTGGTGCTCTCGGACAACGAGGTCATCGGCGGCACCGACCTTCGCGTCGCCACCGGCACCCTCAGCGTCGGCCGGCTGACCACCGCTCCGGTTCGCACCCTGGTCACCATTCCCTCCACCGTGCGGGCGGGCCAGTACTACCTCGGCGTCGTGATCGATCCGGACGACGTGGTCCCGGAGGTCGACGAGTTCAACAACAGCCGCGCCTCCGACCAGCCGCTCACCACCGTCGGCGGGCCGCTGCAGGTGCTGACCACCGAGCTGCCCGTGGCAGCGATCGGCTCGCCGTACTGCGCGGAGCTTCGCGCTGCCGGCGGCAACGGCGACTACACCTGGACCGTCGCCGCGGGCTCCGAGCTGCCCCCCGGCCTCGCCCTGGATCGCCGCTCGGCGCGGACCACGCTCCTGTGCGGCGTTCCCGCTGCGCTCGGTTCCTACGAGTTCTCGCTGCAGGTGGCGTCCGGTGCGGAGACCAGGACCGCCTCGGTCTCGCTCACCGTCGATGCGTCGGGCGCGCCGCTCACCGTCGTCACCCTCGAGCTGCCCTGGGGCGTGTTCAACGCGCCGTACAGCGGGCAGCTGGTGGCGGCGGGCGGGAAGCCGCCGTACGAGTGGAGCCTCACCGGCGGTTCGCTGCCCCCTGGACTCGTCCTGGACCGCAAGGGCCGGATCACCGGCACCCCGATGGCGCCCGGCTCGTTCGGCCTCACCGTACAGGTGACGGATTCCGCCGGCATGGTCGCCCCGCGCTCGGTGACGCTGACGGTCAGCGAGCCCACGCGGGTGGGCTGCGTGACCACCGAGCTCGCCCCCGTCGCGGTCGGCACCCCCGTGCGGGACCGCCTCGTCGCCGCGGGTGGTTCGGGCAACTACACCTGGAAGGGCGTCGAGGTGCGCCGCCTTGCCTCCGCTACCGACGCCGGCGGATCGCTCGGCATCCCGGAGCCTCCCGGCCTGGTGCTCTCCGCCAGCGGCGAGGTCGCCGGAACGGCTTCCACCGCCGGCCGTTATCTGTGGACGGTCGAGGTCCGGGACGGCTTCATCTCCGAGCTGTGCCTCGTGCTCGTCGACGTGACCTACGAGCAGGGCCTCACGGTCACCACCCGGTCGCTCGCCGATGCGGACGTGGGCGTTCCCTACCAGGCGCAGCTCGAGGCGTCGGGTGGCCAGGGCATCACGTGGCGGCTCGTCGACGGCAACACGCTCCCTGCCGGTCTCGACCTCAGCCCGTCCGGCCTGATCTCCGGTACGCTCGACGTCACCGCCCTGGCGGGCGCGGAGCGGAAGACCTTCGCCTTCGCGGTCGAGGCCCGGGACAACGCCGGCAGGTCGGGCGTCGCGGCCCTCTCGATCACGCTGCGGAAGGCGCAGCCCGCGCCGCCCACGCAGCCGTCGATCGACGCTGGGAAGGACGGCGGCTGCCAGGCGGGCGCAGCCGCGCCCGGGATGCTCGGAGTCGTCATCGCGCTCGGGTTCATCGCCCGGCGTCGCCGGCACTAACATCGGTCGCCTGGTCCGCGGAGCCCCTCGGGCCCCGCGGGCCCGTCCCCGCGCTGCGTCGCGTGGGGGCGCTCGGCGGAACATCAGCAAGGGATTTCGAACATGAACCAGAAGCTCCGCTGGCTCGGCCTCGCCGGTCTGATGGCGCTCCTCGCTGCCTCCGCGGTGGCCTGTGGCGGCGACGACGACGATGGCAACGACCCGGCTCCTACGAAGACCCTCTGCGACGACGTGGCCTGCGAAGGCGGCACGACGTGCGATCCCGCGGACGGCGCCTGCAAGTGCGGCGGCGCCGGCGGCCCGATCTGCCACTCCGACGAGGTGTGCGTCCTCGAGCCGACCGCCGCCTGTGTCTCCAACGCGTGCTCGCTCATCACCTGCGAGCGCGGCATGTCCTGCGATCCCACCCGGGGTGAGTGCACCTGCGGCGGCGCGATCTGCGACGAGGGTACCTTCTGCATCGACGACCGCTGCGTGACCGGCGGCGCCTGCGCGGGCGTGGCCTGCGGCGACGGCGAGCACTGCGACCCCGCCGACGGCCTCTGCAAGTGCGGCGACCAGGTCTGCCCGTTCGGCCAGCGGTGCGAGGACGGCGCCTGCGTCGAGGATCGCTGCAACGGCGTCAACTGCGGCGAGGGCTCGGTCTGCAGTCCGGACGATGGCCTCTGCCACTGCGGCAGGGCCGACGGTCCCGTCTGCTCCACCGGCCAGACCTGCGTCGGCGGCGCCGAGGCGCCCGCCTGCGAGGGGCACGACGTCTGCGCGGACGCGGCGATCCGCTGCCCGACCGGCACGGTCTGCGATCCGACCAGCCCCACCGGCGCCTGCCGCTGCGGTGGCATCGGCGAGGCCTTCCCGGTGTGCGATGCCGACCAGACCTGCAACCCCGAGCGCCGGCAGTGCCTCGGCGGTGACCAGTGCAGGAACGTGACCTGCGGCGACGGCCTCACCTGCAACCCCGAAAACGGCGAGTGCACCTGCGGTGGCGTCGGCCGTCAGCCGTGCGCCGAGGGCGAGCTCTGCGTCGCGATCGGTGGCGAGGCGACCTGCACGTCGGCGTGCAACCCCTTCGCGGTCGACCCCTGCGGGGCTGGCAAGGGCTGCTTCTTCGACGAGGACCAGCGGGAGATGGGCACCTTCTGCGCGCCGCTCGGGGTCAATCCCGCGGGGCCGGATGCGGAGTGCCTCCACGCCACCGACTGCCAGGCCGGTTACCACTGCGCGGAGGTGGGCGACTCGCTGAAGTGCCGCGCCTACTGCCACGAGACGGAGATGCCCTGCGGCAACAGCAGCCAGCGGTGCAACCCGATCGATCCCAGCGGCCTCGGCTTCTGCGCCACGATCAACTGATCGACCGCCGCTCGCGCCCGGTCTGACGGGGCGAGCGGCTCCGAAGGAACCGCCGGGCTCCGCCCCGGCATCTGCCACCCGGCTTCGCGCCCCTGCGGAGCCGGGTGGTTCGTTTTCCGGCTGGGCGGCTCCTCCCGTGGCGCTGTCGGTTGGTCGGGCGGACGCAAGGGGGCTGCGGCCACCGCAGTCGGATGGCGCGCGGCGCTCGCCCACCACGGATCGCCGCCCCTGCAGTTCCTCCTCGCCGATCGCAGCGGCGCCATCGGCGCGCAGCGCGCCGGCTTCGTCCCCGTGCCGAAGCGTCCGGCGACGCGCCCGCAGGAACCGCCTGGCGGCACCTCGTTCCCGCGGAGGAGCTGCCGGGCATCCGCGATGCTGCCGGCGACCTCGTCGTCTCCGGCGATGGCCTCGCTCCCAGCGGACTGCGCGAAGGGGCGCGCTGGCGGAACCAGCGCGTCCGCTCCATGCTCGCCGGCGTGCGCCGCCGCGATCCAGGCCAGGCTCCTCCAGGGAGCGACGCCCCTCGATTGACAGCCGCACTGCGCCATCGCTAGCGTCGGGCGAACCGGCTCACCAGGGGGGCGCCATGGTCGGCAATCCGTTCACCGCGGACCACGAGGCGTTCCGCCGCACCGTCCGGCAGTGGGTCGAGAAGGAGCTTCGGCCCCACGCCCTCGAATGGGACGAGGCGGGCATCTTCCCCGCCGAGGTCTTCCGCCGGGCGGGCGAGCTGGGACTGCTGGGGATCCGGCACAGCCCGGAGAGCGGCGGGGCGGGCCTCGACTACGGGTACGTGGTCGCCTTCGTCGAGGAGCTGGCCCGTTCGGAGAACGCGGGGGTCAACACCGCGCTCCTCGTCCAGGCGGAGGTGGCCACGCCCATCATCGACGCGCTCGGCACCGAGGAGCAGAAGAAGCTCTTCCTCGAGCCGGCGATCCGCGGCGAGAAGATCGCCGCCCTCGGGATCAGCGAACCGAACGCCGGCTCCGACGTGGCCAGCATCCGCACCACCGCCCGCCGCGCCGGCGACGACTACGTCATCAACGGCGCCAAGATGTGGATCACCAACGGCACCCGCGCCGACTTCGTCACCCTGGCCGTCCGCACCGGGGACGAGGGGCACGGCGGGATCTCGCTGGTGACCTTCCCCACCGACGTGCGCGGCTTCTCGGTGGGCAAGAAGCTGGAGAAGGTCGGCAACCTCGCCTGCGACACCGCGATCCTCTACTTCGAGGATTGCCGCATCCCGCGCCGCTTCCTCCTCGGGGAGGAGAACGCCGGCTTCGTGCACATCATGACCAACTTCCAGGGGGAGCGCCTCGGCGCCGCCCTGATCGCCAACGCCGGCATGGAGTTGATGATCGAACAGGCGCTGCGCTACGGCCGCGAGCGCCACGCCTTCGGCAGGCCGATCGGGAGCTTCCAGGTGTGGCGCCACCGCTTCGTGGAGCACATGACCGGCATCGAGGCGGGCAAGCGGCTCTGCTACCACGCCGCCGCGCTCTTCGACGACTGGCTCGCCGGCAGGACCGACATCCCGCCGGTCCGCGAGATCTCGATGGCCAAGCTCTACTCCGGCGACCTGGCCCAGAAGGTGGCCTACGACGTGATGCAGTTCTTCGGGGGCATGGGCTACGTCACCGAGACCCCCATCGCCCGGGCCTGGCGCGACGTCCGGCCGCTCACGATTGGCGGCGGGACCAGCGAGGTGATGAAGGAGATCATCTCGAAGATCTCCGGCTTCTAATCCGCGCCGAACGCTATCGACAGCTCCGGGCCTTTCGCCGATACTCCGCCGCTTCCTTCGGCCCCGGCGGTGAAGCGAAAGATGGACAAGGCGCTCGAAAAGGCCCGAACGCTGGTGGAGGCGCTGCCCTGGCTGCGCGCCTTCGCCGGCAAGACCCTCGTGATCAAGTACGGCGGCCACGCGATGACCGACGAGGCCTGCAAGGCCTCATTCGCGCAGGACGTGGTGCTGCTCCAGCACGTGGGGATCCGACCGGTGGTGGTGCACGGCGGCGGGCCGCAGATCGACTCCGCGCTGGAGCGGATGGGGATCAAGAGCACCTTCGTGCAGGGGCTGCGGGTCACCGACGAGCCGACCATGGGCGTGGTGGAGATGGTGCTCGCCGGCCAGGTCAACGGCGAGGTGGTCACCAGCGTGACCAACGCCGGTGGCCGCGCCGTCGGCCTCTCCGGCCGCGACGCCACCTGCATCCTCGGCAGGAAGATCGAGCCCCGTGAAGGCGAGCCCGACATCGGCAGGGTGGGCGAGGTGGTGCGGGTCGACCCCCGGATCATCCGCACCCTCCTCGACGACGGCTTCCTCCCGATCATCGCCCCGGTGGCGGTCGACGCGGCGGGGAAGGCGCTCAACATCAACGCCGACACGGTGGCGGGCCGGGTCGCCGGCGCGCTCGGCGCGGAGAAGCTGGTCCTCCTCACCGACATCGCCGGGATCCTCGACCGTGAGAAGAAGCTGATCAACGAGCTGAGCGAGCGGGACGCGGAGCGGGCCATCGAAGACGGCACCGTCACCGGCGGCATGATCCCCAAGGTTCGTTCCTGCCTCGACGCCCTCGCGCAAGGGGTGGGGAGCGTTCACGTGATCGACGGAAGGGTGCCCCACGCGCTCCTTCTCGAGATCTTCACCGACCGCGGCGTGGGCACGGTCATCCGGCGCCAGGGAGTGTGAGCGATGACGACGGAAAACGCGAAGATTGCGGAGCGGGCACAGAAGGTCCTCGTCGGCAACTACAAGCAGCAGCCGATCGCCATCGTACGGGGCCAGGGTACCCACCTCTGGGACGCGGACGGCAGGCGCTACCTCGATTTCATCGCCGGCATCGCCACGGTCTCCCTCGGCCACTGCCATCCGAAGGTGGTCGCCGCCCTCGAGGCGCAGGCGAAGCAGCTCTGGCACACCGCCAACATGGTCTACACCGAGCCGCAGGTGGCGCTGGCGGAGCGGATCGTCGCCAACTCCTTCGCCGAGCGCGTCTTCTTCTGCAACTCGGGCGCGGAGGCGAACGAGGCGGCGCTCAAGCTCGCCCGGCGCGTGCAGCACGATCGCGGACAGCAGCGCTACGAGATCATCTCGTTCCTCAACAGCTTCCACGGGCGCACGCTCTTCACCGTCAGCGTCACCGGTCAGCCGAAGTACTGGAAGGGCTTCGAGCCGATGGTGCCCGGTGTCAAGCACGCCACCTACGGCGACATCGAGTCGGTAAAGGCGCTGGTCGGTCCGCACACCGCGGCGATCATCGTCGAGCCGATCCAGGGCGAGGGCGGTGTGCGGCCCGCGTCGAAGGGCTTCCTCCAGGCGCTGCGCCAGCTCTGCGACGAGCAGGGGATCCTGCTCATCTTCGACGAGGTGCAGAGCGGCATGGGCCGCACCGGGACGCTCTTCGCGTACGAGCAGTTCGGGGTGAAGCCGGACATCATGACCCTGGCCAAGGCGCTGGGCAACGGCATTCCCATCGGCGCGATGTGCACCACCGCCGAGTTGGCGAGGTCGCTGGTCCCCGGCACCCACGCCTCCACCTTCGGCGGGAACCCGCTCGCCGCGGTCTGCGCCTCGGCGGTGATCGACGAGCTGCTGGGCGGTGTGCTCCAGCACGCGCAGGTGGCGGGCGAATACCTCGCCGGCCGGCTCGGCGACATGGCGCGCCGCCTCGGCGACAAGGTGGTCGAGACCCGCGGCATGGGCCTCCTGCGCGGCGTGGAGCTGCCGCGCGAGGCGGCGCCGGTGATCGCGCGGTGCAGGGAGATGGGAGTGCTGCTCAACGCAGCGGGCGAGCGGACGATCCGGATGGCTCCGCCGCTCGTCGTCGAGCACGTGGAGATCGACGAGGCGGTCGACGTGATCGAGCGCGCCATCGCGGAGACGTGATCTTGGACCTCAAGCAGGGCAGGCAGAAGCGCGATTTCCTCTCCTTCGCCGACTACGAGCGCGAGGAGTTGCTCCACCTGTTGGACCGCGCCGCGGCGCTCAAGGCGGACCGGCGCGCGGGGCGGCGCAACGCGGCGCTCGAAGGCAAGACCGTCGGGCTGATCTTCGAAAAGGCCTCGACGCGTACCCGCGTCTCGTTCGCGGTGGGAATCCACGAGCTGGGCGCGATGCCGCTCGATCTGCCGGTGGCGCAGATGCAGATCGGCCGCGGCGAGCCGATCTCCGACTCGGCGCGGGTCCTGTCGCGCTACCTGCACGGCCTCGTGCTGCGCACCTTCGGCCAGAGCCGGATCGAGGAGTTCGCGCGGTGGTCGTCGGTGCCGGTGATCAACGGCCTCTCCGACGAGCTCCACCCCTGCCAGGTCCTCGCGGACCTCCTCACCGCGCAGGAGCGGCTCGGCTCGCTCGACGATCTGCGCGTGGCCTGGATCGGCGACGGCAACAACATGGCCCACTCGTGGATCGAGGCCGCCTCGATCCTCGGTTTCGAGCTGCGCCTCGCCTGCCCGGAGGGCTACGACCCGCACCGATCGTTCCTCGAGGCGGCGGAGCGCCGCGGCAGGGGGAAGATCGTCCTCCTCCGCGATCCGCACGACGCGGCCGATGGCGCGAACGTGGTCACCACCGACGTCTGGGCCTCGATGGGCCAGGAGGAGGAGGCGCAGCTGCGCGCCCGCGCCTTCGCCGGCTACCGGGTCGACGCGGCGCTGATGCGCCGCGCGGCCGCGGACGCGATCGTCCTCCACTGCCTCCCCGCCCACCGCGGCGAGGAGATCGACGCGGACGTGCTCGAAGGCCCGCAGTCCGCGGTCTTCGACGAGGCGGAGAACCGCCTCCACGTGCAGAAGGCGATCCTCGAAGCGTTGATCTGACGCTTCCGCCTCCCGGACCCCGCAGGCACGGGGTCCGGGCCACGCGGCGCGCGCAGGCCCGGCGCCGCGGCCCCCTCCCTCCCCGAGAACGCGCGGATCCCGGCGCCGGAAGCTGGCACGGTCCGTGCTCTCCCACCCGGCATTCGATCGATTTGTCCGGCGGTGGTCGGTCGTTCCGCTTCCAGCGGCAGGTTGCGCGCCTGCCTACATCGGGGGCGGGCGGTCACCCGTGGTAATCGGGGTGGATACCACTCAGGTGAGGACCGCCAGGGGCGGCCCTCGGGGGGAAGGGCATGCTCGGGGCTCTCCGGAACCTCGTGGTGCTGTCGTCCGCGCTGCAGCCGCGCAGCGCCGCGCCTGTGCGCGCCCCCCCTCCGATCTCCCGCAGGACTCCGCTTCCACGCCGAGAGCGTGGGCTCGCATCGCTGGCCGCGGTTTCGCCGGCGCGCTGGGCGCAGGCGCGCCGGGTTTCGAAGAGGAGGCTGTCATGTCCCGGGTGAGGAGATGGTTCGTCGTCGTCTCGGCCGCCGCCCTGGCGCTCGCCGCCTGCCACCAGGAGCTCGTCGCCTGCACCAGCGACGAGGATTGCGGCGAGAACGCCACCTGCCTCTACCAGTTCTGCGTCGCCACGGCGCCCGCCGCGGCGACGAGCGCGCCGCAGGTGATCGTGACCGCCGATCGGAAGGAGGCCTTCCTCGGCGAGCCGGTGCGCATCGACGCCAGCGCGTCGGGGGGCACGGGGGCGCTCTCCTTCGACTTCCGGGTGGAGCCAGAAGGGACGGCTGCGCTCGACGTCGACGGCGCGAAGGCGACCGTGCGGCTGGAGATCGCCCACCAGGACGTCGAGGTGGTCGTCGCGGCGACGGACGGGGCGGGCGCCACCGCGGAGGCGCGCGTGGCGATCGCCGCGAAGAATGCCATGCCGAAGGTGCGGCTCGAGGCGTCGCCCGAGATCTTCCAGCCGGGAGAGGTGGTGACCCTGGTGGCGACGGGGACCGATGCGGACGGCGACGCGCTCCACTGGTCGTGGTTCGCCGACGGGACGCTCGGCGTCTTCGAGGCGAAGGGGAACACGGCCACCCTCGAGACGGAGGTCTCGCTGGGCACGGTCTCCTATCCGGTGCGGGTCACGGCGGACGACGGCCACGGCGGCGTGGTCGAGGCGCGGCTCGTGCTGCAGCCGCAGAACGCGGCGCCGATGCTCGAGGTGGAGGAGAGCGCGGCGGACCATCGGTGCGTCGGGGAGCCGCTGCGGTGCAGCGCGGTGGTGGAGCTGCCGATCGTCGCGGAGGATTCGGGGCCGGTGACGCTCTCGATGCGGTTGCTCAGCGATCGCACCGACGTGGAGCACTCGTTCGGTCAGTCGATCCAGGGGGAGCGCACGCTCGAACTCTCGTGTTCGCCGGCGTGTCCGCTCGCGGGCGAGTGGATGATCGAGGTGACTGCGACGGACGCGCTTGGAGCTTCGTCGACGCGGCAGCAAGCCGTTTCGGTACGAAACCGGCCGCCGATCGTGCGGGCCCATGATGGCAGTGCTCTACCGCATGTTGCGTTACCGGTGCCTGCGGGAGGGGGATTCAAGGCGGTACGGCCACGCGGAGCGATCGTTGTCTACGAAGACCCGGATGGCGATCCTCTGCAGCCTGATTCCGTCCTGTGGAGCACCAGCTCGTCCGCTGTTTCATTTGAGGATCCCAAGGAGCTCGACACGGCTGTTTCGGCGATTGGGACGGTAGCCGAGCTCTCTGACCTGCAAATCGCGGTGGTCGGCGCAGACATCAATGGCGCCCAAGCAAGTCATTCGGCGCCACTGCCTGTCTCGAACGATCCTCCATCACTCGTTTGGACCGGTGACCCACGTGATGGACATACGTTCCTGCGCTTTGAAGGCGATGGGACGCGCGTCTTCCGCAAGGAAGTTTCGCTGCAGAATCTCGTGACCACCGATCCCGAGGGCGATCCGGTCGCGGTTCGCCTAGAACTCGATGGCGCCAACGACGATGACGTCGTTCGACTGATCTCTGAGGACGGTCGGTATTTCTTGGAAGGGCAAGGTGCGACGTTCCTCGGCCAGACATACGGAGTCACGGTGGTGGCGAGCGACCCCTGGGGAGCGGAAGTACTCGCATCAGCCCCCGTACTAGTCTCCAACCGGCCTCCCGGAATCATATCCGGCGGCATCAGTGCCTACTTCAACTCAGGACGAGCATGCGAAGTGGTCACTTGCTGCATCCCCGACCTGTCCGGCGGATGTCTGGCTCGGCCGAGCGCGCGTGTGGCAACGAGCTGGGGGGGCGTGTCGGGGGCGCTCGTCGCGACCAGCACGCTCGTGATGCAGGACCCTGACGGCGATCCACTCGAACTGGAAGTCTCGATCGTCAACTCGACCGACACCTTCGCCTACCTCCTCACGCAGAACGGTTGGAGTTCCGCAGGGAAGGTCGCGTGCAGCAAGACGGGCGCAAACTGGAGCTGCCCTGTTCAAGTGCGGCTCGAAGGAAGCGCCGAGTTCATGAGCACCGGCGCGACATGCGCGATTCCGCAAGGCACGGCGATCGGGGCGAGCGTCGAGGTGGTGGCGCGCGCGGTGGATGGGCTCGGCGGCGTCTCGGCCGAGCGGCGGTGGACCTGGACGACCGTCGACGACCCGGCGGATGGGAGCTGCCCGTGAAGACGCTCGCACCCTGGATGGCCTTCCTCGCGCTCGTCGTGGCGGCACCCGCGGCGGCGCAGCACCGGATCGACGAGTGGACGGTGGTGGGGCTTCGGTCGGAGGTAGAGCCGCCGCTCGCGGAGGAGGTGGCGACGCTCCGCGGTGCTCTCAACCTGGAGCTCTCCGCACGCGGGAGCGGCGTGGTGCAGGACGAGCCCTTCACGCTCCTGCGCCTCGGCACGCCGGACCGCGACCTCCGCTCGATCCGCGACGCGATCGACGCGGCGGAGCTCTACTACTTCCAGCTCGAGCTGGAGCTGGCGCGCACGCATCTCGAGCAGGCGCTGGCGGAGCTGGCCCACGCCAGCGGGATCAACAAGGCGTGGGATCGCACCCGCTTCGCCAGGATGCTCCTCGGGATGGTCCACCTGGCGGGCCGATCGCCGGATGCCCGCATCCGCGCGGAGGAGCAGTTCGCCGCCATCGCCCGCCTGCAGCCGACCTGGACGCCCTCGGCCTCCTCCTATCCGGAGGAGGTGCTGGAACTCTACGCGGAGGTGCGGCGCCGGATCGAGGAGACGGAGCGCGGCCTTCTCCGCATTTCCTGCGATCCCGCTTGTCCCGGCGGCCACGTCTTCAGCGACGCCTACCCGATTGGCACGCCGGGAGAGGCGGTACCGCTCGCTCCGGGCCTCTACCGCATCGTCGTCGCCGACCGCTTCGACAACCCGGAGCGCTCGGTGGCGAAGGAGATCGAGATCCGGGCGGGCGAGGAGACGAGGCTGGAGATCGATCTCGCCTCGCAGGATCGGCTGGCGGTGGAGCCGGGGCCGGTGGTGCTCGCGCCCCGGGAGGAGGAAGCCCGTCGCCGCGTCGCGGCGCAGGTGGCCCGCCGCGCGGAGACCGAATGGTCGCTGGTCCTCCAGCGGGGAAGCGGCGGCGCCACGCTCGGCTGGGTGGTGGACGGCGAAGGCGTCATCCGCAGGGAGGTGCAGATCCCGCCGGGGGACAAGGAGCCCCTCCTCGCCCTCGCGCACCGGGCGCTGGCGACCGACCTCGTCCCGGTGCCGGCGCCTGCCTCCGCTTCCGCCGCACCTGCGGACGCCGCCGCGGAAACGCAGGTCGAAGCGCCGCCCCCCGCGCCCTCGGGACTCTGGAGCGTCTCGAAATGGAGCAGCACCGGCGCCGCGGTCGTGGCCGCCGCCGCCGGCATCTACCTCCGGATCGACGCAGCGGATCGAGAGGAGGCGCTGCAGCGGAAGCTGGCGGCGTGGGGTGGCGTCGTTCCCACCGGCGAGGCGGCGCGCGCCGCGCGGACGGAGGCAGGGGCGATCGCCACCCGCTCGGACTGGGGCACGGGCCTCCTGGTCGGCGCCGGGGTCCTCGGCGCCACCGCGGCGACGCTCTTCCTCCTCGAGTCGGACGCCCCCGAACCGGTGATCCGGTGGTGATGCGGCCCATCACCGCCCTCCGCGCCAACGCCGCGGAGGCCATCCCGATCGAGCGGCCGCTCGCCTGCCCTCGGGGGGCACGCCATCGCCTGTCCCCGCAGCGGTGGTTCGATTGACGGAGTACGGACCCGCGTCTATCGTGGGGCGACCACAGGGGGCGGTGGCGAGTTTTCTGTTGCGGAATCGGGCCGTTGGGGGGCCCCGTTCCGAATCGAGCAGCGTGCCGGCGACCCCCGCGCCGCGTCCGGCGGCGAACGCAAGGCGGGAGAGGGACGCGAGGCGTCGCGCGTTTATGGGCAGCGAACCGACCATCGGCATTGACCTGGGAACGACCAACTCGGTGGTGGCGACCGTCGTCGACGGCACGCCCATCGTCATCCCCTCGCGCACCGGCCAGCACCTGACGCCGTCGGTGGTGGCGGTGGCGCGCAACGGCAAGCGCCTGGTCGGATCGATCGCCAAGCGCCAGGCGATCACCAACCCCGAGCAGACGGTCTCCGCGGCCAAGCGGCTCATCGGCCGCAACTTCTCCTCCCCCGAGGTGGCGCGCGCCGGGGAGATGCTCCCCTATCCGATCCGCTGCGGCTCCCATGACGACGTGCGCATCCATCTCGGCGGCAAGGACCTCTCGGTCCCCGAGATCTCCGCAATGGTGCTGCAGGAGCTGAAGCTCGACGCGGAGGCCTGGTTCGGCCAGCCGGTGCGCCAGGCGGTGATCACGGTCCCCGCCTACTTCAACGACGGGCAGCGGCAGGCCACCAAGGACGCGGGGCGCATCGCCGGCCTCGAGGTGCTGCGGATCATCAACGAGCCCACCGCCGCCGCCCTGGCCTACGGTTTCGGCAAGGAGCTCGATGGCCGCATCGTCGTCTTCGACCTCGGCGGCGGCACCTTCGACATCTCGGTGCTCGAGCTGCGCCGGGGCGTCTTCGAGGTGATCTCCACCGCGGGCGACTCGTTCCTCGGCGGCGAGGACTTCGACGCGCGGATCATCGAGTGGCTCGTCTTCCACTTCGCCAAGGAGCACTCGGTCGATCTCCGCAAGGACAAGATGGCGCTGCAGCGCCTCAAGGACGCCGCGGAGAAGGCCAAGTGCGAGCTCTCGACCCTGCGCGAGACGCGGATCGAGCTGCCCTTCCTCTACACGCCGCCCACGGGGGGCGCGGCGCTCCACCTGCAGCGGACGCTGAGCCGGGAGAAGCTCGAGGAGCTCACCGCGGATCTGGTGGAGCGGACGATCGCCCTCACCGAGAAGGTGCTCGCCGAGGCGCGCATCTCGCCCCGCGACGTGGCGGAGGTGGTGCTGGTCGGCGGCCAGACCCGCATGCCGAAGGTGCAGGAGGCGGTGCGCCGCCTCTTCGGCCGCGAGCCGTGCAAGGGCGTCCACGCGGACGAGGTGGTGGCGCTGGGCGCCTGCATCCAGGCCCACGCGCTCACCAGCGACGAGAGCGAGGTCCTGCTCCTCGACGTCACGCCCCAGTCGCTGGGCATCATGGTGGCGGGCGGCTACACGCAGACGATCATCCCCCGCAACACCACGGTCCCCACCCGCGCCTCGCACACCTTCACCACGGTCAAGGACAACCAGACCTCGGCGAAGATCCTCGTGCTCCAGGGCGAGGCGGAGAAGGCGGCGGACAACGAGATGCTCGGCGAGTTCATGCTCACCGGGCTCCGTCCGGCGCCCCGCGGCGAGGTGGAGATCGAGGTGCAGTTCGACATCTCCGCGGACGGCATCGTCTCCGTGTCGGCGAAGGATCGGGACACCGGTCTGCAGCAGTCGATCCAGGTGACCGCGACGAGCGGCCTCACCGAGGAGGAGATGCAGCGGATCATCGAGGAGCAGAAGGACTACCTCGTCGAGCAGCGGCAGGGCGAGGAGGCCGAGCGCTACCGCAGCGGCGTGCGCCAGCTGCTCCGCGAGGTGGAGATGGTCTTCCCCGCGGTCCGCGAGATCATGCAGGCGAGCGAGTACGGCAACGACGCGATCTCCAAGGCGGAGCGCACCCTCGCCCGCGCGCGGGATGCTGCCGCGGGCAAGGACATCGAGGCGATGGTCGCCAGCACCGAACAGCTCGAGCGCACCCTCGCACTCTGCAAGGGGCTGCTTTCGCGCGTCGGCGGCGCGCCCCGGAGCTGACACGCCATGGCCGACGCACGGGTGCCGCAGCTGTTGGAGCGCGGGCTCCGCCACTTCGCCCTGGGGGAGATCGATCACGCGGTCGCCTGCTGGCAGGAGGCGGTTCGGCTCGATCCGGAGAACCGCCGCGCGCGCGAATACCTCGAGCTGGTGGCGCAGACGGCCCTCCCCGAGACGACGGACGCAGCGCCGGCGCAGGGCGGCGGTGCGCCGCCGAGCGACGCGGAGCTGATCCCGTGGAACGAAGAGGGGGAGCAGCCCATCCCCGAGGGCGCGCGCCGGATCGACGCCTGGCTCAACGACACCGCGGCGGGCGGGGTGAGCGATCTGCCGCCGGTCGAGGCGGGCGGCCTGCCCTGGCAGGAGTGGCTCTCGGAAGTGGGGCGCACCGGCGAGCTGCCGTGGCTCGAGGAGGAGGAAGAGCAGGGCGGGGCGACGCCGCCGGCTGCCGCGGCGCCGGCGCAGGACCGGTCCGACACCGCCTCCGCGGCGCCGGCACAGGGCACGTTCGATTCGGCCTCGCTCGATGCCCCCGCGGCGGCCGCGGCCGATCCGCTCCTTCACGCCTCCTGGTCGGAGGCCTTGCCCGAGGCGCCGATCGATCCCTGGGCGTCCAACTCCGTGGTGGAGTTCGGACCGGAGGACGTGGTCTCCGAACCGTGGACACCCGGCCCCGGCTCCACCGGCTGGGATTTCGCCGACGGTGGCGGCGCGGTCCGCCTCGACGGCGACGCAGCCGGCGATGCGCTCGATCTCCTCGGCGGCCGCGAGGCGGCGCCCGTGGCGGTGCCCGCGGAGCTGGCCGCGATGCCCACCACGCCGGGCCAGGACAAGCGGGCGGAGGCGGACACGCTGATGCAGGGCGCCCGGGAGCTCTTCGAGCTGGGCGACTTCTCCGGCTCGCTCCAGCTGGTGCAGAAGGCCCTCTCGCTCCAGCCCGACCACCGGGACGCGCTGGCCTACCTCGAGCGGAACCAGGACACCCTGGTCCAGATGTACGAGTCGAAGATCGGCCCCCTCGACAGCAGACCGCGGGTGGTCCTCCGGCCGGACGAGATCGTCTGGCTCAACCTCGATCACCGGGCGGGCTTCGTCCTCGCCCAGATCGACGGGACGATCACCGTGGACGACCTCTACGCCCTCTCCGGCCTGAGCCGGCTCGACACCGCCAAGATCCTCGCGGAGCTGGTGGAGCAGGGCGTGATCGCCAGCTGAGCGAGGCGGCCGGGGCATCGGCCGGCGCCCGGGCGGGGCGGCGATCGGCTGCCCGGTGGCCGACGTTGCGCGCCACGCGCTTCGGCGTTACAAGGCGCCACCCTCGATCGACGAGGGTGGTTGCTGGAGGCGCAGATGGCAGGCCGCGATTCGGTCCGCAAGATCGTGCTCGCTTACTCGGGCGGGCTGGATACCTCGATCATCCTCACCTGGCTCAAGGAGACGTACGGCGCCGAGGTCATCGCGTTCTGCGCCGACCTGGGACAGGGCGAAGAGCTCTCCCCGCTGGAGGAGAAGGCGAAGCGCACCGGCGCCAGCGCCTACGTGCAGCGCGACCTCCGCGAGGAATTCGTCCGCGACTTCGTCTTCCCGGCGCTCCGCGCCAACGCGGTCTACCAGGGCACCTACCTGATGGGCACCAGCCTCGCCCGCCCGGTGATCGCCAAGCACCAGATGGAGGTCGCCCGCGAGTTCGGCGCCGACGCCGTCGCCCACGGTGCGACCGGCAAGGGCAACGACCAGGTCCGCTTCGAGCTGACCTACTACCACTTCGATCCGAACATCCGGATCATCGCCCCCTGGCGCGAGTGGGACCTCAAGGGCCGCGCCGAGATGCTCGACTTCGCGGACAAGCACGGCATCCCGGTCACCGCCACCCGGGCGAAGCCCTACTCGATGGATCGCAACCTCTTCCACATCTCCTACGAGGGCGGGATCCTCGAGGATCCGTGGAACGAGCCGGATCCCTCGATGTTCCTCCTCACCCGCGATCCCACCGAGGCGCCGGACAAGCCGCAGTACGTGGAGATCACCTTCGAGAAGGGCAACCCGGTCGCCGTGGACGGCGAGCGCCTCAGCCCGGCGAACCTCCTCGCCCGGCTCAACGACATCGCCGGCCTCCACGGCATCGGCCGCGTCGACATGGTGGAGGACCGCTTCGTGGGCATGAAGAGCCGCGGCGTCTACGAGACCCCGGGGGGCACCGTGCTCCACGCGGCGCACCGCGCGCTCGAGTCGATCACCCTCGACCGCGAGGTGGTCAACCTCCGCGACTCGCTCATCCCCCGCTACGCCCAGCTCGTCTACAACGGCTTCTGGTACGCCCCCGAGCGCGAGCTGCTCCAGTCGATGATCGACGAGTCGCAGATCGACGTGACCGGCGTGGTGCGGATGAAGCTCTACCGCGGCGGCATGCAGGTGGTCGGCCGCAAGAGCGAGAACACGCTCTACGCGCCGGAGTTCTCGACCTTCGAGAAGGACGAGGTCTACCGGCAGGCGGACGCGGCGGGCTTCATCAACCTGAACGCCCTGCGGCTGCGCATCCGCGCCCTGCGCCGCAACAAGCGCTGAGCCGGGCGCGCAGCGAGGACGGCCCCGTCGCCCGCAGGGGGGCGGGGCCGTCGTGTATCCGCCGCGCGGCGCACGCTGCTTCCTGCGCTCGTGGCCTGGCAACACGCCACGACCAGGGCACGCAGCGGCGCTGCCCTGCATGCGCCCGCAGCGCGGGGAGCGGCTATTCGGTCTGCTCCGCCCGCGGCTTGCGCGGCCGGCGCTGCCGCGGCTTCTTCGGCGCGGCGCCCGCCGCCTGCGCCGCCGCTTCCTCCCCTTCGGCCGCCTCCTCCGCCTCGTCCTGCTGCGGCTCCTGCACGGGAGCGGGCGCGAGGGGATCCTCCACTGCCGCTTCGCGCAGCGTGCGCGCCTCCCGGCGCTTGCGCTGCTGCTCCTCCATGGCGTCGAGGAGCTTGTCCAGGTAGGTGCTGAGGGGCGGACAGCGGATGCCGGTGCCGTCGAGCTGCTCGAGGGTGTTGCGGCAGTTGTAGATGACGATCTGGTTGAGGTGCTCGATCGCCACCCGCTGCGGCCGCGCCAGCTTCTCGAGGATCGGCAGGCGCAGCAGCGCCACCGACGCCTTCGCCGGCAGGCGCGCCCGCGGCGCCCGCTTCCCCGCGCGGCGCGCCACGTACTCGTAGACCTTCCGCGCCGACATCGGGTTGGGATCGACCAGGTGGAAGGTCTTCCCTTCCGCTTCCTTGCGGAAGGCGAGCTCGATCATCGCCTCCACCACGAAGTCGGAGGGGACCACGTTGAGCGGGAAGGAGCCGTCGCCGGGGAGCGGCAGCGGCACCCGCAGCGGCGAGGTGACCAGCTCGAACGCGGTGTAGTACGGCCCGTCGAAGCGATCGATCTCGCCGGTCCGCGAGTCGCCCACCACCGTCGAGGGGCGGAAGACGGTGATCGGCAGCTCCGCCATCGCCTTGCGCACCAGCACCTCGGCGCGGAACTTGGTCTCCTCGTAGGGGTTGTGGAAGCGCTGCCCCTCCTCCAGCTCGTCCTCGTCGATCACGCCCTGGCGGTCGCCCGCCACGTGGACGGTGGAGACGTGGCAGAGGCGGACCAGCTTCTTCGCGTCGCGCGCCAGCTCCAGCACGTTGCGGGTGCCGTCGACGTTGACCCGCTCGAGGGTGCGGCGGTCCACGCCCATGTAGCTGATCGCCGCGAGGTGGAAGATGTGGGTCACCTCCGAGGCGAGCTTGCGGTACTCCTCGCCGCTCAGGCCCAGGTGCATGTCGACGATGTCGCCGACGAGGATCTGCACCCGCGCCGCCGCCCTGGGATCGAGCTTGCCCACCTCCCGGCGCGCATCCCTGGCGAAGCGCGGCTGGACCAGCAGGCAGACCTGCGCCTTGCGGTCCCGCTCGAGCAGGCGCGCCGCGAGCCGTTTGCCGATGAAGCCGGGGTATCCGGTCACGAAGTGCACGTTCGGCATGCTCTCCCCATCCTCGCAGACGCGAGCGTCAGAAGCGACGCTCCACTTCCGCCCAGACCTCGTCCACCCGCCGCTCCAGCGCGGCGAGGTCGCCGGAGTTGTCGATGACGAAGGTGGCCCGCGCGCGCTTCTCCTCGAGGGGCATCTGCGCCTGCAGCCGCGCCCGCGCCTCCGCCTCGCCGATCCGGTCCCGCGCGCGCAGCCGCTCCACCTGGAGTGCCGGCGGCAGCGCCACCAGGATCGTCGCGTCCATCTGCTCGTCGAGGTTCTTCTCGAACAGGAGCGCCGCTTCGTAGACCACCCGCGGCGCGCCCGCGGCCTCCGCCGCGGCCATCCGCCGCTCCGCCTCGGCGCGGATGAGCGGGTGGGTGATCGCCTCGAGGGCGCGCCGCTCGTCGGGGGAGGCGAAGACGATCGCCCCCAGCGCCTTGCGATCGAGGACGCCGCCCTGCACCACCTGGGGCCAGCGCGCCGCCACCGCAGCGAGCCCGGGGGTGCCGGGGGCGACCACCTCCCGGGCGATCGCGTCCGCATCGATCACCGGCACCCCCCGCTCGCGCAGGAGGCGCGCCACCGTGCTCTTGCCCGAGGCGATGCCGCCGGTGAGTCCGATCCGCTTCAACGCTCTCGCCCCCGCCAATCGACGCAAACAGACCCGAGAGTGCGCATCCGTAGCAGGTTCGAGCGCCGGCCGGCAATCACGACGGCTTGCCGTCCGGCGCCGCCTCGTGGTAGCGCGGTGCGTTCGTTCGTCAACCCAACCGGAAGCCAACACCGATGAAGGTCATCGCCGCGGATTTCCTCACCACTGCGGTCGCGCCTGCGGGCTGGCCCTCCGACGACACCCCGGAGATCGCCTTCGTCGGCCGCTCCAACGTGGGCAAGTCGTCGATGCTCAACCGGCTCACCGGCCGCAAGGGGCTCGCCCGCGTCTCCGGCACGCCGGGGCGCACCCGCACGCTCAACTTCTTCGACATCACCCTCGAGCGGGCCGCCACGAGGGAGAAGATCCGCTTCTGCGATCTCCCCGGCTACGGATTCGCCAAGGTCTCCAAGGCGGACCGCGCCCAGTGGGTGAAGATGATCGAGGGCTACCTCGCCGAGCGCGGGCCGCTCAAGGCGGTGGTGGTGATCGTCGACGGCAAGGTCGGCCCCACCGACGACGACATGGAGATGCTCCGCTGGCTGGAGGCGGCGGGCCGCCGCCCGATCGTCGTCGCCACCAAGATGGACAAGCTGCCCAAGGCGCGCCGCGCGGGCCGGCTGCGCCAGATCGAGGCGCAGCTCCAGTTCCTGCCCCGCACCCTGGTCGGCTTCTCCTCCGAGGAGGGATTCGGCCGCGACGAGGTGTGGGCGAAGATCCTCGAGGCGGTGCACGCGGACGACGTGCAGGCCTCCAGCTAGAAATACTGCTGCTGCTCCTCCTCGCCCCTGCCGGCGAGGGTCGACTGGAGCAGCGGCAGGAGCGCCGCCCGCGCGCCGACGCGGACCAGCGCGCCGGTCAGCGGGGTAAAGAGCCCGCCGCCCAGCACGTAGCCGATGCCGGCGGCCACGGCGAGGGTGCGGTAGGGGTGCTCCTGGAGCTGGCGGCCGATGTCCAGCCGCTCGTAGAGCTCCATCGCCGCCTCGCCGATTTCGGATGCGATCTCGCTCACGCTCCGCTCTCCCTGGTTGATCTCCGCCACGCCCGCACCCCCTCTACTTCGCCTTCGAGGCGATCTTCCCCACCACGTAGCCCAGTGCCACGGCGCCGAGGAGCGCCACGCCGGGCTTCTCGCGGATGAAGGCGAGCAGACGGTTGTTGAGGTCGTCGAAGACGACCCGCGCGTGCTCCACCTGCGCGCTCGCCTCGCGGGCGAACTCCTGGACCCTCTGCCTGTCGGCGCCGTCCCCGGAGGAGGCGTCGTTGCCACCCCAGCCCGCTCCGCTCGATTCCTCGTTCATCGCTCGGCTCCTCGTTTCCATCGTCAGCGCTTGCCCAGAAGGTATCCGACGTAGAAGGCCACCCCCACCGCCACCAGGGGGCGCCGCCGCACGAAGGCGCGCCAGTCCGTCCTGCGGGCGATCTCGTCCCGCAGCGCCAGCATGGATTCGGCGATCTCCGCGCGTGTCTGCTCGATCTCCGCACGGATCCGCTGGGGATCGCGGCGCTCGGAGCCGGCGCGGCCCTCCTGCCCCATGCATCCTCCCGCAGGGGCGCGCGACCCCCGCACTGTCCAGAGGAAGCGAACGTAGGGCGACCGTGCGCGGAAGGGAACCGCCCCGGCTGGGCGAGTGTTGCCTACTGCCTTCACACGCAGGGCCGCGGGGCCGGGCACTCAAACCGTCGCCACCGCGCCCTCCTCGGCGCCGGGGGGCAGCACGTTGTAGCCCTCGCGCAGACGGAGGCGCGCCACCAGCGGCAGGTGATCGCTGGCGATGCGCGCCTCCTCCGAGTCGTGGACCGTGGTGGAGAGCACTTCCCACGCCGCGTCCACGTAGATCCTGTCGAGACGCAGGAGCGGGTTCTTCGCCGGGTAGGTGGGGTGCGGCGTGCCTGCCGCCACCGCCGCGTCGGTGAGCGCCTTGCGCACGGTGCGGGCGATGGGGCCGTTGACCCAGAAGTTGAAGTCGCCCATCACCACCAGCGGCCAGGCGACCGCGGCGTCGCGGACGATGTCGGCGCCGAGGAGCATCCCCGCCTGCGCGCGCTGCTCGCGCCGGGTCAGCCCCAGGTGGACGCCGAAGACGTGGAGGCGCAGGTCGCCCATGCGCAGGTCGGCGCGGAGGCAGCCGCGCGGCTCGCGCCGCCGCACGGAGAGATCGTACGAGCGGCTCCCCTCCACCTCGAGGCGGGTGATGATCGCGTTGCCGTAGGCGCGATCGCCGCGGGACATCGTCGGCTGGTAGAGGACCGAGAGGCCGAGGCGATCGCCCAGCTCGGTGGCGTAGTTGCCCGCGGGGCCGCGGCCGCGCACGTCGCCCACCTCCTGCAGGGCGACCACGTCCGCGCCGAGCTGCTCGATCACCCGCGCGATCCTGCCGAGGTCGAAGCGCTTGTCGCTCCCGACGCACCCGTGGATGTTGTAGGTCGCCACCACCAGCTCGGTGGGGCCGCGATCACCGCCGCTCATCGCCAGCAAGGAAGCGATCCCGGAAGAAGCGGTGCAGCTCCTTCGGGCCCTGAAGGCCGTCCCCCGGAGGGACGTGCCAGGGGTGGATGAAGAAGGTCTCCACGTCGCCGCTCCCCACGCCGCCGTGGGAACCGAACTCGAAGGCGTAGGCCACGTCCCCGCCCTGTACCCCCGCGCCGTAGACCACCAGATCGCCCGCGGAGGGCATGGCGAGCATCTCCCGGAGGTAGGCGCGCAGGCGGGCGCCGTCGTAGCCGAGCACCCCGGCGAGCGCACCGGGCTCGGCGAGATCGAGGCGGCGCCCCCGGTGGAAGGCGAAGCCGGCGCAGCCGCCGCGCACCGCGACGATGCCGCTCGCGGGGCAGGAGAGGACGGCGCGGAGCTGCGCGGGCCAGCGCCGCTCCAGCTCCTCGAGGGGGAGGGGATCGGCGCGGTCGACGAAGTAGACGTGGGCGACGTCGCCCGCCTCGGCGACCACCAGCGGCGGGCGGCCCTCCTCGCCGCCGCCCTCGAGGCTGCGGCCGGCGCCGCAGAGCTTGCCGACCACGGGAAGCGACGCGAGCCGCTCCCGGCGCAGGCGCTGGCGGGCGAGGCGCTTGACCGCGGCGCGATCGACGCGGCCCCTCCGGTCCGCCGCGAGGATCCAGTCGGCGAGGTTGGGGCCTTGCAGGAGCTGCTCGATTGGCCGCGTCGCCTCCTGGCCGTGATCGGAGAGGACGTAGAGCTCGTAGCGCAGCTCGGGGCGCGCGCGGATCGCCGCGTGGATCAGCGCGAGCGCCGCGTCGGCGGTGCGGAGCTCCGCGAGCGCCTCCGCGGAGAAGGGGCCGCGGCGGTGCGCCACCTCGTCGTAGCTGGCGTAGACGGTGTAGATGGCGGGGACGCCGCGGCTCACGTCGAGGAGGGTGAGCTGGGTGCCGAACTCCGCGAGGAGCTCCGAGATGAGGGCGCGGTGGAGGACGAAGCGGGGCTCGTGCTTGAGCCGGCGCTGCGCGAGCGACCACCGCGCCGACTCGAGGGCGCCGCCCGCCGCTGCGCCCGCCGCCCGCACCAGCCCCTTCGCGACGGGGAGCGCGTGGGCGAGGGCCGAGGCGGCGTGGTCGAAGGCGTTCTTGCGGTCCGGGCCGCCGAGCCGCAGCGCGCGGGCGAGGCGGCTGGTGCAGAAGGCGGGCTCCGCGGCGCCGCCGGAGACGATGGAGAAGTAGGTGGAGCCGCCGTGGAGGATGCCGCGCCTGCCCGCGCTCGCCGCCTCCTCGATGCGGAGGACCTCCGCCGCGTCGTCCATGCGCACGTCGACGGCGCGGCGCTTGTCGTGCCAGAGGAAGCCGGGCACGTCGCCCGCCTCGCCCCAGAAGAGCGCCGCCTGGAACGCGGGCGTGGAGGCGGGCGTG
>Ga0182742_1001758_pt1 | contig 26310 bp, 22 predicted proteins | sample eDN5th37CBELigMG_FD_128880 | JGI IMG/M metagenome (GOLD analysis project Ga0182742, IMG submission 128880) | Enriched Miracle-Growth compost microbial communities from Emeryville, California, USA - eDNA 5th pass 37_C BE-Lig MG (version 2)... ...
AAAAGTTAAGCCCTGTACTTGCTTGCTTCAAGGTGAATAGCTTAGAAGAAGGTTTGACACGTGCTGAAGAAATGCTTGAATTCGGTGGACTTGGTCACTCAGCTGTTCTTCACTCAACAAATGAAGAAGTAATGAAGGAATTTGGACTACGTATGAAGGCTGGTCGTATCATCGTTAATGCTCCTTCTTCACAAGGTGCAATTGGCGACATCTATAACGCATTTATGCCATCATTAACACTTGGTTGCGGTACATTTGGTGGAAACTCTGTATCTCAAAACGTAGGAGCTATCCATCTTGTAAATATTAAAAAGTTAGCGAAGAGGAATAATAATATGCAATGGTTTAAGGTTCCACCTAAAATCTATTTCGAGAAAAATTCTACTCAATATCTAGCTAAAATGCCAAATGTTTCAAGAGCATTTATCGTTACTGATCCTGGAATGGTAAAACTAGGATATGTTGACATCGTAACTCGTTACCTTCGTCAACGTCCAAATCTAGTTCACGTTGAAGTATTTTCAGCAGTTGAGCCAGATCCATCTATCGACACAGTTATGGCTGGTGCAGAAGCTATGGCAGCATTCCAACCAGATGTAATTATTGCACTTGGTGGTGGTTCTGCAATGGATGCTGCAAAAGGTATGTGGTTATTCTACGAACACCCAGATGCAGACTTCTTTGGATTAAAACAAAAATTCTTAGATATTCGTAAGCGTGTTGTTAAGTATCCTAAGTTAGGTGAAAAAACTCAGTTTGTTGCGATTCCAACAACATCTGGAACTGGTTCTGAAGTAACATCTTTCTCTGTTATTACAGACAAGGTAAACAACATTAAGTATCCATTAGCAGATTATGAGTTAACTCCAGATGTAGCGATCATCGATCCACAATTTGTTATGACGGTTCCTAAGGTCATTACCGCTGATACTGGTATGGACGTATTAACTCACGCGTTCGAAGCTTATGTATCTATTATGGCTAACGACTATACAGATGGATTAGCAATGAAAGCTATTCAACTGGTATTCGAATACCTGCCAAGAGCTTTCCGCGATGGCAGTGACGCAGTAGCACGTGAAAAAATGCATAATGCTTCAACGATTGCGGGTATGGCATTTGCTAACGCATTCCTTGGAATCAACCACAGCTTGGCACATAAACTTGGTGCAGAATTCCACATTGCTCACGGACGTTCTAACACCATCTTAATGCCACATGTTATTCGTTATAATGCAACCAAACCAACAAAGTTTGCTGCATTCCCTAAATACGAGAACTTTATTGCAGACCAGCGTTATGCTGAAATTGCAAGAACATTAGGTCTCCCTGCTCGTACAACGGAAGAAGGTGTTGAAAGCTTAATCCAAGCCGTTATCAAGCTGGCTAAAGAGCTAGAAATCCCTATGAGTATTGAAGCTAACGGAGTAACAAAAGAAGCATTTGAAGCAAAAGTTGATTACCTTGCTGAGCGTGCCTTTGAAGATCAGTGTACAACGGCTAACCCTAAATTACCGCTAGTAACTGAATTAGCAGACATTTATCGCGAAGCATTCAAAGGAGTATAACGGTTACACACAAAAGTGTTTTCCATTAAGAGACTCCCCCCATCTCCCATTATCAATAGCGACCCATCCCTTTCCCCGGGGATGGGTTATTTTTCTTTTTATATAGAAAAAGAGAGAACCTAATCGGTCCCCTCTTTTTTGGCTAGCAACGCTAACCACTATTCCTTTTTCCTTATATCATCAAACAATTCCTTACCAGCGATGAGCCTTTGCATTCTTAGCCAGAATAATTTCTGCCTGCGACTTTCTAGTCTCTCCATTCACTTGAGAACTACTAGCATGCTTTCGTCTCGTCCACGTGTGACAAAAAAGTTGAGAATGTTGATCCAAATGATCTCTAAAACTCATCTCTAATCACCTCATTGGTCAGGATACGTGCTGATATTCGGAGGAATATCTTTAATAGCTTGTCACTTTTATCTAATAATTATGATAGCTGATTTTGGAATTGCTTATATTCCTCCATAACCGTCTGGATAATGGAATGATTTGGGTCTAAATTTGTTAACCTCGTTAATACTGCAACAACTCCATCGTTCTTCAAACTCTTTTGAAGCTCAAGTGCTTCTTGATCATCATTTGATGTAAATAATAACGCAGCAGCAATGACTTTACATAGATTAACTGGTGCTTCCTGAAACTCGTTGAAATATTCTATTGCTGGAGCAAATAATCGGTCGTGAATGCCTAGCTTTCGGAGAGGAGATCTTCCCACTCTTTTCACATCATCAATAATATATTCATTTTTGAAACGGCCAATAATTTTCTGAATATATGCTTGATGCTGTTCATTGGAAAATCCATACTTTTTAACAAGTACTCTTCCTGACTCTTGCAATGCTCCTGAAACAATCTGATTAACTTGTTCATTTTGTATCGCTTCTGCTATCGGATGAAACCCGTATACGGAACCCACATAAGCAATGGCTGCGTGTCCTGTATTAACTGTAAACAACTTTCTCTCGATAAATGGGGCCAAATCATCCACCAGTGTTGCTCCCTTAATAGATGGCTTCTCTCCTACCCAAGCCTTTTGCTCAATGACCCATTCGAAGAACGGCTCAACTTTCACCAAGAGCTTGTCGTCATTTGATTGGTTCGGAACAATTCGGTCCACCGCAGAGTTGGGAAATCCGTATAGGGAATCAAAGCTATTTCTTTCTTCCTCCGTCAAATGTTCGTATACCTTCTCTTTGAGAAATGCACTCCCTCCAATCATATTTTCACACGCGATAATATTTAACGGTTTAGTTGAAATAGCAGCTCTTTTTTTCAATCCTTTAGCAATCATCGGTGCAATAATAGCTAAAATATTCGGACCCACTGCCGAAGTAATCAGATCTGCCTGAACAATTGCCTCTTCAACTAACTCACCATTTATGGCACTGTTAATCGCAGATATGTTTGTCACCGTTGTCTCTGTTTGTTCCTTATTTGCTAATTCCACTTTGTACTCTTTACGCTCATTAAGTAAGTCAACGATTTCTGCATTCACATCGGCAAAGCACACCTCATAGCCTGACTGTTGTAACAACAAACCTATAAAACCACGACCAATATTCCCCGCACCAAAATGTAGAGCAAACATATTAGTTCACCTCAGCAAATAAACTTAAAATTTCTTCTTCTGTTTTAGCCTGAACGAGTTTTTCGATATTTTCTTCCTCCGAACAAACGATGGCGATGTTTGATAAAATATCTAGGTGTTCGTTATTCTTCCCAGCAATACCAATGAGAACCTTTACTATATTCCCTCCTCCAAAATCAACTCCCTCCGGAGCTTGAATGATGGAGATACCTGAATGCTTAACTAAATCCTTTGCGTCTTCTGTACCGTGAGGGATGGCAACAAAATTCCCCATATAGGTGGAAGTTAACTCTTCTCTAGCTAGCATTTTCTCGATATATGACGCTGTAACATACCCTTTATCAACAAGAATTTGTCCCGTCTTTCTTATCGCTTCCTCCTTTGTTGATAATGCTACATTTAATTGGATATTTTCAGCTGTTAAAATTTGTACTGTCATATTGTCCACTCCTTAATGAATATTTTTCGCTTCAAAAATGTCTCTTATCTCGTTACATAGAAAATCAAAAAGGGTATCCTTTTCTCCATTCTCATACAAATGTATCGATTCATCATTTCGAATAATCGAAGCACTGATTTGACTTAATATCTCAAGTGCCTCTTCGGTTGATTCTTGTGGTGAAAGCATCAGGAGAATTCGTTTATTTGAGATCTCTGATCCATCCATTGCACTCACATTTACGGGTTTTTCTAGTTCATACATAGTGAAAGAGGGTTTCGTCACCTCAGAGCTTCTCGTATGGTAAAGCGACAGAGTGGTTTCAGGTATTCCAAGCCCGCCTAATGCTTCTCTTTCGACTATGTGTTTAACTACTTTTACAGCATCGTTAATGATCCCTTGCTCTTGTAGTGTTTCACATGCGGCCAATAAGGCTGATTCAATCGAACAATCTCCTCCCAGTTTTTGAATAAAATAACCAGAGAGAATGTCAATGGCTGCTGATGTAAAACGATGGTTCCGTTGAATTCTGCTAAAAAAATCTTTGTCCGCTTCATTTTTTATGCTTAAGTTTATATCCTTTTTCGGCTGATCAGGCTGGTCGACTCGAACCGACTGTTTTATTCTTTCAATCTCAGCCTGAGAAAGGATAGGGCTTACAAGAACATACGGCCCTTGATCATCCTTTAAAGGGACGGTCGAAATAATGATCGAATATTCCTCAGGATTGATCTGTTCAAAATCAAATAGAGAAACATTTTTTGTTTTTAACCATGGCAGTTCTTTTTGAATTTTTGTTGCAAGAATCTTTGATGTTCCTATTCCACTCGAACATACGACTAGACCCTTCACTTCCTTATTTTCTTCTCCCTTTAGCATGGCAGAAGCAAAATGCATAACAAGAAAGCCAATCTCCTCTTTCGGAACAAAGAAGTCTGGAAAAACAATTTCAACGCCATCTTGAATAATGCCAAATAATTCTTGATAGTCCTCCATAATCCGCTTAAGCAACGGATTACTAATCTTCATATGTTGCTTCATTCGATAGATGGCAGGACGCAAATGAGCAATTAAGCCTTGGTAAAGATCAATATTATTTTCAAAATGATACCCCATCCTCTTCCCTACATACTGGATGAGTTTTTGAGCGCTATATCCGACTTGAACAGCCGTTTCTTCAAAAATATCTCCTTGTTCATTCCTCAGCTTTGCTCCTAAAAGATGCATCGTAATATAACTTGCTTCTCCTTGAGAAACAGAAATCTGAAAGGCCGTTTCTAATCCTGATACAATTTTCTCCGCAATCTTATACTCTTTTGTTGTCAAAAGCTGATCAGGGAATCTATCATCTAACACGATCTCCACACCTTGTTGGATCCTTTCAGTAGCCAGCGCTAGATGGACAACCAAACCGATATAAGCACTATCAGCAATTGGGTAAGGCAGTTCCTTTTTTACATCATCAATGATACTTTCAATGATAATAAGCTTCTTTTTATCAACCAAACCAAGTAAACGATCGGTTGCTGTGTCCATATCCATAGCCGATCTTTTTTGAATATTCTCCCGGATAAAAGAAATAAATTCAAACTCATCCAGGTGGTCTAAAATCAGACTGCTCATGACTTTTCTCTTAGCCGTTTCCAATCCAAATAACTCTACTCCATATCCTCTTTTGCGGATAAGAGATAAACCAAATGGTTCAATTTTTTCTTCAATTTTGTTTAAATCATTGCTTACTGTTGCAATCGTGACATTTAGGTCATTTGCTAAAACAACCAATTTGACCGGTTCTAAGCTCTCCAGTAGGCTTGAGAGAATAATCGTTTGTCGTTCATCAGGGGTGTACTCCGTATGAGAAGCACTAAAGAGAAATAATTTGAGCTTCTCTTTGTTTTCACTACTTCCTTTGACGAGAATCCCTACCCCAGATTGCTTTGAAAGGGACAAATCGTAGGACTTTAGTATTTCCTCTATCCCTTTTAAGTCACGGTGTACCGTCCTAGAACTCACATTAAGTATTTTGGCAATACTACTCACGGTCGTTTCCTCTTCACTAAGAAGTATCACCTCGAGAATTTTCCTTTCCCTCGCTGTAATATACAAGACCATCAACTCCTAAAGAGTCCAACTTACTGACAAGATTAAAATAAAAATATTTACATATATAATGATACTCCTGCAAATAACGGTAAACAACCGATTATAAATACACATTCGTCATAGTATTTGTTGACAAAATTAAATAAATGCACAAAAAAAGGGCTAGAATTACTCTAGACCCCGCTTCATTTTAGAATAAAAAAGCAAAAATAATAACCAGTATAACTAATCCAATGGGCACTCCCACATTAGCCCATTCCTTACTTGTGATCCCCAGTTTATTGGCAGCTATGATATTAGGAATATTTCCTGGAATTAACATCCCTCCACTAATAAGTAAACCTAATAGAACCGCTCTTACCTTTTGATCTCCCATCTGAGGACTCATTTCAGCCGCTGCGAGGGTAGCATTGTCTAAAACAGCAGAAACCGTATTAATCCAGTACAGCAATGGTGTGTTTAGGTGAATGATATAGAGATCAATTACGGGTTTAAACCCAGATCCTAGTAAGGTTAAGCCCATCACAAACAAGTAAATTTTAATTCCTCTATACAAAATCTCTTCATACGTTTCATTGCTAATATGTGCCTCTCTAAATTGGTGTTCATGCTTTGGCTTTTTGACTAGTATCGCCGCCACTATACCCAATAAAATAATTAAAGGAAAAATGATGGGTCCTAATAAATTGATCAGATAGAAGAAATCCTCCCCTAATTTGTTAATGGCTATAGTAGCAACAGGTTCGCCTACAGGGGTTAAACTTGCACCTAACCCAATACTAAAACAGGAAAGGACTACATAACGGACGGTTGATTTTGTATCTAACCTCATAGACGTAACGATCGCTACTAAGAGAAGAGAAGCGATAATTGCTGTTATTATACTTGATACTAAACCTAAGGTTATTACTGTTAAAGCTACACACCATTTAAAGGATAATGCACGTAACAACCGATTGATACATCTGTCTATACCGCGGTGAAACCACTTTAAAAGCAAGGATGCAAGGATTACAGCAATGGTAATCCCAATCGGATCACTCGCAGCTTTTAAGAATAACTCTCTGCTCCAACTTCCACTAGAGATCGCCGTAACCATACCCATGATAAAAATAAATAATTCAATATTGTTCTCTACAATCTTTACTTTTAAGGGTAGAAGTAATACGAACAAAAAGACAATTAGTAACCAAAAAACCATTGTTCCACTTCATCTCCAATAGCATATTTCCTTTTACTTTTATAAGGAGTTATATATATATGCTCTGTCTGGGACAAACTTGCCATTTCGTTCAAACTGATAACACCCCTAAATCGTAGACTGATTTAGGGGTGTTCATTTTCGTTCATTATTTTAAGTTATTTACAATTTCATCATACTTAGGGCTATTTAAGAAGTTTTCTACAGACACATGATAGGCATTTGGAAGCTTAGCTTTCGCACGGTCCGTTAAATCTTTATGCGTTACCACGATGTCAGCATCGGCCGGAAGATTATTGATAGATGTATTCGCTACCTCTACCCCTTCTACTTCTGCCTTTTTTACTTTGTTTCGTAAAATCGAAGCTCCCATTGCACTTGAACCCATTCCCGCATCACAAGCAAAGATAATTTTATTTACCTTTTTATAGTCCACTTTGCTTTCTAATGCTTCTGCCACTGAACTCTTCTTCCCTTTCATTTCTTGCATTTTTTCTGTTGCTGCTTCTAAATCTTCTTCTTCATTGTTTTTGCTTACTTTAAGAATAAATGATGCTACTGCGAATGATACAGCCGCTGCAACAAGTACTCCTAACAGTACTCCTAAGTGACCACCTTTTGGTGTCATTGCCATTAAAGCAAAGATACTTCCTGGTGATGGAGGAGCTACAAGACCTGCGTTAAAAATGGATAATGTGAAAACTCCACTCACGCCCCCTGCTATTGCAGCAAGAATTAACATAGGCTTCATTAAAATGTATGGGAAGTAAATCTCATGAATTCCCCCTAGGAAGTGTATAATCACTGCACCTGGAGCTGTTCTTTTGGCTGAACCTTTCCCGAATAACATAATGGCTAAAAGAATACCCAGTCCAGGTCCAGGGTTTGATTCTAATAGGAACATAATCGATTTTCCAGCGTCTGCTGCTTGCTCTACACCAAGTGGGCTTAAAATCCCGTGATTGATAGCATTGTTTAAGAATAATACCTTAGCAGGTTCAATTAGAATATTTGCTAATGGAAGAAGCCCTGCATCAACGATAGCCTCTACTCCTGACGCTAACATTTTGTTTAAACCTTCTACTACTGGTCCGATTACTTTAAATGCGATTAAAGTTAGTAATCCACCTAAAATACCCGCTGTAAAGTTGTTTACCAACATTTCAAAACCTTGTCTGATCTTTGGAACAATCACGGCATCCAGCTTTTTGATTAGATATCCTCCAAGTGGACCCATAATCATGGCACCTAGGAACATTGGAATCTCTGCACCAACGATCACACCCATTGTTGCTGTGGCACCCACTACTCCTCCACGAGTATCATAGACGATCTTACCGCCCGTGTAACCGATTAATAATGGAAGAAGATACGTAATCATCGGTCCTACTAACTTGGCAAAATCTTCATTTGGATACCAGCCTGTTGGAATAAATAAAGCTGTAATAATCCCCCATGCGATAAATGCACCAATATTCGGCATAATCATGCCACTTAAATGACTACCAAAGCGTTGGATTTTTACACGTACATCCGACTTTTGCGCTACTTGATTAGACATATAGTATAATTCCCCTTTCAGAAATATCGTTCTTTTGTCCTTGTTTCTAATTTTATGATAAAGCGTTTTCAATACCTATTCAATTCAAACTAAAATGCATTTTGTCATGAATCATGTTGTCATAATTGAATTGTCAATATTGCTTGTTTTTCTATAAAAAAGAGACACCTTTATAGGTGCCACTTTTAAGATACTATTTCTTTCATTTAATCTGTGAGCGAAGTCTCTCTCCTTCTTCTGCAATCGCCCTTATATCAATTCGCTCAAACAGTGGGTGAACATTTTCAATAATCAACGGCAAGTTAGTAATCACTTTCCAGGAGAATTGGGAATGATGGAGCATTTTTCTAACTTCCTCATTAGAATTCGGAAGAAAGGGATGAAGTAATTGGGCGAAATTTAGGATAAGAAACACACATGTGGCGATGGTTGCATCCCGCTGTTCTTCTTCCGCTCTCCATGGTTGCTGTTCATCAAAATACTTGTTTGCGTATCTTATGCACTCAAAAGTCTCTTCTAACGCTTGCTTTACTCTTGCTGCTTCAATGGCTTCCCCTACTTGCTGATAAAGTACTTCGACACGATTTTGAATACTTGTATCAATTGCTGATTGAGGGACTTCTCCTGATAATTGATTTTGGATGAACTTTAAAGTGCGGTTTACAAAATTCCCATACGCCCCTAACAGTTCGCTGTTATGACTGTAAATAAACTCTCGCCAAGAGAAATCTGTATCACGGTTTTCTGGTGCATTGATGGTTAGAAAGTAGCGTATGGAGTCAGGATGATACCTTTCCAATAGATCCGGGATCCAAATAGCCCAGTTTTTGCTTGTTGAGATCTTCTTTTTTTCTAATGTGACGTACTCATTTGAGACGATATACTTCGGATAGACCTCCAAGCCTGCCCCCATTTGGATTGCCGGCCAAATGATAGAGTGGAAAGGGATATTGTCTTTTCCGTGCACATAATAGCTTCGGGCAGATTCCTTCCAGAAACCTTCTACCTCTCTTCCCTTCTCAATTGCCCACTGCTGACTTGCTGAGTAATATCCTGATACCGCTTCAATCCACACATAAATTTTCTTCTGTTCAAATCCTTTTATTGGAACCGACACACCAATGGGCAGGTCCCGAGTCGCCGGACGATCTTTCAGTCCTTCCTTTAAGTACCTCTCGGTTAATAGCAATGCATTTTCACGCCATACACCTTCTCTATCCTTTTTGAGTTCTTCTATTCGGTGTTGAAGTTTACTTAATGCTAAGTAATAATGCTCCGTTTTCTTAATGACAGGTGATGAACCACATATTTTACAAATCTTATGATAAAGCTCAACTGGATCTAGTATCGTAGAACAATAATCACATTGATCACCACGGGCATGTTCTCCACAGGTCGGGCAATTTCCTTCTACATAACGGTCAGGAAGAAACTGATCACAAGAATTACAATACACTTGATCGTTTTCTTTGGTATAAAGGAGACCATTATGATTAAGCTTTAAAAATAAGTCTTGGACCACACTAGCGTGGTGAGCAGTATCTGTACGTGTATAACAATCATAAGAGAATCCTAGTTTTGTAAAGCATTCAGTAAACTCTTGGTGATAACGGTTAGCTATCTCACTTACATCCACCCCATCTTGCATGGCACGAATCGCGATAGGTGTCCCGTTACAGTCACTTCCAGACACATATAAAACCTCTTCCCCTTTTAAACGGTAATATCTGGCCAGAACATCACCTGGCAGTAAGCTTGCTATATGACCAATATGCAGGGAACCATTTGCATATGGCCAAGCACCCCCAATAAATACATTCATTCATGATTCCTCCTTTAAAAAAATAAAAAAAGCCCTGTCCGTATCTTAATAAAGATAAGGACAGGGCTTTACTCCCGTGGTACCACCTTAATTCACCAACAGCTTACACTACTAGCCTCAGCAAGTACTAAAGTAGCTAAAACTCTACTCATATACCGTGACGTTGATAACGGGCGTCAACTCCCGACAACTCCTACTTCTGTCCATGACAGGTTCAGTTCGCAGCTCCGAGGCCATTGTTCAAATGCGTATCCTTACTCCTTTTCAGCAACCGGAGCTCTCTGCAAAGAATCCCTACATTTTACTTTTCCTCTTCCACGCCTTTAATGATATTATAAACAAAATACATAAATGTAACAATATACCAATTTTTATTTATAAAACTAAAAAACCGGTTCAATCAGGCAAAAAATAAGCGGAGATTTTCCGGTTAGATGCCGATTGAAGGCTCGTTTTGGGGTGAATAAGTGGAGATTTTCCGGTTATGCCATGAAAAATCCCCCTATTTTCACGTTTTCGAGTTTATAGGTGGAATTTCTCCGTTTATTTAAGCTACTTTTTATCTTATTTACTAATTAAGCGGAAATTCTCCGTTTATTTCTCAACTAGGGTGCTTAGCCCGATCCCCCAACCGATAAGTGCTGACACTCTTGTTCCTAGATATAGATAAAACTAAAACAGCCGGTTCAATCCTGAACCGACTGTTTCTTTTATGAATTGGATGGTTCAGGGTTGTTTAATTTACTATTTCTATACCCATAACCAATATAGATGGCTAAACCGAGTACTAGCCAGACCAAAAATCCCTTCCAAGTAAATGCTGATAACTGGAGCATTAAATACACACAAAACACAACTGCCAAGATAGGAATTACAGGAACAAGTGGTGTCTTGAACGGACGATGTAAATCAGGCTGTGTTTTACGAAGTACAGCGACTCCAAGAGATACCGTTGCAAAGGCAAATAATGTTCCAATGCTTGTTAACTCAGCTAGTTTGTTTAAAGGAATGAATCCTGCAAAAATAGCTACTAATCCTCCTGTTACCCATGTGCTTGTAATTGGCACTTGAGATTTCGGGTGAACCGTTGATAATTTTTTCGGTAACAACCCATCTCGACTAATTGCATAGAATAAACGTGTTTGTCCAAACATCATGACAATTAGGACGGTTGTAATACCTACGATTGCTCCAAGCGAGATAAATCCTGCAGCCCAGTCTTGTTGAATAAATCGTAGCGCAAAGGCTACTGGATCCTTTACGTTTAAAAGGTTGAACGGTACAATCCCTGTTAAGATTAAGGAAACTGCAATATATAAAACGGTACATACAGCAAGAGCAGAAATAATCCCAATCGGAAGATTTCGTTGGGGATTCTTTACCTCTTCAGCTGCCGTTGAAACCGCATCAAATCCAAAATAAGCAAAAACAACGACCGCTGCACCCGCTACGACCCCCGAAGCTCCAAATGGCATAAACGGTTGCCAATTGGTTGGTTCCACATACCATACCCCTATAGCAATAAATAAAAGAACAACCGCTACTTTAATCACAACCATAATGGCATTAAATTTAGCAGATTCTTTCACGCCTCTTGTTAATAAAAGGGTCACTAATAAAACGATAATAACAGCTGGTAGGTCTACAATTGTTCCTTTTGATGGGTCAAACGCACTTGTTAGAAAAGTTGGTAAATGCCATCCGAACCCTGCCATTAAACTTTGAAAATAGCCTGACCAACCACTTGCAACCGCAGAAGAAGCCAACCCATATTCCAAAACTAAATCCCAACCAAGTACCCATGCAAGCAGTTCTCCAAACGCAACATATCCATATGTATAGGCACTACCTGATTGAGGGATCATTGAAGCAAATTCTGAGTAACATAATGCTGCAAATGCACAAGCTAGTCCAGCAATAATAAAGGATAAGATAAGTGCAGGCCCTGCATATTCAGCTGCTGCCACTCCAGTTAAAACAAATACTCCTGTTCCGATTATGGCTCCAACACCGAGTAGAGTTAGGTCAAATGCTCCTAATACTCTTTTGAGGGAATTTTCAGACACTGATTTCCCTACTTGTTTCTTACGAAATAAATCCATTATATCCTCCTATAAAAATTGAAATAATTGTCGAAAAATAGCGAATACACCTTAGCCATTTTACATAACTGTTTGTTAATTGTAAATTAAAAATTATGGTAATATAACAGATTCAAAAAATTACTAATTCTATTTTGCCCAGTTAGAATTGCACTATGTTTAAAAACCAAAAAAGACCCTTACTCTATCTCTCGATAGAATAAAGGTCTTTTTAAAAATTAAGCGTGAAAATTCGTTCCATCCGTTGTTGCTTCAATAATGCCGGCACGAATCACAAAGTCTCCAAAATGTTCCCCTTCGTTACGTTCCTTTGCATATCGAGGAAGAATGGAACCAAGCTCTCGAAGGATTTCTTCTTCTCCGATATTTTCACGGTACATCTTGCTTAAGCGGCTTCCATCAAAGGCAGCACCTAAATACATATTGTATTTTCCAGGGGCTTTACCGATAAAACCAATTTCACCTAAGGCATGCCTTGCACATCCGTTTGGACATCCAGTCATACGAATCGTAATTTCTTTATCTCTTAGCCCATTCTCTTCAACGATTTCTTCAATCTTATCGATAAGAGTTGGCAGATATCTCTCTGCTTCCGCCATGGCAAGTCCACAGGTTGGTAATGCTACACATGCGATTGAACTACGACGAATCGCTGAGTGATGTTTTCCATCTGTTAAATTGTATTTTTCCAGAAGCTCAGTAATTTTTTTCTTTTTCTGAGCAGATACACTGCCAATGATTAAGTTTTGGTTTGCTGTTAAACGGAAATCTCCTTTATGGACCTTGGCAATTTCACGTAAGCCTGTTTTCAATGGATAGCCATCAAAGTCGGCGATACGTCCACCTTGCACAAACAATGTAAAATGCCAATTTCCCTTTAGGCCTTTTACCCAACCATAACGATCTCCATTATGATCAAATGAGTAAGGCTTTGCTTCTTCTAGCTTCCAACCAAGTCGGTTTTCTAGCTCATGCTTCACATTTTCTAATCCTAAACGATCCACTGTGTACTTAAATCGCGCATTCTTACGTACGGAACGGTTTCCATAGTCACGTTGGATGGTAATAACCTTTTCAGCCACATCGTATACTTGCTCAGGCTTACAGAAGCCGATCACTTTTGCAAGCTGTGGGTAAGTCGTCTTATCACCGTGAGACATACCCATTCCGCCACCAATTGCCACGTTAAATCCAACAAGCTTTCCATCTTCTACAATGGCAATATACCCTAGATCTTGTGAAAATACATCCACATCGTTCTCAGGCGGAATAGCCATACCGATTTTGAATTTACGAGGCAAGTAGAGTGGGCCATACATAGGCTCAACTTCTACATCAGGTGTTCCTGCCACTCTTTCTTCATCCAGCCAAATTTCATGATAGGCTCTTGTGCGAGGAAGTAAATCATCACTTAATTTCTTGCCCCACTCATACACCTCTGCATGTATTTCTGACTGATGTGGATTAGAAGTACTCATCACATTTCTATTTACATCTCCACATGCAGCAATTGTATCCATTAGAGATTGATTAATACCTTGGATGGTACTTTTCATATTCCACTTTAAGATTCCATGGATTTGGAATGTTTGGCGAGTCGTTAATTTCAATGTACCATTTCCGTATTTTTCAGAAAGATCATCCATCACCAACCACTGTTCAGGTGTTGCTACACCGCCTGGTAGTCGAACACGAAGCATGAACTGATAAGCTGGTTCAAGCTTTTGCTTTTGTCGTTCTGCACGCACATCACGGTCATCCTGTAAATAGCTTCCATGATGCTTCATTAATCGGTTGTCATCCTCTGGAATACCTGCACTCATTCGATCAAGCATTACTTCTTTTAACGTTCCACGTAAGTAATCGCTTCTGTCTTTTATTCCCTCTACATCACTAGGAGGGCCTTCAGGCGCTTTTAAAATATCTTTCACTTCCACCATGCTAAAAACTCCTTTCACTCAAACTCAATATACGTCACGCTGGTATCGCTTTTCTTTTTGCATGGAAGCTAAATAGCTTTCTGCTTCTTCACGACCCATGCTGCCTTCTTTTTCGATAATAGTAATTAATGTTTGATGTACGTCATGTGCCATATGTTTCTCATCACCACAAATATATACGGCTGCTCCCTCTTGAAGCCAAGCAAATAATTCCTTGCTTTGTTCAAGCATACGGTGCTGAACATATACCTTTTCATTCGTATCTCTTGAAAAAGCAACATCCATCTTTGTTAGGACGCCATCCTTCAACCACTTTTGCCATTCGGTTTGATATAAGAAATCCGTTACAAAGTGCTGATCACCGAAGAACATCCATGACTTGCCCTCAGCACCCGCTTCTTCGCGCTCTTGCATAAATGAGCGGAATGGTGCAACACCTGTTCCTGGTCCTACCATGATAATTGGAGTTTCAGGGTTTTCAGGTAACTTAAAGTTTGGATTATGTTGGATAAAGATGGGTAGCGTATCTCCTGCTTGCAGGCGCTCTGCTGTTAGAATCGAGCATACACCTTTTCTTTCACGTCCGTGTGAATCATATCTGACTGCACCAATCGTCAAATGAACTTCATCTGGGTTTGCCGAAACACTACTTGCAATCGAGTATAAACGTGCAGGAAGCTTTCTTAAGATAGAAACAATTTCCTGCGCAGTAGCTGTCCAAGGGCCAAAGTCTCGAAGCAAGTCAAGCAAATCGCGTCCTTGAATATACTCTCTTACTTTATCTGCATTTTCCGGTTTCACTAGCTCCTGTAATTCCTGATTGACAGAAAGCTTGGCTGCCTGTTCCATTAACGGCTTCGTTAATACCGTAATTTCAAAGTTGGTAAGTAGCGCGTCTTTTAGCGTTTTTACTTCTCCTTGTTTATTAACTGTCACTTTTTCATCTGCATTCCAGTTCATTTCAGCAAGGATTTGCTCCACAAGCTCCGGATCGTTTTCTGGATATATTCCTAGACTGTCACCTGGCTCATATGTTAATCCTGAACCTTCAAGCGATAACTCAAGATGACGTGTTTCTTTATTGGATCCACGACCATTTAGATTTAAGTTTTCTAGGACTTCAGCACGAAAAGGATTGGTTCTAGAATAAATAGATTCTTCTGAAGCAACTTGTACCGCTGCACCTGCCGCCTGTGCTTGGCTTGCCGCAGTTCCAGCCTGACCTAGAGCCGATAGTACATTCTCAATCCATTCAGAAGCAGGTTCATCAAAATCTAAATCACAGTCTACTCTTTCAGTTAATGGCTTTCCACCTAACTCCTTAAGGCGCTCATCAAATTCTTTTCCTGTTTGACAGAAGAATTCGTACGAGCTATCCCCTAACGATAGAACCGCATAATTGAGCTCCTCTAGCTTTGGAGCACGCTTTGAGTGTAAGTACTCATGGAAAGATAAGGCATTATCTGGTGGTTCACCCTCACCGTGTACTTGCTACTATTAATAGGTTTTGTAATTTCTTTAAATTATTTGGCTTAAAATCACTCATGGATGAAACTGTTACTTGAAAACCATTGCTTCCAAGTGTTTTACCTGCTTTTGTAGCAAGTCGTTGTGCATTTCCTGTTTGTGAACCAAAAAGGATAGTTACTTCTTTCGACACCGGCTTAGAAGCCTCAACTAATGGAGCTACGGAAACCGATTCTGAAATCGTAGTTGCTGGTGCTGCTTGAATAGCTGCTAAATATCCACTAAGCCAAACCTTCTGTGATTCAGTTAATGATGGCAGTATTTTGTTAAGAAGCTCTGCCTGCTCCTGACTAAACGGGCTGTTCATAACCTGAAGTTGCAACGAAATCCACCTCACAAAAAATAAATAGACTAAATTCCCCAAATTTCGCAAAATTATTATACGTGTTATTATATCTTAATTATTCCAATAAGTTAAGTCGGTTTTATTAATTATAACCGATAATTCTCTTCTATGATAACTACTTTACCTTATGTTTGGCTATTGGTAAAATACATATAACTGATGATAATTATTAATATTCCTAATACCAAGGAGGGGATTGTATGTATTTTGATGAGTTAAAAACCTTTGTTACTCTAGTGGAAGTAAAAAACTTCACCAAAACAGCCGAACTCCTTCTCATGTCTCAACCTAGTGTTAGTTTACATATTAAGAATTTAGAAAACGAGTTTCAAACGAAACTATTCATACGTTCTCCAAAACAACTAAAAATCACTCCCTCTGGAGAGATTTTGTATGATCGAGCCAAACAGTTAATAAGCATGTATGAACAGACCAAACAAGATATCCTCGACTTGCATTCATCTGTTAGAGGATCCTTGAAAATCGGGGCAAGCTTTACCATCGGGGAATATATTTTACCTTCTCTTCTCTTTGACATCCAAAAAGAACATCAGGCACTTGAACTTGAAGTGGTGATTGGGAATACGAAGGAAATTGTTCTATCCGTTAAAAGGCATGAAGTGGATATTGGTCTAATTGAAGGACAAACCAACGAAAAAGAACTATCTGTCCACCCATTCTTAAAGGACGAGCTTTTTGTTGTATCTTCCGCTACACATCCTCTTGCCATAATGAATAGAGACATATTCATCTCCGATCTTCAAAACCAGTTATGGGTGACGAGAGAGGTGGGGTCAGGTACTCGGGAATACTTAAACCACGTGATCCGTTCGAATGGGTTAAAGGTAAAATCCCTACTATCTATCAGCAGCAATCAAGGAATTAAAGAAACTATAAGTAAGGGCATGGGTCTTTCACTTTTATCAAACAGCGTTATCCATAAAGAGGTTAAAAATGGAGAATTAGCCATCATTCGCATTAAAGATTTTCAATTCCCTAGAACGCTGTCGTATGTCTACTCTCCTACTATGAAAACGAAAAAGAACGTGGAGCTATTTATTACGAGCCTTCAAGAAATGTGGCCATACAGTTCTGGATCAATTTAAGTATAGGTCGCTCCTTTACTCTCTCTGCTCCTTTCTTTTCTTGTTAAAACTCAAGAAGGCCATCACTGATGGCCTTCTCATATTAAAGTTCTTCAATATATTATCAAACTTACAATATATCCATCCAAATCTTTATCGCAGTTGCTAAAATCAAAAGTGCTAGGACTACTTGGAGAATCTTTGTGTTAACCTTTTTCCCTGCCATCGCCCCTAGTGGCGAGGCAATTAAACTAGCTATGACCATGATTAAAGATGGCCATAATTCTACTTGTCCCGTTGTTATTTTTCCAACAGTCGCACCGATAGAGGAGATAAATGTGATAGCAAGTGAGGAGGCAATGGTCATACGAGTTGGAATTTTTAATACAACAAGCATGATTGGTACTAAAAGAAAAGCACCAGCAGCTCCGACAATTCCAGAACCTATTCCAACGATAAATGCAAGGACCGCTGCCAACCATTTATTAAATGTCACTTGATCTAATGGAAGATCATCTAGACCCTTTTTAGGAATGAACATCATCACAGCTGCAATCAATGCTAAAATACCATATATGAGATTAATTCCACCTTCACTCATGAGCTTTGAACCAAAGCCCCCAATAAAGCTACCAACTAAAATACTTGCTCCCATATAAATGATGAGCTTTTTATTTAAAAAGCCACCCTTTCGGTAAGCCCACACCCCACCGATCGTAGCAAAAAACACCTGAACAGCACTTATTCCTGATACTTCGTGAGCACTAAAAGCCGCTAAACCGAATAATGGTGGAATGTATAATAGCATCGGATACTTAATGATTGAACCGCCAATTCCAAGCATTCCAGAAATATATGAACCTATAAAACCAATTAAAAAGATGGTGATAATAAATCCTATATCCATCGTTTTTCCCCCTTTGAAAAAGCAAAAGCGTCTATTATGACGCTTGCTCTCTAAAACATTTTTCAGAAAAAGGGAACCTCATATGGTTCCCTTATAGATCAGCCTTTTTTAATCCAGAACTTTAGTACTTCATTGTCATCTTCGTGTTTGATTAATTCATGACCACCTGATTTTGCCCATGCAGCAAGGTCATTTTTTGCCCCTTTATCGGTTGCATGAATTTCTAACACTTGGCCACTTTCTAACTCATTCATTGCTTTCTTTGTTTTTACGATTGGCATTGGACAAGCCAGCCCTTTTGCATCTAACACTTTATTTGATTCCATCTTATTTCCTCCTAGTATTGTTTTTATCGAACCGCACATCGGTTTGGTCCGATTTCCATTTCACGTTGTTGCTCTTCGTCTGGAGTGATTTTCCCCATATTTGTTTCACGAATTTGTTGGTATGCATTCGGTTGTGGTGGCAGGTTCTCCGTTACCACTCTTCTAAATTCCTCTTCGTCTGCAATATTTAAACCGTGGTTTTTCTCAAAAAGTGTTCCTAGCTTTTCTGACACACTTCCATCTTCATTTAACTCATCAATGATCATAAAGTGAGCTGGAAGTACGATTAACTCCTTAGATAGCTCTCTGTAACGCTTGTATAGACTTTCACGTAAGTCTCCCACCCAATCCTGTGCTAGTCCAGCTAAATCTGGTCTTCCAATCGAATCGATGAACAAGATATCTCCTGAAAGTAAGAACTTTTCATCCACAATAAAGGAAGTAGATCCGATTGTGTGTCCTGGTGAATACAATGCATGAATATTGATTTTCACATTTCCAATTTCTACATCATTGCCGTCTTCTAATGGTTGGTACGTAAATGTCACTTCTGTTGCATCCTTTGGTGGTAACCAGTATGTTGCATTTGTTTTTTCAGCGATCACTCTTCCACCAGAAATATGGTCTGCATGAAGGTGAGTATCAAATACATGAGTGATCTTTGCTCCGATCGAGTTGGCAAAATCAAGGTACGTATCCGTCATACGAGTAGAGTCGATGATAGCTGCTTCGCCATTTGAAACAACCATGTATGATAAACAGCCTTTTCCAATACGAACGAACTGATAAATTTCACCACCGTCTTTTAAATCCCCCACCTTAACGGGTTCTAGGTGCTCACTCCATGCTTTCATCCCACCAGCTAGATAAGACACTGTACGTCCTGCTTCAGAAAGCATTTCAGCTACCATGATAGATGATCCTTCCTTGGCACAAACGACTAATACCTCTTTATCCGTTGGTACTAGATCAAGGATTTCCTCTACCCCATCTAATAGATCGAAGTACGGTACATTTAGATATTCAAAATTTTCGCCTTCAATTTTCCAATCTTGAAATGCCTCTTCATTACGTACATCTAAAATGAAGAATGCTTCTTTATTAAATACTTTCTTCGTCACTTCTTTTGCCGTCATTGCTTGAACAGTCATTACTTTTACCCCCTAGAGTATAATTAATTCTAAAATTTTTTTCCTTAATGGTTGATACGATCTGTTGTTCCAGTCCATTGACTCATACCTGGAATAACATTCCATACGTTAGAAAATCCGTTCTCAGCTAGTTTCTGAGCAGCAAGATCACTACGGCTACCTGTACGGCATACAATATAGATGGCTTGATCTTGGTTTAATTCATTCATACGAGCTTCTAACTCACCAAGTGGAATAGAGATCGCATTCGGAATATGGTTAAATGTATATTCTGCCGTTTCTCTTACATCTAAAACCATCATGTTTTCATTTGCTTCAAGCTTCGACTGTAATTCTTCGTTTGTCACTACGTTTGGATGTTTTCTTTCGATCGTTTCATCGCTTGATGACTTTCTTAGATAGTGCTTTAAGACATTTCCTTCTTCCAAAGTACCTAGATATTGATGTCCTGTACTTTCAGCCCATGCTTTAATATCTGCTTTTGATCCCTTATCTGTTGCTTGGACTTCCAATACTTGCCCTGCTTCTAATCCAGTCATTACTTTTTTCGTTTTAACAATCGGCATTGGACATGCTAGTCCCTTTGCATCAAGAGTAACGTTTGCTTTTAAGTTATCCATAAGTTACCTCCATTACCTTTATACCATACAGGGTATATTATATTTTAAAATTTTTTATTCTGTTTTACCTTCCCAAGAAAGCATACCACCAGTCATATTAATGACGTTGTATCCATAGCTTTCAAGAAATTGTGAAGCACTACCACTTCTACCACCAGAACGACAAACCATGATATATTCCTTTGATTTATCTAACTCATGCATGCGGAACTCAATAAGTCCTAATGGAATGTTTACTGCTCCAGGAATTTTCCCAGCTGCTACCTCATCTACTTCACGCACATCGATAATATCCAATGATGCTTTACCTTCGTTTAATAGTGCTTCTACTTCTTTGGCTGTCATTGTTTTCATTGTTGATTCCTCCTATATCTTATGACCAGGCGCTCATGCCGCCTTTTACACTCGTTATTTTTGTAAATCCTAATTTTTTTAAGGTTTTGCTAGCTTTTTGACTTCTCATTCCGCTTTGACAAATGACTACTACTTCTTTATCTTTTGAAATCTCATTTGATTTTTGAGATAGCACATGAAGTGGAATATTTTTAAAGCCTTTGATGTGGTTTCCCATATACTCAGCTGGCGTTCGAACATCCACAAATTGTTTATTTTTATCTTTTAATTCCTTTTTTAATTCATTTGTTGTTATATGTCTAACACCCTTTGTCGGAATCATTCGTTGGATAATGAGTAGCAAGAACAATCCAATGAGAATGTAATTTACATATTCCATATTATTCTCTCCTTATTGATAGGGGAAATCCCCTATCTTAAATTAAATAAATAGATTCACATTCCCATCTTCTGCATCCGCCAAATAAGCAGCTACACCCGCATATTCGACATTTTCAAGAAGCTCTTCTTCTCTAAGACCTAACAGATCCATTGTCATCGTACATGCCACTAATTTTACGTCTTGTTCTTGTGCCATTTCGATTAACTGAGGTAGGGACATCGCGTTGTGTTTTTTCATAACACCTTTAATCATTTTAGGTCCCATTCCTGCAAAGTGCATTTTAGATAATCCCATCTTATCTGCGCCTCTTGGCATCATTTTTTCAAACATCTTTTCCATAAATCCTTTTTTCACCATCATGTTTTCCTCTTTACGTAAAGCATTTAAGCCCCAAAACGTATGAAAAATGGTTACTTCATGATCATAAGCTGCAGCACCATTTGCGATAATATAAGCAGCCATCGCTTTATCATATTCTCCACTAAATAACACAATTGTAGTTTTTTTCTTTTCTGACATTATCCTGTTACCTCCTAGATTTTCTATATCATTTACTTACATATACCTATATGGGTATATTATAATTTAAAAAAATATAAGTTGTTTTAAATCTCCAACTTACCCCTATGGGTATAATATAAATGAATGTCTCCATGGTGTCAATCCTTTTTTATCTACTTTTTACAAGCAAATTAACCGCTTCTTTAATCAGATCTTCTGCATTTGATTCTTCATTTTCATTAGCTTTTTGTACACAGTCAACTAAATTTGAACCTACAATTACACCTATTGTACGATCAACAGCCGTTCGAACAGCTGATAATTGTGTAATTACTTCTTTACAGTCCTTATTTTCATCCATCATTCGTAAAATCCCTCTAAGCTGTCCTTCTATACGCTTTACTCTATTTTGAATTTGAGTATTGTATTCCATATCCTTGCCTCCTTTTAACAAAGATTTTTTATATTTAGTTGATCCTCTTTCAATAGTTTTGATTGATGACCAGCAAGGGTATATCCAATTACTTGAAATCCTTTCCTACGTAAAAGACGAATACCCACATTTCTTTCTAGATTGTTTGAAGCAATAATATATAGTTTACGATTGGGTATGTCCGTGCTAAATCTATTGAGATAAGCAACAGGTATATTTATTGAACCCGGTATAGAGAATTTACTCGATTGATTATAATCCCTTAAATCAATAATAGTGGATTTTGTTTCGATCTCTTCTCTCGGAATATAAACTACAGAGTAAACCGGAAAATACCATTCAAATAACACATATCCAATCACTAACAGTAGAATGGTTACAAAAGCAATCTGAAATACCTCCTTAGGTGTTTGTCGATATGTACATATTATACCCTATTGGGTATAAAGTCAATCAGGGAATTTTTACCTCATGAAAAACGCACGACTCCTGTATTTGAGTCATGCGTTTATTAACCTATTTCTTTTTAATCCAAAACTTAATGAGCTTATCATCTTGCTCCGTTTTTAGAATGGTGTGACCAGCATTTTTTGACCAAGCAGGTAAATCATTTAATGCGCCTTTATCTGTTACATGAAGCTCTAGCACCTGACCACTTTCTAATACCTCAATTCCTTTTTTCAACTTTACGATAGGTATAGGACAGGTTAAACCACTAACATCTACCAATGAATCCACCTGTAAGTCTTTGGAACGTTTTTCGATAACTGTTTCTCTAAGATCGTTCGTTTTTGTTTCAACTTGTTTGGCTATGTTGCTTCCAAATACGGAAGAATAGGTCTTCCAGCCACCATCCACATTCTTTACATTGAATCCGTTATTTTTTAGAATTCGGCTTGCTAAATATCCTCTTAACCCTACCTGACAGCTTACATATATGGTTTGATCTTTAGGAATTTCATCTAATTTATTTCTGAGTTCATTTAGCGAAATATTAATTGAACCTTCAATAAAACCAAATTCACGTTCCATTGGTTCGCGAACGTCAATTAGTAAGCCACCTTCAGAAACGATTTGGTCTACTTCATGCCACTGAATATGTTCTAATTCATCCTCCATAAGATTTGTTGCTACATAACCTGCCATATTGACTGGATCTTTAGCAGAGGAATACGGTGGAGCGTATGACAGTTCTAAGTTTGTTAAGTCTTCAACCGTTAGTCCACCTTTAATCGCTGTAGCAATAACGTCCATTCGTTTATCAACCCCATCTGCTCCAACCGCTTGTGCACCAAAGATTTTTCCTGTTTCCTTGTCAAAAATCAACTTTAGAGACATGGGTGCAGCTCCTGGATAGTAGCCAGCATGTGAGCTTGGGTGAATATGAACCACTTCGTAAGATACCCCTAGTTGTTTTAGTGTTTTTTCATTGTTCCCAGTAGCGGCAACCGTTAAATCAAATACCTTTGCAATAGAAGTACCCATCGTTCCTTCGTATTTCTCTTTTTTCCCCATGATATTATTAGCAGCGATCCGCCCTTGACGGTTTGCAGGACCAGCAAGTGGAATCATTGCCTTTGTACCGCTAATATAATCGACTACCTCTACTGCATCTCCCACAGCGTAAATATCCTCATTTGACGTTTGAAGATACTCATTCACCATAATACCTCCACGCTGTCCTAATTCAAGACCAGCTGATTTGGCCAACTCATTTTCAGGAATGACACCGATAGACAGAATAGTCATATCTGTAGAAATTTCCAAACCATCTGAGAGGATGATGTTCTTTCCTTGATCTTCAAACGCTTTTACCCCATTATCTAGAATAAGTTGAACTCCTTTTTCTTTTAAATGAGCATGTAAAATACTCGCCATTTCAAAATCAATTGGTGCCAGAATTTGATTAGCCATTTCAATTAGTGTTACTTCAATTCCTCGATCTACTAGGTTTTCTGCCATTTCGATACCAATAAATCCACCACCAATAACAACAGCCTTTTTAGGTTGTACGGTATCTACATAGTTTTTTATTTTATCCGTATCTGGAATATTTCTTAAAGTAAATAAAGTCTCATTTTCCTTTACTCCTGGAATCGGTGGCACGATTGGTCTTGCTCCAGGAGATAATAATAACTTATCAAAAGACTCTTCATAAACTTCCCCATTTTGAAGATTTTTTATTGTCACCCGCTTATTATCCGGATCAATGTTCACTACTTCACTTAAGTTACGAATATCTAACTTAAAGCGTTCTGACATACCCCCGACAGTTTGTACTAACAACTTGCTTCTATCCTTGATCGTTTCCCCGATATAATAAGGTAATCCACAGTTTGCAAATGAAATATGCTCCCCACGTTCGAAAAGAACGATTTCTACATCTTCACTAAATCTTCTTAATCTTGCTGCTGCCGTTGCTCCCCCAGCTACTCCGCCTACGATAACCACTTTCTGTGTCATATCTATTCCTCCAACAAAGAATTTTTATATATGAAAAACTAACTTTATAACTAGGTTTCAGGCAATACCATATACCTATATGGGTATTATAGTATATAAAAAAATAAAGTAAACCCCTTTGGGTATGAGTTCACTCTTTCTTCACAATTACTCCCTGTTAGGCACCTATCCAATATATGAGCATATGATAAGTTGAAAAATTACCCTAGGGGGTGGATTCTTGCATGCACTATTTCTATAATAATTATCCCTTTTCTCATACTTATCTAAGAAATACTTTTGATGTCAGTTTAATAACCGATATTCAAAAAGCGATCAACGGGGAATATGGAGCCATTGAATGTTATGAACAATTATCTAGAATGGCCAAATCTCAGGTTGAAAAAGATCAGATTCTTGAAATACGTCAGGATGAGATACGTCACTTTGAGGAGTTCAGTAGAATATATAGAGAGCTAACGGGCAGACAACCGGTTGCTGAAAACATTGAAAAGTGTCCTGACCAGTATCAAGAGGGTGTAGAGTTTGCTTTTAGAGATGAACAAGAAACCGTAGACTTTTACCTAGACATTGCAGATAAGTCACAAAATCCTGTTATTAAAGAGACCTTTCGTCGCGCTGCTGCTGATGAGCAAAATCATGCCGTATGGTTTTTATACTTTCTATTAAATAAACAAATGATTCCAACCGCTAGTCGCCAGCCTTCTAATTACGGAGCTAAAGGTGCATTAAATGCTACCAGTTTAACCCTACCCCAGATGCTAACCTTCGCACTTCAAGATGAACACTTGGCTCAATCTAGGTATAAAAATGTACTCCAAACTTTTGGAGACATTCGTACATTTGCACAAATCAAAGAAGCAGAATTAAGACATATCTATGCACTATTACCTCTTTTTGAAAAATATCAAGTCACAATTCCAGAAGATATATCACAATCGTTCGTCAAAACACCGGGAAGTGTAAAGGCCGCTTTTGCCGCTAGTGTAGAAGCAGAAGTTGACAATATAGCTATGTATGAAAAATTCCTAGCATATGAACTTCCAAATGATATTAGTATGGTGTTCACTCAATTACGAAATGCATCCAAAAATCATCTTGCAGCGTTTGAAAGAGGGCTTGGAAGAAATAGGTAAAAATCTTCAGGACAAAAAAAGTCGGAAACAAATCCGACTTTCTTTTTCTTCCATTATCTTTGTAATGATAATATCTCAATGATGGTTTTCATCACAGCGTCATCTTGATTGGAACGTGTGATAAAATTAGCCGCGTCTTTTAATTCTTGAACAGCATTTCTTACAGCAAAGCTATAGGTAGCTCGAGTCATTAGTTCTAAATCATTATAGCCATCGCCGAATGCCATCGTTTCTTCTGGCGTCACATTCAATAAGCGCTGTAAGTGTTCAACCGTAGTACCTTTATGAACATTCACATTGGCAATGTCGATCCATGCTGCTTCAGATGCGACAATATAGGCTGACTCAAAAAATGGTGATAGTTTTTCTCTTGTTTCCATACATCTTAACAAGGGATCATGAATCGTGATCTTAACAAAATCCTCTGTTAGTTCATTAAAATCAGATACTTGTTTTACATGCGCATAGGATCTTCTGACAATAGCCGATTCCCCTTGAGGAATGTTATCTTTTATTACCGCACCATTTCTCGTACAAGCAATAATCGTATGTTCTGTACTAATTTCCTCCAGTAAACGAATAATTGCCAAACCTAATTTATTACTTAACAGAGATTCATAAACAAATTCTCCATTATGCTTAATTCGAGTTGCACTATCACCTAGAATCCACAAATCTTCGGTATCCACACCAAATAACTCTTCTACACGTTCACATTGCTTACCAGTAACGGGAGCAAATACTACTCCTTTTTC
>Ga0182742_1001760_pt1 | contig 26292 bp, 27 predicted proteins | sample eDN5th37CBELigMG_FD_128880 | JGI IMG/M metagenome (GOLD analysis project Ga0182742, IMG submission 128880) | Enriched Miracle-Growth compost microbial communities from Emeryville, California, USA - eDNA 5th pass 37_C BE-Lig MG (version 2)... ...
CGTTTGTTCTCAAAGAATTTAAAAGTTAACCGCTCTCTACTTTTAGTTCTCACTTAACAAGCCCCGTTCTCAATGTACGAACGCCCAATTCCAAATATCCTTTCAGACAAGTTAACATAAAAACCCATCCTTCTTTATTGTCTAAAATTTGGAATAAGAAATCAGCTTCATCTTCGTTAAATCCTTCTTCATTAATTTCAACAATGGTACTAAAGTCATCTGCCTTGATCAGAGTAATGATAACAGTATGTCCTTCCCCATTTGCACCCCATTGAAATACAATTTTCCTATTTAGCTCTATTTCTTTTACTTTAATAAGAACTTCAGCATTGTATTCATCATATCTCAATATAATTGTCTTTCCTTGTTCCCATCGTTCAGAACTGGAAGAGAACCAGAAGTTCCCGATTTTGTTAGGGTCAACAAAAGCTTCAAACACTTCATTTACAGGTTTAGCTATTTTCATTTTTGTAAGGTTGTTCATAATAAAGTCCTCTTTCACACTTTTTTTGTCTTATTATGTGAATTTAATCTGAAAATATCAAGTGTAATTGCACTAACTTGCCCAGATCGTTAAGAACACCCTTTCACAATCACCAATTCATATGCGAATGATGTCCCCAATTCGTCTATTATGTTTTCTCCCCATCAACCGAACCCGTTACTAAATAAGGAAGGTATCTGGTTCCGTCATCGATATGAAGGGATAGATACTTTGTAAAACACTCTCACATATTTTTTGCGTTACCTAAGGGCATCACATACGACCGGGACAGCACACGTCCCTTCGCTCTACAACCTAAAAAGAGTCTCCTAATAAGGAGACTCTTTTTGAACTCTGCAACGACAAGTTAACCTAGGAAAAAAGTAGAAAAAACAATGGACCTGGAGGCAGCACGAGCCTCAAGAAATAGCCAAATAATTAACTTTCAACCTCAAGAATCGCTTCAATTTCTTCCTGGATTTCTCTATCTACCGAAAGAGCACGTTTTTTCCTCAATTCAAGATCAATTTCTTTGTCAATAAAATCATTGGTGTGTTTGTCAAAACAATCGTAGCAGATATAGTAAAAATCCTTTTGCTCTTTCTTTAAAAAATCAAATTCCCACGTTTCTAGTTCTAAATAACTGACCTTGTCCTTCGTTTCTTTTCCACATAATTCACAATTTGTTTTCATGATTCATAACCTTTCATACATCTACTTATTATTTTTGGCTAACTGGCGATCTCTGATTCTTTTTAAACGCCCGTGATAGTTTAAGATATTTTCTTGTGATTGTTTGGCCTCTGCGCTCGTAGGTTGCAAGTTCGCAATATCCCAATACGTCACAACAACATCCAATACTTGATCAAAGTATTGCAACGGTCCATAATTGGCATCGATTGCAATGGTTTTCATTCTCTCATTAAAGTCCGGCATAACAGCACCCGGCATGGAGAAATTAATAATCACATCTTCAAAAAACACAAGGAAATTCGGATCAAGCTCAAGATGTGCTTTCACTGTGTCGCGATAGAATGCATAATGAAGGGCTTCATCTTTCGCTAAACGTCGAAGCAAGGTAGCCAAATCCTTGTCGTGCGGACCTGCGATTCTAGCTACATTATTATAGAAAACGAGAGTAGCTAATTCTTGCAATGACGTATAGGCCATTGTCGCCAGTGGGTTCGTGAAGTCTGGAAACCATCCGTTTTCAACTACCCGCTTTCGTAACTCATGCAATCTCGCAGGATTGACGTTTCGTGTTACCAACAAATAGGTTTCTAGTAAGTTCGAATGCTGGTCTTCTTCTGCCGTCCAAGTATGAACAAAATCATTAATGACATCCATTGAATTTTTAAACGTGTAGTCCAAATGCGAAGTATACCAAGGCAAATTCACTTCTGTCAGTAACGCGGTTTCGATTGCAACAACCACACCTTCTGGAAGAGTGACCTGACTTTCATCCCATGGCACTCGTTTAAATGACATCGCCTTGTCCCATGGAATAAATTCATGGTAGCTCCAATCAATATTGGCAGAACGTTTCTTATGTAATTCATATAATTCTTTAATGCGCGGTTCTAAGCGACGATCCAAGTCTGAATTTAACATAATCAATACTCCTTATTTCATTAGTTCATCTGAATATTCACAACTATTATAATCTAAATAATAATAAAAAGACAGCAAACCTCAGAAATTGTCGAATTTTGATTTTAGTTTCAGAAAGGACAAGGCACTATCATCCCGATTTTAACCAGGACATCCCCCTATCCCTTCTTAGCTACTCCCTACAACCTTATCGACATTTTAATAGGATGATCCTTAATAGTTTAATTCTTTTATAATCTGTATTAGTTGTATATCCATTTGCATATAAAGATGAATGTGTGGATCGTTTTATCAAATTTCAGAATGTATAATAAATAAAACTCTTAATGAACTATTACTTGAAAAATATAGGGGGAATAAAGATGTTTCCATTGATTCGGTTGGCTGAATTGTTGTTAGGAATCATTTTTTTAGGTGCAGGGTTAAATGGATACGTTGTGTTATTTGGCTTTGAAGCATTTGCTCCAACCAGTCCCGAAGCTATGGAGTTTTTAGGAGAAGGTTATTTCCTTGCTTTAGAGAAAGGAGTAGAAATCATCGCTGGGGTCTTATTATTGATTCGCAGGTTTGTTCCCCTTACATTAATGATTTTAGCTAGCATCGTTGTCAATATAGTAGCCTTTCACCTATTTGTCGATTCTGATTTGCTTCTATTGGCCTTATTCGTAACAGTTCTAGAGGGAATATTAGTATGGCACTACCGCGAAAGTTATAAGGAGCTTTTAAAAAGTAAACCGAAAGTTTCCACATTGAAAAGCGGCAAATAGGAAAATGTGAACCAGGGAGAGTCACTGTCCCTGGTTCACTTTCAACTTCAAGAATGGCCTCAATTTTTTCCTAGTTTTCTCCATTCACCGAAATGCACGTTTTTTACTCAATTCCATTCATGATCGCTCCCATCAAGATTGACTCAACAGTTCTTATGTAATGTTCCGAACCCTACATTAAATTTTTAACCCAACCTCGTCAAAAGTAGCCATATGTTGGATCACGCTTACTGCAGCCTCTACGATCGGGAACGCTAAAGCTGCTCCAGATCCTTCCCCAAGGCACATCCCCATATTTAACATTGGTTCCATTCCTAATAGTTCACTAGCCATTCTAGCTCCTGGTTCTGCGGATGCATGGGAGACGATGAAATATTCCTTTGCCTTTGGTTCAATAGATGCTGCAATTATGGCAGCTACTGTTGATATATAGCCGTCCACCACGACCGGAATTTGATTCGCGGCAGCTCCAAGCATCACCCCTGCCATACCGCCGATTTCCAGACCTCCTAGCTTGGCAAGAACATCGATCGCATCAGCTGGGTTTGGCTTGTTGACACTAATGGCTCTCCTAATGACCTCAACTTTATGTTCAATTCCACCTCTACCAACCCCAGCTCCCCTTCCGGTAATTTCTAAAGGGTCGCAATTTCCTAAAACAGATAAAATGGCTGTACTTGCAGTCGTGTTGCCAATCCCCATCTCACCCGTACCAAGTAAATGGATCCCTTTTTTGGTTTCTTGATTCACGATTTCAATTCCTACCTCTAACGACTGGATTGCCTCTTCCCTTGTCATGGCAGGACCTTTTGCCATATTGTCCGTACCATTTTTTATTTTCCTTTTGATTACTTCGGCATCATCTGGGATTTCCCCTTTTACCCCAATATCTATTGCAACGATCTTCGCTCCTGAAACCCTGCCGATCGCACACACACCTGTTAATCCTTTTGGGAACAATAAGGTTTGTGCGAATGTGACCTCTTGAGGGTTACTGGAAATCCCATTTTCATAAACACCATGATCAGCCGCCATCACAATGATTGCTTTTTTATCAATAACGGGATTTATCTTTCTGGTAATTCCAACTAACTGGACAGCAATGTCTTCCAATTTCCCCAAGCTTTTAGAAGGCTTAACCAAGTTATCCATTCTTTCCCTTGCCTTAGCCATCATCTCTTCATCCAAACTTTCAATTCTATCAATCGTGTTTTCCAATAATTTCATTCTTGTCTCTCCTTTTTATAAAAAAACTGTTTTCTTAAAATTTGTTATTAAACGCGAGATAAGCCTTTCACTAAGTGACTACTTTGTTAGTAAACTCTTTTCTCATCATGTAACGAACTTTAGAATGGAATCATAGCTAATTATTCTAAATTTATTTAAAAAGCAACAATCTTTGAGAAAAGAGCTTTATAAATAAAAAAAGTCTGCAGTTTATTTCAATCGCAAATAAACTACAGACTTTTCCATTATCTATAATATTGAAGCAAATAGGCAGGTCTCCTGGCTCAGGATCATTGTTTTATTCACCTTCCCAGAATGATTCCAGTGGCATTTCTAATAAAACTCCCCTTTACAGTGGCGGGACCGCTGAAGATTTACACTTCATTCCCTATTCTCCCCTAAGGGCACCTACTGCTTTTATTCAATTTTCTATTAATATACAAAATTATAAATGAAGGATCGAAAACAGTAAAGTGGTTAAACAGATTGCTTATTGCTCCAATAACTAGACCTTAACTGAAAATTGGAACGGATCTCTATGCGTCCTTTCCCACATTGTTACTCCACTTTATGGTCAAGTTCGTTAAGAAGAGCACATTTCTCAATCTTCACGGCACAAGCTTTAAACTCAGCGGTTCCGGCAAGCGGGTCCGTTGCGGAATTGGTTAACACATTTGTACTCGCTTGGTCGGGGAAATGAAAGGACATAAACACTAACCCTACTGGTTGCTTTTTACTAATCTTGATTTTCGTAATCAGACTGCCTCTTCTCGAACTGACTTTTACTTGCTCTCCATCCGCGAATCCATACTTAGCCGCATCGTCGGCGTGAATCTCCAATGCTTCTTCGGCATTTTTCACTTTTTTATAATCTTGCGTTTGAACACCGGTATTATAAAATTGAAGTCTGCGCCCGGTCGTGAGCATCAACGGATATTCTTCATCCGGTTCTTCCGCAGGTGGTTGATAATGCGTCGGTATGAATTTCGCTTTCATCCCAACGTCATCGGACCATAGTCGATCATGGAGAAATGTGGTCCCTGGATGATGTTCATCAGGACATGGCCATTGAAGCCCACCCTCTTCATCGATCCGTTTATACGTGACACCAGCAAAGTTCGGCGCAAGCTTGCGAATTTCCTCCCAGATTTCTTCAGCAGATTGATAGTCCCAATTCGCTCCCATTTTTTTAGCAATATCTTGGACAATCTGATGATCATGGCGAGATACACCTGGGCCTTTTAATGCCGGACGAACGCGTTGAATCCGGCGCTCCGAGTTGATGAGCGTCCCGTCGTTTTCCGCCCAGCCTGTTGCCGGAAGAACTACATCAGCGAGCATCGCCGTTCGAGTCATAAGGATGTCCTGCACAACAAGAAAATCAAGATTCTTAAACACTTTTTCAACATGATTTCCATTCGCATCCGATTGAACCGGATTTTCGCCAATTACATAAACTGCTTTTATTTCCTCATTCTCCATCGCTTCAAGCATTAACGTTTGGTGCTTGCCGACTTTTTCTGGAACTGGAGTCCCCCATACTTGCTCATGCAGTCTTCTCCCTTCAGGGTCATCGTAATTCCAGCCCCCAACAAGACGGTTCGGCAAAGCCCCCATATCTCCGCCGCCTTGAACATTGTTTTGTCCGCGCAGCGGATTTAATCCAGAGCCATACTTCCCAATATGACCCGTCAACAAGGCTAAATTAATGAGAGCAAACACATTTTCCGTGCCATTATGATGTTCGGTAATGCCTAATGTCCAACAGATCGTGGCTTTATCCGCTTTTGCATAAAGCCGTGCAATCTCCCGGATATCTTCCGCTGGAACGCCAGTCACTTGTTCCGCAAATTCTGGCGTGTAGGTTTTCACTTCTTCTTTATATTTCTCATATTGGTCGGTCGCTTTTTGAACAAAATCCTGATGAACCAACCCTTCTTCGATAATGACATGCCCCATTGCATTCGCTAAAGCAATATCGGTTCCGACCCGAACCGGCAGCCACTTGTAAGCCAATTTCGTTTGATCAATTTGCCGAGGATCAATGACGACCATTTTGGCCCCTTTTTTAATCCCGCGCCGCATATGATTAAAAATGATCGGGTGACATTCTTGCGTATTGCTTCCCCAAACCACAATCACTTCGGTGTCTTCAAGTTCATCATAAGACCCCGTAGCAGCGCCCATTCCAAACACAGTCACCAGACCGGTGACGCTCGGAGCGTGTCAGGTTCGGTTGCAGCTGTCAATATTATTGGTCCCAATCACCGTTCGCATAAATTTGCCAGCCAGATAGTTCAGCTCATTGGTTGATCTTGATGAGCTGAAACAACCGAAAGCATTCGGTCCATGTTTATCTTTGATGTCTGAAAATTTCGTAGCAATTAAGGTCAATGCTTCTTCCCAACTGGCAGGTGTTAACTCACCATTTTTTCTGATTAACGGCTGAGTTAATCTCCGGTCACTATGGATATACCCCCACCCGAGCGCCCCTTTTACACAAGTTTCCCCATGACTGGATGGATTTTCCTTATATCCTTTTACTTTGCTAATCTTTGAATCTTCAACTTCGACGACAAGTCCACATCCTGTGCCACAAAAACTGCAAATCGTTTCTACTTGATTTGGTTGAGCTAGCATGCCGTTTTCATTCCCCCGCTTCTCTATTTTTATCTGAATCTAAAAAAGTCCCGACAATTCGATCTGGCCTTGTATACACATTCAAAGAATTTTTTCGAATAAAACCAACGGTCGTCATACCCAGTTCTTCGGCAAGGTCAAGAGCCATTTCAGTTGGTGCCGATTTTGATAAAACAACCTCACAGCCGATTTTCGCAACTTTCGTAATAATCTCTGATGAAATTCGTCCGCTAAAAACAATCACTTTATCTTTTAAAGAAATGTGCTGACGAAGACAGTAGCCGTAAATTTTATCAAGTGCATTATGGCGCCCAACATCCAGCCGCGACAATACCACCCCATCTTTCGTACACAGCGCCGCATTGTGGACGCCACCTGTTTCCTTAAAAACTTCTGAACTACTATGCAATTCCTCCATTAATCGTAAACAATCTTGTACCGTTAATTGAACGTTAATCTGTTTAAACTGGCGGGACAGTCGCGCATCATTAAAGAAAACAAATCCCTGTCTGCTTTTTCCGCAGCAAGACGTGATATACCGTTTAGAGTGGAATTTTTCATACAAAATATTGGTATAGTTTGTTTTCACATGGACAAACCCTTCTCTTTCTTGAATCCATAAATCTTCGATGTCGGCAATTGATCTGATTACGCCTTCGGAAGCTAAAAAGCCAACTACGAGATCATCAATGTATTCGGGTGTACAAACTAAAGTAGCAAATTCAGTTTGATTCAATTTGATCGTAAAAGGTTGTTCAGTCACAATGAAATCTTCAACTTTTTCGATGATTCCATTCTGATAACGGGTAATGGGTCGTTTTTTTCTCGTTTTTTTCACGGTAATTTGGTTTCCTCCCCCGTACGCAAAAGCAAAATAGGAAAAAATTAGTGGTTAGACTTTAGCAGTGATTTCTGACGACTTTTGTTTGCGAAGCTTCGCAATGTCCACACGGATGAACAGGGAAATCAAGAAGGCAAGAACAAATAATCCCGCGAAGACCGATAAACTGCCTGCGTATGTTCCGGTTGTATCTTTGATATAAGCGGCAAACAACGGTCCCACTAAACCAGCTGCTGCCCATGCCGTTAAAATATAGCCGTGGATGGCACCAAGCTGTTTCGTCCCGAATAAATCCCCGATATAAGCTGGGATGGACGCAAATCCTCCGCCGTAGCATGTATAAATGATCGCGAGCATCACCTGGAAGAGAAGTGCATTGGTTGTGTGTGGAAGCATGAAAAACAATCCGATTTGTAGGACAAAGAACGTGGTATACGTATTTGGACGGCCAATATAATCGGACACAGATGCCCAGCCAATCCGGCCTAACCCATTAAAGATGCCAATCGCCCCAACCAGCGCGGCAGCGGCAGCTGTTCCTATACCAATCGACTCCATCGCAAGTGGTTTCGCCACCGCCAATATTGCGATTCCGCAGGTCACATTGATAAAAAGCATTAACCATAAATACCAAAACCGTGTTGTTTTTACCGCTTCGTTCGCTGTTAGCTGTGACAGATCCATGCGTGGCTTCGCAGCACCAGACTCCACTTTTTCCTTGTATCCTTCTGGCATCCATCCTTCCGGCGGCTTTTCTAAATAGAGAGAAGATGCCGTCATTAAAACGAAGTAAGCGCTTCCTAAAATAAAGAACGCGTTGGCGACCCCTACACTTTCAATCAAACTATTCATAATCGGACTCGAAACGGCGGCAGCAAAGCCAAATCCCATGATTGCAAGACCTGTTGCAAGCCCGCGCCGGTCAGGAAACCATTTCACGAGCGTCGAAACCGGTGCAATATACCCAACACCAAGACCAATTCCGCCTAATACCCCGTAAAAGAGATAAAGGAGCATTTTTGACCCTACTAACACCGCAATCCCGGAACCCGCCATGCCGATGCCAAAAAACGTCGCCGCAAGCAATCCAGATTTTCTAGGGCCATGTTTTTCAACATAATGACCGAGAAAGGCAGCCGACAGACCTAAGAACAAAATCGCAATACTAAAGGTAAGCGCCACTTCCGAATCGGACCAACCAAACATATTTTTTAATGGGACCGTAAAGTTACTCCAAGCGTATACAGAGCCAATCGAAATGTGGATCCCAACTGCAGCCGCAGCAATCAACCAACGATTTTTTCTCGTTTCAGCCATACGCATTTCCCCTTTATCAAAATTTGGCAGGCCCAAAATCTCCTCGCCTTAGACAAAAATCCGCTGCTATAACTGTATGTCTATTTCGATCGAAAAATTCTCGTGGGACAGGGGGACAGGTACATCGTCCCGGTTTCACCGGGACATTGTACCTGTCCCCCTGTCCCTCCTCTCTCTACCAATAAAACAAAAACGCGCCCAAAATAACTCCAATCCACAACACACACGAAATCATCCCTACGCGGAATAAATCTTTTTCGGTAAAATGTCCGTAGGAATAGCTGATAATGTGAACAGGAGATTGGGTGATGAAAAAGAACCCTGGGAATACCGGCAAAGAATACGGCTTTTGCGAGCGTAAGAGAGGATACCCCGTCCAAGGCACTGCCTAGTGAGATGGCCAGTGGCAGCATGATCGCTAAAAACCCTAATACATTTACAAACATGACTCTCATGAATGAAGTTAACAGCACTAAAATCAACACAATCATCACAGGGCTTTGTGTGACGAGAAAAGCATTTAAATATCCTGCCAGCCAATCAATTGTCCCCGTTTTTAACAACATTCCTGATACCATTAAGGTTGAAGTAAAAAACAGAAAGATATCCCAATTGACCGACTTCCGAGCATTTTCCCATTCCCACACCCCGATTTTCGGAAAAACCGTGAGACAGGCCCCTAATAATCCAATTAACGGAATCGAATAACCGTGCAAACTTTGCGTCACCCACAAAATCAGCACGAGCAGCATAATCGCGAGCATTTTCTTCTCATTCACACTCATTTTTCCAAGTTCCATGATTTTTTCTTCAATCAACTCTAAAAGAAGAGCTTTGTTGATCTTCTCAGGTGGAAACATCAAGATGAACACGATCCAGAGGAAAAAAGAAAACACGAGAATCGGCACCCCAAACAAAAGAATCCATTCTATGTATTCAATCTCATGACCTGCATCGGAAAACAGGCTATACGCATAAATCGTTGAACTCGCACCCGTGGCGATAAAAGCACCTGTGATGGGCACCAGATAGACAATGCCAATAAACAGCGATTTCGCTAGGTTGCTAGTTGTATTGATTTTATTCAAACTTCTGATTAAGCTATCAAGCACAGAAGACAGCAAGCTCGCTTTTCCTACGTTCGATGGCACTAGGACAGATAAAATAAAGATCAATAGAAATGAAATAAAAATCAACGCCTTGCTTGCCCCGCGGGATGCTTTTAAAATACTTAGCGACAACCGGTCCGCTAACCCTGTATCAATAAACGCACGCGAAAAAATAAACGTCGCAAACAACAGCCAAACAACATCTGAAGCAAAATACGTCAATGTCTCCTCATAACTGAAAAAATGAAACGAAAACAACAGCATAACCAACAGCGAACTATAAGCGAGCGAGAACACTTTCCCCACCCATAAGATTTGAATCATAACCAATGCGACAAGCGCTTGAATTTTATCATCAAATGAAAAAGGGAAAATAAAAAAGAAGAGATACAACAGAATGGCTAACGCTAAAAGAATTTTCTTTTTCATACTTAAAACTCCTCGAAGTAATAGGGTGGGACAAGGGGACAGGTACATTGTCCCGCGGTTTGGAAATCGTTCGGGACAATGTACCTGTCCCTCTGTCCCGCAGTTTGTACGTAATCGAATCAGTGCACTGTTCTCTTGCCCGAAAGGAAAAATCCACCATTTTGTTTGGTGGATTTTTCTTGAATGAGTACTAAGCAGAAATGCCTTTTTCCTCATCTTTTTGCTTTTTCCTTAACAGTTTGATTAGTAATGGATAAAATAACGACAACACTGTCACGATGATCAACGTGATACTAATTGCGGAATCAAAGAAGATTCCAAAACTGCCGTTTGATGCCGTAAGTGCCATTCGGAAATTCTGTTCCATATCGCCGCCAACAATAATCGCAAGGACGAGCGGAGCAATTGGGAAGTCCATGATTTTCATAAACAGCCCGATGACTCCGAATAACAATAACATGAAATAATCAACCGTACTGTAGCTTAATGTGTACGTTCCAATGAAAGCAAGAATGATGATGATTGGATAAAGAACTTTTGCTGGTGTATCCAATATTTTAATCAGCAAGCCAACAAGCAGAATGTTGATAATAATCAACGCGATGTTTCCGATAAACATACTGTTGATAAACGTCCAAACCATTCCAGGGTCATTTTCAAACAACATTGGACCTGGTCGGATTCCGAGCATAATTAACGCTCCGAGCATAACCGCCGTTGTTCCTGAACCTGGGATTCCCATCGTTAACAATGGAATCATCGCACCGACGGAAGCGGCATTGTTGGAAGATTCAGGAGCCGCTAAACCTTCAACTGCACCGTTCCCGAATTCCTCCGGCTTTTTCGATAATTGCTTTTCAGTCGAATAACTCATCATCGAAGCAATCGAGCCGCCCGCTCCCGGAAGCACGCCGACAATAAAGCCTAACGGAGCATTTCGTATAATCGGCCACTTGGATCGTTTCCAATCTTCTTTAGTAAACCAAATTCTGCTCACTTTTTTCTTTTCTTTCATGCTGTCTTTATCGATTGTAAGGAAGTTGTAGAAAACTTCTCCTACCGCATACACCCCGATAATGACAATCAAAAATTCAATTCCTTCACTTAAATGAGGAATATCCATTGTAAAACGGTGAACCCCGGTTTGAGCGTCAATTCCAATCGTACTGATTAATAAACCAAGGCACATCGCAATAAATCCTTTGACCATCTTGCCAATTGATAAAGAAACAATCGCTGATAATGTTAACAGCATCAATAAGAAATATTCTGCTGGACCAAATTTCAACGCAAAACTAGCCAGTGGTTCTGCTAAAAAGATAAACCCAATTGCCGCCAAAATCCCTCCGATGAAGGAAGCGACAGTTGAAATCGCCAAGGCTTCCCCTGCTCTACCTTGCTGAGCCATCGGATATCCATCGAACGTTGCGGCGATGGCCGACCCATCCCCTGGGGTATTTAATAGAATCGAACTTCGCGAACCGCCATACATGGCACCATAATAAATCGCTCCCATTAAAATCAATGCACTAGTTGGATTCATCCCAAAAGTGACCGGAATCAGGACTGCAACCGCTGTCGCTGGTCCTAATCCTGGAAGCATTCCGACAATCGTTCCTAAAAATCCACCGATGACAATCCAAAAGATGTTTGCCGGTTGTAAGACCGTATGAAATCCTTCCACAAAAGCTTCCATTTACCTTCCTCACCTCCGTTCTTACGGTAAACTTACTCCTAATAATTCACTAAAGCCGTACCAAGCGATGAAGGAAAAAGCAAAGGTCACAATCAGATTGACCATCCACTTTTTCACGCCATTTACGTAGAATAATAAGCCTCCTAAGAAAATGACCGTTGAAATTAAGAAACCTAGTGTTTCAAAGATTAGGGCATAAATGACTCCTAACACAATCGTGACACCAATTAGTTTTAAGACTCTTCCTTCAAAAAGCGCTTTGATGTTTTTATTTTCTTCATTTAATGTTTTCAATTCGTTAAAAAGATAGATGACACTAAGAACCAACATGAAAACACTCAATCCAATTGGGAAGTATAATGGCCCATTTGGATTACCAAGGTTCGCTCGCGGAATCGAGAACGAACTGATTAAAAAGGTGAGGCTGATGAGGATCATCGCAACTGGCATCCCAATTTTTACAGCTTTCATCGTATCTCCCCTTATTCAACTAATCCAGAGTCATCAATCAACTCTGAATAAAGCTGCTCTTGTTCTTCCATAAACTTTTTCGTGTCTGCACTCGTTTGATAGAAATCATCCCAGTCGTTATTTTCAAGCAACTCTTTCCACTCATCGGTTGCAGCCATTTCGCTTAACTTCTCATCCCAATAGTTGATTTCTTCTTCGGTCATATCCGGAGGTCCCATGATACCTCTCCAGTGCGGGAACACCATGTCAATTCCCTCTTCTGTTAGCGTTGGAACATCCTCCAGTTCTTCTAATCTTTCTTCTGAAGAGACAGCTAGAATTTTAAGCTTTCCAGCAAGATGCTGTTCTTTTGTTTCTGATAATGAAGTCGTAATCACGTCCACATGCTTTCCTAAAAGAGCTGTAACCACATCTCCGCCACCGCCATCATACACAAGGAAGTTCAAGTCTTTCGGGTTAACCTCTTTCATCGCTGCAGCTTGTACAAATGATAAGTGGTCATCGTTTCCTAAACCAGGTCCAACCCCGATTTTAATCGACTTTGGATCTTCCTTAATCGCTTCTAGTAAATCATTGATGGTTTCATACGGTGAATCAACTGGTACAGCAATCGATTGCCATTCCGTTGCTAGTGTTGCTAACGGCGTAAAGTCTTCGTGTGTGAGTTTGCTTTGGCCTAACAAGTTATTGGTTAAAAGCAAACTTGAGTTCACCGCTAGATAGTGAGAATCTTTTGGATGAAGATAATTCCAACCAACTTCTCCGCCGCCACCTGGCTTATTGATAACGTTAATATTGCTATCTACTAACTTATTATCTCGTAAAATCTTTTGAACCGAACGAGCAGTTAAATCCCAACCACCACCAGGAGATGCTGGGGCAACAATTTCAATGTTTTTCGAAGGATACTCCGCCCCTCCATCTGAAGATGAACTACTAGACGAACAAGCTGAAAGGAATAATGCAGCGGATAAAACAAATAAACTTAATTTCTTCATAATGTCCTCCTTTTCTACTATCTGTATGTTGTTTACTGACTTTATTTTAATTTCAGAATTTTACTATGTAAACGTTTTCAAAATAAGTCACATTAAAAATGTAAAAATAATATTGTTCATAATGTTCACGCTGTGATGGTTTTCACAATTTTATTCCTTCTCAATCTGAACGAGTTTGACATTGGATAGACAACTAACCATATTATGGGAAATACATACCATAACAAAGAAGAACATGGTTAGGAGGAATGCAACTTGTATCATCCTTATAGTGGAATCGTTTATAATCCGTATGTTTATTCATACCCTCGGCCGAGCTGTTATCAACAATGCAGGAGATATGGATATAGCCACGAAACTTGCGTTGTTGCATGTAGAACACATCCATATTTATATCAAGGAACCACCACATACTCTCCACCAATGCAGCCTACAGCGATGCCATCCGATACTGTTGGCACATGTGCCTATTTTCGGGATTTAATCGAAACACTCAGAAGCCAGATAAGCGCGTTACATTCAAGGTGGCATTTAGCCACCACTCAAGCAGAGAAAGACGCCATCTCTAGGGAAATTGATGAACTATCAGGGCAACTCTCTTCCGCGGAGTATGAATATAGTTGGATGTACTGTGCTTCAAGGTAATGTTGCTGCAAGGCATGGCCTTGTGCTCCTGTAGCTGAATCCGACATTTCCCCGTTCATAACGGCAAAAAGCGACATTATTCTATCTCATTCTATACACTCTTTACAGGGTGTATTTTTTTTTATGTCATCCTTCGATCATCACCTATCTAGTATTTGCTAGCTTCTTTATATTAATTGATAGCTTTCACTAGTTGAAAATATCTTAGAGCTAGCAGCTGTGAATGTAGGTGTATTTCAATGACCACTTCATTTTTTCACTATTAAACTATTAGAATATCCTTCCCCTCCAACAAAAATCTAAACCTCTTTTTTGATAAATTCAATAAATGCCTTAGCAGGTGACAGCTCCATTGCATTTTCATTGAAAACAAGCCATGTTTGTCGGGTTAATTTTTTATCCCCATAGGTAAGTTCCGTGGTGAACAGGTCGTGATAGCCTTTTAAACAGATTCCCGGAAGAAGCGCGTATCCTAAGCCATTTAACACCAGTTCACGGCATGTATCAATAATGTCCACTTCCATCGTAACCTTTGGAGCCACATCAAAATTTTCTTTCCACCAGTGATCAATCGAACTTTTCAAAGACAAATCTGTCGTGTAATCAATTCGCGGCAAATTTGGCAGCTGATCGATTTGAACCTCATGTTTCGAAACAAGGTAAATGCTTTCTTCTTCAATTAACACTTTCGGTCCCTTCCAGTCATAAGGGTCGCGAACAATCCCAACGGTTGCTTCTTCTTTATGTAGCATCTGCAACACTTCGTAGCTAAAACCTGTTTTCAAATGCAAATCAACTTCAGGATATTGAGTTAAAAAGGCGGCCAACCTGTTCGGAAGCTCATACCTTGCATAGGTCTGGGAAACGCCGAGCCTAAGTTTTCCTTTAATTTGGCCGTTCAGGCTATTCAAATAATCCTTTGTTTTCGTCAGCTCCCGAAGCATTTGGTCTGCATAGTGAACCAAATATTCTCCTTCTGTCGTAAAATCAACGCCGCGCTTTCTTCGGGCTAAAATTTTGACGCCAAATTCCTTTTCCAGCTGCTGAATGCGGTACGTTAGCGATGGCTGAGAAATGTATAATTGTTCCGCTGCTTTCGTGATATTTCGTTCTTTATAAATGGTTTGGAGCATTTTCCAATCTTTTTCGTCCATCGTACACCTCACCTCGTTCTTTTTATATTATAAAAATTTTCTATCGTTCACAATAGAATATCAATATTTTATTTATTTATAACTTTTCACTATTCTAAAAGTATCAAACGTATTTAAAAGCCAGGAGGAATTCTAAATGACAAAATTTGATGTTGTAGTTGTTGGAGCGGGAAATGCAGCTTTATGTGCCGCGATTTCCGCGAGAGAAAATGGCGCAAGTGTCTTAGTGCTTGAAAAAGGTCCAGAACATAAACGCGGTGGAAACTCCTTTTTCACTGATGGAGCCATCCGTACAGCTTATAATGATTTAGACGCAATTCGGAAAATCATGCCTGAATTAACCGATGAAGAAGCGGCGCAAATTGTAATGCCTGAGTACAGCGCGGACGATTATTTTAACGACTTAATGAGAGTGACAGATGGACAAAGCCAGCCTGAGCTTGCGAAACAATTAGTCTCGAAATCTTATGAAACAATTGTCTGGATGCGCGAGCAAGGTGTCGAATTTGAACTAAACTATGATAACCAATCCTTTAAAAAAGACGACAAAATCCACTTTTGGGGCGGACTTCCTGTTAAAACAAAAGAAAAAGGAATTGGCTTAATGAAAGCCCTCTTCAATCGCGCAAAAGAACTAGGTATTGAAATCTGGTATGAAGCAGAAGCGACAAAACTTGTGACAAATGAAGCGAAAATTTCTGGGGTTGTTGTTCGGAAGCAAGAAGAAGAAATTACGGTCGAAGCAAAAAGTGTTTTACTTGCTTGTGGAAGCTTTGAAGCAAACAAAAAAATGCGTTCTGAACACCTTGGTTCTGAATGGGAAGCAGCGATCGTGCGCGGAACAGAATTTAACACAGGCGATGGGTTGAAAATGGCGACTGAAATCGGCGCGCAAACATTTGGCGAGTGGGCAGGTTGCCATTCCATTGGTACAGATGCCAACGTTCCAAAAGTTGGTGATTTCACAAAACCAGGCGATATTTTTAAAAAGCACTCTTATCCCCTTGGCATTATGTTAAATAAAGACGGCTTCCGCTTTGTCGATGAAGGCGCAGATTTCCGTAACTATACGTATGCGAAATACGGCCGTGAAATTTTAAAACAGCCAGGACATGTTGCTTATCAAATCTTTGATAGCCAAGTTCGCCCAATTCTACGGAAAGAATACAACTTACCAGAAGCAACAGTGATTGAAGGAGATACACTTGAAGAACTAGTCGCCAAACTACCTGTTGACCAACAGCAATTTTTACAAACCATCAAAGAATACAATGAAGCAGTAGAAGACGGCGAGTACAATCCATCTGTAAAAGATGGCAAAGCAACAAACGGCCTTTCCCCTGAGAAAACAAACTGGGCACTGCGCGTTGAACAAGGTCCGTTCTATGCCTTCCCGGTTACATGCGGCATCACATTTGCATTCGGCGGATTGCATGTGAACACAAATGGTGAAGTGCTCAATCAAAACCAAGAGCCAATCCAAGGATTGTTTGCCGCAGGCGAAATGGTTGGAGGCATCTTCTATAAGAACTATCCAGGCGGATCTGGTCTTATGTCCGGTTCCGTTTACGGAAAAGTTTCAGGTGAACACGCGGCTAAATATGCAGCCGCCGTCGCCATCAATTAAGCAAACAAACAAAAATCTAATTTGTTCCTAACTAAAACTTTAAAGCCTGTATCTTGATTACCCTTAGTAATCTTTGATACAGGCTTTTATGTATGCTAATCTCTTTAAAATTAGAGGCAACCAAACCAAAGTCGAAATAGAATTGGGTCACACCACCTCTATAATGATTAACTTAGATTTTATCAACCTTAGGCATTTATAAAAAATTGGAATCGTTATGATAAAATAACTAATTCGTAACCTAACTGTAATCCAATAGTTACCATTCTTCGGTATAATTTTTACTATAATTCCTGCTGATTCTCTTTACGATTAGGAGTTGATCCAAAATGTACATCATTATTAGAAAAATAGAAGGAAAAATAGAGGTCTTAAAACACTCAAATAGCCCTTTTTATAAAACCTTTTCGAATTTTTCAAGTGCAAAATGCTTTGCAAATAAACTTAACTCTTATACCAGTTTGGATAAACAATGGGATGTACAGGAAACAAAATAATAATCCTTCTCTAATTCCGGGCCATTTTATCCATTGATTTGGTAATTTCTCTCCGGCCGCCCAACGACTCCGTAGGCTTGCTCCACGGTTGCTTCGCCAGTCTTGACTAAATATTCGAGGTATCTTCGAGCCGTCGTCCTTGAAGCTCCCATTTTTTCTCCTACTTTATCCGCTGTCAGTCCGCTTTTTTCTTCACTCAGAATTTCACTTACTTTCTTAAGTGTTAAATAGTCAATCCCTGCCGGCAACTGTTCGCGTGTCTCTGTTTCTTTTCTAATTTTAAAAACACGATTGACCGCTTCTTGATCCAATTCTGTTAATCCGTCTAAGAATTGTTTATATTTTTTGTAATTTTTGAGTGTTTCGACAAACGTTTCCATTGTGACCGGTTTAATTAAAAATTGTTGCACACCAAATTTAAGTGCTTTCATGACGTGTTCTTTCTCTTTTGCTGCTGTGACTAAGATGATGTCCACCTCAGGGTGTTTCTCGCGGATTTCCATCAGAAGATCGGTCCCAAGCCTATCAGGCATATAAATATCCAATAATAATAAATCAACAGAATGCTTATCTAGTAGAGTCATTGTTTCCTGCGCATTCATCGCTTTTCCAACACAGTTGGTCCCTTTTACTTGAGCTAAGAATCCTTCGTGGATTTGTGCAATGCGAAAATCGTCTTCCGCGATCAACACTTGTATTTTCTCCATGTTCTCTCCCCCTTCGCGATCATCCTTTCGGCAAATAGATCGTAAAGACTGTTCCATTCCCCTTTTTAGTTGAAATTTCAATTGTTCCATCGAGTGCCGCTACTTCTTCCTTTACATGACTTAGACCGTATCCCCTGTTTTTCCCTTTTGTTGAAAATCCCTTTGTAAAAATGGACTTCTGGACTTCATCCGCAATTCCGGTTCCATTGTCGATGATTTCAAAGATAACCTCATTGCCAATATCCGTCACAAAAAAACGGACCATCTTCTCTTCTTGATTTTTGACCGCATCAAACGCATTGTTAATCAGGTTTCCTAAAATAATAATTAAAGAAGAAAGGGAAATGGTTTCCGGCAGCTTCTCCAACGAACTCTCTGGGTCAAGAATAAATGGAATTTTTTTCTCGGAAGCTTGTGCCAGTTTCCCTAGTAGTATCGCTTGAAGTTTCTCGTCTTTTATATGCAATAATTCCGCTTCCATTACTTGTGTTTGTGTTTCGTTTTTAATAAACTCAATCGCTTCCGTTTTTTTTCCTAGCTGAAGCAAACCGAGAATGGCATATAGTTTATTGCTGAATTCATGCGCTTGCGCTCTTAAATCATCGCTATACTGCTTCACCTCGGACAAAGCGTCAATCATTTGCTTGACCTCCGTTCTGTCGCGAACGGTGCCCACAACCCCAATTTTTTTTCCATTCTCGATAATCGGCTGTGTATTGATAATCATCATTTTCTCGTTATCGTGAATTTCCATATTATCCTGTTTTTCATGGCTTTCCAGCATTTTTACGAGTTCACGAGATTCTATGACCTCAGACATTTTTTGACCTTCTACTTTTCCCTCAATCCCGAGCATTTGACTAGCCGATGCATTCATCATCGTGATTATCCCATTCGCATCGACGGCAATGATCCCCTCTTTCGCAGATTGCAAAATCGCATTTCGCTCTCGATATAAGGAGGCAATTTCATAAGGTTCGAGATTTAGTGTATCCTTGCGTATGCTATTGGCTAGAAAATAACTAGCAATCACCGCAACTAGTAGAATGATGGAAGAGCTCATAAAGATCTTTTCTATATCTCCCCAAATCTCGGTATAAATGAGATCCATGCTATATAACACCACTACGGTTCCTTCAATCTTTTTAAAGTCGCCATAATCTACGACCACCGGAGCAATCGCCTTTAACACTTGCTTCCCGCTCTCCTCTGTCTGCTGTACATAAGAGCTTCCATAAGTAAGGGCTTTTCCACTATCGTTTACCTGTACATTTTCGTACTCCTTGCTATCATCCGTTGACGCATAAATCAATCCCTCCCGATTGAGAAAAAAAACGGTCATCGGTTTTAATTTATACCTCATATCATCTGCCAATGAGATAATCCCACTTGAATCCCCATCCTCTCGGTATGATTCCTGAAGGAGTGGCATATAAGACAGAGTCTTGGCATTCTGCAATGTCAGTTGTTTCGCTTGGGCAATATCATCATTTAATTTCAAATGGATCAGCTGAGCTGAAAACGCTCCTACCACCCCAATAATTAATAGAATCACAAGCGATAAAATTTTCGTCTTTAATGAGATTCGAAGCGGCTTTTTCATGGTTTAGTCTCCAAATAATATGTAAACGTTCTCTACTATAATAGTATAAATTTTCATAATATTGAAGAGTGTCAAAGGACACAGGGACAGGCACCATGTCCCGCTGGTTAAATGAACAGGGATAGGTATATCCTCCCAAAATTGAATGAAATATTGCTTTCACTAAAAGATAGGCTATTTTTGTAAATTGTGGTTAAAATCCTACAGCCGAATTTAACGAAATAGTAGCAATTTCGTATGTTTAAAATTAGTTTGCAAGCTCTTTTTTCATAAAATCTAGGATATTTTTTTAATACCCTATTATTCAGCCGTATTTTCTGTTCAAAAGCACAAAGTTTGAGAAAAGACCAAATAAAAAAACTGCCATCTGGCAGCAAATTATAAGTTCCTGTTTTAGAAAGGTTTTATACTTTAGAATTTTTTTAGATAAATCAACTTAGGAAGAAATCATCACTGTTAAAATACTACTTCAACTATCATTTGAGTATACGCCAAAGATCAACACTCACTATAGATGACTTAAGATCCTTTTTAGTAAAACCCCAATAAAAACCCCAGGAATGACACATAACATCGGAAACCAAACGGTTCCCAAACAGATTCCAAATATCCTTACTTTTGCTGAATACATCAGCCCAACAGTAACAAAATACGCACACATCACAAATGGTAAATAGGAATAAGGATCTTTCCCTCCACCTGCATCCTTATAGGCATCCCACATTGAAAAGAAGTAAACACAAGGATAAAACATGAGCCATTGGTATTCAGTATGATCAATGGCTTTACTTATCTCTCCATTAAAACTAAAGTAAATAATCTTATTAAAATGGGATTGAACATTAATGATCATTTCCAACACAATAAAGAATATCCCTTTTAGAAGCTTTCCGTTAAGTAGTTGACCGAAGCCTGGAAGAGCAATGTTCCATAACAAATTTTCTTTTGGATTCACATTTGTTTAACCCTCTTTTTATGATTTTTTTGTTCCATTTATATAGGCGAAATTTCTCATCCCATTCATTAGGTTTTAGCGTTCGCTTCATTGTTTCATTCCTTAATTCTTCTCCATCTTAATCAATATGTCTTTACTTCATTAACTCATCTCTGTCTGCTGCATGAGGAGGTCTTTCCATCCAGGCATGCTTAATTTGGAGATTTAACCCGTCCTCTGCGTAAAGTCCAATTTCTCCTTGCAATCGTACATAATCAGCGGCAATGTCACGTCTTGGACTAGCAGATATGGCCGTTCCGTAGTTCCCCATCCCCGCAGCCGTCATCATCGAAATTTGATAGAGCATTAATTTATCAGAAAAGGGGGATTCCGTAATATCTTGAACTTCTGCATCCCAGGTTACAGGTACAGGGAGATTATTTTCATGTAAGTATTTACTAAACACTTCAATTTGTTTCTTTGCAATCACTATCCCCCTTCTGAAATAATCGCGAATTTCCTTTGAGTTCGCAACCTGAGCGAAACCAGTTATAACCGATGTACCCATATGGTTTGTTTGTACATTCGAGTAGAGGTGAGTAATCTCTGCAGCACTTAGAGGTCTCTGTTTCCCCATCCACCCCGCTAAAAAGTGTTGTTTTTCAACCATATCTACTTCTTGAAGATAAGGAATATAAGGAGACCGAACTTCTATCCCTTTGGAGAGAAGTAAATCTGTTGTTTCATTAAATAATTCCATAGTAGAAGAGATACAAGACATGAAGTGTTCTCGAATGTCCTTACGAAAGGTATGGGGCAAAATGGCACCGTAGGTTACTAAAGCCCCTTTAGTCATATGTTTTGTATAAAATAAAAAGAACTCATCCGAAAAAAGCCTCGGAGCATCCACATTCACATCGTTTTCAGTAAACCCAAGAGGAATCGCATGACCTTCTTCCTTGAAAATTTTTGTAACCACTTGTACATGCTGTTGAGATACATCCAGGGCATGCTCTAAGATTTTCTTCGTTTCCTCATCTTCGACTTTAGCTAAATAATACTTATAAACACATACAAACATGGAGTCAGCTATATAATTTGCCCACAAGCCACCTACTTCGGACGAAGTTAAACGAATGATGAGTCTCCATTAAAATACCTCCAGTTTTTTTAACTGTTGGTATTATCCCCATAAAAAGGGATTTAATGTGGGACAATTTCCCAACACTATTGGACGAGGGTAAATAAAGGGTTTAGGTTTGAGTTTGGCACATAGCGTAATAAGAAGGCTGTTTTCGTAACGTTGGAGAATAGATTATGAAATTTAAAAAGGGAAACTAATTAAAGGCCAGACCCTATTTGATTTGACAAATAGGGTCTGGCCTTTTTTCTTAACTATTCACAAATAAACTACTCATAACATCATTTGATTGAATAGGTATAATTGATAAAACCCAGGAACTCCTAAAGCAAGAAAAAGAGAAATTACCGCAAAGAGCTTTGACTGTTTTATCAGACGTTCATCTCCTTGTTTTAGGTGTTCAAAGTATGTAAGAGTAAAATACAAACATGCAGCTAACAATAAAGCTGAGAAGATCCCGATCCAAATTCCTATTGACCCCGTTAAAGCTAGTTGTTCCATTCAAAACACTTCCTCTTAAAAGTTAAAAAATTATGATTATTGTATCTTTTATAATCTTACCTCTCTTCAACCCGTCCCTTTTATTATTGAACCAAAGGATACGCTAGTTCAATAACTTAATGCTGCTACACTCATGATTGAGTAAACGATCAAAATAAACGAAATGGTTATCCAAACTGTGTTTTTAGCCGTATTTTCTTCTCTTTTTATTTTTTTAGCTAAACTCACGCAATTCAAAACAAAAACAATGCAAAATACTGGTGTAAAATAATAAGCCAGCCATTCCGTTATTTTTAATCCTTCCTCCACACTCAAACAGCTTCATCCCCTTTTAAACAATCTCCAATCTAAATTCAATAAGAAGTGACACACTTCCTTCTTGAAGGATGGCATTTTTTACACAAATAGAAAGCTCTGCAGTTCCTATCAATTTCCTTTTAGAAAAATTAATAAAATACATTCTTATGACAAACGCTATTCTATATTAATGGCTGTTTTCGTAAAGATTGTTGTTAAAATCCTAAAGCCGATTTAAACCAAATAGTAGCCATTTTTAATGTTTAAAATTAGTTTGCAAGCTCTTTTCTCATAAAATGTAGCTACTTTTATGAATAACCTAGCAGTTTCAGAGTATTTTTTGTTGAAAAGCAACAAAGTGTGAGAAAAGAGCCATATAAATTTAAAAGGAATGGTTCTAATGCTAGCAAATTTCTTTCGAATCATAAATGCTATTATCATGTGGGCTCTTATAGGTTTCTTTCTACCGAAGCAATCCTTTAAAAAATATTTACCGGTTACACTATTTTGCTCATGTATTTTATTAATTCAAACCCTCCTAAACCTACTGTTTAAATGGTGGAAGGTAAAAGGAGGAACCAAATATATGATCTTTGATGCCATAGCCTTTATATTTGGGCCATTTTTCACCATGAATTTATGGGTGTTTCATTTTACATATGGAAAATTCTCTCTATATGCAATTTGTAATTTCATAATGGATTTAGTTTTTGCCTATCCCTTAAGTGCATTTTTTCAAAAAATTGGTCATTATCAATTGAAAAAGTTTAACTCTACCATCCTGTTTCTCATTTCTTACTCACTCGCTCTTTTGAACTATGGTTTTCAAATGTTTATCGAAAAACCATCGGAACCCGATTTATCTAAACCTAAATCCAGTGAGTGAACTGGATTTTTTTCATAAGCCTGTTTTCGTAAACATTATTGTTAAGATCCTAAAGTTGATTTACGAAATACACAGCAAAGCTATCCTCGTACCCCTTAGTCCCTTAAAACAGATCTTCAAATAAAATGAGTTATGATTTCTATCTTCCACTTAACTCCAATTAACAGGTGGCTTCACCATCTGTACTTTAAAACCGAGGTCTGTTGCAGCTGCGAAAATGAACTCCTTTCGGAAGAAATAGCTTTTACTACTTACAATTTTCCCGTTTTCAACTTCATGGATTTGAATATCATGAATTTCTGGGGCCTCCCCTGCATTGGAAAAGACAATAATAACGGGTTTATTCCATAGGATAACTTCTTCAGCAGTGTGTCCCGGCAAGCCAAATCTGAGCGAACCCTTCCGAATTTCATTCTTATTAAATTCCTGAAAACCAAGATAGGCTTCGTTTTGTGCATGATCACTGTAAAGACTAAGCATACCCTCTAAATCGCCATCATTAAAAGCTTTTAAATAAGCTTTGATTGTTTCATTATTTGTTTTTTCTACCGTTGTTCCTTGTTTCGGTTTTGAAAAATCAATAAGTTGGATTTTCTTCCTTACACGCTGAACGGTTGCATAGACACCTCCTGGAGTGCTTTTTACAATTCCTGCTACTTCATCCGCATTAAAATGAAAGACATCAAATAAAAGAAATGATGTTGTCTGCTTAGGTGTAAAGTGTTCCTGAAGTGAGATCAAGACTTCCTCTAAAATTAAGCAATCTGTGATATCAATACTTTTCTCAGCAATTTCTTCTAAACTTCCAATCTCTTTTTTTCGTCTTCTGCACTGATCCAACCATGTGTTTGTCGCAATCCTAAAGAGATAGCTCTTCTTATCAATGACTTTGTCCCATTGTTGAGGCAGCAAACCAAAAGATTTAATCATCGTATCCTGAAAAAGGTCCTCTCCATCCCAAGCTGAGCCTGTAACATACCGGCAATAGTTCCACAAATCTGAAGAAAAAGGTTGAATCATTTCCTCAAAACGATTTTTCAATTTTCTTGTTTCTACAATGAAATCATTATTTGGTGTTTTTTCCATTCCATGCCCCTCCTAACCTGTTTACATGAATAAGACGGATAGCTGAAGCCAAATTATACTTATTCTTTCAACATTTCTGTTAAATTTTCAATCCTGATAAGCTTAGACCTTCTTTATGCACAGCCGATGACCCACTAACAAATGTAACTCTTCTTTGTTAAGCAGTTACACTGGCATTCCTGCAACTAAACACCTCTATAGGTTAACCATTTCAACAAAAAAGTGCATCAATCCTTCTTGAATCAACGCCCCCATTACTATAAGTACCTCTACCAAATAAGCATTACGGGCAGATACATTGCTCGACAGTCAGATCCATCCACCCAATGAATGAATTGTTCCTAGTTGTTTATGTTAATAAGTGATTTCCCTGATTGTAGAACATGAAAGGAATTGAGGTGGTTTACGTGAAGAAGCTTTGTTTGATTCTATTTGCATTAGGCCTTATTTTTTCGCTAGCTGCTTGTGGTGGTGATAATCATGCAGGAGATACAAATTCTCCTGATGAAACCTCCAAGCAAGAAGCCTCAACGGAAAATGAATCAACAACAAAAGAAGATGAGGAACAATCAGAGCCAAAGCTTGAGGTTGTAAAATCCTTTGGCCAAGCTTGGAAAGACTCCATTGATACAGTTTGGATTCATTCTGCTGCTATATTTGAAAACACAGGTGAGGTTCCAATTGAAATTGGGGAAACACAGATGAACTTCAAAGGCAAAGACGGAAGCATTTTAGGTACTGCTCCAATGATTTATTCTGTCCCAAGTATTGTCGCTCCGGGTGAACAAGCTTATATCTCTGAAACCACAATGCTGGAAGGTGTTACAGACCCTGGTGAATATAAGGAGACCACATATAATTTTTCCTTTGATTCCACGGAAGAGAATGCGAATTTACTCGAGGTTTCAGGTGTTAAAGGAATCGCTGCTACAGATGAAATGTCCTCTCCCTATCGTGTTACCGGCCTTGTAAAAAATACAACCGATTCATTACAAGATGACATTCGAATTTCAGCAGCGTTACTGGCTGAAGATGGAACTTTATTAGGAGTTTAAAATGGCGGAGTAGATGTAGGTGTGAATCCTGGTAGTGAAGCAGGTTTCGATTTAAGCTATCCAGAGGTTCCAAGAGAGATTGCAGGCAAAGTGAAAACAGTCGAGGTTAAGGCATATGGTTGGACTTGGTAAACATGAAAAAAGCTTGTTAGGAGAGATGTTATGATTAGAAAAAATTTGTTTTCCTTCTTATTCATCATCGCATTGCTTGCAGCTTGTTCTGGAGCTAATGAAGATAAAGCCGATCAAGATGCAGCAGGGAAGGAAAATGCTGATGAGAACAGTGAAGAAATTGAAGTGGATAAGGGCCTATTAAATGTAGAAATTACCTTACCTGCTACTTTTTTTGAAGACGAGGAAGACCTAAACAAAACCATAGCGGATGCAGAAAAAGATGGTATTGAGGCCACAAAAAACAAAGATGGTTCCCTCACCTACAAAATGTCGAAAAAGAAGCACAAGGAAATGCTACAAGAGATGAAGACAGAAATGGTTAGTACGATTGATGAGATGAAAAACGGTGAGGACTATCCATCGATTAAAGATATTACCTACAACGATTCATTTTC
>Ga0182742_1001763_pt1 | contig 26270 bp, 26 predicted proteins | sample eDN5th37CBELigMG_FD_128880 | JGI IMG/M metagenome (GOLD analysis project Ga0182742, IMG submission 128880) | Enriched Miracle-Growth compost microbial communities from Emeryville, California, USA - eDNA 5th pass 37_C BE-Lig MG (version 2)... ...
AAGAACATCGGAAAGCCGTATGAGGGAGAACCTCACGTACGGTTTGATGAGGGGGAACTGATAGGAGTAAGGCGACCAAACGGTCGCCAGAAAGCGTCAGTTCTCTACTCTACACCCTGAACCGCTTCTTCGAACCGGCTGCTTTTGGCCGCGGTTCCGCCTTTGGAGTGGAGGCGGCCAGGGATGACCACCAGCGAAGATCCCAACCCGCCTGGAGCGTTTTCTCCTTTTTCCTCCCCGCCACTACAGCCTGACCAAAAGGTATTACCTCACGGCGTAATTTACAGTTACACACATATGAACAAAAGTGTTCAAGGTGCTGAACATGTTTGTTGAGGTGTATGCATCGCCCCAAATTGTTGTTTTTACGCAAAAACGCAAACACTAGCGTGGTAGTCGACAATTGTGCTGATTGGTATGAACTTTGCATAAGTAAGTACAGGAATGGTTTGCAAGAATGGAAATGGAAAAGGAGGCGTCACATATGCAAGTAGAATTCAAAAACGAGGCGTTTACCAATTTTGGCTTACCGGAAAACAAACAGGCATTCGAGCAAGCGCTGGCGAAAGTGGAAAGTGAGCTGGGACGCGAATACGACCTGATTATTGGCGGAGAGCGTATCTCTACCGAACGAAAAGTCCGCTCCATCAACCCTTCTGATACAAAGCAAGTCGTGGGCATCGTCTCGCAGGCGAACCAGGAGCTCGCTGAAAAAGCGATGCAGGTAGCTGCAAGCACCTTTGAAACCTGGAAAAAGGTTCCGGGCACCGAGCGTTCCCGCTATCTCTATAAAGCGGCTGCGATCCTGCGTCGACGCAAGCATGAATTCTCTGCATGGCTGGTAAAAGAGGCAGGGAAAAGCTGGGCAGAGGCAGATGCGGATACCGCGGAAGCGATCGACTTTATGGAGTATTACGGCCGTCAGATGGATAAGCTGTCCCAGCGTCACGAGCTGACCCGCATCGCGGATGAGGACAACGAATTGTACTACGTGCCATTGGGCGTAGGCGTTGTGATTCCGCCGTGGAACTTCCCGCTGGCGATCATGGTGGGAATGACCACAGCTGCTTTGGTGGCAGGCAATACGGTCGTGCTGAAGCCTGCTTCTACGACACCAGTGATCGCTGCCAAATTCATGGAGATTCTCGAAGACGCAGGCGTGCCAGCAGGAGTTGTCAACTTCGTACCAGGCTCCGGAAGCGAGATTGGCGATTATCTCGTCGAGCACACGTCGACTCGCTTTATCAGCTTTACAGGTTCGCGTGATGTCGGCCTCCGCATCAACGAATTGGCTGCCAAGCATCGCCCAGGCCAAAAATGGATGAAGCGCCTGATCGCCGAGATGGGTGGCAAGGACTCCATCGTGGTCGATAGCGATTGCGACATCGAATTGGCTGCGCAGTCCATCGTGGCATCTGCTTTCGGATTCTCCGGACAAAAATGCTCTGCATGCTCGCGTGCAATCGTGCATCAGGATGTGTACGACCAGGTGCTGGGACGCGTCGTCGAGCTGACCAAGCAACTGACAGTAGGCGACGTGGCTTCCAACGACTACTACACAGGTCCAGTCGTAGATGACAAAGCCTATCAAAAGATCCTGGAGTACATCGAGATCGGCAAGAAGGAAGGCAAATTGATGGCAGGCGGCGAGAAGGGACCAGAAGGCGGTTACTTCATCATGCCGACCGTATTTGCGGATGTTGACCCGCAAGCGCGAATCATGCAAGAGGAAATTTTCGGACCGGTAGTTGCTTTCGCCAAAGCGAAAGACTTCGATCACGCGATGGAAATTGCGAATAATACCGAGTACGGACTGACTGGCTCTGTGATCAGCCGCAATCGTGCCCATCTGGAGCGCGCCCGCGAAGAATTCCATGTCGGCAACCTGTATTTCAACCGCAAGTGCACAGGGGCATTGGTTGGCGTCCATCCATTCGGCGGATTCAACATGTCGGGTACCGATTCAAAAGCAGGCGGACCGGACTATCTGCTGCTCTTTACGCAAGCGAAGCTGGTTTCGGAAAAATTGTAATGGCAAGGAGCTGTCCCAAATGGGATGGCTCTTTTTTTAATAACGTGAATCTTTTTTGGAATCCGGTGAGTAGATGATGTACTGGTTGCGCCCTTTCGCCTTCGCGCTATAAAGCGCTTCGTCTGCACAGTTGAGCAATTCGTCGGCTTGCAGGGCATGGAGCGGATAGAGGGCGATTCCGATGCTCGTGGTGACGGTGAAAGTGGCATCCTGTACCTGCCACGGCTGCTGGATCGTGTGCAAAATGCGCGTCGCCACCTCTGCTGCCTGGTCTGGACGAGTCACCCTGCGAAGCACGATGACAAATTCATCCCCGCCCAGACGCGACACAGTATCCTCTTCGCGTACACAAGACTTGAGACGTTCTGCCAGCAATTGGAGAAATACATCTCCAGCCTGATGGCCCCAGGTGTCGTTGATCCACTTGAAATAATCACAGTCCAAAAACAGAACGGCCACCATTTCCCCGGTGTTTTTGGCATCGTCCAAAGCCCGCTGCAAGTCAAGCTCCAGCAGACGGCGATTCGGCAGGCCTGTCAGTCCATCGTGGTAGGCCATGAATTCCAGCTTTAATTCCCGTTTCTTGTGTTGGGTAATGTCGCGTGTGACGGCGAATACATGCGTGCAGATCCCTTCTTTGTTGATCACGGGAGTCAGGAGGGTTTCGCCAATGATTTCATCCTCAGACGTAAAACGAGTAGCTTTTCGGCAGGTGACCGTTTTGGTGTACATGCGGTTTAACGGGTCTGCTTTTTCCGCTGGATATACATCCTCGAACCGCTTTCCATACGCGCTCTTATCCAATCCGGATACACGCATGGCTGACGGATTCATCAATTCGTAACGGAACTGGTATTCACCGTTTGACAGCTCTTCAACGGACATCATAAAAAGCATGTCGGAAATATGTTCAAATAAGTCAGATAAAATATCCCCATACTGATGGAGAAGTGTTGCAATGTCATGCTTGTCACTGTCTTGTTGTTTTTCACTCCAAGTGTGGTCGTCGCTGCTCTGGTTGCTCATATCTGCTTATCTCCTGTTTAGGCTTGTTCATTATATTATAGTACAGGCTGTAAACGAATGAAAATGATCTCAAAGGCTGAGGTGCAGGGGTTTACTGGAAGGAAGCGGAAGTGGTAAAGTAGGGTTATCCATTTTTCCAACCTGTAAAACGCGGACGAACCTTGTCCAGGTGCCGCGATCGAGGTTTTCTTACCGGAGCAAATGAGGAGTTGTCCTATGCGAAATAAGTTGTTACCAGGCTTGATTCATCGTCTGCCGCAAAATGCGATGTCGCGGACGATGGGAAAAATTACCGCATCGAAATTTAGCCGTTTGGCGATCCAACGTTACATCCGGCACTACAAGATCGATACCTCAATCGTCGAAAAGCCTGTAAAAGAATACCATACACTGAAAGAGTTCTTTACACGCCGTCTCAAACCGGGCACACGTCCCATCGCGCAGGGGGCCGATGTGGTGGCAAGCCCAGTGGACGGGACCATTTCCCATCTGGGAGACATCTGCGAAGGAACGCTGATCCAGGCAAAGGGCAAAAGCTACAGCGTCGCCGAATTGCTGGGGGGATGCGCGCATGAGGCGGAGCGTTATTACGGAGGCAAGTTTATCACCATCTATTTGAGTCCGCGGGACTACCACCGCATTCACATGCCGGTCACCGGAGATCTGATGGGCTACAGCTATCTGCCCGGCAGGCTCTATCCTGTGAATCAATTGGGCGTCGAACACGTGGATCGGCTTTTTGCACGCAACGAGCGTCTCGTAACTTACATCCGCACCGATCATCAGGGAGCGGTGGCGGTGGTCAAGGTAGGGGCGCTGTTTGTTGGAAGCGTCAAGGTCGTCTACAATACGGCCACGACCAACATCAAGCATGGGCAGCAGATGGAAGGGCCGATCGAAGGCACGCCGCGCTATGAAAAAGGAGCGGAGCTGGGCTGGTTTGAATTTGGCTCTACGGTAATCCTTTTGTTTGAATCCGGTCAGGTGGAATGGGCGCCGGGAGTAGAGGCAGGAGCCAGCCTGCTGATGGGTCAAAAACTGGCAACCATTCCTGCACAATCCTAAAAAGCACAAAACGGTCATGACCGTTTTGTTTGACCGCAAGCGGTCACATCCACTTTTATGAAAAACGTCGAGACGTTTTTCACAGAAAAAGATGCCCAGACGCATTCGGTCCTGGGCTTTTTTCGCTTGCTTCGGAGTGGGAAAATTGACTCAACGGGCATCTTTCAAGTAAGATCAAAGTTATGTGATACGATTCGGAGGTGGAGAACATGAGTGCCATTACCCGCAAAGAAGTGGAGCACGTAGCCAACCTTGCCCGCTTGCAGTTGACAGAAGAAGAGGCAGAGCGATACACGAAGGATCTGAACGCGATTCTTGATTTTGCCGCCAAATTGAACGAGCTGGACACGTCCCAGGTACAGCCGACCAGCCATGCGACGGATGTGAAGAACGTCATGAGAGAAGACGTGAACAGACCGTCCCTGCCGATTGCGGAAGTGCTGAAAAACGCCCCTGATCACGAAGACGATCAGTTTAAAGTACCTGCTGTATTTGAATAACGATCCAGGAGAAAGAGAAGGGAGGAACTTGCTGTGTCGCTGTTTGACAAGCGATTGTCGGAGATACATAGCGCATTGCGCGCGAAGGAATTGTCAGTCACCGATCTGGTACAAGCTTCCGTAGCGAGTATCAAGGAGCATGATGATCAGATCAAATCCGTTCTGGAAGTGGATGAGGAGGGTGCCCTCGCTCATGCCCGCAAGCTGGATCAACAGCTCGCCAAAGGGGAAGAGCTTGGGCTTTTGTACGGTCTGCCGGCCGGATTGAAGGACAATATGGTAACAAAAGGCATCCGTACCACGTGTGCCAGCAAATTTTTGTCCAACTACGACCCCGTCTACGATGGAACGGTATCGCAGAAGGTGAAGGAAGCCGGCTCGGTCATCGTCGCCAAGCTCAACATGGACGAGTTCGCCATGGGCGGCTCCAATGAAAATTCCGGCTTTTTCCCGACGAAAAATCCGTGGAACACAGACTACGTACCGGGCGGCTCCAGCGGCGGTTCTGCTGCAGCGATGGCAGCGCGCCACTTTTACTATACACTCGGCTCTGATACAGGCGGCTCGATTCGCCAGCCAGCCGCTTTTTGCGGCGTCGTCGGCTTGAAGCCTACCTATGGTCGCGTATCCCGCTTTGGTCTGGTAGCCTTTGCATCGTCATTGGATCAGATCGGACCGATTACGAAAAATGTGGAGGACGCAGCTTATGTTCTGCAGGCAATCGCCGGACATGACGCCTATGATTCCACATCTGCCAATGTAGAGGTGCCTGACTTCCTTTCTGCTTTGACTGGTGACGTCAAAGGTCTGCGCATCGGTGTGCCGAAAGAACTGATCGGCGAAGGCATCGATCCAGAGGTGCGGGAAGCTGTTCTGGCGGCTCTGAAGCAGCTGGAGAGCCTGGGCGCGACGTGGAGCGAGGTGTCCATGCCGCATACCGAGTACGCTGTGCCTGCTTATTATCTTTTGGCTTCCTCGGAGGCTTCGTCCAACCTGGCCCGCTTTGACGGCGTGCGCTACGGCGTGCGTGCCGACAATGCGGACAACCTGATCGAGCTGTACAAGGAATCCCGCAGCCAAGGCTTCGGACCAGAGGTAAAACGCCGGATCATGCTCGGCACCTACGCCTTGTCTTCCGGCTACTACGATGCGTACTACAAAAAAGCGCAGCAAGTCCGTACCCTGATCATTCAGGATTTCAACAACATCTTCGCTGACTTTGACGTCATTTTGCACCCGACGACACCGACTACCGCATTCAAGATCGGTGAGAAGGTAGACGATCCGGTCAAGATGTACCTGGAAGACATCTGCACCGTTCCGGTCAACCTGGCGGGTCTGCCAGCGATCAGCGTGCCGTGCGGCTTCGCGAAAAGCGGTCTGCCGATCGGTCTGCAAATCGTCGGCAAGGCGTTTGACGAATCCACTGTGCTGCGTGTGGCGCATGCCTATGAGCAATCTGTCGGCCATCACCTGCGCAAGCCGGAATGGGTGAGGGGGTAAGAGACATGAGCAAGTACGAAACCGTCATCGGCCTGGAGGTCCATGCCGAGCTTTCTACGAACAGTAAAATCTTCTGCGGCTGCCCGACCGAATTCGGAGCGCCGCCGAATACCCATACCTGCCCGATCTGTCTGGGCCATCCCGGCGTACTGCCGGTGACGAACAAGCAAGCGGTCGAGTTTGCGATGAAAGCGGCGCTCGCCCTCAACTGCGAGATTTCACGCGAGACCAAATTTGATCGTAAAAACTACTTTTATCCGGATTCGCCAAAAGCGTATCAAATCTCCCAATTCGATCAGCCAATCGGCTACAACGGCTGGATTGACATCGAGGTAAACGGCGAGACCAAACGCATCGGGATCACCCGCCTGCACCTGGAAGAGGATGCTGGAAAGCTGACGCACAGCGAATTTGGCGGCGATTCTTTGGTAGACTTCAACCGAGTCGGAGTGCCGCTGGTAGAGATCGTCTCCGAGCCGGACATCCGCTCGCCCGAAGAAGCGCGCGCGTATCTGGAAAAGCTGAAAGCAATCATCCAGTACACAGAAGTATCCGATGTGCGCATGGAGCAAGGCTCGCTGCGCTGCGACGCCAACGTCTCCATCCGTCCGTATGGCCAGGAAGAATTCGGCACCAAGGCTGAGCTGAAAAACATGAACTCGTTCCGCAACGTCCAGATGGGTCTGGAATACGAGGTGCAACGCCAGGCAGAAGTCCTCGATTCCGGCGGCAAGGTCGTACAGGAGACGCGCCGTTGGGATGAAGCCAACAGAAAAACCGTCTCGATGCGTTCCAAGGAAGAGGCGCATGACTACCGCTACTTCCCGGATCCGGACCTGGTGCGCATGCAAATTTCCGAAGAGTGGATCGAGGCAGTGCGTGCTTCCATTCCAGAGCTGCCTGACGCCCGCAAGGCACGCTACGTGAACGAGTTCGGCCTGTCGCAAGCCGATGCCGAGGTGCTCACGATCTCCAAGGAGACGGCTGACTTCTTCGACGAGACCGTGAAGACCGGAGCCGAGCCGAAAGCAGTTGCCAACTGGCTGATGGTGGATTTGCTGGCCCATCTGAATGCCAACGACATGGAATTCGCTGACGTGAAAATGACGCCGCATGGCTTGGGCGAAATGATCAAGCTGATCGCGGACGGTACAATTTCCTCCAAGATCGCCAAGACCGTCTTCAAAGAGATGATCGAGACAGGCAAAGAGCCGAAGCAGATTGTCGAGGAAAAAGGTCTGGTGCAGATCAGCGACGAGGGTGCCCTGCGTCAAATCGTCATCGATGCGGTCAATTCCAATCCGCAGGCTGTCGCCGACTACAAGGCGGGGAACCAAAAGGCTGCCGCCTTCTTCGTCGGACAAGTCATGAAGCAGACCAAAGGCAAAGCCAACCCGCCGATGGTCAACAAGCTAATCGCGGAAGTTTTGAAAGAGATGTAGAGATGTTTCAAAAACAAAACCTGCCAACATCCCTTTATAGGGGCATGCTGGCAGGTTTCTTTTTGCTGTATCCATTACTCCGATAATGCGTTACGCATCTGCTCAAGCAAAACAACAGCTTCCTGTTCCTTCTGCTCGATGGTTTGCAGGATGGCAATCGCTTGCTTGCTGTTTTCGGGATTGTTGGGTTCTCCACCGGCTGAGAAGGGGAAGAGACGGCACAGCTCGGCGAATTGTTCCGCTATTTTTGCATATAGCTCCGAAGCCTCGCGCATGGCTGGACGAATCGCATCGAAGGCCTGGTCTGTCCAGGTATCGGCGAGCTCTGTCCAGAACAAGGCGGCATTCTTCCGCGCATCACGGGCAATCGCTGTCGTGTAGGCATTGCCGTTGGGCTCGATGCCTCCTTGCTGATAGGCCTCCTGCCAGGCCGCATACGCCGCGAGTCCATTGACGGCATTGCCGTGACTGTGCTCCTGCACGCGGTAATGGTTCAGGACAGATTCGAGGGCTTGCGTGAGCATCGCGCGCTGCTCGATGTGGCTGGCTTCTCCCACAGACAATACGAACAGCTCTTCCACGATGCCGCGTCCCAGATCCTCGTAGGATACTGTCGCATCATGGCCGCAGTTGTCGGCGGCATAAAGGGTCTTTTTCTCATCGTCATAACCGTAAATCAGCCCAAACTCGGGAATGAAGAGATCCCATGCCAGGACGGGATGACCGCGATCGATGGAGCGGTGGATGAGTTCGAGTGCTTCCGGCAGGGTTTGCGCCAGCTCCCGTTTTTTTCGCGCATCCAAAGTGACGAGTCCGGGATCGACGAGATTGGCGTTCGGAGAGGGGTATTCGGATCTTTTTCGCTCGTTGATCGCGTTTGAGGCATACCCCATATTGCGCAGCCCGCGCTGCAGTACCTCGGTAAAATCAAACATGGTCGGTCCGGCGATGTGAATGTCGCCTGGGACGATGGTAAGACGAAACGCGTGGCCGCTCAAGCCCATCACCATCGGGAAGGACATTTTCTTGCCCGTATTTTCAATGACTCCGGACAAAGCCATCGCGCATGTAATCCAAGTATGCAATTGTGTAGCCTTTGGTTTTTCCAACATTACCTTTTTCATCGTACCCGCTTCCTTTCGAGAGTTCACGTATTGGTCAACCACGATGCGAGTTTTTTGTTGGATCAGTTTTTTGCGCGATCGGGACAGGATCTGATAGACGTTGCCCTGGGACATCTGAAACAGTCCGGCAATCTCCTGCGGCGAAAGATGGTCGAAGAAGTGGGATTCTACGATGCGTCGCTCGCGCGGGCTCAGGCATCCCAAGAGACCGACAATCATCTGCAGCAGTTCCCGGCGCATCAGGACTTCTTCGGGATTCGAGTCCGCATCGCTTCCTCGAGGCTCGTTTCTGGCCAGTCTGCGCAAAATGCTGTCCAGATCTCCCCAGTCCGTCTCATCCATCTCCGTCGCCTGGTGCTGCAGACCGGAGAAGACCTGCTCTCTCTTTTGAGGCCCCTTGGACAGACGGGTATACGCCTGATTGCGAACGATCCGGTGCAGCCAAGGCAGAAAGCGGCGGCTGTCTGTCAGCATTCCCAGATGCAGGAAGGCGCGAATCAGGGCGTCCTGCACAATATCCTCCGCAAGAAAGGACTCCTGCGTATAGCTGCGCGCATACCCATACACCTTCGCCCGATGCCGTCGCACCAGCTCGCCAAATGCCTCGCGGTCCCCGTTCTTGGCCTGTTCTACCAATTCTTCGTCCGTATGGCTTTGCTGATTTTCCTGCCACGAATCTCTGTAGATTGTTTTATCCATCCTGAAAACTCCTCATGATTAGTTGACCTGAACCATAGACTCCCGCTGGGCCGCTTTTCTGACAAAATTGTAAAAAAAATTGTCCTCACCTATAATAAAAGGAGTTGAACGTAAGGAGGAAGGTAAGCATGAAACTCATTTCGGTGACCGGTGAAGCTGTTCCTGCAAGCAAGGGCGGTTCGCCAGCAGATACATTCGACCGTTCCATTGCTACTTGGGAAGCAGACGGCAAGCAACAGACCTTTACCGTTACATATGTCCGCTATTTTTCCAAGTTTTTGGCGGAGCAGGGTGTCTACGATCAAGAGGCGGAAGGCGTTCCGGTCAGTCATTTGGTCGCAGTCCTGTATAAAGAAAAGCATCCACAGGCAAAAGAAAGCCGCCATTACATCAATAACACGGATGACTTCATGGCTTTGTTCGCCGATTTTTCGCTGGCAGCATTCAAGGAGCGGTACCCAGGTGTAGTCGGATTGACTCACGCGTGAAGGGCGGATTGCTGTCTTTAGGGACCCTCGCGCTTTGATGTCCAAACATTCTGACAGGATAGGCGGATGATGTCTTTCTGATGGGATGATGCTGACGAAGGAAGAGGGGAAACAGCTTGATCGAGGTACAGCAGGTAACGAAACAGTTTGGCGAATTTACGGCACTGGAGGATGTCTCCTTTCGCGTGGAAGCGGGGGAGGTATACGGACTTCTCGGTGAAAATGGCGCTGGCAAGACCACGATGATGCGAATGATGGCGACGATCTTGCGTCCGACGGCGGGGAACATCGAGGTCGCGGGCTTTTCCGTGATCAAAGAGCCGAATGAGGTGCGCCGACGGATCGGCATCCTCTTCGGCGGGGATGTCGGATTGTACAGCCGCTTGACTGCACGGGAGAATATCGCGTATTTCGGCAGCATGTACGGCATGGACCGGACTGCTATCGAGCACAGGATCAAGCGTTTGAGCCAGATGCTGGAGATGGATTCCTTTCTAGATCGGCGGGTCGGTCCTTTTTCCCGGGGAATGAAGCAAAAGGTTGCCATCGCCAGAACCTTAGTCCATGATCCTCAGGTGATTCTGCTGGATGAACCGACGACAGGTCTGGATGTGACGGCAGCCAATATGTTTCGCCGGATGATCGGCACCCTGCGGGCGGAGGGAAAGACGATTCTATTTTCCAGCCACAACATGGGCGAGATCGACAAGCTGTGCAGGCGAATCGCCTTGATCCACAAAGGACGACTGCAGTATGCCGGGACGTTGCAAAAGCTGCGTGAGCAATACGGCATGCAGGACCTGGATGACCTGTTCATGACGGTCGTGGAAGGGAGCGGTCGGTGATGCGCGGCACGATCATTTGGACGGTTTTTCAAAAAGAGATGCGGGATTTGTTCCGGGACACCAAGACATGGGTAGGGACGTTTGTCATTCCGCTAGTAATTGTTCCTTTCGTGTTTTTTCTGATGGGTTCCTCGTACAGCAGTCTGGAAGAGGAAGCGCGAGCGCATGTCCCGCTTTACGTCACGGGGACCTCCGGCTTGGTGGCACAGCTTGAAGCTATTCCCGGGGTGAAATTTGAACAGCCTGCCGATCCGGAGCAGGCGCTAATAGGGGGTAAGCTGCGGGCGATTGTCACGATTCCGGACGGTTTTGACGAACTGCTGAAGGCGGGAGGAACAGCCAGTCTGCGGGTCGAGTACGACAGCAGCAATCAAAAGTCGGTCTATGCCCGCGATGTGATCGAAGAAAAGGTAGCGGCTTACAGCAAAGAGATAGTCGCCAAGCGTCTGCGGGCTGCAGGACTGTCCGAGACAGCAACACAGCCGATCCAGGCTGTGTACGAGCAAGTCGCGTCAGAGGAAAAATCCTCAGGCGGGATGCTGGCGGGAGTGATTCCGCTGATGCTGGTGGTCTCGCTTGCATCCGGGGGCATCGCTGTCGCCAATGACCTGATCTCCGGGGAGAGGGAGCGGGGGACGCTGGAGTCGCTGATGAGCGCGCCGATCGCGGCCAATCAGTTGCTGACAGCCAAGCTGATGACGGTGATGGTGATGAGCTGTATGAGCGCGGCTGCATCACTGGTCTCTCTGACTTTGATTCTTCGGTTTGGACCGTTCGGAGGGGAAGAGCTCGGGCTGAGCGCATTGAGCCCCGCTACTGCACTGGTATTGCTGTTGAGCATCCTGCTGCAGGCGGCTTTTTTTGCAGGATTGGAGCTGATGCTCAGCACGATGGCCAAGTCAATAAAGGAAGGGCAGACCTACATGAGCGGTGTCATGTTTTTGGCTATGGTCCCATCGTACATGCTGATGCCGCTTCATCCTGTAGACATCCCTGAGCATTACTATCTGCTTCCGGTCTTCAGCGGTGTCTCCTTGATCAAGGAGGTTTTTTACGGGAAGGTAGACCCGATGCATGCCTTGGTCGGGTTGGGCACGTCGCTGCTTTATGTAGCTCTGGTAGTTGCCTTGTCAGCGCGCTTTTTCCGGAGGGAAGGAGCCGTCGTCAAGCATTGATCAACCTGTAGTGTATGATGAGGAAAGCTGGTGAGTGGTCGTGAATCCGCTCTATGTGGGTGTTCTGTATATCATCATCTCTGCTGTCGGCTTTGGCGTCATGTCTATTTTCGCAGTCTACGCATATGGAGCGGGGGCTACGGTCTCTACTTTGGTCTTCCTGCGCTTTTTATTCGCAGCACTGCTCTTTTTCGGCTTGATCCGCTTGCGCAGGGAGTCCTTGCGCATCAATAAAAAGCAAGTGATGTACTTGATTTTGCTGGGTGGAGTCCTGTATACCCTGCAGTCGCTCAGCTTCTTTTCCTCTGTCCAGTACATTCCCACATCACTGGCGGCCCTGATCCTGTATACCTTTCCCGTCTTCGTTGCGATATTGAGCTACTTTGTCGACAAGGAAGTGCTGCGGTTGAAGACCGTGGCGGCGATGCTGCTCTCCTTATTGGGGCTGGGGCTGGTATTGGGGTTGAGCTTTGGAGGGATTCAACCGCTCGGTGTTGTGCTGGCGTTCGCGGCTGCCTTGTTCTATTCCGTCTACATCGTAGTGGGCAACCGCGTAGGCAAAGGGCTCTCGTCGTCGTATGTCACCTCCGGGTATATCACGCTGTTCGCTTCCGGTTCTATGTTCGTCGTAGTGCAGCTGGATGGCGGCTTTTCCTTTGCCTTTGACACGGCGGGTTGGTGGGCTTTAGCGGGAATTGTCGTATTTTCTACTGTACTTGCGATCAGTTGTTTTTTCAGTGGATTGAAATTAATCGGCTCGACCAAAGCATCGGTCATCAGCATGGTGGAGCCAGTGGTGACGATCCTGTTTTCTGCGATGTTGTTCGGGGAGAGGCTGAGCGGGATTCAGTGGATTGGCGCTTGTGCTGTGATAGCGGGAGCAGTCCTGATCGTCATGGGCAAGCAGGAAGCGGCGCAAGGCAAGGCGCAAGATCAGCCGCCTGTCTCGCATACGTCCTCTTCGTAATCGTTGTTGCTGAAAAAAAGCGCTTCTGCCAAGCACGGGTTGCCTGGCAAAAGCGCTTTGTCTTTTATTCGTTCATCCGGGAGCGGATCAGCCAGCCTGCGCCGTATACACCAGCGTCATTCCCCAGACTGGCGGGGAGGATCTCGGTCGATTCGATCACGTAGGAAAAGGGGATGAAGCGGTTGTAGGCTTCCCGAATCCGGGAGAACAGGAAGTCGCCAGCGTACGAGACTCCTCCGCCGATGACGAAGCGAGCCGGATTGAGCACCATGCCGAGGTGGGAGAGTGCCAACCCCAGGTACATCGCAGCCTGGTCGACGATGGCGAGCGCGGCGGTATCTCCTGATTTGGCTGCGTCAAGGACGTCTTTTGCTTGCAGTTCGCCTTGCTTTTCAAGAATCTGGGTCAGCAGGGGACTCGTGCCGTTCGAGGCAGCAAGCCGCCCTTCGCGAGCCAGAGCGGTAGCCGAGGCGTACGACTCCAGACAGCCCTTTTTTCCGCAATTGCACAACGGACCGCTGTCTGGCGTCAGCGTGATATGCCCGATCTCACCGCCTACGCCATTGATGCCATGCACGACCTGCCCATGCAGGATGACTCCCCCGCCGATCCCGGTCCCCAGGGTGATGAAGATCAAGTCCTTGGCGCCTTTGCCGGAACCGCGCCACATTTCGCCCAGCGCAGCTGTGTTGGCGTCGTTGTCTACCTCGACAGGCATTTCGCTGATCGCTTGCAGCTTGGCTTTCAGCGGAACAGGCTTGTGCCAATGCAGATTGACGGCCTGCTGCACGATACCTTCCTTGGGATCGACGGGTCCCGGTACACCCACCCCGATTCCTCCCACCTGATCCAGCGTGTATCCTTGCTGCTGCAAAAGTCTGCGGGTCATCTCGAAGGTATGCTGCAGAATACCGTCTTCTCCGGACTCGAGCGGTGTCGGCTCCTGTGTCTTGGCGACCAACTCCCCGTCCGGGGTAATCAAGCCCATTTTGATGGCAGTTCCCCCTATGTCTACACCGACGATGACTGGCTTCATGGCTTCCCCTCCCAGCTTTTGGAATCCTGTCTTTTCATCTTAACACGCCCGATTCAGCATAGCGATTCCCAAAAATGGCTATACAGGATATGATGAGTAGAGAGAATACCCGTAAGCGTCGGGGAAAGGGAAGAAGGGATCTGCCTTGAAAAAAGCCAGATTGATCTATAATCCAAGCTCCGGCCGGGAGATCGTACGTCGGCGATTGCCGGATATCCTCGATTTGATGGAATCTGCCGGATACGAGACGTCTTGCCACGCGACCAAAGGTCCAGAGGATGCGACGAAGGAGGCGGCCCGTGCCGTATCGCGCGGCTATGACCTGATCATCGCAGCAGGGGGAGACGGCACCATCTATGAAGTCGTCAATGGAATGGCAGGGCAAAAGGCACGTCCGGCACTGGGGATTATCCCGTGCGGCACGACGAATGATTTGGCGCGAGCGATTGGAATTCCCAAGTCGATCAGCCGCTCCTGCGATGTAATCAAGAGAGGCAAGAAAAAGCGCATCGATCTGGGAAAGATCAACAACCGCTATTTTATCAATATCGCCGGGGGAGGCTACCTCACCAATCTGACGTATGAGGTTCCAAGCAAGCTCAAAACCATGATGGGACAGCTCGCCTATTACATGAAAGGGCTGGAAAAGCTGCCTTCCCTGCACCCGATCCGGGTCAAGATGGAGAATCGCAAGGAAGTGTTGCTCGACGAGGAGATCATGATCTTCCTCATCGCCAACAGCCGCTCGGTAGGCGGTTTTGAAAAGCTGGCGCCACAGGCCGATTTGTCAGACGGCAAGCTGGATGTTATCGTGGTAAAAAAGGCGAACATCGCGGAAATCATTCGCCTCGCTACACTGGCCATGCGCGGAGACCACATCAAGGACCCGCTCATCGCCTATTTCCAGACCGACTATCTGAAGGCAACAACGTCCAGCGGAGAGCAGGTCCAGTTGAACCTGGACGGTGAATTGGGAGGCCAGCTTCCTTGCGTCGTGGAAGCACTGCCCGGGCATATTGAGCTGTTCGTGCCGTAATGAGCGAAGGAAGGATTGAGAGGATGCGACCTGGAAGCATCCTCTTGTACATAGGAATAAGGATATAAAGGAGAAAAGAACGTGGGAAAGACAACAAAGAAGAGGCGCGGTCCACACCCGACAGCAAAAGCAGAGCTGGATGTGCCTGTACGGGTCGGACAAACCGTGGAAGTGGAGATCACCGGACTCAATCACGAGGGAGCAGGCGTGGGCCGCATCGAGGGCTACACCTTGTTCGTGTCGGGGGCATTGGCGCAGGAGCGCGTGCGTGCGCGTGTGGAGCATGTGAAAAAGAATTTTGGCTTTGCCAAGATGGTGGAGGTCGTGGAGGCAAGCACCTACCGTGCGCTGCCGCCCTGCCCGCTGTACGACCGTTGTGGGGGCTGCTCGCTGCAGCATCTGGATTACGCGGAGCAATTGCGCCACAAGCAGCAGATCGTGCGGGACAACCTCCGGCGCATTGGCGGCTTTCAGGTGGAGGGAGAGGGGGCCATCACGGTTCACCCGACACTTGGGATGAGCGACCCTTGGCGCTACCGCAACAAGGCACAGGTACCGATCGGGGAAGAGAACGGGGCTTTGGTAGGCGGCTTTTACGCGGAGAAATCCCACTCCATCATCGACATGGAAGCCTGTATGATCCAGCACCAGGCCAACGACGAGGCGGTGGCTGTCGTGAAAAAGCTCGCGGCAGAGCTGCAGATCCGCGCCTATGACGAGCAGCGCCACACCGGGCTTTTGCGGCATGTGGTCGTCAAGGTTGGTGTGAAAACGGGTGAGGTCATGGTCGTGTTGGTGACTACCGAGGAGGAGATTCCGCAGCGGGAGCGTCTTGTGGAAGCCATTCGCGAGCAGGTCGCGGGTGTGACCAGTATCGTGCAGAATATCAATCCGGAGCGGACCAATGTCATTTTTGGGAAAAAGACCGTGACGCTTTGGGGCAGTGACGTGATCTACGACTATATCGGGCCGATTAAGTTCGCTATTTCGGCTCGTTCGTTCTATCAGGTGAATCCGGCGCAGACCGAGGTTTTGTACAACAAGACGCTGGAGTATGCAGGGGCCACCGGGACGGAGACGGTCATCGATGCGTACTGCGGCATCGGGACGATTTCGCTCTTTTTGGCGCAGAAATCTCGTCATGTGTATGGGGTGGAGATTGTGCCGGAAGCGATTGCGGATGCGAATCGCAATGCAGAGCTCAATGGCGTGGAGAATGTCACGTTTGAGGCTGGGCCTGCGGAGGTCGTGATTCCCGCGTGGAAGGAGAAAGGGATTCGTGCCGATGTGATCGTGGTCGATCCGCCGCGCAAGGGCTGTGATGAGGCGTTGCTCGCAACGATATTGGAGATGCAGCCGGAGCGTGTGGTGTATGTGTCGTGTAATCCATCCACTCTGGCGCGGGATTTGAAGGTGCTGGCGGAGCGGTATGAGGTGAAGGAAGTGCAGCCGGTGGATATGTTTCCGCATACGGGGCATGTGGAGGTGACAGTGAGACTTGAAAGAAAAGATACAGCCAAGTAAACTGTACCTAATTTGAGGGGAGAGGGTGGGAAAGATTGTAGTGAATCTTAATCTTTCCGCCCTCGAACACTTCAATTTTGTGGATGAGCCTTTGTAGGATTTGCTTCAACACTTGTTCATCTTCGATGTCTAGGTTAACGAAGCGTTTTACTTCTTTTCTAAAGGTTTGTAGCTGTTCGTTGAGGTCTTTCTTTGCTTCCAAAGCTAACTGCAATTCAGCTTTCTTGTTCGCTAGGTCTTGCTGTTGTTGAGTGATACGCTCATTCTGTTGCTTGAATTGCTCCGTTGAGATAGCCCCCTCAACGTGAAGGCTTAACAACCTGTCAAAGCGTTTGTCAAGTTGGACTAACTCTCTGTCAACTCGTTTTAGTTCTTTTATGGTAGAGGACTGTAAAGCGTTCGCTTTTTCCTCCGCTATTCCGTAAAGATGCTCTATCTTTACCCTGTCCTGTATCAATGCTCTTAGGTCATTCTTGACGGTCTGCAACAGGGCATGCTCCTCAATGATATGGGAGGAACAGTAGGAGGATGTAAACTTCACATAACCGCCGCACACATACGCCCCATTACGTCTATCTGGCTTGAAGTGCATACCGCTTCCGCAATCGGGGCATTTCACGATATAAGAAAACAGGCTTTCTTTGCCGTTGCTCTTATGCTTCCCTTTCCTTTGCATGAGTTCCTGTACAGCTTTATAGTCATCCTCTGAGATGATAGCAGGGTGGGCGTTCTCAATGACAATATGCTTATCACTTTCAATCTTTCGTCTTTCCTTGTAAAGTTCAGATTTGGCTAGTGTTCTTGTAGTCTCTTCCCGATGAAATACAAGCTTGCCTGTATATACCTCATTATTGAGGATACCCTTGATAGAGTTTTGGTGCCATTTTGTCCCTGCATTAGCCGCCCCTGTAGTGGCTCTAGGAGTGGGAATACCCTTGTGTAACAGATAGTTGCTGATTTTGAACATTCCCCATCCTTCGTGTAGGTATAGTTTAAATATGTCCTTTACAATCGGAGCGGCTACCTCATCCATTTCTAACTGTTTTGTGACTGGATTAACCATGTAGCCGTAAGGCGGTAAAGATACTCTACGTTTCCCTTGTTTTGCACTGGATTGTAAGCCTAGTTTAATACGTTCAGAGAGTTTGGCGTTTTCTTCCTCGGCTAAAATAGCCTTTAAATTGAACATAAACCTACTCTTACTTGTTTCCGTATCATAGTTATCTTCGGGCAAGATTAGACGAATAGGTACTCTTTCGAGTTGGTCAGCAATTTCCATACTGTTCCGTGGATTCCGCCCAAGACGTGAAACGGACTTTGCAATAATCACATCAAACTTCTTCTTTTTGGCGTCCTCTACCAGTTGTAAAATCTGAGAACGATTCTTCATTCCTGCACCGCTTATTCCATTGTCAATGTACCGTCCTACGACTGTAAAGCCTTGCTCCCTAGCTATACTTTCAGCTAATGCAATTTGATTTTGTAGACTGTTCTGTTGTTCTTCTCTTCTCGTACTGACACGAGCATAGATAACACACTTCATTATTCTGCCACTCCTTCCGTATCAGAAGGAATGACATTTGCTCTATCTTTATCGTACTGACTGGTGGAAATACTGTCAAATTGGTTATTCAATATGGAGGATAAAATGTCCTCAAGGTTTGCTGTTCCTATGAATGTACGTTCTACTTGCATTGGTTACTTCCCCCTCTCGGACTAACCATCGTTGCAAGGTAGGGAAAAGTTGCGAGGAAAAATATCGACATAATCTGGAATTGGTTCTATGATACCTATAGTTGGGATAAAATGGGGGGGCAGGGTATGAAAGAGCATATGACAATAAAGGCTCTTCAAGCTTATATCAAGCAAAAGGACTTCCGTCCAGAACATAGACAAGCTTATTTCTTTAAGTTAGTTGAAGAGGTTGGGGAACTTTCAGAGGTAATTCGTAAGGATTTACGTATGAATGAAAGTCAGAATATTAAGGGTACTATTGAGGAAGAACTTTACGATGTTCTTTATTACACTATTGCTTTGGCTAATCTTTATGATATTGATTTAGAACAATGTCACTATTTTAAGGATGAACTTAGTCTAAAGAAGTATGGTTCTATTAGTACCCAAGGCTAAATCAATTATCATTCCCCCCCACCCCTTCGGGGTGGGTTACATCTTCTAGTGGTCGCTCCGCTTCGCTTCGCTCGGGGCTGTCGCCCTGATTTTAGATTGTTTATTTAATGTAAACACAGGTGGATTAGGGACACTCTACTCCCCCCACATAGGGGGAGAGTAAAAGGAACAGGTGGATTGAGGGTTCCTTACATGACATCTGACGCTCTCAGGTACGGCTTTACAGCGTGTGTGCGTAAGCACATCTTTATCATGACTCCCTTGCCTTACGGCAACCGTGACGGGCTACATATAGTAGAATCTGAGGATGAAGCACAACTTCAATATAAATACCTGTCCATCTAACGGGGCACACACCTGCTTGTTAACGCAGGGGCATTTTTTTACGTGTTCTTCTGCGACCACGGATATTGCCACATTTGAAGTTTGCTCCATAGTAGTAATCGTTACAAGTAGTAGATAAGTTTCATTGTTTGCCCCCACCAACTAAAAGTGGGGGCTTTTCGCACATTTAGAATACGACCAACACTACTGAGATGTAGGAAAGAGGGAGACAACGTCAAATCCCTTTTCACGTAGAACATCAATCAAATGGGCTTCTTCCACCGCATAAGGGTATTTGCCGAATCCTCGCTCATTGTATGGGATTCTTTGAACCTGTAGCTGACCTGTTTTAACCCATTGATAAACAGAGTCTTCGGTTACGAACCTGCCATGATTGGAAGCGGACAGCTTCCGTGCGATAGTTGCCAAAGTGTAATTAGCCACGCTGTATTCCTCCAATTCGATTATGCCGTTTCCGTGCGTAGTTCATGACCTCATCTGGTTCGAGCCGCCACAAGCTACCTACCTTTAACGCCAAGAGTTCGTTATCGTGAATCTTGCGGTAAAGAGTTCGTGGAGACAGGTTTAGGAAGTAAGCCGCTTCTTCCAGAGTCAGCAGTCTGTCACTCTTAATGACCATGTTCTTCTCACCCCCTCGTATTACATGATAAGGAGGAGATGTCTTGCTTTAACATGAGCATGGTAACTATGTCGTAACTAGACCTACAGGAGCCGCACGAATCTGTAAAAAACGTGAGAAAGCGAAAGTAACTATTTCATGCTTTGGAATGGTGGTAACTGGTTATTTTATGAGTAAAGATGAGAAGGGAGATTCGGGAATTAGGTTATAAAATTGCACCTATTATGCGTGGGACAACCAAATGGGCGAAATTTCTCACGGAGCAGATAACGGTAAACTCGGAAAGAGGGAGTAAAAACGAATCGTCAGGCAGTAGGTGGGGTGTATATAATAAGTAGGTAAGAGGTTCTTGCAATAACTGTTTCATACAAACTTTACAATTACTCACAATTGTTTTTTGATTTGGATAGTATCAATTTCAATTGGCTAGTGAATATGGTGGGGGTATAGAATGTCAAATGTTAAAGCACTTGTCGTGGGTATAAGTAATTATTATATCGGAGCAACTAATCTTCCTTTTTGTATGAATGATGTTGTTGAAATGAAGCAAGCCTTACAATCTGGATTAAAATTAGAAAACGATGACATTTTCATACTAGGGGAACTAGGGGATGTTAAAACAGACGATTTCATAAGTGCCCTATCGGATATTACAAACTCAACGGGAATAAATGACTATTTATTATTCTATTTTTCAGGACATGGCACGAAAATAGATAATCAACACTTCCTTGTTTTTAGTGATGGTATTATAAGCACGCAGGAAATAATAGATTACTTCGAGAGGTCTTCTGTTAAAGGCAAGGTAGTATTTTTGGATTGTTGCTATTCAGGTCATTTTTCTATTAGTGGAACATCCACATTTAGTATTGAGGAAACCGTTGGCGATTTTGCAGGGAGGGGATATGCGGTATTTTCTTCAAGTAACTCAGTCCAAGTGTCATATGGGCATCCTGATAAACCAATTAGTGTGTTCACTAGTTTTTTATGCGATGCACTTAAAGATAAACATATTATCAAGCAAGGTAGAGTTTCTTTATATGATATACAAAAACTTGTTAGACTCTATTTAGAGGTTTGGAATCTAAGGAATCCAGATAGACAACAACACCCTATCTTTAGAGCAAATATGGGCGGAACTGTATATTTTGAGGTGCAAGATTATGTGCCATTCTATACCTCTAGAATATATGGAGAGTATGACAAATACATAATTTACAATGTCGAACCCCTTCACGTTGGTATGACAAAAAGATATGCCGTTAAAGCGATTATGAAAGAACCACTTTCCCTTGAAGAAATAGGGATGGTTTCTTTAGAAATAACTCATAAGGTAAAAACAGCGGAGGTTTATGATAATGCAATTGCTCAAAACCGATTTTCGGGTAAAATAGCCAATATTATTTGGGTTTATTTCGGACGTGATGAAAGTGATATTGTAAAAAATAATTATGTTTGTAATACAACTTGGGTTGATGATAATCAAGATAAAAAATGGTGGTATCGAATAGATAATAAGGACACTTTTATTCTAAATGGAATCCATTTTAAAATCTTCTCGTATTATGATTCGTTAAGGAGTTTCAATCAAGAAAACACAGGTAGTAAGGACGATGCTATATCAAAAACAAAAGATATACTAGCATCTGTGGTAACTCTTGCGGAAAAAACAATCCATTATTTTAACGAACATAAAAATGGGATATTAACAGAGGAAGCCCTTTTACAAGAAATAGAGAGTCTAATTCCTGAAATAAATGAGTATTTTTTCAAAAGTCATAATCTAGAGATCCCACCAGATGAGATTCGTGATTGGAGTCAAGCATGCGTAGTTTTAATTGGGACAATCTATGATTTTACTCTGTTTTATAATAAAAAGTATCTGTCACAGAGAACACCAGAAAACAGAAGAGCGTGTATGGAAATGACAATTAAGCAATATTACTCGGATTTAGAGAAAGTTCGAAAACTAGAAGAGAAACTTTAGGTGTTTTTGGGATGTATCGTTTTGCTTTTGGGCTCTTTACATGCAAAATCATGTAAACTTCCGTGGGAGGACGCACCTTTAGTAATTAGGTTAGTTTCACTAAATATAAGAGAATCAAATTTTGAATACTAGTAAACTTATTGGGAAGGAGCAACATAAGTGACAGTGGGACCATTTGCAACTTCAGCAGTTTTTCAAAAGTGTAATAATATATCTCATAACGCAAGAGAAATATACAAAAAATATATTACAAATGAAGTTATGCGAGAACTTAAGCCAACTCAACATTTGATTCTAAGGATGATCTATAATTCTGAAACTACTTCAAGTAGTATATCTTTTATGACTTCATGGTTACATATAATCCAAGCATTATCTTTATTAAGAGTTCGTCAAGAGCAATGTATTGTTAGTTCCTATCTTTTAAATGAAGAACCTGAAAAAGGATTGTACCCGTTCGTGGCACATGTTTCTGTTTCTAAATACATTAATATGAGGGATGCTTTAAAAGAGGATGAGATAAAAGAAAATTTAGAACAAAGGTATTTAGATGAATTACCCAAACTAAGAGATGAAGCAATCTATTCCAATCAGCAACTCAATCCAGATTTCGATGCCAACTCTGAAAAATTTGAAAGAAAATGGACAAAATTAGATTTACTTTCAATGTGCAAAAGAAGGGATGAACTGGCTAAAATCAGCGGTAAAGGTTTTTTAAAATTAACTCTTCAAGCTAGCTATATTTCTCTTTATAGAAATGCAAGTCATCTTATTCATGCTGACTGTGTGGCTGTTTCGGATATTTTTTTAAGTCTTGTGCCAATTGGTCCTGATGGTCAAAAAATGCTTATGGGAAAACCATCTTGGGCTCCTACTATTATGTTATTTAATACTTTATTTGATATTATTCAGTATGCGGAAACATTAATATGGTTGGGTTTTGACGTATGTGAAGAATACGAGTGTCTATTTAAAGAGTGGAAAAATGTAAGAAATGAAGTACTAGAAGACTAACATTTAAATACAGTTTTCTTTGTGATGAAGTTTAAACATGCCTCTTGTTTTAATAGAATAATAAAAAGTATTGAGCAAATGTCATTCCGTCGTTTAAGACTTGTACCACAGAAAAGGGGTACTTTTTTATGAAGAAGCTACTTGAGATTTTTTTTGATAGTCAATTTATATTTCCATACATGCATTTGGAAGATGTTCGTGAACAACATTCACACTACAGAAATTCAAATATTTATATGGTTATGTTAGCAAGAAAGTATCAAATATCAGATGCACAGTGTATTAATCAACAACTAGTTGTCAACTATAAATGCTTAGAGATAAACGAGAGTTATAGAATATCGAATATTATACTATTGCCTTTCGATGTTCCAAATGGTTCCATTGAGATTAATATTAGTGATTATGGAACTGCAATTGAAATAGGGCTTACTAATTACGGGATCGAATTTATTAAGGAAAATCATGTTGATTTCTTTAACGGGTCGGACATAAATGCCAAAAAGAAGATATCTATATATGATCTAAAAAGTATGTCGAATCAAAACGAGGAAACAAGCGAGGAGTATAAAATTTTGTATATTTGACAATCTCTCGATACTGGTGAGGGTAGAAATATCTTTGATAGATTGAGCAGTCACGAGAAGATTTTAAAGATATATAGAGATTATAATATGAAGTACAGAGATAAAGAGTTGGTAATATTTTTGCTTCATGCAAAGTCTAAGTTACATACAGTTATGACCCCAGATTCAATGACCACCATTTCTTTGGGGAACTCCTACTGGCAAACTACTGATGAATTGGGAGAGAAAATAACAGATGCTACAGTGGTTAATGTGATTGAAGCCATGTTAATTTATCATTTTAAACCCCAATATAATATTAAATTAAAAAATTCTATACCTAATCTTGATTTAAAAACATACTCCGAATTAAAAAATGCTGGTGTACATCAGATAGACGTGGGATTGAATCTTTATTTCGAACGATCAAAAACATGTATAAATTTACTTACTGATATAATTAGCGTGTATTCCAAATTAAGAATTCTACATTGTTATCTTGAAAATCTTTATGATAAAAAAGATGCATCCGAGATTGAAGTGGAGGATATTGACGATGAATTATATCGGCTAATTAATTTGTAATTAAATGGAGGCTGCTTATACTCAAGGATAATATGGACGTTAAATCAGGTACAGGAATGCTCTTATAATTTTTTTTTTACTTTGAGCAAATGTCATTCCTAAGTTTTGCTGTACTCCCTGTCACCTCGTCACATGTGGAGTGTTCAGTGTTACTTAAATGGGCGGGGGATTAATGTCCCCCGCTTGATTTATGCCCCTACGGAAGCGGGGCGGGTGATATTGTAGATAATCTTGATGCTACCATCAGCATATACCTCAATCTTGCTTATCAGCCGTTGGATGATATGCTTTAGTACTTGTTCATTTTCAATGTCTAGCCTCGCTATTTTGTTTACTTGATGTTGGAACTCCAGTAAGTAGCGTTCCGTGTCTTTCTTAGATTCGATTAATCTTTCAAGTTCTGTCTTACGTGCAGTCAATCGGCTTTGTTCAACTTGGATATTCTCATTAGCCGACTTAAACTGTTCGATACCGACCGCTTTTTGTTGGAATAGGGTTAGCAAAGAACGGAACTCACCCTCTAGCTTTGTAAGTTGCTTGTTTACGCCTTGCAACTCTTTAGAATACGAGCTTTGATTTAATTCAAGTTCCCCGCCCGCGATTCTGTATAGTCGCTCCATCTTTACATTGTTCGTTATTAATTCCCGCAAGTCAGATATTACGGTATCCTTTAACTTATTATTTGCGATGATATGTGAGGAACAATACGCTGACGTATGTTTTACGTATCCCCCACATACGTATGCACCGCCTTCTTTCTTCAGGCGGTCTTTACGATACATCATTCCCTTACCGCAATCGGAACAACGAGCCACATGAGCAAATGTGCTTTCTTGACCGTTGCTTTTACGCTTGCCTTTGGCCCTCATTTTCTCTAGCGCGGTAATGTGCTCCTCATGAGAAATGATGGCGGGGTGAGCATCTTTTACGATTATTTGTTTATCAGGAGCGACATTCTTGCGCTTTTTAGATATGAAGTCCATTGTTTCCTCTCGATGCTGAACAAGCGCCCCAGTATAAACTACATTTTCTAGGATTACGCGAATACTGCTTTCAAGCCACATCGCCCCTTTGTTGCTACCGCCCGATACAGTTCTAGGCGTTGGGATTTTCCTTGAATTAAGATAGCTGGCGATTTTATACCATCCCCAACCTTTGTAAAGGTATAGGTCAAATATTTCCCTGACTATAGGGCTGTATTGCTCATCTAGGGCGAGCTTTCCATTATCCCCACGTTTATATCCGAATGCAACGAGTGATGCCTGATACTTGCCTAAACGTGCGCCTGTTTGCCTGCCAATTTTAATACGTTCCGAAAGCTTTCGGCTTTCCTCTTCTGCAAGGACAGCCTTTAGCCTAAACATCAGCTTAGTGTCGCTTGTAGTTGTGTCATAATTGTCTTCGGGAAATATGAGCCGAATATTAAGTCGTTCCAATTCGTCAGCTACAGTCATACTTTCTACCGAATTTCTGCCGAAGCGGGAAACGGACTTAGCTATTACAGCATCAAATTTCTTTTGTTTAGCGTCATGTATTAATTGCTGAATCGCTTCACGCTTTGAAAAAGTCGTTCCACTTACACCATCATCAACATATGGCTATACTAGCTGCCATCCGTTATCCATGACTATGTTAGTTGTGAATGCGATTTGATTATCAAGGCTGTTACGTTGCTCATCTCTCTTTGTGCTTACTCTTGCATATATTGCACATCGCATAGGTTGTTCCTCCTCGGAATGGTTATATCCGACCTATACGAAGTGCTCTCGCCATAATTTAGAGCCTAATTTTTGTTCTCCCTCTAAATTTTCTTCTGACCTGATCGTATAGGTCTGGCAGAAGGGAGGGAAAACAATGAACACTAATCATGAGTTTGTAGGAGTTTTCCCGATTCAAGAATCAATGGAACAACTAATCATTGAACTAGTGCGGGCGGGCTTAATTGAATTTGAAGACAAAAATGCCCTGAACTCTGAATTCCTCACGGATGAATGTCATTAGCTCTTATCCCCGCCTCCATTTGATTTTGTGGGGGCGGGGCTTGTTTCTATTCAGTTGTCAATGAGCAACATGTGCAGATTGTATAGGTATATTGAAGAATAATGCAAGAAAAATAGATGATCGGCATTATTCTAAAATTAATTATTATCCCTCCCCCTATACCTAGGAATTTGTTGAGGAACAGAAGCGGGGGAGCGGGTTAGATTATTCCTCTACGTAAATTACTTCAACTTTTGTTGCAGGTATAAACAATCATCAAATGATTTCGTATAGATTAGGTGAAAGATCAACCCAACATAATATTGTAATAAACGTGGATTTTCGGTAGCACACGATAAATAACCGACCCGATTAAAGGTCGGTGGGAGGCGTTAGAGGCTAAGTAACCATCCCCAGATTAACCGTCATAGAGCTAGAAATGGCTAGGAACCCTGACAGAGTGTTTTTTGCACAATAGAAATGACTAATATTGCAGCGTAAAAATGCTCAACACAAATACAAAAAAGGCACTTGTCAGCATCAATACTTCCTCCTACCGTTAGGTTTGGGACAACTTAGCGA
>Ga0182742_1001764_pt1 | contig 26270 bp, 22 predicted proteins | sample eDN5th37CBELigMG_FD_128880 | JGI IMG/M metagenome (GOLD analysis project Ga0182742, IMG submission 128880) | Enriched Miracle-Growth compost microbial communities from Emeryville, California, USA - eDNA 5th pass 37_C BE-Lig MG (version 2)... ...
CACGCCGCCAGCGTTCGTCCTGAGCCAGGATCAAACTCTCCGTTGAAGACTCACAATCACCCCGAAGGGGCAATCAGTCAAAGACATCGAGTCAAATCACTAGCATAAAAACTCAAACTAGCTCAAAAACACTGACCATCCCAGACGGAAGAATGAGACGATCAGCAAATACCCACCCCATCGAAACGACGGAGCGGAGTACCAAATAATATTGGCACTGACATTCATCGGCACACTGTTGAGTTCTCAAAGAACACGCGCACATCATCGCGCTTCGGACTGACGTCCGACCCGCTCTGAGGCAACTGTTCTAGCCTACTTCCTCATCCTCACGAACGCAAGTCCGTGTGGTTTCCGGAACCAGGGGCGGCTCGAAACCTTACCAGAAGGTTCGTGGCCATCAAATTCGCAGGCGCCTTCGTCCAACCTCGTTGTCCCGTTCCTCTCGGCCCGGGTCGGTGTCCGTGTCGCTCTGACCTGGAATAAGTTACGCGAACATGTCCGAGAACACCAAATCGCCAGGTCAAGGACTGTTTCGGCCACCTGGTGCCCGTCACGAGAGGGGTAGGACCACCCCTCCATCGTGGTGCTCGTCGCGTCCGCTCACGGATCCCCCTACTTCTCGAGTAACGTTCACCGTTGAGCTGAGCGAGGAAGGGTGCCGTGACGTCGACGGGGAACATGGTGGGGTTGTTCGCCGGTATCGGCGGACTGGAGCTCGGACTCGGGCGACACGGGTGGAACACCGAACTCCTCTGCGAGATCGAGCCGGGTGCTCAGGCAGTACTACGCACGCGCTTCCCCGACGTTCCGCTCCATCCGGACGTCACGCGTCTCCGCTCTCTTCCCCGCGATACGGAACTGGTCGCCGCAGGCTTCCCGTGCCAGGACCTCTCCCAGGCCGGACGTACGGCCGGCATCACGGGATCGAAGTCCGGGCTGGTCGACGAAGTGTTCCGTCTCGTGAAGCGTAAGAACGGCCCGCGCTGGCTCGTTGTCGAGAACGTTCCCTTCATGCTGCAGCTCGGCCGCGGTGCGGCGATGCGCCACATCACCGACGCGCTCGAGGAGCTCGGCTACATGTGGGCCTATCGCGTCGTCGATGCCCGCGCGTTCGGTCTCCCCCAGCGTCGGCACCGCGTCCTGATGGTCGCCTCACGCACGGACGATCCCCGCACGGTGTTGTTCGGCGAGGACGCCGGCATGCCCATGGAGGGCAATCCCGATCTGTTCCCGTGCGGCTTCTACTGGACCGAGGGTGTGCGCGGTCTCGGATGGGCCGTCAACGCCGTGCCCACGCTCAAGGGTGGTTCGACTCTCGGTATCGCAAGCCCTCCGGCCGTGCGGCTGCCGTCCGGCGAGATCGTCACCCCCGGCCTGACCGATGCGGAGAGGCTCCAAGGATTCGACGCCGACTGGACCGCACCTGCCGTCGAGGCGCCCGGTGTCCGGGCCGGGCATCGGTGGCGTCTGGTCGGCAATGCCGTCAGCGTGCGGATGGCCTCGTGGGTGGGCCACCGTCTGAACAACCCGATCGCGTACAGCTCCGACCACGAGACCCCGCTGCATCCGGGCGACACCTGGCCGACCGCAGCGTGGGGTGCCCGCGGACAGGCGTTCCGCGTGCACGAGTCGCGGTGGCCCGTCCAGGCTCCCTACGAGGATCTCGGCGGTTTCCTCCTCGACGCCCGTCTGCTGTCGGCGCGGGCGACCGCAGGTTTCCTCCGACGTGCACGCTCCGGCAACCTGCGTTTCCTGCCCGGATTCCTCGAGGACGTCGAGAACCACCTCGAACGCATGGGTGGCTTCCCGCGAGTGGCGGCCTGAAGGACGCGGTGATGGCGTCGTCGGATCGGCCCGGGACGGATCCGCGTACGAGTGCGCGGATGAGCCGGCAGCGCCGACGCGACACCGTTCCCGAAGTGGCGTTACGCAAGGAACTGCATCGCCGTGGACGGCGGTTCTTCGTCGACCGCGCTCCCCTGCCCGGCATGCGGCGCCGGGCCGACCTCCTCTTCCCCCGTCGTCGGGTCGCGGTCTACGTGGACGGCTGCTTCTGGCACAGCTGCCCGCAGCACGCGACCTCCCCGAAGAACAACGCCGAGTGGTGGGCGGCCAAGCTCGCCGCCAACGTGCAGCGCGACCGGGACACCGACGCGCGCCTGCAGGCTGCGGGCTGGACGGTGGTGCGCGTGTGGGAGCACGAGGACCCCGTCGTCGCCGCGACGCGCGTGGAGGATGCTCTGTCGCCTCCTCCGGACACGGATGCGGGGCCGGCGCGGGGGGTGATCCCCCGCACCGGCCCCGGAACCGATCCGATCAACCCTTGGTGAGCTGTGCGTACCGCGCGACGTGCTGTTCGGCGGTGCCGAACTCGTACTCGATCGCGGTCAGTCGCTTGAAGTAGTGCCCGACGGCGAGTTCCTCGGTCATGCCCATGCCGCCGTGGAGCTGGACGGCGTTCTGGCCGACGAAGCGTGCCGCGCGGCTGATCGTCGCCTTCGCGGCCGAGACCGCGCGTGCCCGCGTGGCGTCGTCGCTGTCGAGATGGAGAACGGCCAGGTAGGCGGCGGACACCGCCTGCTCGACCTCCATGTACATGTCGACCATGCGGTGCTGGAGCGCCTGGAAGCTGCCGATGGGCTGACCGAACTGCTGACGCTGCTTGGCGTACTCGACGGTGTCGGCGAGCACCTTACGCATCAGGCCCACCGCTTCGGAGGAGACGGCGGCGATCGCTTCGTCGATGCCGCGCGAGACGGACAGCCAGGCGCCACCCTCCTCGCCGAGCAGCGAGTCGGCGGGCAGTCGCAGTCCGGAGAAGACGATGTCGGAGGCGCGCCGGTCGTCGATCGTGCGGTAGGAGTGGATCTCCACACCGGCCGGCGGGTTCGCGGGGTCGAAGTCGACGAGGAACAGCGAGATGCCGTCGGTGTCGGTGCGCTCGCCCGACGTGCGGGCGGTGACGAGCAGGTGCGTCGCGAGCGGAGCGCTGGTGACGACGGTCTTCTCCCCGTCGACGACCCACTCGTCGCCCTCGCGACGCGCGGTGGTGGACACGTCGTGGAAGACGTATCCGGAGGTGGGTTCGGTCGCGGCGAACGCCGTGACGGCCTCACCGGCAGCGATCGCCTCGAGGACGGACCTGGCTCGATCGGCCCCTGCGCGACCGAGCAGCCCGCCCCCGAGGACGACCGTGTCGACGTACGGTTCGATGACGAGTGCGTGCCCGAGTGCCTCGGACACCACCATCAACTCGACCGGTCCGCCGCCCATCCCCCCCACCTCTTCCGGAAGCGTGGCCCCGAGGATTCCGAGATCCTCGGCGAATGCCCGCCACACCTCCGGTTGCCAACCTTCGCCGGTGGTCGCAACTTTCCGGCTTTGCGCCAGGTCGTAGCGACCGGCGAGGAACTTGGTGACCGAATCACGAAGGAGCTCCTGCTCCTTGCTCAAACCGAAGTCCATCAGAGCCCCAATGCTGCTTTGGCGAGAATGTTTCGCTGGATCTCGTTGCTGCCGGCGTAGATCGACCCGGCACGGTCGTTGAAGTAACGCAGCGGCGCGACGGCCTGCCATTCCTCACCGCTGACGTAACCGTCGGCGGGCGGCACGTAATCGGCCACCGGGCCACCAGGCGCGGTGATGTGCGGCTGGTAGACCCGGCCGCGCGGACCGGCCGCCTCGAGGGTCAGCTGGGTGATCGTCTGACTGAGTTCGGTGCCCAGGATCTTGAGCATCGACGACGCGGGCCCGGGGTTCCTACCCGCGGACAGCGCTGCGAGAGTGCGGTATTCGAGGATCTCGAGCACTTCGGTGCGGATGCGCGCCTCGGCGAGCTTGGCGGAGAACGCCGGATCATCGATGAGTCTGCCGCCCGACGGACCGGGCTGTTCGGCGGCCGCCTCGGCGATCCGTTCGGCCATGACCTGCAGGGCCGGCGCTGCCGCTGCTCCTCCGCGTTCGAAGACGAGCAGGTACTTCGCGACGGTCCAGCCGTCGTCGATCTTCCCGAGCACGTTCTTCTTCGGGACACGCACACCGTCGAAGAAGACCTGGTTCTGTACTTCTTCACCGGATGTCATGACCAGAGGCCGGATCTCGATGCCGGGCGAGGTCATGTCGATGAGCAGGAAGGTGATGCCCTGCTGCTTGCGGCCGGTCTTCGACGTGCGCACGAGCGCGAACATCCAGTTGGCCTCGGTGGCGTGGGTGGTCCAGATCTTGCTGCCGGTGACGATCAGGTCGTCACCGTCGTCGACCGCCGCCATGGTGAGCGAGGCGAGGTCGGAGCCGGCCTCGGGCTCGGAGTAGCCCTGGCAGAAGAAGACCTCGCCGGTGAGGATCCGGGGCAGGAAGTAACTCTTCTGCTCTTCGGTGCCGTAGGCGACGATCGCGTGCGCGACCATGCGGATGCCCATCGGCGACAGGTTGGGAGCGCCCGCGAGGATCGACTCGCGGCTGAAGATGTAGTGCTGCGTCTGCGTCCAGTCGCATCCGCCGTACTCGACTGGCCAGGCCGGCGCCGCCCAGCCACGCTCATGGAGGATGCGCTGCCACTCCATGCTCGCCTCGTGGTCGGAGTACACGCTCGTCGCGAGTCGGCCGGCCCGCCGCAGTTCGGGCGTCAGCTTCTCCTCGAGAAACGATCGCACCTCGTCTCTGAAGGCGGCGTCGGCCTCTGACCACGCTAGTTCCATGTCTTCTCCCCGCAGAGCGCGACTGCCGCTGCCGGGCTGCCGTGCGAATTGTCGTTAACTTTTCGAGAGTGGTACGAAATCTACTTCCGGCCCGGCAGGCTCGTCAATAGACGGATTTCACCCGCGGTACCGGCAGGATCTCGGAGCAGATAGGCGAACGATCGAGCGTCCGGCCGCGGCCGGAACGGTCACTCGAGCCGAAGACGGGACGTTCACTCCCAGCGCAGGAACCAGGGGCGGAGGACGTTTCATCCGGTAACTGCGGTCACATACTCTGCGCTCCGCCACGCCGCGCGCTACCGCGACGGCTGGGTCGGCACCGCCGAGCAGTACCGCGCACCGATCGAGGACTTCGCCGAGAGGATCATCACACAGCTCACTTGAAAGGACTCTGCGACAAGAGACCCGAGGCCACAGGACGACCCGGGAACGAGAAAACCCTCACCGGCAGTACCGGTGAGGGTTTTCGTGTGTGCGCCCGAAGGGATTCGAACCCCTAACCTTCTGATCCGTAGTCAGATGCTCTATCCGTTGAGCTACGGGCGCATGTGTATTCAATTGTCGTTGGTGACGCTACACCAACTGGCGGAGGCGAGAGGATTTGAACCTCCGGTCCCCGGTAAGGGGGACAACTCATTAGCAGTGAGTCCCATTCGGCCGCTCTGGCACGCCTCCTCGGGGATTCGATGCTCTCGAACCGCCGGATCGAAACATTACACATGCCCCGAGGGGAAACGCAAAACGCCTGGTCAGAGGCGTGTAGATGGGCGGTCCTCCCCAACCTCCCGACAGGGGGCCACACGGCGAGGCGCATAATCGGCTCGTGACTCCACGGACCCGCCCCGACCTCGAATCGATCCCCGCCTACGTTCCGGGCCGCTCGTTCCCCGGTGCGGTGAAGCTCGCCAGCAACGAGACGACCATCGGCCCGCTCCCCAGCGTCCGGGAGGCGATCGCCGACGCTGCCGCCGGCCTCAACCGCTACCCCGACAACGGCGCGACCGAGCTCATCGCGGCACTGTCGGAACGACTCGGCGTCCCGACCGAGCGGATCGCCGTGGGCTGCGGATCGGTGAGCCTGTGCCAGGAGCTCGTGCAGATCACGTGCGACGCGGGCGACGAGGTGATCTTCGCGTGGCGATCGTTCGAGGCGTACCCGATCATCGCGGCCGTCGCCGGCGCGACCGCCGTGCGCGTCCCGAACACCGCGGACCACGGTCACGACCTGAAGGCCATGCTCGCCGCGATCACCGACCGCACACGGCTGATCTTCGTGTGCAATCCCAACAATCCCACCGGGTCGCTGCTGGGCAAGGAGGAGCTCGCGCAGTTCCTCGACGCCGTCCCCGAGCACATCGTCGTCGCCCTGGACGAGGCGTACTTCGAGTACGTCCGCCCCGAGCCCGGCGAGGATCTGCCCGACGGTCTCGAGCTCGCGGATAGCCGCAGCAACGTCGTCGTGCTCCGCACCTTCTCCAAGGCCTACGGCCTCGCCGGCATCCGCGTCGGATATGCGGTCGCCGACCCGTCCGTCGTGACGGCGCTGAGCAAGGTCCACACCCCGTTCTCCGTCAACTCGCTCGCCCAGACGGCTGCCGTGGCCTCGCTCGCCGCCGCGAACGAGTTGCTCGCGCGCACCGAGGGTGTCGTCGCCGAGCGGGAACGGGTCCACGCGGCACTCGTCGAGGCCGGCTACGAGGTGCCCGCGAGCGCCGCGAACTTCCTGTGGCTGCCGCTGGGCGAACGCTCCGCCGCGTTCTCCGAGGCCGCAGCGGAGGCAGGGGTGGTCCTGCGCAACTTCACGGGCGAGGGCACCCGGGTGACGATCGGCGACCCGCACGAGAACGGCCTGTTCCTCGACTTCGCGACGGGGCAGGGACGGGCACTCGCCGGCATCGGCTGACCCTGTGACGAGACCCAACCGTTATGGCTGGGTATCGGTGGCGTGATCCGGCCCTGACAGACTCGGGCGGTCGGATCGGGTCGGGGCGGAGGAACTGCATGGGGGCAGGCAAGGTGCGGCGCGCCCTGTCGGCCTGCGCAGTCGTCGGCTCACTGGTCGCCTTCGGTGGTGCGGCACCTGCCGGAGCCGCGCCGACGAGCACGATCCCCTCGAACACCGTCCCGCTCCGGGTGATCGCATTCGGCGACCTGCACGGAAATCTGCTGCCCCCGCAGGGACTGCACGGCGAGGTCGTCCGGTCGGACGGCGTCTCGGTCCCCGCGGGCGGTGCGGCCTATCTCGCGGCCTACGTCCGGCAGCTCAGGGAACAGGCCGACAACTCCGTGCTCTACGCCGTGGGCGACACGTGGGGTTCGTCGCCGCTCGAGTCGGGCCTGTTCCACGACGAGCCGACCATCGCCCTGCTCGACGAACTCGATCTCACCGCCGCGACCCTCGGTAACCACGAACTCGACCGCGGCTACGCCGAACTCGAGCGACTGCGGGACGGCGGCTGCCACCCGAAGGAAGGGTGCCTCTACACCGAACCGTTCGAGGGCGCGAACTTCCCGATCCTCGGCGCCAACCTCACCACGACGGACGGCACACCGGCCGCACTCCCCTACAGCATCGACTACGTCGACGGACTGCCCGTGGGCGTCATCGGTGTCGTGCCGAGCAACACCCCCGACATCATCCGGCCCGACGCGATCGCGGGACTGCAGTTCGAGGACGAGATCGCCGCCGTCAATCGCACCGCCGACATCCTCGGTGCGCTGGGCGTCCGTTCGATCGTGGTGCTCTACAAGGGCGACATCGGGGCCATCGACGGCGACGATCCGTGTCCGAGCGGGGACGGCGGAGCGGCGGCGATCGCGACGTCCGTCTCCCCCGACGTGGACCTCATCGTCACCTCCGACGGCGACCGGCACTTCAACTGCACCTACACCGACCCGGCGGGCAGGCCGCGCACCGTCGTGCAGGGTGCTTCGCACGGGCGCATCCTGTCGGTCGCCGATCTCGTCATCGACCGGCAGAGCCGGGAGGTGCTGCGCGACCGGACCGTCGTGTTCACGCAGGTCGTCACGCACGACATCGATCCGGATCCGACCACTCTCGAGTTCGTCGACCGGGCAGTCGAGAAGTCGGCGGAGGTCGCGAACCGGTCCATCGCACGCATCGGTGCCGACGTCACGCGCAGCGAGAGCCCGAGCGGAGAGTCGGCGCTGGGCAATCTGGTGGCCGACGCACAACTCGCGGCGACGCGGCATCTCGGCGCGCAGATCGCGCTGATGAACCCCGGCGGACTCCGCGGCGATCTCCTCGCCGGCGACGGCACCGTCTCGTACCGCGAGACCTACGCCGTGCAGCCCTTCGGGAACATGCTGCAGGTGCTCGACCTCACCGGAGCCCAACTCGACGTGCTGCTCGAGCAGCAGTTCCAGGACGGCCCGGTCGGCTCGGAGATCGAACGCATCCTGGCGCCCTCGCACAATCTGACCTACACGCTCGACCGCCTGGCACCGCGCGGCGAACGGATCCGCTCGATCACGATCGACGGCGAGGCCGTCGACCCCGAGCGTGTGTACAAGGTCGTGATGAACAACTTCCTGGCCGGCGGCGGAGACGGTTTCACCGTGTGCACGGAAGCGCACGGGTTGGTGGGCGCGGGCAAGGATCTCGACGCCCTCAACAGCTATCTGGCGACCCGCTCACGCGTGGAGCCGCCGGCCGTCGACCGCATCCGCCTCCACTGAGACGGTGCCGTCGACGCGCGGTCAGCGGAGTCCGAGTGCGTCGGCGAGGGTCGGCCACGCGGCCTTGATGTCGTCCTGCCAGTAGCCCCACGAATGCGTGCCCCACGGGCGGTAGACGACCTGCGCGGGGATGCCGAGTTCGCGGAGGCGACGGTCGTAGGTGACGGTGCACACGAAGGTACCGATCTCGAGGGGCGCACCGACGCTGAGCACGTCCTGGCCGGCGCCGAGATCGTGCGGGCCGAGCAGGCCGTTGCCGGTGCTGAGGAAGACCTCCTTGCCGCGTAGCTTCTCGGCGAGCAGGTAGGAGTCGTGCTCCTCCCAGCGGGCGTCCTCGGGCGGTCCCCACATGTTGTCGGGGTTGCCACCCTTGTACGCGACGGTTCCGCGGACGGTGTCGCGGGAACGGTCGCTGGAGGTGTCGTAGCAGCCGCTGAGCGCCGCGACTCCCTGGTAGAGGTCGGGATTGCGGGTGATCAGGGACATCGCGCCGGTGGCGCCCATCGACAGGCCCGCGACGGCGTTGGTCCCGTTGCCGTCGAATTCGGCGTCGATCAGCGGGGGCAGTTCCTCCGTCAGGAAGGTCTCCCACTTGTTGACCCCGAGGACGGGGTCGGGGTTGTTCCAGTCGGTGTAGTAGCTCGCGGTGCCACCCACGGGAAGGACGACGTTGGTGTTCTTGTCGGCGAAGAACTCCTCGATGTCGGTGCGCTGCGTCCACGTGCTCTCACGGAACTCGGACTCCTCACCGGCGCTGACACCGTCGAGCAGATAGAGGGTGGGGCGCGGCCCCGCCGAAGCCGGATGCAGCACCTGCACCGGCACGACCCGGTTCATCGCGGCCGAGTGGACGAACAGCTTCGTCTGCCTGTCGCCGACCCGCTCGACATGGTCGATCCTGGCCGACACCGGCTGCACGTGCGCCGGTTGGGCATGGACCGGTTGGGCATGGGCGATCGTCGTGCCGGAAACCGGCACCATCAGGGCCACCGCTACAGCCGCCGCGCGTCTCTTCACCATCGAACTCCCCGTCCCCCGACGACCTGCAGTGATCTCACAGTCACTACCTGTACCCGGTCAAGCGGACCTGCACGCGACCCTAATACTCGCCCTCCGATTCGTGACGAATCGGAGGATCCACGGCCGCGTCGCCCCCGCCGGGGTGCGGGAGCGACGCGTGGGAGAGCTGTGTCGGTCAGCGGAGGTGGTGCACCTCCTGCAGCCCGTAGACCGGGGTCGGGAGGCCCTCGTAACGCGCCTTGAGCTGCAGCGCCAGGTAGAGCGAGTAGTGCCGCGACTGGTGCAGGTTGCCGCCGTGGAACCACAGGCCGTCCTGCTGCGTGGGCTTCCACATGTTGCGCTGCTCGCCCTCCCAGGGGCCGGGGTCCTTGGTGGTGTCGGAGCCCAGGCCCCAGCACTTGCCCACCTTGTCGGCGACCTCCTGCGAGATCAGGTCGGCGACCCAGCCGTTCATCGAGCCGTAGCCGGTCGCGTAGACGACGAGATCGGCCTCGAGCTCGGTGCCGTCCTCGAGAATCACCGACGTCTCGGTGAGTTCGCGGACGTTGCCGTGGGCGAGCTTGATGTCGCCGTTCGCGACGAGCTCCGAGGCACCGACGTCGATGTAGTAGCCGGATGCGCGACGCAGATACTTCATGAACAGGCCCGAGCCGTCGTCACCCCAGTCGTGCCGGAAACCGGCCTTCTCGAGCCGGTCGTAGAACTCGGCGTCGCGTTCGCGGATCTTCTCGTAGATGGGGATCTGGAACTCGTGCATGATCCGGTACGGCAGGGACGCGAAGGTCAGGTCGGCCTTCTGGGTCGTGACGCCGGCGGCGAGGGCACGCTCGGAGTACAGGTCGCCGAGGCCGAGGTCCATGAGCGAATCGGATCGGACGATGTGCGTCGACGAGCGCTGCACCATGGTGACGTCGGCGCCCACCTCCCACAGGGCACCGCAGATGTCGTGCGCACTGTTGTTGGCACCGATCACGACGGCCTTCTTGCCGGCATAGGCGTCCGGGCCCGGGTGGGCGCTGGAGTGGTGCTGTTCGCCGCGGAACAGGTCCATTCCGGGGAAGTCGGGGATGTTCGGCTTACCCGACATGCCGGTCGCGATGACGAGCTGCTTCGGCCGGAGGACCACCGGTTCGCCGTCGCGCAGAACGTTGACGGTCCACTCGCCCGTCTCCTCGTCGTAGCTCGCCGAGGTGCACTCCGATTTCGACCAGTAGGGAACCTCCATCACCTTCGTGTACATCTCGAGCCAGTCCGCGATCTTGTCCTTGGGCGCAAAGACCGGCCAGTTGTCGGGGAACGGCATGTACGGCAGGTGGTCGTACCAGACGGGGTCGTGCAGACACAGCGACTTGTAGCGGCCGCGCCACTGGTCGCCGGGGCGGTCGTACCTGTCGAGCACGATCGCGGGAACACCGAGCTGACGCATGCGCGCGCCGAGTGCGATACCGCCCTGACCACCACCGATGATCACGACATAGGGTTGACGCGTGTAGCCGAGTTCGCGTTCCTCGATCTCGCGCTGCTCCGACCACGTGACGCGGTGCTTGTCTGCGCCGTGCTTCGTACCGCGGGGACGACGCGTGCCCTTGTTCTCCTCGAATCCCTTCAGCTCCTGCATCGTGGTCAGCAACGTGAAGGCGCGGTCCTCACCGCTCTCTTCGTCGCGCTTCAGACGCAGATGACCGACGCCGCGACCGACCGCGGTCTCGAACGCGATCCAGGCGCTGAGCACGCCGTCGTCGTCGCTCGCCGGTTCGGTGGTGCGGAAGCCGCTCGGATCGGTGTCGGCGAGGCGCGCATGCAGCATGTCCGAGACGCCCTCGCGTCCCTCGACGGTCTTGAGGTTCCAGGTGAAGGCGACCAGGTCGCGCCAGAAGGAATCGGTGCCGAACAGGCCCGCAGCAGCGTCGACGTCGCGCTGTGTGAGGGCGGTTTCGAAAGCCTGCAACCAGGCGTCGACGCGTTCGTCGGGCGTCGCGGTGCCGGAGGTCGACGGCTTGTCGAGGGTGTCGGTCATGGTGAGTCCTTTCCCGTGGTGATGTGATCCAGGACACTCCGCGGGGCCGCACGCCCGCAAGCGTTGCGCCACGTTGCACGGCATCCGATTTGTGGCGCAGCACACATTTGCCACCTATGCTCCGAGGACCACGACGAAGAGGAGACCGTGACCACGTTCAGCGCGATCGCGCCCGGCACCGACCTGTCGCGCTACGCGCGCGAGTTGACGCGGATGCACGACGCGGTGATCGGCGGCGCCCGGTCACCCATGCGACCCCGCCCGCTCGTGTCCCGCTCGTGGCAGCGCGTGCTCGACGCGGGCCTCGATCCCACCGGCATCAACGAGCGCAGCCGGTTGTCGGCCGCGGAGGTCGAGAGACGTCGCCGCGCGTCCGCCCTCTCCGCGGTGATCGAAGATCTGCAGCAGGTGATCACACCTGTCGCCGACGCCTCCCACCTACTGCTGGTGGTGACGGACGCCGACGGCGTGATCCTGTGGCGCAGCGGTTCGGCACCGATCCGTTCGCGTGCCGATGCCCTCGGATTCCAGGAGGGGACGGTGTGGACCGAGTCGACGGTCGGCACCAACGCCATCGGGACGGCACTCGCGGAGGCCGCGCCCGTCCAACTGTTCTCCGGAGAACACTTCGAGACGACCCAGCACCCCTGGTACTGCACCGCCGCGCCGATCCACGATCCGATCCGTGGCGACCTGCTGGGCATCGTCGACGTCAGCGGCCCCGCTCTGACCCTGCATCCGGCCATCATCGCCCTCGTCGACACCGCCGTCAGGCTTGCCGAATCACAACTGTGGCGACGGCACGAGGTGCGGCTCGAACGGCTGCGCACCGAGGCAGCTCCCCTGCTGTCGTCGACGCGGGGACCGGTGCTGCTCGTCGACGAGGACGGCTGGGTCGCACACGCCTCCGGTATCGCCGCCGAACGGGTCGCGGTTCCGCGGCATGCCCGCCCACTGACCGTTCCCGGTATGGGACTGTGTGTGCCCGAGCGTCTTTCGCACGGCTGGCTGATCCGCGGCGCAGCCTCGTCGTCGCGCATGCGGATGGTGCTGCACGTGTCGTCGTCGCCGACGGTGGAGGTGTTCGGGGACGACGACACGTGGCGCAGCATCGTCACCGCGCGTCAGGCCGAAATCCTGCTGTTGCTGCACGAGCGCGGTCCGGACGGCATGACGGTCGCGGCGCTCAGCCGGGCCCTCTACGGGGACGACGACCACGCCGTGTCGGTCCGCGCTGAGGTGTCGAGGCTGCGCCGCGCGATCGGGGACGTGATCGAGAGCAAGCCGTACCGGCTCGCCGGCACCGTCGACCTGTCGCTGGATCTCGGAGCGGACGAACGCCTCGCCGACTCCGACTTCGTCCGCCGCTCCGGAGCACCCGGGGTGCGGGCACTCGGTATCGCCGGCTGAGACGTCGATCGATCGGACGACTGTGCAGGACGGCCATGTGATCGAGCATGGTCGTCATGCATCGTGGACCGTTCCGGACAGGTGTGCTCGCGCTCGGCTGCGCCGCGGGCCTCACCGCACTGACCGCCTGCGGTGGCGCGAGCCCTGCGGCCGACACACCTCCGTCGACGGTCACCTCGTACGTGACGGTCACCGAGACGGTCCCGGCCACCACCACGTCGCGGACCACGTCGGTGCCGGCAACGACCACGACGAATACGGCCGCGCCCTCGACCACCTCGCCGGTCGCGACCCCGTCGACCACCACGTCCGCAGCACCGGCCGTTCCCGTCGTCACGTCGGTGACCGTCCTGACCGAGCGTTCAGGACTCGGCCACCTCATCGGACCCGACATGTACGAGGCGACCTCGTGGGGGAAGGCGGGCGTCATCTTCCGGTGGCGGGCGCTGACCGCGGACGGTGAGCTCTGGAAGGAGACCTGCCAGGTGGTCTCGACGGTGACCGGCCCCGGCGGGTACGTTTACAACGACCGGAGCGCCGCCTGTTCGGGGCGGATGCGCGCCAACGAACTCGTGCTGGGGACTCCCGGTGTCTACACGGTCACGACCGAAGTCGTCGGACCCGAAGGACTTTCCACCGCCGTCGGCACGAAGACCTTCGAGATCTTCCCGGACAGCACCCCGTAGACCGGATCGACCTCCCGCAACGGCCGGGCACATGTTTCCGCCCCTCGGGGACCGGGAACGCACCAGTGAACCCGAGCCGCCGAACATGCTGGAGACACAATGACCGTTCTCGTCGTCACGGACAGTCCCGAAGGTCCGAGCCAGAAGATCGCCCGGCTCGTCGCCGACGCCCTGGGAGAGCGGGACATCGACGTCACCGTCGGTGACACCTCCGATCTCGAGCGGTCGGAGGAGTTCGAGGGCGTCGTCTTCGGAGGGGAGGTCGACGCCGGCGAGTACTCGCCCGATACCGCCGAACTGTTGTCGTCGCGGGCCTCAGGGCTGAGTCAGCAGCTCGTGTGGTTGTTCGCGGTGGGCGACGAAAGCGCCGAGGACACACCCGATCTGGTGTCCGAACTCGCCGCGCTCGACTATCGGTCGTTCGGTCCGTCCGCGGCCGAGGACGAGGTGCGGTCGTGGGCCGCCTTCATCGCCGACGAGATCGACGGACACAGCTGAACCCACACGTTCCCCCGAGCGAAGGGCCGCAATGCTGCACACGGATGTCGCGCCGGGCGTGCATCGCCTCGCGCACGCCGACGTCAACGTCTACCTGATCGAGGACGACGCCGGAGTGACCATCGTCGACACGGGACTGCCCGCGACCGCCGGTCGCATCGAGGAGGCGATCTCGCACATCGGTCGCCGGATCGACGACGTGCAGGGAGTCGTCCTCACGCACGCCCATTTCGATCACGTCGGGTCGGCGAAGCGTCTGCGTGAGCGGTGGCGGGTGCCGGTGTGGGCGCATCGCGACGAGAAGTTCCTCGCCGCCCATCCCTACCGCTACCAGCACGAACGCAACCGGCTGCTCTATCCCGTCCGGTATCCCGCCTGCATCCCTGTGCTCGCCCGCATGACCGTGGCCGGTGCGTTGTGGGTGCGCGGGGTCGACGACGTGACGCTCTTCCACGACTCCGAACCGCTCGACCTGCCGGGCCGGCCCGTGCCTCTGCACACTCCCGGCCACACCTACGGGCACTGCGCGCTGCATCTCCCCGATCGCGACACCGTGATCGTCGGTGATGCCGTCGTCACCCTCGATCCGTACACGGGCAGGCACGGTCCGCAGATCGTCTCGGGTGCGGCGACCGCCGACAGCGCGACCGCCCTCGCCTCGCTGGCGGCCATCGCCGGTACCGGCGCGAAACACGTTCTCGTCGGCCACGGCGAACCCTGGCACGACGGCGCGGCCGCGGCCGTGGAACGAGCGGTGGCCGCCGGACCGAGCTGAGGCGACGCGATCGACTCCCCGGGATCCGGGGACATGCCCGCACGGCGCGGGCACACTGGCCGCATGAATGCTCTCGAGGCCACTCTCGTGACCGGCGTCGCCGATCCGAAGCTCGAGGCCTTCTCACGGTTCGACGGAAGCTGGGATCTGCAGTGGAGCCGCCCCGGGGGACGAGGAGGCACCCGCGTCGCTGTGGGGAGAAGTGCACTTCGGCACCGTGCTCGGCGGGCGGGCGATCCAGGACGTGTGGATCGTCCCGGCCGGTGATCAGCAGTCGACCGAGGACGAGCGTTATTCGTTCCACGGCACGACGATCCGGTTCTTCGACGACGGAATCGGAGCCTGGCGTTCCACCTGGATCGAGCCGATCCACGGGCGTGTCCGCAAATTCATCGGACGACCGTCCGGCGACGAGATGCACCTGATCAGCACCGACGGCGACCCGTTCCTCCGGTGGCGGTTCACGGAGGTGGGTGCCGATCATTTCGTCTGGCTCGGCGAGTACTCCGTCGACGAGGGACGCACCTGGATCCTCGAGGAGAAGATGGTCGCCACCCGGCGGTAGGAACGAGAAGAGGTTCCGACTCCCTGTTCGGGTGCCGGAACCTCTTCTGTGGCGGAAGCGGAGGGATTTGAACCCCCGTTGGTGTTACCCAAGCTCGCTTTCAAGGCGAGTGCATTCGGCCGCTCTGCCACGCTTCCGTGGCAGATCCTAACCGCTCCGCGCAAGCAGGGCCTAACCGATTCGCGACCTCAGCGGTCGGCCAGAGTGTGCTCGACGCGCGCGAAGACCCGCGCCAGCATGTCGAGTTCGTCGGCCGACAGCAGGTCGATGAGGTAGTTGCGCACGTCGTCGACGTGGGTGGGGGCGGCCTCCGCCAGACGTCGCCTGCCTTCGTCGGTGATGGTGGCGAGCACACCGCGACCATCGTCGGGGCACGAGCTGCGCACGACCATCTTCTCCTGCTCCATCCGCCGGATCTGATGGGTGAGCCGGCTGCGTGAGGAGAGCACGCCGTCGGCGAGATCGCTCATGCGCAGGGCGCCGTCGGGGGCTTCGGAGAGCATGACCAGGATCCGATATTCCGCCAGCGACAGGTCGTGTCGGTCGTTGAGGGACCGACTGAGGGCGCTCATGAGACGGTTGTTGCCGTCCATGTAGAGACGCCAGGCCTCCTGCTCCTTTGCGGTCAACCACTTGGGTTCGTCTCGTTCGCTGGTCACGCCGGGAGTGTAATGCCGACGGCCCGATCCGGTTACCGCGCGGTAGCTTCGAGCAGGTGAGCGCGCCACGAGCGGAGTGACCGTCCCCTCACTGCCCCGCACGCGATAGCGTCGAACACATGTATGCAATCGTCGCCACCGAACCCGGTGGTCCAGAAGTTCTCCGGTGGACCGAGCAGCCCGACCCGGACCTGCCTCCCGGGCACGTACTTCTCGATGTTGCGGCGACCGCGGTCAACCGCGCCGACCTGCTGCAACGGCGCGGCCTCTACCCGCCGCCCCCGGGGGCGAGCGACATCCTGGGCCTCGAATGCTCCGGAGTGATCTCCGAACTCGGCGAGGGTGTGACGGGCTGGAACATCGGCGACAAGGTCTGTGCCCTCCTCACCGGTGGCGGTTACGCCGAGAAGGTCGCGGTCCCCGCCTCCCAGCTGCTGCCCGTCCCGAAGGGCATGGACGTCGCGGTCGCCGCGTCGCTTCCCGAGATCGCGTGCACGGTGTGGTCGAACGTCGTGATGACCGCCGGCCTGAAGCGCGGCGACGTCCTGCTCGTCCACGGTGGCGGCGGAGGCATCGGCACGCATGCCATCCAGGTGGGCAAGGCGCTCGGCGCAAAGGTGGCGGTGACGGCCTCGGCCGGCAAGCTCGACCGCTGCCGCGAGCTCGGCGCCGACCTGGCGATCGACTACCGCGAACAGGACTTCGTCTCCGAGGTGCGCAATGCCTTCGGTGGTGCCGACGTGGTGCTCGACAACATGGGCGCGAAGTACCTGTCCCGGAACATCGACGTCCTCGCTCCGGACGGACGGCTCGTCGTCATCGGCATGCAGGGCGGCACGAAGGGTGAACTGCACCTCGGCAAGTTGCTCGCCAAGCGCGGTCACGTCATCGCGACCGGTCTGCGCGGCCGTCCGGACTCGGGGCCGTCGGGCAAGAGCGCGATCATCGACTCCGTGCGCGCCAATCTGTGGCCGCTCATCGAGGAGGCGAAGGTCCATCCCGTCGTGCACGCCGAGCTGCCGATCACCGAGGCCGCCCGGGCCCACGAACTGCTCGACAGCCCCGAAACCGTCGGGAAGGTCGTGCTGCGGATCGAGCGGAACTAGAGGTTGCGGAGCTCGCGGACGAGCTGATCGACCTCGAAGCTCGTGGTGTAGGGGGCGAGGCCGATGCTCACCGCTCCCCCTTCGTCGCTGACGCCGAGGGAGTCGAGGAGCCGGCTCGATCCGCGGGTGCTCGCCGCCGTCGCGATGCGACGGTCGGCGAGATGCGCGGCGACCTTCTCGGCCGGAACGCCGTCGACGGTGAAGCTGAGGGTGGGGACGCGGCTCGACGCGCGGCCGAGCACGATCACGCCGGTGAGACTGTCGAGCTGCCGCATCAGGCGGTCGAACAGCACGTCCTGATAGTTCTGCATCGAGCTGATCGAGATGTCGAGACGCTCGCGACGCGAACCGGTGGCCTCGTCGTCCAGCGAGGCCATGAAGTCGATGGACGCGGGGATACCGGCGAGCAGACCGAACTGGTGACCGCCCACCTCGAGGCGTTCGGCGCCGCGCGCGTGCGGGTTCAGCGACATGGCCGGAACCCGTTCGAGATGCGCGGGGTCCGAGAAGACGAGCGCACCGATCTGCGGGCCACCCCACGAGGCGATGTCGACGGTCATGACGTCGGCGCCCAGATCGTCGATGTCGACGTGGGCGTAGGGGGCCGCGCCCGCGGCGTCGACGACCATGAGTCCACCGACCTCGTGGACGAGATCCGCGACGACCCGCACGTCGGGCGCGGTGCCGACGATCGACGACGCCGCGGTGAGCGCGACGAGCCGGGTGGTGGGCGTGATGAGTTCCTCGTACTGCCAGGTGGGCAGCTCGCACGTCTCGATCTCGACCTCGGCCCAGCGCACCTGCGCGCCGTAGCGGCTCGCGACCCGCAACCAGGGAGCGATGTTCGCTTCGTCGTCGAGCCGTGAGAGCACCATGCCGGTGCCGAGCCCGAGGCGGGAGCTGAGTGCTTCGGCGAGCCAGGCGAGCAGCACCGCGTGGCTCGGGCCCAGGACGACGCCGTCCGGATCGGCACCCACGAGTTCCGCGACCGCGACGCGCGCCTCCTGGAGGATCGCGGCGCTGCGACGTGACGACAGGTGCCGTCCCGTCGACGACGCGGCCGAGTTGCGGAAGGCAGTGGACACGGTGCGCGACACCACATCGGGGATCTGCATACCGGCCCGTGGATCGAGATGGATCCACCCGTCCCCGAGCGAGGGGATCAACCCCCGGATCCGGGCAACGTCGTAAGCCATGGCAGACACTCTAGGTCCCGATGTCAATCGGGACGCGCCGTACCTGCACTCGGCGTTGCCCTCTCGGTAGGCTCGATCGGGGTACCCGGCACTCCGGGTCCCTCGGGTAACCGGGCACCCCCGGGGTGGGAAAGGGAGAATGGAGCCATGACGCATCCGGACAACGACCAGGTTCTCGTGATCGGACCCGACGGCCGACCCATCCGAGTCTCCCGTGAGGAGGCGGCCCGCGCGGAGGCCGACGGCCGGCCGGAGGAGGAGAAGACCGAGAACGGCGGCGAATCCCTGGCCGACATGGTCGAGCAGCCTGCGAAGGTCATGCGGATCGGCACCATGATCAAACAGCTCCTCGAAGAGGTGAAGGCCGCGCCGCTCGACGACGCCAGCCGCACCCGGCTCAAGGACATCCACCTGTCGTCCATCCGCGAACTCGGTCAGGGTCTCGCCCCGGACCTGCGGGAGGAACTCGAGCGGCTCGCGCTGCCCTTCGGCGAGGACGCGGTGCCCTCCGACGCCGAGCTGCGCATCGCGCAGGCCCAGCTCGTCGGCTGGCTCGAGGGTCTGTTCCACGGTATCCAGACTGCGCTGTTCGCTCAGCAGATGGCGGCTCGCGCCCAGCTCGAGCAGATGCGTCAGGGAGCCCTCCCGTCCGGTGCCGTGCACGGCGGTCAGGGCCGGAACGATCAGCAGATCCCCGGCCAGACCCATCCCGGAACCGGCCAGTACCTGTAGTCCCGCCGGGTACGCCCCGGGACTCCGGTATCGGCGCGACGGGTACGCTCGGGTCCCGTGTCAGCGTCTGGAGCAGCATCGTGAGTCGGGTCAGCATCGAAACGCGCGGCGCGTGCGTCGACTTTCCCATCTTCGACGCCAAGACTCGGTCCTTGAAGAAGGCATTCCTGGGTAAGGCGGGCGGAGCGATCGGCCGCAACAACTCCGACGTCGTGGTCGTCGAGGCTCTGCGCGACATCACGATGTCGCTGAAGGAAGGCGACCGCGTCGGGCTCGTCGGCCACAACGGTGCCGGCAAGTCCACGCTGCTGCGTCTGCTCTCGGGGATCTACGAGCCCACGCGCGGCCATGCCCAGGTGAAGGGCCGCGTCGCGCCGGTGTTCGACCTCGGCGTCGGCATGGATCCGGAGATCTCCGGCTACGAGAACATCATCATCCGCGGCATGTTCCTCGGGATGAGCCGCAAGCAGATGCTGGCCAAGGTCGACGAGATCGCCGATTTCACCGAGCTCGGCGACTACCTCAACATGCCGCTGCGCACCTACTCGACCGGTATGCGGGTGCGCGTCGCGCTCGGCGTGGTCACCAGCATCGACCCCGAGATCCTGCTGCTCGACGAGGGCATCGGCGCGGTCGACGCGGAGTTCATGAAGAAGGCGCGCGTGCGTCTGCAGGATCTCGTCGCGCGTTCGGGCATCCTCGTGTTCGCCAGCCACTCCAACGAGTTCCTCGCCCAGCTGTGCGACCAGGCGATGTGGATCGACCACGGCCGGATCCGTGAGCAGGGCGACATCGAGCACGTGGTGCGCGCCTACGAGGGCGACGAGGCCGGCGATCACGTGCGCACGATCCTCCACGAGCTCGAGCGTGAGCGGACCGCGAAGTCCGCCCCCGACGCCGCGGCCTCGACGGGTTCGAACGGTGGCTGACGAACGGATCATCGGCGTCGTCGTCACGCACCGCCGACGCGAACTGTTGGCGGACTCGCTGAAAGTTCTTGCCTCGCAGTCCCGTCCGCTCGACCATCTCGTGGTGGTCGACAACGGTGACGAGGACGCGGTGCGCGAGCTCGTCGACGCGGTGGACCTGCCCACGAGTTATCTCGGCTCGAAGCACAATCTCGGTGGAGCAGGCGGCTTCGCCCTCGGCATCCTGTACGCGCTGTCGCTCGGAGCCGACCGGGTGTGGCTCGCCGACGACGACGGCCGCCCCGAGGGACCGGACGTGCTCGTGACGCTGCTCGACTGCGCGCAGCGCAACGGCCTGGCCGAGGTGTCGCCGGTCGTGTGCGACATCGCGCAACCCGACCGCCTCGCCTTCCCGCTGCGTCGCGGTGTGGTGTGGCGGCGGTGGCGGCACGAACTCGGCGACGAGGACCTGCTGCCCGGTATCGCCTCGCTGTTCAACGGTGCACTCTTCACCGCCGCGGCGATCGACGCGGTGGGTGTGCCCGACCTGCGCCTGTTCGTCCGCGGCGACGAGGTCGAGGTGCACCGGCGTCTCGTCCGCTCGGGACTGCCGTTCGGCACCTGCCTCCAGACGGCCTATCTGCACCCGGACGGCGCCGACGAGTTCAAGCCGATTCTCGGCGGCCGGATGCACACGCAGTATCCGGACAACGACACCAAGCGCTTCTTCACCTACCGCAACCGCGGCTACCTGCTGTCGCAGCCGGGACTGCGCCGGTTGCTGCCCCAGGAATGGGTGCGGTTCGGCTGGTACTTCCTGATCACCCGCCGCGACCCGGCCGGTCTGCGCGAGTGGATCCGGCTACGCAGGCTCGGGCGCGAGGAGAGGTTCGAGCGTCCCTGACCGTGCCGCCGCTCAGTCGGTGACCACCGTCTGCGCGGCGATCTCCTTGAGTTTCGCGTTCGCCCACCGCAGTTGACGCAGAGTCTGGGGATGGCAGCGTTCGGAGAGGGCGAGCAGTTCGCGGTCGCTCAGGGCCTGGGCCGTCTGGGCAAGGATCTCCCAGTCGAGCGAGACGCCCGCCGCCATGCGGTGCACGGTGCGCAGATCCCGCAGCAGCAGGACGCTGGGGGCGTGCCGGCGGCCGAGCATCTCGCTTCCCTTCCGCCGCACCTCCGCGAGCACCTCGTGGACGCCCTGGGGCTCGTCGTCGAGGTCGAGGTCGTAGTCGTGACCGACGCGGGCGAGTTCGCGCACGTGCTGCTGCGACCAGCCGGCGATGTCACGCGCCACGTGGAAGATCTCGTGGTCGACCTTGTGCCGGTCCGCCGTGCGCAGCAGTTCGGTCGCCAGGTCGTTCTCCGATCGGTGCAGTTCGCGGATCGCCAGGGACACCTTGTTCATCGCGGCCCTCCGCCGTCGAGCGTCTCGGTGATCTCGGCGTCCGGTCCACCCGAGGTGGCGGGCACGCTGCCGGAGACCGGTGCCGAGGCGGTGGTGGTCGGCGCCGCGGACGGCCCGTCGTCGGCGACGGCGACCCGTTCGACGCGCGCGGCACCCGACTTGAACAGGGGTTGCTTCGACGCCGGATCCCAGTCGGTGAAGGTCAGTTCGTTGGCCGCGCGCCCCTCGAGCGCCGGTTCGTGACCGGCCGGGGTGTCCCAGTAGCCGTAGTGGAACGGCAGGAACAGCACCCCGGTCCTGATACCGCTGATCCGCAACCGCGCGGTGACGTGGCCGCGCGGTGTGTCGATCCGCAGCAGGTCGCCCTCCGACCAGCCGTGCCGCTCGGCATCGCTCGCCGACATCTCCACCCACACCTCCGGTGCCGCGCGTTGCAGTTGCGGGGCACGACCGGTCTTCGTGCGGGTGTGGAAGTGGTAGAGCGTGCGGCCGGTGGTGAGCAGATACGGATACTCGTCGGAGACCGTCTCGTGCGGGGGAAGATACTCACCCGCCTTGATGATCGCCTTGCCGAAGGGATTCAGCGCCCGGTACTCGGTGGGTTCGACCGGCGCCCCGGTGACCATGTCGCGTCCGTAGTTCTCGCAGTAGTCCGGTGCGGCCCAGAACTTTCCGTTCTCGTAGAGACGTTCGGTCCCGTCGGGGGCGTCGGCGTTGCACGGCCACTGGATTCCGCTTCCGCCACGGAGTTTCTCGTAGGTGATGCCCGTGTAGTCGCAGGGCCGGCCGGCCGTGCACTCCTTCCACGCCTCGAAGGCATCCTCGGGCGTGGACCATTTCACGAGCGGTTCGCCGTCCTTGTCCCGCAGGTCGAGTCGGCGCGCGTAGTCGACGAAGATATCGAGATCGGGCCTGGCCTGCCCGGGTGGTTCGACTGCCTTCTCCGACAGGTGCACGGTTCGGTCGGTGTTGGTGAACGTCCCGGTCTTCTCACCCCAGGTCGCAGCGGGCAGCACGACGTCGGCGAGCTGCGCGGTCTCGGACAGGAAGATGTCCTGCACCCCGAGGAAAAGCCTGTCCTGGGTGAGGATCTCGCGCACACGCCGCAGTTCCGGTAGGGACACGGCCGGATTCGTCCCGCTCACGTAGAGGAAGCGGATCGAGCCGTCCTCGACGTACCGCATCATCTGCATCAGATGGGTGGGGGCGGTGTAGTGCGGGATCCGCATCGGATCGATGTTCCACACCCGGGCGAGGTCCTCGACGTGCGATTCGTTGGCCCAGTTGCGGAAGGCCGGTAGGTCACCATCGGCTCCGCATTCACGGGTGTTCTGCGCGGTGGGCTGCCCGTTCATCTGGAGGACTCCGCACCCGGGCCTGCCGAGCATGCCGCGCACGAGATGGATGTTGTTCACCTGCACGGCGGCCGCGGTGGCCTGATGGGACTGGTAGAAACCCTGCAGGACCGTCGAGAGCAGCCGCTCCGCCGTGCCGAGCAGTCGAGCGGCCTCCCGCAGATCCTCGATGGGGACGTCGCAGATCTCGGCGGCCTTCTCGAGGGGATAGTCGGCAAGCCGGCTGCGCAGCTCGTCGAATCCGACGGTGTGGTCCTCGATGTACTTCTCGTCGATCCACCCGCGTCGCAGGATCTCGTGCAACAGCCCGTTCATGAGGACGACGTTGGTGCCCGGGCGCGGAGCGAGGTGCACCGTCGCGGCCCGCGCGACCGGCGTCCACCGCGGATCCACACAGATCACGGCCGGTGGATTCGGTCCGGCGAGCCGATCGAGGATCCGCGTCCATGTCACCGTCTGCGTCTCGGCCATGTTGTGTCCGTAGAGCGCGATGACGTCGGCATGGTCGATGTCGGTGTAGGAGCCGGGCTGGCCGTCACACCCGAAGGACTGCTTGAGTGCGGCTGCCGCCGTCGCCGTGCACAGCCTCGTGTTGCCGTCCATGTGGTTGGTGCCGATGCCACCGTGCCCGATGAGCGCGAGGGTGTAGTACTCCTCCAGGAACAACTGCCCGGTGGTGTAGAAGCCGACCGAACTGGGGCCGCGCTCGTCGAGCAACTCCTTTGTACGACCGGCGACGGCATCCATCGCGGTGTCCCAGTCGGTCTCGACGAGCTTGCCGTCGCGCCGGATCAACGGCGCGGTGAGCCGGTCCTCCGAGTGGTTCGCCTGCCAGCCGAACAGGTCCTTGGGGTCGAGCCGACCGTGGTTCACCCGATCCACGGCGCGTCCGCGCACCCCCACCATGCGCCCGTCCTTGACGGCGATGTCGAGGCCGTCGCCGTTGGAATGCAGGATGGTCGCCGACTGCACCCACCTGTCGACATCGTCCTCGGTCAGTCCGTCGGCGAGATAGGTGTCGACGCGGGTGGGCCAGCGTTGTCCGGGTCCGTAGGGTGTGCGCGAACCCCACGGATCCGCGATGCGATCCACGGTGGTCATGTCCCCGGCGGTACCCGGGGTGGGCAGGAACAAACACTTGCCTGCATCACCGCTCGATTCCGGCGCAACAATCCGGCCAATCCGACCACGGATGTACGCACTTCGTCCTACACTTTCGCCACACTCGACCTCGGGAGCCAGTGATGACCCCTCGTGCCACCTCACCGTCGACCCTCTGCGAAGCCTTCCAGACCACCGCCGCGGCGCACCCCGACAAGGTCGCGCTGCGCACCCCCGACGATTCCGTCTCCTACACCTGGCGTCAGTACGCGCAGCGCGTCGAACGCCTCGCCGCCGGACTCGCCGGCCTCGGCGTGAACCGCGGCGACACCGTCGGCCTCATGCTCACCAACCGGCCCGAGTTCCACCTTCTCGACACCGCCGCGATCCACCTCGGCGCGGTGCCGTTCTCGATCTACAACTCGCTGACCGCCGAACAGATCTCGTACGTGCTCGGCAACGCCGGCAACCACGTGATGATCGCCGAGGAACAGTTCGTCCCCGTCCTGCGGCAGGCGATCGGTGACACCAAGGTCGAGCACCTGGTGTGCATCGACGGCAAACCCGAGGGCACCATGTCCCTCGACGACCTCGAGGCCGCCGCCGATCCGTCCTTCGACTTCGAAGCCTCGTGGAAGGCGGTGCAGCCGTCCGACCTGCTGACCCTCATCTACACCTCCGGTACTACGGGCCCACCGAAGGGTGTCGAACTCACCCACGCCAACCTGCTCGCCGAACTCGAGGCGACGAGCACGTACCTGCCCATCGGTCCGGACGACCGGATCCTGTCGTATCTGCCCGACGCGCACATCGCCAACCGCTGGGGTTCGCACTACTCGAGCCTGTACAGCGGCATGCAGATCACCACGCTCGACGACCTCAAGCAGGCCATCACGGTGCTGCCGAGCCTGCGGCCGACGCTCTTCGGCGCCGTCCCCCAGGTCTGGTACAAGCTCAAGGCCGCGATCGACAAGACCCTCGCCGAGGAGTCGAGCCCGATCAAGAAGAAGCTCGCGTTGTGGGCGATCGACGTCGGACGCAAGCGTGCCCGGCTGCAGTCCGACGGCAAGCCGGTCCCCCGCACCCTCGAGGTGCAGCACGCGGTGGCCGACAGGCTGGTGTTGTCCGCGATCCGCGGCAAGCTCGGCCTCGATCAGGTCCGGGCCGCTGTCACCGGTGCCGCCGCGATCTCGCCGGAGGTCCTCGAGTTCGTTCTCGCCCTGGGCATTCCGTGCTCCGAGGTGTGGGGCATGTCGGAGACCTCGTGCGTGGTCACGATGAACCGGCCGGGCGCCATCCGCATCGGCACCGTCGGGCAGGCCGTGCCGTGTGCGCAGCTCAGGATCGCCGAGGACGGTGAACTGCTCGTCTCGGGTCCGCTGTTGATGAAGGGCTACCGCAACGACCCCGAGAAGACTTCGGATGCAATCGATTCCGACGGCTGGTTGCACACCGGCGACATCGGTGAGATCGACGCGGACGGATACGTGCGGTTGATCGACCGGAAGAAGGAGATCATCGTCAACGCGGCGGGGAAGAACATGTCACCCGCCAATATCGAAGGCGCCCTGCGTGCCGCTTGCCCGATGCTCGGTGGCGCCGTCGCCATCGGCAACGACCGACCCTACAACGTCGCGCTGCTCGCGCTCGATCCCGATGCCCTGGCCGTTTTCGCCGAACAACACGGTCTCAGCGGCACCCACGAGGAGCTCTCCCGGCATCCGGTGGTCCTCGAGTCGATCGCGAAATCGGTCGAGGAGGCGAACAGCAAGTTGTCGCGGGTCGAGCAGATCAAGAAGTACACGGTGCTGCCGACGATCTGGGAACCCTCCGGCGACGAGCTGACCCCGACGATGAAGCTCAAGCGCAAGCCCATCGATGCGAAGTATGCCGAGGAGATCGACAAGCTGTACGCGGGGGCCTGATCCGTCACCGCCCTCACGGTCTGCAGTAGCAGCGGCGGAACCGAAGGCGCAGAGCACTACCCCGACGAATTGCTGAGCGAGGCGGTGTAGTCACCGACGATCTGCTCGGCGATCTCACGCACCTTGACGTTGCGGTGCTGGGAGAAGGCGACGAGTTTGTCGAACGCCGCGTCGGCGTCGCACTTGAACGTGGCCATCATCAGTCCGACGGCCTTGCTCAGTGTCGACCGGGTCTCCAGGGCCGTCTTCAACTGGTCGGACTCACGCTCCCGCGCGGCGAGCATCTGCTCACGCAGCCACGACAATTCGAGATTCACGCGCACACGGGCGCTGAGCTCGTCGGGATGGAACGGTTTGGTGATGTAATCGTCGGCGCCGGTACGCAGACCGCCGATCGTGGCCTCCGCGCCGGCCCGTGCCGTCAGGAGGATGACCGGCAAACGGGAGGTCGCCGGGTCGCGGCGGATCTTCCCGAGCAGCTCCACCCCGTCCCGACCGGGGAGCATGATGTCG
>Ga0182742_1001765_pt1 | contig 26266 bp, 19 predicted proteins | sample eDN5th37CBELigMG_FD_128880 | JGI IMG/M metagenome (GOLD analysis project Ga0182742, IMG submission 128880) | Enriched Miracle-Growth compost microbial communities from Emeryville, California, USA - eDNA 5th pass 37_C BE-Lig MG (version 2)... ...
GAAGTTGAACTATCTTCGGACAAGCAAACGTAAAATCAGCAATGCTGTGTCCGAAGTTGAACTATCTTCGGACAAGCAAACGTAAAATCAGCAATGCTGTGTCCGAAGTTGAACTATCTTCGGACAAGCAAACGTAAAATCAGCAATGCTGTGTCCGAAGTTGAACTATCTTCAGACAAGCAAACGTAAAATCAGCAATGCTGTGTCCGAAGTCGCGACATATGCGAATTTGATTTATTTAAATAAGCATTAAACCTAAATATTATCAATAAAATTAATGCGTGAATTCACGCATTATGATTTACTATTTCACAACTTGAATTGGAACCTTTTTTCAATTAACGGTAGTCCTTTGTTCTGTACGATTATAACAATGACAGCTTATTAGATGATCATTTACCATCCCTGTGGCTTGCATAAATGCGTAGCAAATGGTGGAACCAACAAATTTAAAACCACGCTTTTTTAAATCCTTGCTTAGTTTGTCGCTAATTTCAGTAGTGGTTGGCACGTCACTTAAGGTTTTAAAATGATTTATTATCGGTTTACCACCTACGAATGACCAAATGTATGTATGGAAACTTCCAAACTCTTCTACGACTTTATGAAACGTCCTTGCATTTGTGACAACTGCATTTACTTTAAGCCGATTTCGAACGATTCCTTCGTTGGACAATAATTCGGTAATTTTCTTATCATCATATGTCACAATTTTTTCCGGATCAAAATGATCAAAGGCTTTACGGTAATTTTCTCGCTTTTTTAAAATGGTGTACCAGCTAAGCCCCGCCTGTGCCCCCTCTAAGTTTAAGTATTCAAATAACAAACGGTCATCGTAAACAGGTACACCCCATTCGTGATCGTGGTAATCTATATATATAGGATCATCATTTACCCACCCACATCTTTTCAAAAACTATCCCCACCCTCTATTTCCTTTTAATAAGGATTATACCAGAAGAGTGGGAATAAAGGAGATTCCCCTTTATTCCTTTATTCACCTCCGATTTATTCTTTTATCCCTTCAAGCCATTCTTTATAGCATTCCTTGCATAATGTTTCTTCTCGTTCACCTTCAATATTAACAAATGCAACATAATGAAATCTTTCGTTTTCAAAAGAATCTTGGCAATAAAAACAATTAGTCGTCATTTTTTAACCTCCTATTGAATAATCTTTTTCTTATTTTTATCTATTCGTCAACGGTTTTTTCACGTTAATAATATCCAAATAAAAAAGAGTCAGCATATGCCGACTCTTTTTTTATACTTCTAAATATTTTTCTTTATCGATTCCATTAAAGAAAAAGCTTCGTTGTCCAATTGAAAAAAGCTGTAGTTCATGCATAGCCCTTGTGCAGGCTGTGTAAAAAAGCTTTCTTTCATATTCTCTTCCGTAAACGTCATTTGATGCGTTATAAATAATGACGGCGTCAAACTCGATTCCCTTTGCTAAATACGTTGGTAAAATTAACACACCTTTATCAAATTGATACGTCTCCTGACTCATTAAGCGGACATGTATTTTATCTTGTAATGCCTGAAATGCTTCGTTACTTTCTACGGCAGTTTTACAAATGACCGCAATCGTTTCATGGCCTTTCTCTTGAAGATCTCTAATTTGATTTAGAATTTCGTTGTGAAGTTTATCCTTGGTGTCCACTTCTTTAAGTATCGGAAGCGATCCTGAACGGTTAAAGGCTTGAATGTCCTCTCCGCCAGCGACAATGCCCTTAGAAAACTCAACAATTTCTTTTGTAGAACGGTAGCTTTTTTTCAACTGAATAACTTCATATTTCTCTTCCTCATAAAGCTCTGGAGATAATAATGTTGGTGCATTCATGGAATGTGCATATATCGCTTGATTGTAATCTCCAAGAATAGTCATCCGACAGTTTGGAAATAGCTGCTTTAAATATTCGAATTGGAAAGGAGAATAATCCTGGGCTTCATCAATGAATAAATGACGGATACCAGTATTCGACTTTTTCCCCTCGATTAAGTCCTGTAAATATAAAAATGGGGTTGCATCTTCATAATTTAAATGGTTTTGTTCCAACTGTTTCATGGTGTACGAACAGATTTCGTTCCAATCCTCTGATAATTTTTGTTCATTCACATAAGAAAATAATTGCTTATATAGTCCTTTAATATCAAGATAATCCAATTTTTTAATCGCAATTTTGATAGGTTTAAAATGCTTTCGTACAATTTCCTTAGCGATTAATTTTTCCTCACGTTCATAATCATCAAAGGTATCCTCCGAAAACTCTTGCTTTTTCTGTAATTGCTTAAAGATTTCGAGATGGTCTTCCTTCTCCATTAATTCAGCTTCTTGAAGAACCCAATCCTTTTTACGTTCTTTTCGTTCGAACTTAATAACTTCCTTCATTAACCACTCTGTTACCTTGGTCAATCGATTTGGAATCGAGATGGCTGGGTCCAATGTATAGAAGTATTCTTGAATCGCGTTCTTTGAGATAATTTTTTTTCTGTTAAAAATAATATTTTTAAAAAGAAGTCCTTTTTCGCCAAGTTCTTTTACATAAGAATCGATTAGTTTCATAAACCCAGTGCTTGCTTTTAAGTTTATTGCTTTAAGCCTCACATTATATTCAGATTGATCCATTGCTGTTAATAAATATTCCATTTGGGAAAATGGATCCTCCACATCAAAAAGGGTGCCTAATCGATGCTCGACATATTCTTGGAATGTAGATTGCTGCATGTTCTCTTCCCCAAGTTCCGGCAGAACAGTCGCAACATAGCTGTTGAAAAGAGGATTTGGTGAAAATAGCATGATATTACTTGAGTTAAGCTGTTCACGATAACGATAAAGTAGGTAAGCGACCCTTTGTAATGCAGCTGACGTTTTCCCTGATCCAGCCACACCTTGAACAATTAAATAACGACTTTTTTCATTTCGGATGATTTTATTTTGTTCACGTTGAATAGTGGCAACGATACTTTTCATTTGTGTGTTCGCATTATTACCGAGCACCTCTTGAAGCATTTCATCCCCAATTGTGACACCCGTATCAAACATACTTTTCATCATACTATTTTTGATAATGAATTGACGTTTTAAAGTCATTTCCCCTTGAATTTTTTCAAAATGGGATTCATATTTTGCTGGACCAGGATAATAATCATAATACATACTAGAAATCGGTGCTCTCCAGTCAAATATTAAAAAATCCTCGTCATTTTTGTCTAATAGGGATGCAATCCCAATATATATTTTCTCTTCTTTTGTTTCTCCCTCTTCCCAAAAATCAAATCGGCCAAAATATGGTGAGTCTTTTAGTCTTTCAAGAACTTTGATTTGCTTATGAATCAATCGATGATTTCTTTCACGTTCACCCAATAGTTCGGATTGCTGCTTAATACTTTGAAATGTTTCAATGACGTCATCAGGTTCATCAAGATTGACAGTTACATCTTCCCAAAATGTTTTTCGAAGGTCGACTAGTTCACTTTTTGCGCCGCCCACCTTTGATTCAATGGTTGATTTCTTACTGTCAATGACCTCCAGTACATCTTCAAGTCTGTCTTGTTCCTGAATCCAGTCTGGATTATTTTTTTCCATGAACACCACTCCTCGTATAAGTGAACTTCTGTCTCTACCCTGATATTGATAATAGTTGACAAACAAAAAATATTGTTATAAAATTATAATAGGGTAATTTGAACGCATTTATTTATATCTTTCAAAAAAAGACAGAACAATGACATCATATCATGTCGTTCTGTCTTTTTCAATGTTTTTTCAGTTATTACTCAGGTTACTCTTCATAAAGTCTAAGGTCCTTTTAATGCCTTCTTCATATGGTGTTGCTGGTAGAGGGCCGATTTCCTTCTCATATTTTGAACCATCTAATACCACTGGTTCCTCTGTTAAATACAGCATTTCTACAACTTCTTTCATTTGTTTATCCAAAATCCCTAAGAATTGAATCATTCCCTTTGTTATAGTAGAAACAGATTTTTTATAATGTAAATGACTTCCTGCAATACTAATGATCTTTTCACCAGTGATAACTCCTGCAGCAGGAATATTCCAACTTTGCCCATATGCTTTATCACATATCGCTAGCTCTACAATTGCCTTTGCCCCATCAGGAGTATAAATATATTCCCTTGCATTTTGTTGATTTCCAACGAACATTGCCTTTTTATTTTGAACCATTTTATCGAACGTGTAAGTCAACATCGCATTTACGGCGTTAGGTCCATAAAAATCTGGAAAATGCGCGATAAGTACTGGTACATTTGCTTGAAATGCTATATTACTGAGCTCCACCCTTATCTTTCCTTTTTTTGTATGTGGATTTTTAGGATGCTCTTCATTTACTTTACGAGTAATTCCGCGACCGTATGCATAAATATTATCAACGATTGCAAGCTTGCTATTTGATAATTCAGCTGCTTGAACGACATTTCTCATTAGAATTGGCTGTTTATCATACCATTCACTATACGGTATATTGATCGCATGAAAAATAACATCAATACCTTTCGCCGCATTCATAAGATCTCTCACATCAAAAACATCCCCTGTAACGATTTGTACTTTTTCACTGTTTTTAAATAGCTTCTCTAATTTTTCTTTTGAACGAGCAAAAGCAATTACTTCAATTTCTTTCTCAATCAACTCTTTAACAATCGCATATCCCATTCCACCTGATGCGCCTAATACTAATGCCTTTTTCATCCGAACCCTCTCCTTTTTATTTATTAACCATCGGTCAATAAGGTGTAAAAAATATAGGAAAGTCTTTTACACTTCCCCATTTAATATTGGTTTTAAAATAAATTCAACATGAGACTCCGCTAGTGTTTTCACATCATGATAGGATTGGTTGCTTCTACAATAATGCGTAACAAAACCATGAATCGATAAGAAAATAGACCAAATATCCTGAATGCTCGATTTTTGGTTGCTTAAACTAGAGATTGCATTTGCAAACATTCCATAGCTTTCGAGTGGTTCCTGTTGAATACAGCTTTTTACCTCTTCATCATTAATTAAAAACATTAATTCATATTGGCTTTTATTTGAAAGTCCAAATTCAATATACCCTAATAAAATTTTCTTAACTTTCTCTTCTGGTGGTAAGTTCTGATTCATGATTTGCTGTAAAACACCGTTCAGCATGTCAAAGTCCTGCACAACCATTGCATAAAATAAATCAGCTTTATTTTTAAAATGATAATAAATCGCGCCATGGCTATAATTTAATTTATTTGCAATTTGACGCATTGAAACATGTTGGTAGCCTTTTTGAACAAATAATTCATGGGCAACATCCATTATTTTTTCTCGTGATAATTCCTCTTGAACCTGTTTTCTTGGTGACATTAAAAACAAATCTCCTTTATTAACCACTGTTCAATTATAAATATAGTCCTGTTTTAACCAGATGTCAATCGTTTCCATGCACATTTTTATATAATTGCAATACAATATAAAAGCGGACCCTTTTGAGAGTCCGCCTTCGATTATTCTGCTTTACTTAAAACTTGTTTTTCTTGCTGCTCTTCAGCTTCTTTTGCAGCTTTTTTCTGTTTCATATAACCAATTGCTACAACTGCAGCAACTACGATTAACTCAAAGCCATACTTCACAAAACCATTACTAAAAACTGAACCTAAGAAAGGTTCTGCAACAATCATCTTAGATGCAGTCCAGGCTAATATAGCAGCACCAATTGTAATAATGACCGGGAAACGATCAATTAATTTAATAAATAATGTACTTCCCCAAACCATAATTGGAACTGAAATTATTAGTCCTAACACAACCAGTAAGAAGTTACCGTGAGCAGCACCTGCAACCGCTAATACATTATCAAGACCCATTAGTGCATCAGCAATGATAATCGTACGAATGGCTGCCCAGAAACTGCCAACAGCTTTTATTTCATGGCCTTTGTCATCTGCTAACAGGTTATAAGCAATCCATACAAGAAGTACTCCACCTACTAATCGTAGTCCTGGAATTTCAAGGAGCCACACCACAGCTAAAGTCGCTGCAGCTCTTATGACAATGGCACCTACAGTTCCCCAAATAATTGCTTTCTTCTGTTGTTCTTTTGGTAAATTTCTTGCTGCTAAGCCGATAACAATAGCATTATCCCCCGCTAATACTAAATCAATTGCAATAATAATTAAGAGTGCGGAAAAAAATTCGGCGCTTAAGAATTCCATCAAAAATCTCCCTTCTATTTTTCTTTTATTCTATAAAATTAGGAAATGCCCTTTACTAGAATAAACTACTTGATTATTGCCATACGTTTATCATCAAGACGTTTTTCGATTTTTTCGAGTTCTTTTTTGTCTTTCAAAATCTCTTCTTTGTTCTTTTTAATTAAGTCTTCAATTGACACTGTTTCTATCTTTCTCTTAAGCATTACTCTTCTCACCTCACTACTATTTGTACTAAAAAACAAAAATGACCTTTACCTCATGAGGTAAAGGTCATAAAAATAGACCTCTACCGTAATCTGGTAAAGGTCTTGCTAACAACGTTAGTTGCCAACAAAGCCGAGAGTGGCGACACTCTGAAATGACGACTTTGCTGTAAAAGCTACTCCCCTTTAGGAGAACACTATTCACAATATTTATTATATAATTAATTTTATACAATGTTTATATTTTTGTCAACGATTATCTTATATTTTTTCCGTAAAAGATTTCATCCATTTCTGTAATCAATTTTTCAGCAATCACTAATTCCTCTTCCGGTGTCAGTTTTTCCCTTGTATTACTGAAAAATAAATAGTGTTCCAGGTCAAACTCCTTCAATTTACATTTCGTGTGAAAGATGTTTTCTTGGTACACATTCACATCAATCATGTGATACATTTCCTGTATATCTTCTGGTATATAGTTTTGTATCGAATTTATTTCATGATCAATAAATAGTTTATGTCCTGTCACATCTCTTGTGAATCCGCGAACACGATAATCAATCGTCATCACATCGGTTTCGAACGATTGGATCATATAATTTAATGCTTTTAGAGGGGATATTTCTCCACAGGTTGAAACATCGATGTCCGCCCGAAAAGTGCTAATACCTTCATCTGGATGAGATTCCGGATAGGTATGAACCGTTATATGACTTTTGTCCATTTGTGCAACGACTGATCCTGGTATTGGACCAGGAGATTCTTCAAATACATCCTTTGTTGGATCATTTACTGGTCCCTCTGATACTAAAATTGTTACGCTCGCTCCTTGGGGAACGTAATCCTGCTTTGCGACATTCAAAATATTAGCACCTATAATATCAGCAACATTACTTAGTATCTCGGTTAATCGGTCTGCGTTATAGACATCATCAATATATTCAATATATGCATCTCGTTCTTCTTGAGAACTTGTATAGCAAATATCATACATATTAAAGCTTAGCGATTTCGTAAGATTATTGAAACCATGTAAGTCTAATATCTGGTTCGAATTCATCTCCATATGTTTCATATACTTCTCCCCCTTTTATTATTTTTTCCATATTTTTATATTGGTTGATTCGTGAAAATCTATGCACATTAATGAGATTTTTCATTTTGCGCAAAAAAAAATCCGGCTAAAAAGCCGGACACTGTAACGATATGATCATTTAAAAGGGGGGTATGAAAAAGCTTATCTTTTCCATGTCTTTATCTTACGGTGTAAATATGAACAAACTATGAATAAAGAATTAAGTTTCTATTAAAGTTATAGTAAAGTTAGCTAATTATGATGATGTGAGAGATTTAATGAGATGATCTAAACAACTTTTTGGTTTCTTTCCAACAATTAGATTAATGCCATCGGTATAACCCTCTTCACGCCCACCTAATTCTTCAATTAGTTTGTTACGCCAATACTTAAGCTTATCAGTGTATTCATTGTTTATGGCTAAATTTTTACATTCATTCGGATCTTCTATTAAATCAAATAACTGCTCTTCTCCAGTTTGACTATACCAAATGTATTTTTCCTTACCATTCGTTAGGTAATGATGTGATAAAGAACCATAAGCATGCTCACCATGAATATGCGTTCTCCAATTAGTGGAAGGTTCCTCACACGCCTGTAACACACTTTTTCCGTCTACACTTTCAGGTATCTCAACACCAGCTACATCAAGAAGAGTTGGCATAATATCCCTTATTTCGACAACCTGATTTTTGGTACTATTTTGCTTTAATTTTAATTTATTCCCCGGGTCTGAAAGAATAAATGGAACTTTGGCGCTCCCCTCATAAGGGAGTGCTTTACGATAATAATTATGGTCTCCTAATAACTCCCCATGATCAGAAGCGAATACGATAACTGTATCTTGTAAAACACCATACTCAGCCATTGCATTTAGAAATCTCCCAATTTGATAATCAATATGTGTAATAAGAGCATAATAACCCGCTTGTGCCCTCTTATATCTATTCTTGGGAACATTACCTTTTAATGTGATTGGGTTATATCCCTCTCTTTGAATATCTTCTGTATCAGCCCATTCACCAACAACAGGATCAGGAAGATCCAGTTCTTTGTACATATCATAAAACACTTGCGGTGGATCAAAAGGAGGGTGTGGCCTAACAAATGACATATTCAAAAAAAATGGTTTTGTTGTGTCTCTTCTCCTCAAGAAATCAATTGACTGAGAAACCACCCAATTAGTTGGATGTAATTCTTCAGCAAGATGCCATGGCCTTGCAACTGTTGAGGCATTACAATCCAATCCTAAATCAATTAAATCTACCTGAGAGCCTGCCCGTTCTCTTAACCAGGGTAAATAGTCATCTCCAGTTAGATTAAATGACTCCGACTCAAAATTCTGATATTTAAATCGATTATAATGTAAATAGCCGTCATGCAACACAACATTGTGAAACCCACAAAAATTCTCGCAGGATAAACATGCATCTTTCCAACACATTGTGTATGATATCCATTTTTCGCTAATTCTCCAGGAAGTGTATGTTCATATTGCCAAGGAACCCGTTCTTGATAACCAACCCTACCGGTTGAGGTTTGAGACATTCCTGTTAGCAACGAGGCTCTAGCAGGAACACAAGTCGGTGTAGCTGAGTAGGCATTTTTAAAAATTACTCCGTTTCTTGCTAGTTGATCAATATTCGGGGTATCAACAACTGGATGATTCAAAATACTTAAGCAATCGCCTCGCATTTGGTCAACCATAATCAATAGGATATTAGGTTTCATCTTTTATCCTCCAAAATAGCTTTCGTTATTACCGCTTCTATAATTACCCCTAATTCAAAAGGGTGGGTTGTTGGTATGAGTAGTTTTAAAAAAACTCATAGTTCGAATTTTTTCTATGAGTTCTTCCTGCATACTCTAAGTTAACTCAGTATAAAAACGGCATCTATCTCCAGGAATGATGGATTTACAAAATTCAACTGGTTTACCAGACAAATCATAGGCCACACGTTCTAATAGTAATGCCGGTAGACCTTCCTTAATTTTAAAATAAGCACTTTCATAATCACGAATTAAGACAGGCTCAAATGCCTCCTTTGCTTTTGTCACTCGAATATTAAATTTCTCTTCAAGCAAATCATAAAGCGAAACTTTACCAATATCCTTTAGGCATTCCATATCAGTAACTAGACTCTTAGGAATATATGATGATTCTAATATAAACGGTTTATCATTTGCACATCGAAGACGCTTTATTTCAACTACTTTTTCCGTTTTTGCTATTTGTAGAGCTTCTCTCACCTTTAGCTTAGGCTCTACAACATCAATTCCAAGGATAATATCCTTCGGATTCATTCCTTTTTCCCTTAACACTTTACTGAAGCTATAAAATCCAGTTAAAGATTGCTCTAGCTTTGGTCTTGCAATAAATGTCCCTTTCCCTTGAGTTCGATACAAAATTCCCTCCTGTACTAACTCTTCAATTGCTTTCCTTGCAGTATTTCGGCTAATATCAAATTGTTCCATCAATTGATTTTCAGAAGGAATTTTATCTCCTACCTTCCACATCCCACTATCAATTGATTCTTTTATTTTTTCTTTTAATTGATGGTAAAGGGGAATAAAACTTTCATGCTGCAAACGGTCCATTCTATTTAATCTGCCTCCTAATAATTATATATACAACTATACCTTATATTAGGATATACTAGAAAATATTTCATCTATTATTCAATACATGAAGTCATTTATCCTACGAGATACTTATTTTTTTAAGCTCCAGTAATTCTTGGCATTGACATAGATTCCTTGCCTAACTCTGCCCAAATATACTTGAATAGGAGCTTTTCCCTGAGTTCTCGATATTCTACATGTTCCCATAAATTACATAATTCATTTGGGTCTTCTAGTAAATCATATAGCTCCCCATAATAGTTATTATAATAAACCGTTAATTTGTAACGTTCATCGACATATGTTTTTAGATGTACCATAGTTGGTTGTGTTCTATACTCACATATGATGTGGTCTCTACATTTTTCCTTCATACCAAACCAGACATCGCTCTGATTTATTCCTGTCATTTGATGCGGTATAGGTATATCGGTTAAACCTAAAAAAGTAGGGGCTAAATCAACTAATGATACCATTGCATTATTTACCACCCCTTTTGGTACCTTTCCAGGGTACCGCACTATAAAAGGAATCTTTATTAGATCTTCATAATGAAAAGCACCCTTATCATGGAGACCATGATGACCAAAAAAATGACCATGATCTGATGTAAATACAACAATAGTGTTATCAGCTATTCCTAATTCATCTAACTTATCAAGTATCTTACCGATATATTTATCCATCATGCTAATCATTCCATAGTATACCGCCATATTTCTTTTGGCATCTGCCTTCGTAACGGAAGTGTGTGATTGAAATCCAATATTCCCAATACCTGTTTCAACATACCTCGAAAAGTCCGGATTTTCCTCTTGTGTCATTTGAAAATGAGGTGGATTATTCTTATGTTCACCCGGCACTACTTCAGGTAATGTCAACTTTTCCGAATTATACATGTTATCCCATGGTTCAGGAACAAGATATGGTGGGTGAGGATCAAAAAAGCTTGCCCATAAAAAGAAATTTTCGTCTTGCTCATGATATTGACTTAGTAAATGGTTAGTCCTTTCGGCAATCCATGAATTATAGTGATATTCCTCTGGTATATCCCATTTGTATGAAATGTTAGGGTCCATATTTCCTGTTGGTGGTAAATAAAAGTCTCTCCAGTTTTTACAGCCCTTTTCTTCTAACCATAGAGCATAATGCTGTCCGACATGTGCTTCATTGGTATGATTTCGAGCTAGCTCAATATGTTCAAAGCCATAAAAGGGACCGTTAAATTCTTTCCAAAAATCTAAGTCCTGCAATACGGGATAAGACTCAAAAGAAGAATATTCTTCAGTTGATTTAAGTGGTTGAAAATGAGCTTTTCCTATTAAGGCAGTTCGATAATTACTCTCCTGAAAATAATCTCCTACCGTCGGAACCTCTTCAGATAATTTTGTACCTAAAGCCCAAGCACCATGCTGACTCGGATATAATCCAGTAATCATCGATGAACGGCTAGGGGTACAAGTAGGGTTCGGGCAATAGGCGCGATTAAATACTGTTCCTTCTTTGACCAACCTATCCAGGTTCGGAGTTGTAATTTCAGTATTAAAAGCACCGATTGTATTATAATGCTGTTGGTCACTTGTAATTAGCAATATATTAGGCTTTGACACAATATCAACTCCTTTTGTAACTTAAATGATTACTATTCAGTTAAAAGCTTAGAAACAATTAACTAAGTTTTGGTTGGTCAGAGAAAGTAACCACACGATTTTTAGTTCCATGTAACTCGAACAAAATAATCTCATTTTCCCCTTCTTTTAACAGCGGTGCCGGAACATAGAGTGTTTTTTGCGGACCAATCTCCCAATACCTTCCAAGGTTGAAACCGTTAATATAAGCAACACCCTTTGTCCATCCTTCAGTATTTATAAAGGTATCTGAAACTTCATTAATATGAAGTGTTCCTTTATAAAATGCAGGAACTTCAGAATAAACTTCATAATCCGTATCAAATGTAAGGCCTGTTAAATCATTTAATGGAAGTGAATGAATTGTCCAATGATATAAAAATTGAGCACCCAATCTGACTCCCTCAGTTATCCCCTTGTAATCTTTTAATTTGGGGCCATAGTTGATCCTCCCCATATTCTCTACTAATATACTTAAAGTAGCGCCTCCATCAGGTATACTTAAGAGTATTTCGGTATCTTCATTCCAGCGCTCAATTACGCCCTTAAATTCACCATCTAAATAGATTAATGCTCTATCATGTACGTCTTGTAAGTTTAATTTTGTCTCAGGTCTAGGACCAGAAACATGAGTAGTATATAAAATAAACCCATAATCTTGTCCAATTTCTTCCATAGTTTCAGGACACGTTTTCGATATTGGGCTGGACAATTGCGGTAGCCCATCAAATAACCGTTTTTGCTGAGTTAAGTGAACTTCTCCATATGCTTTCTTTTTTATAGGTTCTGGTAAGTTAAGTGGTTCTAAGTTAACATATTTAGAGATAACCTCTCGAACCTTAAAGAATTTATCAGTTGGAGTTCCTGATTCATCGATTAGTACATCATAGTCATAACTCGTAATTGTTGGTTCGTACCCTTTCCCATGGTTTGCCCCATTAAAAAAGCCAAAGTTTGTTCCACCGTGGAACATGTAAAAGTTTACGGATGCATTCATTCCTAGCATTCTATCTAATACATCTGCAACATCATCTGCATTCCTTGTATGATGTTCCTCTCCCCAATGGTCAAACCACCCGTTCCAAAACTCCATGCACATTTTGGGGGCATTAGGTTGATATTCCTCTAATTTCGCAAATGACTCTTCAGGTCTTGAGCCAAAATTTGCCGTTTCTAATACCCCAGGAATCATACCACCTTGAAACATGAAATCAGTCGGTCCATCTGAAGTAAACAAGAGTACATCCATCCCCCTAGATGCCATTCCATCACGCAGATACTCTAAATATTTGGTATCGTTTCCGTAGCTGCCATACTCGTTTTCAATTTGCATTGCAATTATAGGTCCTCCATTTGTGCAGAGTAGAGGCTTGAATTTTGGTAATAAAACATCATAATATTCATCCACTCTTTTTAAAAAGGGGGCATGATAACAGCGAAGCCTCATTCCCTGATCCTTCAACAGCCAAGAAGGCAATCCTCCAAACTCCCATTCTGCACAAATATAAGGACTTGGGCGAATTATAACGTATAATCCAATTTCAGCTGCAGTCTCTATAAATTTTACAATATCAGCCTGACCTTCAAATTGAAATTCGCCAGGCTTTGGTTCATGAAAGTTCCAAGGCACATAGGTTTCTACAGTATTAAATCCACAGGCTTTCAACTTAAGCAATCGATCCTTCCAATACTCAGGCACGACACGAAAATAATGAATAGCTCCTGAAATAATCTGAATTGGTTCCCCATTAATCATAAATTGTTCATTCTCAGTAGTTAAAACAGACATTATAACCCTCCACTCTATTTATCCAACTCTGGCGATTCAACTTAATTAAGCATCAACACTTCCATACTTCTGTCCCATGTTTGATAAGTTTTCACTAATAGATTCTTCGCTTTCTCTTCTACGCTCAATGCGTTCAAATAGTTTTAATGATAACACCATTATTAGATAAGCCGGGAGGCTCATGCTAAAGAACGGCAGTAATCCTGGAATCCAAAAAAATAATCTGGATACTATGTAAACGATTAATGCTACTAAAATTGTATGAACTGGATAAGAAATACCTATCATTAGAGAGTATGTAAAATATCGAGAGAGTTTAAGATTGTAATGAACAAAAACTGGAACAATATATATCAAAATAGTAATAAAGAGTAGACTACACAAAATCACCCCAATTAATAGGCAAATTGCTAAAATCCCTTCGGCATATTTCATAATGGATAAGTTTACGTACAATACATAACCCATTATAGAAAGCAAAAATCCTATCAGATTGGATTTCCAGAATTCATTCCGAAACGTCTTCCAAAACTCCTTAAATAAAGAAAAATTTTCTTCCCTCTTCATAACCCATTTACGAGTAGTTGCAAATAAGGCCATAGTTGCTGGCATAATGCCAACAACCAGTAAACCTACAAACGAAAAGAAAATCCATAATAACTGAAGTTGTAAAAGCTTCATGATAAATTCAGAAGTTTTATAAAATCTCCCTACTATTCCATCCATCTCCACGGCCATCTTTCCTTTCCAGCTAAAGAATAGGCAGATTAGATGTCTCCATCTTTCAACCTAACGAACTATTAAATAGTAATCGTTGATTCTTTACTTATCTCAACAACTTTACCACCCGAACGAATTGATTCTGTTGCGGCACATCCTACAGCGACACTCATTCTACCAGCGAAAGGCGTCGTTAATGGTTGCTTATTATTTAACACTAGTTCAATAAAATCCTTGCAAATTTTCGGGTCAGCCCCTCCGTGACTTCCTTGCTCTTTTTTCATATCATACGTAACATTACTGTATTCATGCCAAGAACCGGATTTACGAGTTTTAACGTAAACCTTTCCTCCGACATCATCATTCTCGACTCTACCTTTTGTACCAATAAAGGTATAATTCCTTGAATAATCTGGAGTAAAATGACACTGTAAATACGATGCTTTAATTCCGCCCTCTAGTTCCATAATTAACATATTATTATCTTCCACATCAATTTCTTTTCTGAATGCACACTGTGTTAACGTATGTAAGCTAGCCTCGGGGCAAGTATCTTTTTCAGTACATGTTGGACACGTTAAATGATTAGGCTTATCTCCCCCATAATAATCAAGCCCTCCCATTGCAGAGACTTTTTTCGTATACTTACCAGTAATCCAATGAATAACATCTAAATCATGTGAACCCTTTTGTAGTAATAGTGATGTCGTATTTTGAGATGTTCCATGCCAATCATGATAGTAATAGTATCCACCCAAGCCAACAAAGTGTCTGACCCAGACTGCCTTTAATTCACCAATTACACCAGAATCAACGATACCTTTCATTGTCTGATACATACTCATATATCGCATATTGAAGCCAACCATTAAATGTTTCCCACATTTTTTTGCAGTTTCAATTATTCGATCACAACCCTCTACTGTTATTGCTAGTGGCTTTTCGCAATAAACATGTTTTCCCGCTTCAAGAGCTGCGATAGCATGTTCTTCATGTAAGTAATCTGGAGATAAAACGACGATAGCATCAATATCGTCACGTTTGATTAGTTCTTTATAATCTGTTGTAATATATGCACTTTCATTTATTTTTTCTTGAAAAGCTTTTAACTTTTCAAATGAAATATCCGCTGCGCCAACTACTACAGATTTTCCATTTGGATTGTGAAAATACTTTGCAATTCCACTTCTAAGTCCTGCACCTATAATACCAATTCTGACTTGTTCCATTTGCATTCTCTCCCTAACTATGAGTATTGGAAATCGTATAATTCTTTGTGACATATAACCTGAAATAAAAATCTTTTTCCTCAAATTATCCAAACGTTTTCCCAATAATTAAAATAAGTTTTCTTATGAATAGATTTATATAATGACATTCCCCCAATTTAAAGTCATCGGGGGAATGTACATATTATTTACTTGGGCTAACCCATTCACCTTCAATATTTGCTTCTGTCAGTAGCTGATTAACATCATTAACGACATCTGCTCCACCTTTAGCCATATACTCTTCAACAAACTTATCCCATTCGGAAATTGGTCTTTGACCTGCAACCATTTTTGTAAGTTCATTTGTCGCAAATTCATTTAATTCTGCAATTTTATCATTATAAACCTCAGAGTGAATACGTCCTACTGGGCTTAAATAAAAGTTTGATTCTAATAACATTTCAACCATAAGGGTATTAAATTCTTTTGCTTCAGGAGCCTTAGATTGGATTGCGTAATCTAACATCGATTTTTCTCCTTCAATCCAGCCACCTTGTTTTTGGTTAAAAAGTGCTTGAGGTGCATATTGGCTATAATCCTCTGTTAGTTCAGGTGCACCATCTACCATCGTATAACCTTTTCCTTCTCCACCCATTGTCCAATCAAAATATTCATTATCTGGATTTTGCTCGTCTGCTGGTACATATTGGGTGATATAATCAATCATTTCTAAAATTTTCTCTACTTTTTCTGGGTTGTCTTTTAATTTAGCATTTAACATCCAAACTCTATAGTATCCACTACCCGCTACATATCCTTGTGTACCATCTGGTGCAACAAACGCAGGCATAGCTGCTATTTTTGCATCAGGATTAGATTTTTTTAATGTTGCATAATCAAAGTTAGCAGGTTGTGCACCCTTGTCTTTTCCTGGTTGTTCATACCAGATTCCAACTTTTCCTGCAGTAAAATCTTTGAAGACTTCATTATAAGGTTTTACCGCCCAGTCTTTATCAAGAGCTCCTGCATCGCTTAATTCTTTTAAAGCACTAATTTTCTCTTTACTACCTTCTGAGATTTGGCCAGGAATTAATTTCCCTTCATCATTTTTATGGTACCAGGTATTATTGCTCCAGTAGGCCCCAAATGACGGGTCATATACTAGTCCTTTTGCTAATCCAAGTCCAATCGTATCATCTTTTCCATTACCATCAGGATCCTGTGTTGCAAAAGCAATTGCTACTTCCTTCAGTTCCTCAAAATTTGTTGGCATTTCCAAACCAAGTTTATCAAGCCAGTCTTGACGAATAATTGGTTTTTTTCCACCACTTGCAGGGAAAAACAGTGGAATCGCATAAATATCCCCTTCAACTGTTACAGTATCCCATACCGATTGAGGAATCGCTTTAAGACTTTCATATTTGTCTATGTAATCATTTAATGGTAAGAAAGCACCTTGTTTAGACCACTTTACAAAGTTAACACCAGCAGTCTCATCTCCTATTACATCTGGTAAATCACCTGAAGACATTTTTACCGCAAGCTTATCTGTGTATAAATCAAAAGGAATATATTGCGGTTTGAAATCGATGTCAAATTTTTCATTAACCATTTTAATATTTTCAAAGCCTGGCTCAGGAACTGGATTTTCCCATGTACCATCAAACCAAGAGATTGTCAGTTTTCCATCTTTTTTTTCATTTGAAGAGCTTTCATTTGATGAACAAGCTGCTAGTACACCAAGGAGTAAAATAGTAGAACAACATAAAGCAATTATCCGTTTCATTTCAAAACTTCCCCCTTCATCTTTGCGTTTGATTCATAAAATCTTAAAGTGGCGAGAATCAGAATCCTATTCTTTGACTGACCCTAGCATCACTCCCTTCGCAAAGTGCTTTTGAAGAAACGGGTATACTAGCAAAATTGGAATTGTGGCAATTAGAATTGCCGCCATCCCTATTGTTTCAGCAGGTGGAGGATTATCCATTGTTGCTTGCATCCCAACATCCAACATATTACCTTGATTTAAAATAACTAATTGTCGAAGGATAACCTGTACAGTCCACTTTGCAGGATCATTTAAATAAAGAAGAGCTGTAAAATACGAATTCCAGATTCCAACTGCATAAAACAGTCCGAAAGCTGCTAGGGCTGGCTTTGATAAAGGCAGAATGATCTTTCCAAAAATTTGTAAATCATTTGCTCCATCGATGATCGCTGCTTCCGTTAAATCATGTGGTAGATTCATAAAGAATTGCCTCATAACAATCAAGTTAAATGAACTGATGGCTGTTGGAATAATCAATGACCACAATGAATCCATGAGACCAGTTGCTTGTACAACCATATATGTAGGTATCATTCCAGCTCCGAACACAAAAGTAAATAATACGAGAAACAAATACACTCTTTGGCCAAGAATATTTCTAGACAATGCATAAGCCATCATAGACGTTAAGAGTAAACTGACAAATGTACCTACTATGGTTACATAAATCGTTACCCCAAGCGAGCGAACAAATTCTTTAGAGCCTAAGATATACTCATACGCATCTAACACCCAGGTTTTCGGAAAAAGGAGTAAGTCAGATTGTACAAATTCTTCATATGTTGCGAATGAGACCACGAACATGTAATAAAACGGAAAGATCATTGTTAATGCTATGATGATAAGTAATACATAGTTTACAAGATTTACAGCTTTTTCTGACTTCGTATTATTTTGTTGCAACTAAATTTCCTCCCATCCTAGTAAACTCCCTCATCGCCAAACCGTTTTGCTAATCGGTTAGCACCGACAATTAAGATCAATCCAACTATTGATTTAAATAACCCAACAGCAGTAGCAAAACTGAAATCTGAGTTTTGAATTCCTTTGAAATAAACAAAAGTATCAAGTACATTTCCAACTTCCATTGTGAATGGAGTTAACATTAAATAAATTTGTTCAAAGCCAACGTCCAATACACTTCCAAGTCTCAATATCAATAAAATAATGATAGTACTACGAAGTGCTGGTAATGTTATATGCCAAATTTGTCTCCATCGGTTCGCTCCGTCAACGGCCGCAGCCTCATACAAACTAGGATTTATCCCTGATAGTGCAGCAAGGAAAATAATCGTACTCCAACCTGATTCCTTCCAAATAACCTCTAGTACTACTAACGGCATAAACCAGTTAGGATCTTGTAAAAATGCTATCGGCTCCATACCAAAAACCGTTCCTAATACTCTGTTTACTATCCCATCAGACTTTAATAGAATCGTAACAAGTCCGATAACTACAACCCAGGATAGGAAATGTGGTAAATATACAATGGATTGAATTGTCCTTTTGAAAAATGTATTCCGAACCTCATTTAGCATGAGTGCTAGAATAATAGATACTGGGAAGGCAAATACAATTTGAAGGAAAGAAAGGTATAAAGTATTCCAGAGAACCCTAATAACTTCTTGGTCTTCAAAAATTGTTTTAAAGTGCTTTAATCCGACCCACTCACTATTAAGAAATCCTTGAAAGGCACTGTAATCCTGAAAGGCTATAATATTTCCTGCCATTGGTACATATCGGTATATTAGAAAATAAAGCAGACCCGGAAGCAATAATATATAAAGGTACCTTTCTTTCCAAAGTCTGGACCATACGCTTTTCTTGGATTCAATCAGTATGTTGGTCTGGACTTTTTGAATTTTTCCAGATTCTGTTTTTTGCAAATTTTCCACTTTTGTATCACTCCCTTAATTCGTTTTTCGGAAAACTATCCAAACGTTTTCCTCACTTGTTAAAAAAAAGAGCATTTATAGCCTTCTAAAATTTGAGGATTCCCTTACTATCAATTTATTTGGTAAGAGTATTTTCATAGGTAATGTTATTTTCCCTTCAACTATATCTACAATTGTTTTTGCTGCAATAGCTCCTAATTCATATTTCGGGACATCAATTGTAGATAAAGGCGGGGATGAATATTGGGACATGTCGATATTATCTATAGATATAAAAGCAATATCATCCGGTATTTTTAATTCATTCTCAGTCACAGCCCTCATTGCTGCAATTGCCATCAGATCGCTGGCACAGAAGATAGCCGTTGGAAGGTTCCTAGATTTTGTTTGAATCAATTGACTCATTTCAAAATAACTTTTTTTCATGTTCCATTCTGTATTGATTACCCATTCGGGATTTATGTTAAGACCAAACTCTTCCAAAGCGTTTCTGTATCCCTTGTACCTTTTTTCTTCATTTAAATTCTTGAAATTTTCCCCAACTCCCCCACCTAAAAAACCAATCTTCTGATGGCCCTGTTTTACTAGTTCCTTAATCGCTTTTTTAACTGCTGATTCTCGGTCATAATCTATCACAGTTAATTCCTTATCTGTATAAAAAAAATCTAGGCCAACAATAGGTATAAACTGCATGATATAATCTAAAACACTTTGTTCTAAATGATCAATTAGAATTAATCCTTCGATACCTGATTCATGTATGGTTTTAAAAAGCAATGATTCATTTTGTAACTCTTCCTTATTGATACTAGTCAAGGAATAATCGGATTTTATTAGAGTGTCGTTAACCCCCTCATACAATCTCGAAAAATATGGATTTAGTTCTGCAATTTTGGGGTTAGCAACCCATCCTATCTTCATAGTCCTTAATTTTTCTGTACTTTGATTCGTTACCAATTTACGGGCATTTTCATTTGGTACATACCCAAGTTCCTTAACCGCATTCCACACTTTTTGAATGGTCTCTGGTTTTACATTTCGCGATTTATCATTTTGAATTACTCTAGATACTGTTGATATGGATACACCAACGTGTTCAGCGATGTCTTTTAATCTAACCACAATACACCCTAGCCTCCTGTAGTATGCGTTTTCTTTTTGGAACAAATTAAAATGTGTATGTTTATTAAAACGAGGGTTAACACATTGATGTGTTATTAGGTTGTTGGTACAACTACTTTCAAAAAAAAGAAGCAGGACTTTTTTAAGAATGGAAGTCAAAAAGCTTTATTAATTCGATTATATGTTTTTGTTTTTGGGACTGTCAACTAATATTTTGAATTTTTACATTTAACAAACTATTATTTTTCTTGAACGACTCAAACCCGTATACCTTTTCAAAGTACAAGTCATGTAAAGTTCCATATTGAGCTTTTTTCAGTCTGCTTCCCCGTAACACATATAATCATTTGATTAGAACATACCCAAATAGCAATATTTGCATACTTTTAAAGCAATTTTTACGCATCTTTGAGCATCCCTGCTATGGTACACTCAACTTTGAAACCGCTTTATTATTGGATTTATCAGCATTTCAGTATAAAAGGCAGGTGTAGAAAAATGAGAGTTTATCATGATAAATTGTTTAGTAAAAAATTTATGAGGCCGAAGTTTACCATTCAACATAAATCGGATCGGAAAACAGCTTCTAACTTCCACTCACACTCAGGTTTTGAAATTGTGTGGCTCCAAAAAGGAGAAGCCACATACATTTTTGAAGAAAAAGTCTTTCGTTTAACGAAAGGACAAATATTATTTTTTAAAAGCACTGATTTTCACAAAGTTAAATTACATGATGGTGTGCCATATGAACGAGTTGTTACTCTATTCTCTGAAAGCTTTCTTACGTTTAAACATCCTATTTTTGAGAAGTTTAAAGGCTTTTTGGACAACCTTCCTTCCCCTCAATATGTTTTGAATGTACAGCCCTGGAAGGAAGAACAACTTCAGCATATCATCGATCATTTATTGTTTGAGCAAGAGAATGAAGATCTCTGGGAAAAGGAAGCAGCACTAGAATTATACCTCCTCGAACTCCTATTATTTCTATGCAGAGAAATTCAATCATCCTTTGCGCAGAATTCCCATTTAATTGTAAAGCGTGACTCTCAAAAAGTAGAAATGCTAGAACGTATCTTAAAGGAAATCAATGAAATCTGGAATACGGATTGGCGTCTTGATTCACTAGCTCTAACTCTACATCTAAATAAATATTACCTTTGTCATTTTTTTAAAAAAGAATTTGGTCTTACCATCCACGATTATATACTTCAAAGAAGAATTTACGAAGCGAAAAAACTACTTATTTCAACAAGTTCTCCTATTAATCAGGTATCTGAAAAAGTAGGTTTTTCCTCCCCTTCCAGTTTTATCAGAAGCTTCAAACAACAGGTCAGCATGACTCCAAAACAATATCGAACAAATGCCCAAATCCTCTAACTCAGATTTGAGGATTTGGGCGATTTAAGGAGGTGATTACTGCTCAAGAGTCGGGTTTTTCGTCTGTATTTCATTTACATAAAAAAGGAGGCCAAATAGTGAGGAAGTTTAAACGTTTTATTACGGTACTACTGTGTTTTCTATTATTATTGCCTAATATGAGTTTGAATGTGTTTGCTGCTGAAGGTGAAACCACAGAGATGGTTGATATACCTGAATCCTCTGATTGGAAAGGTGCAATCGGAGGCGATGTTGGAGGTAATGACAAAATTACTGCTGAAAACTTTTTGATTAAGGAAAATGGAGATGGCTCTGTCAAAATAAGCGTTATGAACAATCGTGGTAAAATTGCAAATGAAACAGAAGGTATTGCATATTATTACCAGCAAGTTGATCCTACAGATAATTTTGAATTACAAGCTAAGGTGAAGGTCGAATCCTTTGAGACAAATAATCAAGTTGGATTTGGAATTATGCTAAGAGGCAACTTATTAACTTCTACCGATGTAAAAACTGGTGATTATCTTGCGGTAGGTGGTATCAAGCAAGATATTAGAGGGTTTTATAAATACAGTAGCGCTTCGTCTGTATATCCAGATGAACTAGACTTTACAGCAAATAACCCTGCTCCTGGTGAAGAGTATACACTTAAGGTTAGAAAAGAAGGAAATATTTATCAATTAACAGTCGGTGAAGAAACAAAAACGTTCACAGATTATAGTGGGGAAATGAATTATGTTGGACTTTTCGCAGCAAGAAATGTAAGCGTTACCTACAGTGATGTCAAATTAATTCAAGATCGCCCGATTGAAACCGGAGATTGGGAGTTTAGGGCATTTGGAAGTAACACAAGTGAGTCTAGAAACCCTGATCCCATTATAAATGATGATGGAACAATTACAATTACTGCTACTGGCGGAAAAATAGCAAACGGTGATGAGGGTATTTCCTATTATTTCAAAGAAATTCCGGCTAATGCAAACTTTACTTTAACAACAAAAGCTAGCGTAAAGAACTTCAATAGCAACAGTAGTATATCTACTCCGAACCAAAAGTCCTTTGGTCTTATGCTAAGAGACAGTGTTGGTGAAAATAGTGATAGTAGTAAACAAACTTCTAATTTTGTTGCAGTAGGTGCTTTGGATTTAGCTATGAAACCTTTTTATAATCAAAATGGCCAACTTATAAAATTGGAGAACTTCGCAGATGTAAATACTCCAGCTGCAAATGAAGTTTATGATCTAGAAATTCAGAAGTCAGGAAATGTATGTAAAGTATCCATAAATGGAGTCTCTGAAGTAATAACTGTGGACAATTTATTTAGTGATTCTGTCTTCGCTGGACTATATGTTGCTCGTGATGCTGAAATTACATTCAACAATTTCAATATAGTTATAGACACGAAGAAAGTATCGACACTGGAAGTTAACACGGATAATATGAAAACCGAATATCTAGTAAACGAAGAATTAAATACTGATGGCTTAGTCGTTAAAGCCATTTACAATAATGGTGAAGAAGCGATCTTATCTGAAAACGACTATATTATTACTGGTTTTGATAGCAGTAGTGTTGGAACAAATACGATTACAGTTAACTTTGGAGGAGCTAAAGAGACCATTGATTTAAGAATTAAAGAATTGACCTTATTAGATTTAACGATTAAGTACTATCCCGCTAAAACGGTTTACTATCCAGGTGACAAATTTGACCCAGCAGGCTTAGTAGTACTAGGAAAATATGATAATGGAGAAACCTATATTCTATCCGAAGATCAGCTAGATTTTAAAGTTGACAATGTCTTAATTGATAGGGCATCTGCATTTAATACCCCTGGTACAAAGACCGTTACAATTGTACCAAGAGATTTCCCTGCTGTAACAGCAAGCTTCAATGTAACTGTAAAAGATACTGAGCTTGAAGGGCTTGAGATAAAGAAACAACCTGTTAAAACACAATATTTTATTGGTGATCCACTCGATCTTACTGGATTGGTCGTTTATGCCATCTATAAGGACGGATCTCAGGTAAGATTACTAGAAAATGAATATGATATCTCTAATTTTGATACGACAACACCTGGAGACAAGAATGTAGTAATCAGCCATAAGGATGCCAGTAAAACTATCACATTCAATGTAAAAGAAAAGGAAGTACTTGAATTAAAAATAACTGAGTTTCCTAATACAACTTTTGCAATCGGTGACACGTTTGCATCTAATGGATTAGAAGTTTCAAAGGTTTACGATAATGGAGATCAAGAGGTATTATCAACTGATGCCTATGATGTTGACTCCAGTTCATTCAATAGTGATATGACCGGTACGTACCCTATTACTGTGAGTCCAACAGTAGATTTGGGAGTCGACCCAATCACATATAAGGTTACAGTTCGAGAAAAAACAGCCTACAATTTTGATTTTATTCGGTTCGGGCAATCAACATCGGACGAAAGAAATACAATTGAGTACCTAGAGAATGATACCATTCGTTTAGCTGCAATTGATGGTGGTGGTAAGGTTACTGGAGACCATGATGGAATCTCCTTCTATTACACCGAAATTGATGCGAATGAAGATAATTTTGAGCTCTCAGCTGATATCAAAGTTGTTGAATACGCAAAAAATCCTCATGATGGACAAGAATCATTCGGAATAATGGCAAGAGATGCCATATACGAAACGGGCGACCAAAAAGGAATATTTGCGAGTAATATTGCCGCAATCGGAGGTTTTTCAGGTGGTACTCGGGATGAAAACGGAACACAACTGTTTGTTCGAACAGGGGTAACATCACCGGATGGTACAGGAAGCCAAGGTATTCAAAAAGAAATGGTAAAGGCAGAAAGACCAACAACTGCTAATACTCATCCAAACAAAACATATCATCTTACACTTAAGAAAACGAATAGTGGTTTTACGGGAATACTAAATGACGGTGAGAAATCGATTGAAAAAGAGATCTATGCACCTGATCTTTTAAACGTTCAAAATGGAAAGGCATATGTCGGTTTCTATACCGCACGTGTAGCAACAATTGAAGTGAGTAATATAGACTTCAAAGTAACAGCTGCAGAAACAGATGCTCCTAAAGGAGAAGCACCTATTAAGGAGGTCACACCTCAGTTTGACATTTTATCATTGGAAAGGACTTCTGATGAGAATTATCGCCTTATCGTTCAATCAAATGTGAATGGAACTGTGACGATTAAAGAAGGCAATGAAACGATTCGTTATGATGAACCTATTTTTGCCGGGCAAAAGCTTGAAATACAAACAAAAATCGCAGTAAATGCAAATACAAACTTTAGTTTTGTATTCATACCTGACGAAACTCAAAAACTAACAGACTATAATAGAATCATTCGAAACTTCACCGTTGAAATGAAGGCATTTGCCGAAGATGGAAATATCTATGTTTCCCCTAACGGATTGAGTTCTGGTGACGGCTCAAAAGAAAATCCGCTAGACTTAGATACGGCCATAGAATTTGTAAAACCAGGTCAACGCATTTATGTGATGGAAGGTCACTATGTGAGAAATGCGATACTTGAAATTAAGAAATACAATGACGGCACTGAAGATGCGATGAAGTACTTATGGGCTGACCCTGCCGCCACAAGTAGACCAATTATTGACTTTGATAAGAAAACGGAAGGTGTTATCCATAGCGGTAACTACTGGCATGTAAGAGGCTTAGACTTTATTCAATCTGCCGGCAACACAAAAGGTTACACAGTTGGCGGTAACCACAATATTATTGAAAACATTAAAACGTACCAGAACGGAGACACAGGTCTACAAATCAGCCGTACGGACGATTCTACTACTATAGCTGATTGGCCATCTTATAACTTGATTCTTAACAGTGAATCATTTGATAACCGTGATCCATCTGACAATAATGCAGATGGTTTTGCTGCAAAACTCACGGTTGGAGAAGGAAATATTTTTAGGGGTACGATCGCTCATAATAATATTGATGATGGATGGGATCTCTATACAAAGGTTGGTACAGGTGCTATTGGAGCAGTTACAATTGAGAATAGCATCGCTTATAACAACGGTTTCTTAACAAATGGAACTGTTGGGAATGGTGATAAAAACGGTTTTAAGCTTGGTGGTGAAGGAGTCCATGTCCCTCATACTATCAAAAATAGTGTTGCTTTCGGTAACGGTGCAGCAGGTTTCACAAGTAATAGTAATCCAGGTGTGATTGCCGAAAATAACTACGCATTTAATAATGCCGGTGGAAATATGGCATTCACAACATATGGTCACATTACTCCTGACTTTACAATTGATGGGTTTCTATCTTTCTTCACAGAAGACAGTCAAAAGAAAACAAAAGACAATTATCAACACACTGATTTAGATAAGAACTTCATGTTTAATGGAGAACAATCTGTTAATAAGTCTGGTGATGTGCTGCCTAATGAGCTCATGCAATCCTTGGCTACCATCCAAAACTTTGAACGAAGTCAAGATGGTGAAATCCATTGGAATGGTGTTTGGGATACGTTTGGTGACTTTATCGCAAAATATGAGGAACCTAAAACTGAAAACCCAGACGAGCCAGGTGAAGAAC
>Ga0182742_1001767_pt1 | contig 26244 bp, 25 predicted proteins | sample eDN5th37CBELigMG_FD_128880 | JGI IMG/M metagenome (GOLD analysis project Ga0182742, IMG submission 128880) | Enriched Miracle-Growth compost microbial communities from Emeryville, California, USA - eDNA 5th pass 37_C BE-Lig MG (version 2)... ...
GCGACTTCGGCGAGGGCGGCCGCGTCAACAACGCCTTCTTCTATACCTCGCCCCGCATGGACGGCTGGCAGGGCGGCGTGGGCTACAGCCTCGAGGCCACGAACGGCGACGCATTCGCCACCTCCGCCCATGATCGCGTGCTGACCACCGGCCTGCGCTACGACAACGGCCCCGTCGCCCTCGCGCTGACCTATGACCGCTCCATTCCCAATCTGCAAGAGCCGAAAGAAAAGAAAGAGCAGAAGGAAGAAGAGAAGAAAAAGTTCATCAGAAAGAAGGCCTCGTCCAATATCCAGATCGCCGCGGCCTACGACTTCGAAATGTTCAAGGTCCACGCCAGCTATGGCAATCTGCGCAAGTCCAACAGCGATGAATACGGCAAGTACAAGAGCGTCCATGCCGTCATCGCCGGCGTAACGGTGCCCACCGGCAGGACCGGAAAGCTCATGGCCGTCTACCAGCATTCATCCGCGAAAATCGAAGGCTGGGCGCTGGGCTACCAGTACGATCTGTCCAAGCGCACCAACCTCTACGCTTTCCTCAACCGCGTGGACACGGCCGGGTCCCACAAGCTGCAAAGCGCGCTTGGCGTTCGCCACACCTTCTGATGCAGTCACCGCGCGTCCGGGGTATTCCCCGGGCGCGCCCGAGCCCGGCCAGGGCTTGAAACCGGGCCTTCCGATACGGCCCCCACACCAGGACACGGTATGATGGCGCCCCTCGATGATCTCCGGGCCCCCTATCGTGACGAAGTCCGCAGTGCTGCTTGCTCTGGCCGTTCTCCTGACCGGCTGCTCCCAGGAAGAACAGACGCCCTGGATGCGTCTGCAGGCCGCCGTGCCGCAATTGAAAGTCACCGCCGACACCCCCGAGGCGGCGGTGAAATCCTGGTGGCTGGTCCGCGACCAGCAGGAGCAGTACTCGTCCACGGTCTGCAAGGAACTCGGCGGGCTGTACGGTCCCATCCGCTCCGCCCGTGACGGCCTGGCCGCCGGCGAACTGCTGGCCATGCAGGCCGGCCGCGACGCCTGCGATCCGCCCAGCTATGCGCGCGACATCGTGAACGTGGAAGTCGAGTCCGCCACACGCGCGCACGTCATCGCCCAGATCCGCAATACCGAACCGCCCACCCCCGGCTATGTGCTGGACAACGACGAGCGCGGCAAGAAAGAGCGCGGCGTCCGCATGCAATACCTGCTGGAACGCGCCGACCAGGGCCAGCCCTGGAAAATCGCGCAGATCTACAGCTCGGACCGCTACTGCACCGTGGCCCCGGTGGACGGCTGGTGCCCGCTGTACGACAGCAAGAAAGGCTCGGGCAACAGCTACGTCTTCGAACTCGCTCAATAGGCGGCGCCGCGCGCCGGTCAATTCACGCTGACGCCGGCCTCGCGCACCACCTTGCGCCAGATCGAGATTTCATTGACGATCTGCTCACGAAATGCCGTCGGCGTGCCGGGCGCCGCTTCTTCTCCCGTGGTCTGGAGCCGCTCGACCATGTCGGCTCGCACCACCGCCGCGTTGACTGCGGCGTTGAGCCTGGCCTGGATGGCCGGCGCCACGCCCTTGGGCGCGATCAGCCCGTACCACACCGTCACGTCGTACGGCACGCCCGCTTCCCGCACCGTGGGCAGGTCCGGCGCTGACGATACGCGTTCGGGCAGCGTCACCGCCAGCACCTTCAGGCGCTGGTCCTTGCGATAAGGCAGCGTGGACCCCGCGGTCGTCAGCATCGCATCGACCTGCCCCGAAACCGTATCGGTCAATGCCGGCGCCGAGCCCTTGTACGGGACGTGGGTCATGGAAATGCCCGCGGCCTTCAGAAAGGCCTCCATCGCCAGATGCGAAATCCCGCCCGTGCCGGACGAGGCGTAAGTCAGCTCGCCGGGCTTGCTCCTGGCCAGCTCGACCAGCTCGGACAGCGTGTTCGCCGGCACGCCCGGATGCACGGACACGAAGAACGGCGCGCGCGCAATCATGCCTATCGGCGTCATGTCCGCCACCGGGTCGAACGGCAACTGGTACAGGCTGGGATTGACCGAATAACTGTTGGAGATCAGCGTCAGCGTGTAGCCGTCCGGCTCCGCGCGCAGCCCCTGCTCCACCCCCAGCTTGCCGCCGGCGCCGGGGCGGTTCTCGACCACGACCGGCTGCTTCAGGTCATCGGAAAGCAACTGGCCCAGCAAACGCGCGATCCCGTCGTTGCCCCCGCCGGCCGCGAACGGCACGATCAGCTTGATCGGCTTGCTGGGGAAATCCTCGGCCTGCGCGGCCTGCAATGGGCCTGCCATCGCGGCCACCGCCAATGCGGCGCACAGCAGTTTCCTGCGCGATAAGCCGTGCCGGGCACGGATCGTTGATTGCTGGGTCATGCCTGTCTCTTCCTTGTATATGCCGCGCCTTGGAACGGGCGCCGGTCGGCGGATGAAGTATGCCCCAACCGCGTAAACCCCTATAGGCTTCTGGTGCACAACAGCACTACATTGAATACCTGAGCTTATATTTGTATACAAAACGATGACTGGCATACAAAAAAAGGCAGGCTCGCAGTCCGTGTACGAGGACGTCAGCGCCCTGCTGCGGGACATGATGAAAGACATCACCGAGCCGGTGCGGGTGCGCGAGGAAGACCTGGCGAACCAGCTGGGGGTCAGCCGCACGCCCGTGCGCGAGGCGCTGATCCGCCTGGAAAGCACCGGCATGGTCCACCTGCGCCCCGGCCGCGGCGCCCTGCTGACGCCGGTGACGGACGAGGAATACATCGAATGGCTGCAGCTGCGCGAGCAGCTGGAAGGCTTCGCCACGCGCGAGGCCGCGCTCAACGCTTCGCAGCGCGACGTGCAGCGGCTGCGCGCCCTGTTCGCGCCCTTCATCGGGCTGGAGGAAGACACGTTCGCGCCGGTGCCCTATGGCCAGGCCAATGTCGCGTTCCACAAGGAAATCATCGCGCTTGCCAACAACCGCCTGCTCGAGCGCGTCTGGGCCGCTTTCGGCCACAGGCAGACCACGTACCGGCGCCAGACCATCAAGCGCCTGCACCGCTTCAGCACTTCGCTGCGCGAGCACCTGGCCATCATCGATGCGATCGAGCGCCGCGACGCCGAGCTGGCGGAAAAGCTGGCCCGCCAGCACGTGCGCACGCTCTATGACGACTTCGTCAAGGCCTTGCAGGCCGGCGGCGGCGCCTAGCCCCCGCGCGCATCCAACCTTGCCTACAACCCGACCCGATTCCGAGATGAAATTTCTGACTTACGCCGTACAAGACCAACCCCGTCTGGGCATGCTGCTGGACGACGACCGCGTGCTGGACCTGACCGCGCTGCTGGCCTCGCGTCCTGACTTGGGGCTGCCCGGACCGGTGCGCAACGTCAACGACTTGATCGCCCTGGGCGACGACACCGTGGCGCGCGTGTGCGGCGCCGGCCTGCTCGACGGCGTGGACGCCGCCGCCCTGCCGAGGCTGGCCGACGTGCGCGTGCTGCCGCCGCTGGCGATGGCCCGCAACGTGTTCTGCGTGGGCCGCAATTACCGCGAGCACATCATCGAGGGCAACCTGGCGCGCGGCCGCCCCGCCGACGCCTTTCCCGAAGCCATCGAGTTCTTTACCAAGGCGCCCACCGCCGTGGTCGGCCACGGCGCGGACGTCAAGCGCCACGCCGGCCTGACCGACAGCCTGGACTACGAAGTCGAGCTGGCCATCGTGATCGGCCGCGCCGGCGCCGACATCCCGCGCGAGCGGGCCCTGGACCACGTGTTCGGATACACCATCGTCAACGACGTCACCGCGCGCGACCTGCAGGCGCGCCACGGCCAGTGGTTCAAGGGCAAGAGCCTGGACACCAGCTGTCCCATGGGGCCGGTCGTGGCGCATCGCTCGGCGATTCCCGACGCCAACAATCTGACGGTGTCGCTGTCGGTCAATGGCGAAGTCCGCCAGCACGACAACACCTCGGACATGATCTTCGACGTGGCGGCCATCATCGAACAGCTGTCGGCCGGCATGACGCTGCTGCCGGGCGACGTGATCGCCACGGGCACGCCCAAGGGCGTGGGATTCGCGCTGAATCCGCCGCGCTGCCTGCAAGCCGGCGACGTGGTGTCGGCCAGCGTCGAACGCATCGGCACCTTGACCAACCGCATCGCCGCTTGATTGCCGGGCGCCCGAGCGTCCGTTTGGAGGAGAGACCCATGAACATCCCTGACACCCTGAAGCCCTATGCCACGGGCGACCTGGCCTCGCGCTACGTCAACGTCGACGAGCTGCCCTGGAAGCCCACGCCGACGCCGGGCATCGACATGAAAGTGCTGCTCGACGTGCCGGAAACCGGCTTGCTGACCGCGCTCTTTCGCTGGGCGCCGGGCACTTCCCTGCCGCTGCACGAACACGTCGAAATCGAACAGACCTATGTGCTCAGCGGCAGCATCGTCGACGACGAGGGCGAAGTGCGCGAAGGCAATTACGTCTGGCGCCCCAAAGGCAACCGCCATATCGCGCGCTCGCCGAACGGCGCGCTGGTGCTGTCGTTCTTCCTGAAACCGAACAAGTTCCTGGAAGGCGACCTGGCGGGCAAAGAACTCAAGTAATCAGACAAGACAGCCGTCCAAGGACGGGACAGGAGACACAATGAAGTTCCACTACAAGCACATTGCGGCGGGCCTGACCGCCGCCGTCATGGCCGGCCTGTCGGTGCAGGCCGCCGCCGCCGACATCCAGGAGCGCCGCGTCAAGTTCAGCTATCCGGTCAGCCGGACCAACCCGGTCGGCATGGCCACCGAGAAATTCATCGAACTGGTCGGCCAGAAGACCAATGGCAAGATCAAGGTCACCGGCTATGCCGACGCCCAGCTCGGCAACGAGATCCAGGCCATGTCCTCGGCGCAGGGCGGCATCATCGAAATGACCGTGGTCTCGACCGCGGGCGCGGCCAACAACGTGAAGGAACTGGGCATCTTCGACCTGCCCTTCCTGTTCCAGTCCGTGGAAGAGGCCGATGCCGTCATCGACGGTCCGGTCGGCAAGGAACTGCTGAACAAGTTCGCCGCCAAGAACCTCGTCGGCCTGTGCTACTGGGACTACGGTTTCCGCCAGGTGTCCAACAGCAAGCATCCCATCAACAAGGTCGAGGACTTCCAGGGCCTGAAGCTGCGCGTGCTGCAGAACCGCATCTACATCGACACCTTCAAGGCGCTGGGCGCCAATCCCCTGCCGCTGCCCTATCCGGAAACCTATACGGCGCTGGAGACCAAGGCCATCGACGGCCAGGAAAGCGCGTACCTGGTGACCAAGAGCAGCGGTTACCAGGAGATCCAGAAGTACATGACGGAAACCAACCACGTGTTCCTGCCCGCGGTGGTCATGGCCAGCAAGCGCTTCTGGGACCGCCTGAGCAAGGATGAGCGGGCCGTCATCCAGCAGTCCTGCGACGAGTCCGTCACCTACTTCCGCCAGGTCAGCCGCGACCAGGAAAAGAAAGTCGTGGGCGAACTGTCGGCGGCGGGCATGTCGATGAACAAGATCGACCCCGCCGAGAAGCAGCGCATGGTGCAGGCCACCGCCGCGGTCACCGAAAAGTACAAGACGGAGCTGGGCGCCGAACTGGTCGATCGCACCGTCGCCACGATCAACCAGACCCGCAAATAAAAACAGCGCTTGCCCGTGCAAGGAGGCGGCCGCAACGGCCGCCCTATCTCTTCAAGGACGTCGACGATGTCAAGAATCGTGCACGCCTATTTCACCCTGCTCAAAGCCGTCATCGTCATCTGCCTGGTGGCCATGGTGGTGATGGTGTTCAGCAATGTGGTGATGCGGTTTATTTTCAACTCCGGCATTCCGGTCTCCGAGGAACTGTCGCGCTGGTGTTTCGTGTGGCTGACCTTCCTGGGCGCCATCCTGGTGCTGCATGACCGTTCCCACCTGGGCGTGGACGTGGTGCTGCAGGCGCTTCCGTCCGCCGCGCGCCGGGCTTGCCTGATCGTGGCCAACCTGCTGATGCTGTATGCGACCTGGCTGATCCTGGTGGGCAGCATCGAACAGACTTCGCTGAACATGGGCGCCAGCGCGCCGGCCAGCGGCCTGTCCCAGGCCTGGTTCTTCGGCGTGGGCGTGGTGTTCGCCGCCTCGACCGGGCTGATCCTGGTGTATCAGCTCTATCAAGTCTGCACGGCGCCCGCCGCCGAGCTGGACAAGTTCATTTCCCCCCACGAGTCGGGAGCCGAATAATGACATTGGCAATTTTCGTCGCCGTGCTGCTCGTGGGCCTGGCCATCGGCCTGCCGGTGGCCTACGCGCTGATCCTCACCGGCGTGGCGCTGATGTACCAGCTGGACTTCTACGATGCGCAGATCGTGGCCCAGAACCTGCTCAACGGCGCGGACAGCTTCCCGCTGATGGCGGTGCCGTTCTTCATGCTGGCCGGCGCCGTGATGAACGCGGGCGGCCTGTCGGCCCGGATCGTGGACCTGGCGCTGGCGCTGGTGGGCCACATCAAGGGCGGCCTGGGCTATGTCACGATCCTGGCCGCCTCCATCCTGGCCAGTCTGTCGGGCTCGGCCGCGGCCGACGCCGCCGCCCTGTCGGCCCTGCTGGTGCCCATGATGATGAAAGCCGGCCACAGCCGCGCGCGCTCCAGCGGCCTGGTGGCCTCGTCCGGCATCATCGCCCTGGTCATCCCGCCTTCCATCGGCCTGGTGCTGATCGGCGTCACCGGCAACATCAGCATCACCGGCCTGTTCATGGCCGGCATCGTGCCCGGGATCATGATGGGGCTGTCGCTGTGCGTGGCCTGGTGGCTGCTGTCGCGCAAGGAACAGATCCAGCCCCTGCCGCGGGTCGACCGCAAGGTGGTCGGCAAGACCCTGGTCGAGAGCTTCTGGGCGCTGCTGCTTCCGGTCATCATCATCGTCGGCCTGCGCTTCGGCATCTTCACCCCGACCGAAGCCGGCGTGGTCGCCGCCGTCTACGCCATCTTCGTGGCCGCCTGCATCTACCGCGAACTGAGCATGCGCCAGCTGTACGAAGTGTTCCTGACTTCGGCCAAGATGACCGCCATGGTGATGTTCCTGGTGGCCGGCGCGCTGGTCTCGGGCTGGATGATCACCATCGCCGGCCTGCCCGCGCAGGTCTCCGAGATCATCAGCCCGTTCAGCGGCAGCCCCACGCTGCTGATGCTGGTCATCATCGGCCTGGTGATCGTGATCGGCATGGCGATGGACATGATCCCCATCGTGCTGATCCTGATCCCCGTGCTGCTGCCCTCGGTCACGGCCGCCGGCATCGACCCCGTCTACTTCGGCGTCGTGTTCATGCTGGCCTGCGCCATCGGCCTGATCACGCCGCCGGTCGGCGCCGTGCTCAACGTCGTGGCCGGCGTGACGGGCGTGCGCATGGTCGAACTCATCAAGGGCGTCTGGCCTTTCCTGCTGGCGCAATGCGCGACCCTGCTGCTGCTGATCCTGTTCCCGCAGCTGGTGCTGGTCCCGTATCGCTGGATCATGCACTGACACACCGAGGAGCGACGACATGGAACACCTGGACGACTTCAACGGCTGCCGCGTCATGGTGTCGGCCGGCGCCTCGGGCATCGGGCTGGCCATCGCCCGGGCCTTCCACGAGCGCGGCGCGCGCGTACACGTCTGCGACGTCTCGGAGCAGGCGCTCGCGGCGGCCGGCGCCGAACTGCCGGGCCTGGGCGTGTTTCGCGCCGACGTGGCCGCGGAAGCCGATGTCGACGCCTGGTTCGCGCACGCCCTGGCCGACCTGGGCGGACTGGACGTGCTGGTCAACAACGCCGGCATCGCCGGGCCGACCTCGGCGGTGGGCGAACTGAGCGTCGAAGACTGGGACCGCACCATGGCGGTCAACGTACGCAGCCAGTTCCTGTGCGTGCGGCGCGCCCTCGCGCCGCTGCGGCAATCCGACAGGGCCGCCATCATCAACCTCAGCTCGGTGGCGGGACGCCTGGGATATCCCATGCGCGCGCCCTACGCCGCGTCCAAGTGGGCCGTGGTCGGGCTGACCCAAAGCCTGGCCATCGAGCTAGGCGACGACGACATCACCGTCAACGCCATCCTGCCCGGCATCGTCGAAAGCGAACGCGTCAACCAGGTGGTGGCGGCGAAAGCCGGGCTGCGCGGCATCCCGGAAGCCGACATGCGCGCCGAAATCCTGCAGCACGTGTCGCTGCACCGCACCGTGCCCATGGACGACATCGCCCGCACCGCCCTGTTCCTGGCCGGCGCCGCCGGCCGCAGCATCACCGGGCAATGCATGAACATCTGCGCCGGCGTGCAGACGCTGCGCTGAACTTCGGCCCGCATGGGCCTGGGAGAACCGAGTGGACCAACAATTCCTGACCTCGACGTTCGGCCTGCAAGGCCGGACCATGCTGATCACCGGCGGCGCCTCCGGCCTGGGCCTGAACATGGCCGAAACCGCCGGCAAGGCGGGCGCGCGCATCGTCGTCAACGACGTGCGCGAGGAGGCCTGCGACCAGGCCGTGGCCGGCTTGCGCGCACTGGGCATAGACGCCCGCGGCGCGGTGTTCGACGTATCCCGCGCCGCCGCGGTCGCCGACGCCGTGGCCGCGCTGGCCGCCGACGGCTGGTCGCCCGACGTGCTGGTCAGCAACGCCGGCAACCAGAACCGCGCCCCCGTGATCGAACAGGACCCCGAAGTCTGGCAATCCATCCTCAACGTCCACGTCAACGGCGCCTTCAACTGCGCACGCGCCGTGCTGCCCGCCATGATCGCCCAGGGCGGCGGACGCATCATCATCACCTCCTCGGTAGCGGCGCTGGCATGCATGCCCGGCATCGCCGCCTACTCGGCGGCCAAGGGCGCGCTGGCGGCGTTCACCCGCGCCCTGGCCGTCGAATACGGCGGCCAGGGCGTCACCTGCAACGCGCTGGCCCCCGGCTTCGTGCGCACCGGCTTCACCACCGCCCTGCAGGAACGCGAACAGTTCAACGACTTCCTGAAAAGCCAGGTCCCGCTGGGCCGCTGGGCCGACCCCGAAGACATCTCCCCGGCCGTCATCTACCTGGCTTCGCAGGCCGGCCGCTTCGTCAACGGCCACGTGCTCGCTATCGACGGCGGGCTGCTGGCGCACCTGTGATCCCCGGCAGCAAGGAGTCGCCGCAATGTTTCTGCATATCGTGATGATGGAATTCGACGATCGCGTCGACGCCGAATTCTTCCGCACCGTCGATGAATACGTGGCCCGCATGAAGCGGGAATGCGAGGGCCTGCTGCTCTACCACTTCGGCGCCAACGTCGCGGCCCGCTCCCAGGGCTACACCCACGCCACCAGCTCGGCCTTCGTCGACGCGGCCGCCCACGACGCCTACCAGACCTGTCCGGCGCACGTGGCCATGAAGGAGTACATGGGGCCGCATATCAAGCGGGTGGTGGTGTATGACGGGGAGATGGGGGGTATCGGCTGAGCTTGGATGGAAGCAAAGCCAGGGTTAGGCTGCTGTGTATTCAGCGAGTAAAAGCTTACCAAGCCACGGACTTGTGGATCGCCGCCCGTATGTGGTGGCAAGGCCCTGCTTGGATTCCTGTGCGGATATTGATTCTGCCCCGCTGCGGGAGCCGCCAGTCGCGCCATAACGCAAAGGCCCCATTGCGGGGGCCTTGCGCCCTAGCGTCGAAATACTAGGGAAATCAGAGTGCAGGGAGTCTTTCGGCTCCCGCACCAGCAGCCGAAGCCGTTGGGGAGATATTCTTGAGTTTTACGGTAGGTGTTCGGTCGCATCCACCATGCATACCAATATGGAGCAGCAAATGGCCGGATTTCGGACCCATTCCAATGGACGTCCCCCGTATCACGTCTTGGGTGCTACGTGAATGCTACGGCGTCTATGTCCCTATTCACGCAAAGGAGACTGAGATGCGAAATCTCGAAAAGCGGCAGATCGAAAACATCGTGCTCGATTGGGCCCGGGCCGTCAGCGCCGGCGACCGCGATGGCATTCTTGCCCGCCATGCGGATGATCTCTTGATGTTCGACTTCCCGAACACCGTGCGAGGAATAGCGGCGTACGACAAGACCTGGGACTTCTTTTACGCGAATCCCAGGGGAACGATCACCTACGCCCCGAGAGACCTGGCTATTACCGCCGGGCAGGACGTCGCCTTCGCCTGCTGTGAAGTCCATTGCGACGGAACCTCGGCCGGCCCTCTGGATTTCCGCTTGACCGTTGGACTCGAGCGGCGCAACGGCGAATGGATCATCACGCACGAACATCATTCGATGGTGACGACCGAGGAACGGTTTATTGAGCAATGAGGCGACGGCCTGACGTCAAATGCCATCGCAGCCGTCTTGCAAAAAGGCAAAGGGTTAGCTCGCCGATGCTGAGCTAACCCTTTGATTTTATTGGTCGGGGCGGCGGGATTCGAACTCGCGACCCTCTGCTCCCAAAGCAGATGCGCTACCAGGCTGCGCTACGCCCCGAAGGGTGGCAACTATACCAGATACTGAGGGGCCGGCCCATGACGGCGGCCGGTCCGTGATCCTCCATTTCCTGATTGACACCTATATATTTGAAGCCTAAATTAAATACGGCTTCCGACGCCGTGGGACGACCGCGTGCGCCGCTGGCGCGATTCTATAAACACGCATCGGGAAACACATGGCAAACGCCTCCGCTCCATCCGCCTGGGCCACGCCCGCGCGGACCACTCATACCGTTCTCTTCGTCTGCTGGCTGGCCATTCTGTTCGAAGGCTACGACGTGGGCGTGATGGGGGCCGTGCTGCCGGCCTTGGCCGAGGACAAGAACTGGGCGCTCAGCCCGATGCAGTTGGGGGTGCTGGGCAGCTACGCGCTGGCCGGGATGTTCGTGGGGTCGTTCGCGGTGGGCACGCTAAGCGATCTGCTGGGCCGCCGGCGCATGCTGCTGGCCTGCGTGACGCTGTTTTCGCTGACGATGATAGGCGCGGCATGGGCGCCCACGCCGGGCTGGTTCGGGCTGTTCCGTTTCATCGGCGGGCTGGGGCTGGGCGGGGTGATTCCCGCCGCGGCGGCGCTGACCATCGAGTATTCGCCGCCGGCCAAACGCGGCTTCAATTACGGCGTGATGTATTCGGGCTATTCGCTGGGCATTCTGTGTTCGGCGGCGGTGGCGATGGCGCTGCTCAGCCACTGGGGCTGGCGCGCGGTGATCGCGGTGGGCGCCCTGCCCCTGCTGCTGGTGCCGCTGCTGGCGCGGCTGTTGCCGGAGTCGCTGGAGTACCTGCTGGCCAAGGGCGACGAGGCCGGCGCGCGGGCGCAGGCGCAGCGCCTGGGCATCGCATCGCTGGACGCGTTCCGTCCGCAGGCGGCCGGTTCGAAGGCCACGTGGCGCGACGTGATGACGGCGGTGTTCGCGCCGCGCCAGCTGCGCGCCACGCTGTGCTTCTGGGTGGCGCTGTTCCTGGGCATGATGCTGGTGTATGGCTTGAACACGTGGCTGCCGCAGATCATGCGCAAGAACGGGTATGACCTGGGGTCCAGCATTTCCTTCCTGCTGGTGTTCAGCCTGGCCTCGGCCATCGGCGGCCTGGTGCTCGGGCAGTTCGCCGACAAGACCGAGCCGCGCCGGATCGTGGCGCTGTTCTATCTGGCCGGCGCCGCCGGCATTTATTGCCTGACCTACAACAATCCGCTGGCGGTGAATTATCTGTGGGTGGCGCTGGCCGGCGTGGGCAGCATTTCCTCGTCGCTGATCCTGACCGGTTATCTGGCGGGTTACTACCCCGCCCATGCGCGCGGCGCCGCCACCGGCTGGGCGCTGTCGTTCGCCCGCATCGGCGCCATGAGCGGCCCCATCGTGGGCGGCTATCTGGCCGCGCTGCAGCTGCCGCTGGCCTGGAATTTCATCGCGTTCTCCAGCGCGGCCGTGCTGGCGGCGGTGTGCGTGATCCTGATCCCGCGCCGCCATGCCGAAGCGCCCCGGGAACAGGCCGCGGGCGGCGCCGCGCGGGCGCTGCAGCGGCAGTAGGACGCGAAAAGCAAAACGGCGCGCCAGCGGCGCGCCGTATGCGGACTGCTGCGCCGCTCAGCCGAAACGGCCGGTGATGTAGTCTTCGGTTTCCTTGCGCGCGGGCTTGACGAAGATCTGGTCGGTCTGGCCGAATTCCATCAGCTCGCCCAGGTACATGTAGGCGGTGAAGTCCGAGCAGCGGGCCGCCTGCTGCATGTTGTGGGTGACGATGACGACGGTGTAGTCGTTCTTGAGTTCGGCGATCAGCTCTTCGATCTTGGCGGTGGAAATCGGGTCCAGCGCCGAGCACGGCTCGTCGAGCAGCAGCACTTCGGGCTTGATGGCCACGCCGCGCGCGATACACAGACGCTGCTGCTGGCCGCCCGACAGGCTGTTGCCGTTCTGGTGCAGCTTGTCCTTGACTTCGTTCCACAGCGCGGCCTTGCTCAGGGCCCATTCCACGCGCTCGTCCATCTCGCCCTTGGACAGGCGCTCGAACAGGCGCACGCCGAAAGCGATGTTGTCGTAGATGCTCATCGGGAACGGCGTGGGCTTCTGGAACACCATGCCGACCTTGGCGCGGATCAGCGAGATGTCGGTCTTGGCGGTCAGCAGGTTCTCGCCGTCGAGGATGATCTCGCCCTCGGCGCGCTGGCCGGGGTAGAGCTCGAACATGCGGTTGAAGGTGCGCAGCAGCGTGGACTTGCCGCAGCCCGAGGGACCGATGAAGGCGGTGACCTTCTTCTCCTGGATCGACATGTTCACATTGCGGATCGCATGGAACTTGCCGTAGTAGAAGTTCAGGTTCTTGACCTCGATCTTGTTCTTGACGGCGGTAGCGGTGTTTTCCATTTGGTTTCCCTTGCCGCCGGCGCGCGCTGCGCGCCGGCATGGCGATCTTTACTTGCGGAACATGTTGCGGGCAATGATGTTGATGCCCAGCACCAGCAGCGTGATCAGCGTGGCCCCGGCCCAGGCCAGGTCGTTCCAGTCCTTGAAGGGGCTGGCGGCGTATTGGTAGATGACGACCGGCAGGTTGGCCATCGGCCCGTTCATGTTGAAGGACATGAACTGGTTGGACAGCGCGGTGAACAGCAGCGGCGCGGTCTCGCCCGAGATGCGGGCGATGGCCAGCAGCACGCCGGTGATGATGCCGGTCTTGGCGGCGCGATAGCACACCAGGGTGATCATGCGCCACTTGGGACAGCCAAGCGCGGCCGCGGCCTCGCGCAGGCTGTTGGGCACCAGCAGCAGCATGTTGTCGGTGGTGCGCACCACCACCGGAATCACCAGGATGGACAGCGCCAGCGAGCCGGCCCAGCCGGAGTAATGGCCCACCTGCGCCACGTACACGGCGTAGATGAAGAGACCGATGATGATGGACGGGGCCGACAGCAGCACGTCGTTCAGGAAGCGCGTGGCCGGCGCCAGCCAGCCGCGCTGGCCGTATTCGGCCAGGTAGGTGCCGGCCAGGATGCCGACGGGCGTGCCGATCAGCGTGCCCACGCCGGCCATGGCGATGCTGCCGAAGATGGCGTTGACCAGGCCGCCGGCCTGTCCGGGCGGCGGCGTGATTTCGGTGAAGAGCGCCAGCGACAGCGCCGGCGCGCCCTTGGTCAGCAGGGTCAGAATGATCCAGAACAGCCAGAACAGCCCGAAGGTCAGCGTGCCCAGCGAGATGGTGAGCATCACGCGATTGACCACGCGGCGCCGGCGATAGATGCCGTTCTGCATGTTGAGTACGGATACAGCCATGATGTTTTCCTTGTGCTCGCGGCGCGTCAGGTTTTCTTGCCTTCGTTGGCCGACAGGCGCACCAGCAGCATCTTGGCCAGGGCCAGCACGATCGTCGTGATCAGGAACAGGATCAGGCCCAGTTCCAGCAGCGCGGACTTCTGGATGCCGCCGGCTTCGTTGAATTCATTGGCCAGGGCCGAGGCGATGGAGTTGCCGGGGGAGAACAGCGAGCCGGACCACTTGAATGCGTTGCCGATGACGAAGGTCACGGCCATGGTCTCGCCCAGCGCGCGTCCCAGGCCCAGCATGATGCCGCCGATGACGCCGGATTTGGTGAAAGGCAGCACGACGCGCCACATGACTTCCCAGGTGGTGCTGCCCAGGCCGTAGGCCGATTCCTTGAGCATGGTGGGCACCAGTTCGAACACGTCGCGCATGACCGCGGCGATGAACGGGATGATCATGATCGAGAGGATCAGGCCTGCCGTGAAGATGCCGATGCCGAACGGCGGGCCGGCGAAGATGCCGCCGATCACGGGCAGTTCGCCCAGGGTGGCGATAAGAAACGGCTGCACGTACTGCTGAAAAACAGGGACAAATACGAACAGGCCCCACATGCCATAGATGATGGAGGGGATGGCCGCCAGCATTTCGACCGCGGTGCCCAGCGGGCGGCGCAGCCAGGTCGGCGACAGTTCGGTCAGGAAGATGGCGATGCCGAACGACACGGGCACGGCGATGATGAGCGCGATGGCCGAGGTCAGCAGCGTGCCGATGATGGGCACCACGGCGCCGTAGTTCTGGTTGACGGGGTCCCAGTCGTTGAGCCACAGGAACGACAGGCCGTACTTGGCCAGCGACTCGCGGCTGCCGTAGATCAGGGAGACCATGATCGCCGCCAGCAGGATGAACACCAGAAAGGCGAACAGACGCGTCAGGTTCTTGAATAGCGCATCCATCAGCGCGTTGTTGTTTTGCTTCATAGGCGAAGGCGTGCCGGTAGTCACGGAGTCCGCCACGCTGGGCGGAAGCGGCACACTATTATCCATTACCGCGCTCATGGATGGACTTTCCTTGGAAAGCTGAGGGAGAAACTAGGGGTTTACGGCGGACCGCCCCGGGATTCCTGTTGGGGAATTTCGGGGCGGTCCTGATGGCTTACGCGCGGCGGGGAGCGGAGTTCTTGATTACGGGATCTCGCGCTACACCCATCCTGCGGTCGCCCGTTTACTTCCAGACGGGCTTGCCGTCGGCGGTCTTGACTTCGCCCCAGGCGGCGCGGATTTCCTTGGTGACGGCTTCCGGCAGCGGCACGTAGTCCATCGCTTCGGCCGACTTGGCGCCGTTCTTGAAGGCCCAGTCGAAGAAGTCCAGCACGGCCTTGCCCTGCACCGGCTTGTCCTGGGTCTTGTGGACCAGGATGAAGGTGGCGGCGGTGACGGGCCACGATTCGGCGCCCGGCTCGTCGGTCAGCACCACGCCCATGCCCGGCGCGCTCTTCCAGTCGGCGTTGGCGGCCGCGGCGGCGAAGGCTTTTTGCTCGGGCTGGACGAACTTGCCGTCCTTGTTCTGCAGCTGGGTCCAGGCCAGCTTGTTCTGCTTGGCGTAGGCGTATTCGACGTAGCCGATCGAGTTCTTCAGCTGGCCGACGTAGGCGGCGACGCCTTCGTTGCCCTTGCCGCCCTGGCCCACCGGCCACTTGACGGCCTTGCCCTCGCCGACCTGCGACTTCCAGTCAGGCGACACCTTGGACAGGTAGTTGGTCCAGCCGAAGGTGGTGCCCGAGCCGTCCGAACGGTGCACGACGATGATGTCGGCCGACGGCAGCTTGAGATCGGGGTTCAGCGCCTTGATGGCGGCGTCGTCCCACTTCTTGACCTTGCCCAGGAAGATGTCGGCCAGGACCTTGCCCGACAGCTTCAGTTCGCCCGGCTTCACGCCGTCGATGTTGACCACGGCCACGGTGCCGCCGATGACGGCCGGGAACTGCAGCAGGCCGTTCTTTTCCAGGTCGGCCGCCTTCATGGGGTCGTCCGAGGCGCCGAAGTCCACGGTCTTGGCGATGATCTGCTGCTGGCCGCCGCCGGAACCGATGGACTGGTAGTTGACCGCGTTATTGGTGGCGGCCTTGTAGTCGGACGCCCACTTGGCGTAGATCGGGTACGGGAACGATGCGCCGGCGCCGGTCACGTCGGCGGCCTGGACGGCGAAGACGGCGGCGCTCAGCGCGACGCCCAGGGAAACTTGCTTGAAGACACGTTTGAACATCTGGGTTCCTTCTGTGCTCGTTGGAGGAGTCTGGCAGGCTTGTTACTGCCCGTCTTTCAGCGACCTCCGCATCTTAGAAGCCCAACATGACAGGATAGTGACAGTCATGATCCCCCCCCCGAGGCGCTGCGCGCCTCCCCCCCAGGGGGGCGCCGGAGCGGACCGGCGGAGCCGGATCCGCCCGGCCTGGATGGGCGTTGACGGGGGTGCCTCGAGATCGAGCCGTGCGCGGGGGCGGCCTTGGAGACGGCCCGGGTTTGGGGCGCCGGTGCGCTTCGGGGCGGCGCGCTGGGGGTTACACGCCCAGTTTCTGCATCAGGTACTGATGCAGATTGAAGGGCTCGCGGCGGCTTTTGACTCGGGCGTAGTCGCCGTCGGCTTGCTGCTGCCAGGCCAGCTGGTTGTCGCGCAGGGCGTAGGTGAAGGCCTCGTCGATGACGCGCTTTTTCAGGGCCTTGTCGTAGATCGGGAACGCGATTTCCACGCGGCGGAAGAAATTGCGGTCCATCCAGTCGGCCGAGGACAGGTAGACCGTTTCCTGGCCTTCGGCGAAGAAATAGAAAACCCGCGAGTGTTCGAGGAATCGGCCGACGATGGAGCGCACCCGGATGTTCTCGGACAGGCCGGGCACGCCGGCGCGCAGCGCGCATACGCCGCGCACGATGAGGTCGATCTTCACGCCGGCCTGGCCCGCCTTGTAGAGTTCCTCGATGATCTGCTCTTCCAGCAGCGAGTTCATCTTGGCCATGATGCGGGCGCGCTTGCCGGCCTTGGCGGCGCGCGCCTCGGCGCGGATCAGGGCGACCATGCCGTCGTGCATGGTGAAGGGCGACTGCATCAGCGCCTTGAGCGCGCGGCGCGCGCCCAGGCCGGTCAGCTGCGCGAAGACCTTGTCCATGTCCTCGCACAGGCGCGGATCGGCGGTCAGCAGGCCGAAATCGGTGTACAGGCGGGCGGTGCGCGGATGGTAGTTGCCGGTGCCCAGGTGGGCGTAGCGGCGCAGCCGCCCTTTCTCGCGGCGCAGGACCACGGCCATCTTGGCGTGGGTCTTGTGCGCCACCACGCCGTAGACCACGTGGGCGCCCACCTCTTCGAGCTTGGAGGCCCAGTTGATGTTGGTCTGCTCGTCGAAGCGCGCCATCAGCTCCACCACCACCGTCACTTCCTTGCCGGCGCGGGCCGCGGCCAGCAGGATCTTCATCAGCTCGGAGTCCTCGCCGGTGCGGTAGATGGTCTGCTTGATGGCCATCACGTCGGGGTCGAGCGCGGCGGCGGTGAGGAAGTCGATGACCGGCTGGAACGACTGGTAGGGATGGTGCAGGAGCCGGTCCTGCTGGGCGACGGCCTCGAACAGTTCGGCGGGCTTGTCGCCGACCCGGTCGAACGGCGCCGGCACGGGCGCGCGGTATTCCGGAAACAGCAGGTCGGGCCGCGAGTCGGAGTTGCACAGCTGCATCAGGCGCGACAGGTTGACCGGGCCGGGCACGCGGTAGGTGTCCTCGGGCTTGAGCGAGAACTCGCGCTGCAGAAAGGTTTCGAGCTCGACCGGGGTGAGCTTGTCGATCTCCAGGCGCACGGCGGCGCCGAAATTGCGCTGCGACAGTTCGCCCTGCAGGGCATGGCGCAGGTTGGTGACTTCTTCCTCGTCGACGAACAGGTCGCTGTTGCGCGTGACCCGCCACTGGTAGCAGCCCAGCATCTCCAGGCCCGGGAACAGCTCGCCGACGAAGGCCCGCAGCAGCGAGGTCAGCAGGATGTAGCCTTCCGGATAGCCGGACAGCTCCTGCGGCATCTTGATCAGGCGCGGCAGCGCCCGCGGGGCCTGCACCACGGCGATGGAGGCCTGGCGCCCGAAGGCGTCCGCGCCCGAGAGCGAGACGATGAAATTCAGGCTTTTGTTGTAGACGCGCGGAAACGGGTGCGCCGGGTCCAGCCCGATGGGGGTCAGAAGCGGCATCACGTCGCGGTTGAACACTTCGCGCGCCCACTCCTGCTGCTGCGCGTTCCATTCGGAGGCATGGTGCAGCGTGATCCCCTCGGCGTGCATGGCGGGCAGGATCTGGTCATTGAGCAGGTTGTACTGGCGGCCGACCAGCTCGTGGACGGCCTGCTGCACGTGCTCGAAGGCCTCGTCCGGCGTCATGCCGTCCGGCCCCACCAGGTTCGGCGACTGGCGCTGCTGCTCTTTGAGGCTCGAAATCCGGATTTCGAAGAACTCGTCCAGGTTGGAACTGACGATGCAGACGTAGCGCAACCGTTCCAGCAGGGGCGTCTTGGGGTCCTCCGCCATCGCCAGCACGCGTTCGTTGAACTTCAGCAGCGACAGCTCGCGGTTCATGAGCAGGGGCTCGGCGGGAGGGCGTGAGGGCATACCGGATTCCATACGTAGGGGGGACGTGGAGTTTTACTGCAAAAAAGTGACGGTTCCATGACACCACGCTAAAAGCGTAGCGTACGCCAAAACCGGGACACATAGATAAGCCGCCGACACGTCCAAGCCCCTGTTCCGTAAGAAAAAATCCGCGCCGCGGGGCGCTGTCATATGGGGTCTCTATAATCGGACCACCTCACAGCCTATATTTCACGAGCCGCATGGATCAACTTCTGGCCGCGGTGGACCTCGGGTCCAACAGTTTCCGCCTCTCAATCGGGCGCATCGTTCAGCAGGACGGTACGCTCCAGATCTATCAGATCGATCGCCTCAAGGAAACCGTCCGGCTCGCGGCCGGCCTGGACGCCGAAAAGCGGCTCGGCGACGACGCCATCGACCGGGCCATCGCCGTGCTGGAGCGCTTCGGCGACCGCCTGCGCAGCTTCCACCCCAACCGCGTGCGCGCCGTCGCCACCAACACCTTCCGCGTGGCGCGCAATACCCGCGACTTCCTGCCCCGGGCCGAGGCCGCGCTGGGCTTTCCCATCGAAGTCATCGCCGGGCGCGAAGAGGCCCGCCTGATCTTCTCCGGGGTGGTCCACACCCTGCCCCCCTCGCCCAACAAGCGCCTGGTCATCGACATCGGCGGCGGCTCCACCGAGGTCATCATCGGCAAGGGGCACGAACCCTCGCTGATGTCCTCGCTCTATATGGGCTGCGTCAGCTACAGCCGGCAGTTCTTTTCGGACGGCGTGGTCGACGCGCACCAGATGAAGCAGGCCGAGCTGGCCGCGCGGCGCGAGATCGAGGTCATCGCCAAGCAGTACCGCAAGATGGGCTGGAAAGAGGCCTACGGGTCCTCGGGCACGGCCAAGGCGCTGTTCGCCATCCTGACCGAAAGCCGTTTTTCCGACCGCGGCATTACGCGCGCGGGGCTGACCAAGCTGAAAGACCGCATCGTGCGCTCGGGTCGGGTGATTCCGTCCGAGTTGCCGGGCATCAAGATCGAGCGCGCCGACGTGCTGCCGGGCGGCCTGGCCATCATGAGCGCGCTGTTCGACGAACTGGGCATCGAAGTCATGCACACCGGCGACGGCGCGCTGCGCCTGGGCGTGCTGTACGACCTGCTGGGCCGCGACGACGAGCACGACAAGCGCGACGAGTCGGTGCGCCAGTTCATGAAGCGCTACCACGTGGACCTGAACCAGGCCCGCCGGGTGCGCCAGGCGGCGCTGACCCTGTTCGACGCGCTGTTCCCGGACGGCCAGGAGCGCGCCGAATTGCGCCCGGCGCTGGGCTGGGCGGCCGACCTGCACGAAGTGGGCCTGTCGATCGCCCACAACGCATATCACAAGCACACCGCCTACGTGCTGGAAAACGCCGACATGCCGGGCTTTTCGCGCGCCGACCAGCAGTTGCTGGCGCTGTTGGCGCTGGGCCACCAGGGCAAGCTGACCAAGCTGGAGCCGCTGGTGCGCTCGCGGCCGCAATGGAAGGCCATCCTGAGCCTGCGCCTGGCGGTGCTGCTGTTCCGCCGCCGCAACGAGATCGAGCCGCTGCCGCTGACGGCGTCGGTGCGCGACAACTCCATCGTGGTGCGGGTCAACCGCGAATGGCTGGCCCAGCACCCCTTGAGCGACTTCACGCTGCGCGCCGAAGAAGCCGAATGGAACAAGGTGGGGTTTTCGTTCGAGCTGCTGGAGTTCTAGGCAGCCCGTGTCCTGCCCGCGGTTGGGCAGGACACTAGAACGGGGACAGGTTGGTTTCGCGCTCCAGCCGTTTCAATTCCATGCGCAGGGGCCGCGTCACCCGCCTCACCAGCCTGATCGTCATTCGGCGGAAAAGGCGGCGGACGCGGTGCATGGCGATCAGCGCTCGGTGGCGAGGGCCGGCTGGTCCAGGCCGAAATGGCGGCGGTAGCGCTCGTCCATGCGGCCCATCTTGAGCAGGACCGGGAAGTCGGCCGCGTTGAAATCCGGGTCCCAGGCGGGTTCGCCGCAGACCTTGGCGCCCAGCTTCAGGTAGCCCTTGATCAGCGGCGGCACGCGCGCCGGCAAGGTGCTGTTGAGCTTTTCGACGGGATAGCGGTGCAGCGGCTTGACGCGCGGCTCGCCGTCTTGCGGCAGATGCTTGGCGATGGTGCGCCAGACCTCGGCGGCGGTGACGCCGTCATCGCGCAGGCTGACGCTGGCGCAGCCCAGCACGTATTCGTAACCGCCGCGGCGCAGATATTCCGCCAGGCCGGACCACAGCAGCATGATGACGCCGCCGCCGCGGTAGTCGGCATGGGTGCAAGAGCGGCCGACTTCGACCAGTTCATCGCGGATCGGTCCCAGGCCGGAGAGGTCGAACTCGGACTCCGAGTAGTAACCGCCCGCCTCGCGCGCCTTTTCGGGCGTCATGATGCGGTAGGTGCCCACCACCCGGCCCGTATCCAGCTCGCGGACCATGAGGTGTTCGCAATAGGGGTCGAAACGGTCGTGCTCGACGCCGTCCTGGGCGTCGGGGAACACCGCGCCCATGTCTTCGGTGAAGACGTCGTAGCGCAGGCGTTGAATCTGCTCGATTTCTTCAGCGGTGCGCGCCAAGCCCACCACCAGGACCTTGGCGGCGGCACCGGTCCAAGGCTCTGCAGCATTACGGGTCGGGTTGATGCGTGCTAATTCCAGCATTGCGGGAAGCTCCTAGAGAGTCCAGCCAGTGTGGACGCCCTGTATGTCAAAGACTTGACCAATATGTTACGTGACTATGAAGTTTAGTTCGCTGCAGATCCATACACTTTAGGCAGATCTCGACAATTCTTTACAAATATATGCCGTTTGAGTATGGCAAAGGCCACCCGCCATATGCCGGGTGGCCTTGGTTTTCGTCTGAATTGATCCGGATCAGGAAAGCGCTTATCCCAGACTGGCGGCAAGTTTCTCGGCGCAGGAGACGGCCAGCGCCTCGTCCTCGGCCTCGACCATCAGGCGCAGCTTGGGCTCGGTGCCCGAGGCGCGGATGAGGATGCGGCCGCGGCCGTTCAGTTCCGCCTCGACCGCCTTGCGCGCCGCGCTCAGGCCGGCGTGGGTTTTCCAGTCCAGGCCGGGCGCCAGCGGCACGTTGATCATTTTCTGGGGATACATGCGCAGGTCGCTGACCCACTGCGCCAGCCCGACCGAGTTGCGGCGCAGCGCGGTCAGGACCTGGAGCGCGGCGACGATGCCGTCGCCGGTGGAATGGCAGTCCAGGCACAGCAGGTGGCCGGAGCTTTCGCCGCCGTAGAGCCAGCCGCGCGCCTGCATCTGCTCCAGGACGTAGCGGTCGCCCACGTTGGCGCGCTCGAAGCCCACGCCCAGGCGCTGCATTTCGCGCTCGAAGCCGAAGTTGGTCATCAGCGTGCCGACCACGCCGTCGACCTTGCCGCGCTGCATGCGCTCGCGGACGATGGCGTACATGAGCTCGTCGCCGTTATAGATGCGGCCGTCGCCGTCGACCATCTGCAGGCGGTCGGCGTCGCCGTCGAGCGCGATGCCCAGGTGGGCGCCGCGCGCCTTGACTTCCTTGGCCAGCAGTTCGGGATGCAGCGCGCCCACGCCCTTGTTGATGTTGAAGCCGTCGGGGTGCACGCCGATGGCGTGGACCTCGGCGCCCAGCTCGCGGAACACGTGGGGAGCGATGTTGTAGGCGGCGCCGTGGGCGGCGTCGACCACGATGGTCATCCCGTTGAGATCCAGGTCGTTGGGGAAGGTGCTCTTGCAGAATTCGATGTAGCGGCCCTGCGCGTCGCCCATGCGGCGCGCGCGTCCCAGCGCTTCGGAGGCCACACAGCCCAGCGGCTCGTCGAGCGCGGCCTCGATGTCGGCCTCGATGTCGTCGGGCAGCTTCATGCCCTGGGCCGAGAAGAACTTGATGCCGTTGTCGTGGTAGGGGTTGTGCGAGGCGCTGATGACGATGCCGGCCACCAGGCGCAGGGCGCGGGTCAGGTAGGCCACGGCCGGCGTCGGCACCGGGCCGGCCAGCAGCACGTCGATGCCCGCGGCCGACAGGCCGGCTTCGAGCGCGGATTCCAGCATGTAGCCGGAGATCCGGGTGTCCTTGCCGATCACGACCTGCGGGCGGCTGCCGCCGCGCACGGCGTGCTCGCGCGCCAGCACCCGGCCTGCCGCGTAGCCCAGGCGCAGCGCGAATTCCGCGTTGACCACCGGGCCGCCTACCTCGCCGCGCACGCCGTCGGTGCCGAAATATTTGCGTCGAATCATGAAGTGAGTGCTCCTTGTTCTGCCGCGTGCCATACCTTGAGCGCGTCCACGGTGGCGGCCACATCGTGCACCCGCACGATGGAAGCGCCCCGCGCCACGCAGGCCAGCGCCGCGGCGATGCTGCCGGGCAACCTGTCGTCCACCGGCCGGCCAGTGGCCTGGCCGATCATGGATTTGCGCGACAGGCCGATCAGCAATGGATAGCCGATGCTGCGCAGACCGGAAAGCCGGCGCAGCAGTTGAAAGTTCTGGTCGCCGGTCTTGCCGAAACCGAAGCCGGGATCGAGCACGATGCGGCGGGGGTCGACCCAGGCCGCGCGCAGCTTGTGCGCGCGCGCCCCCAGAAAAATCCCGATTTCGCCGATCAGGTCGGAGTATTCGGGCGGGCTTGCCTGCATGGTGCGGGGTTCGCCCTTCATGTGCATCACGCACAGCCCGCAGCGCGATTGCGCCACCGCCTCGACGGCGCCGGGCTGGCGAAAGCCATAGATGTCGTTGATCATGTCCGCGCCCGCGTCCAGCACCGCGCGCATGACTTCGGGCTTGAACGTGTCGATCGACAGCGGCACGCCGCAGTCGCGCAGCGCCTCGATCACCGGCAGCAGCCGGGCCAGTTCGTCGTCGGCCGAGACAGGATCGGCCCCGGGGCGCGTGGATTCGCCGCCCAGGTCCAGGATCTGGGCGCCTTCTGCGATCAGCTGGCGCGCGTGCGCCACCGCGGAATCGGTATCGTCGTGCTGGCCGCCGTCGGAAAAGGAGTCCGGCGTGACGTTGACGATACCCATGACAAGCGGGCGCTCGAGATCGAACTCGAAGCGCCCGCAAAGGAAGTTATTTGCCATAACTCAGGACGAAAGCCCTCAGACGGCAGCTGCCGTGTTGCCGCCGGCGGCCAGGCCGGTGGGGGGCGTGTCGGAGGTGTCCGACGGCCCCGAGGGGGTCTTCGGGGGACGCGGAGGACGGCCCTCGATGATGTCGTCGATCTGGTCGGCGTCGATGGTTTCCCATTCGAGCAGCGCGGCGGTCATGGCCTCGACCTTGTCACGGTTGTCTTCCAGGATCTTGCGCGCGACGCCGTACTGCTCGTCGATGATGCGGCGGATCTCGGTGTCCACCTTCTGCATGGTGGCTTCGGACATGTGGGTGGTCTTGGTGACGCTGCGGCCCAGGAAGACCTCGCCTTCGTTCTCGGCATAGACCATGGGGCCCAGCTCGTCGGTCATGCCGTAGCGCGTGACGATGTCGCGGGCGATGGCGGTGGCGCGTTCGAAGTCGTTCGAGGCGCCCGTCGTCATCTGGTCCATGAAGAGTTCTTCGGCGATGCGGCCGCCGAACAGCACGGCGATGGTCGAGAGCAGGCGGCCCTTGTCCATGCTGTAGCGGTCGGTCTCGGGCAGCTGCATGGTCACGCCCAGCGCGCGGCCGCGCGGGATGATGGTGACCTTGTGGACCGGGTCGGTCTTGGGCAGCATGCGCGCGACGATGGCGTGGCCGGACTCGTGGTACGCGGTGTTCTTGCGCTCCTCTTCGGGCATGACGATGGAGCGGCGCTCGGCGCCCATGATGATCTTGTCCTTGGCCTTTTCGAAGTCGGACATGTCCACCGTGCGGCCATTGCGGCGGGCGGCGAACAGCGCGGCCTCGTTTACCAGGTTGGCTAGGTCGGCGCCCGAGAAGCCCGGCGTGCCGCGCGCCAGGACGGTGGCGTCGACGTTGGGCGACAGCGGGACCTTGCGCATGTGGACCTTGAGGATCTGCTCGCGGCCGCGGATGTCGGGCAGCGGCACCACGACCTGACGGTCGAAGCGGCCCGGACGCAGCAGCGCCGGGTCGAGCACGTCCGGACGGTTGGTGGCGGCGATCACGATGACGCCCTGGCCGGATTCGAAGCCGTCCATTTCCACCAGCATCTGGTTCAGGGTCTGTTCGCGTTCGTCGTTGCCGCCGCCCAGGCCGGCGCCGCGCTGGCGGCCCACCGCATCGATTTCGTCGATGAAGATGATGCAGGGCGCGTGCTTCTTGGCGTTCTCGAACATGTCGCGCACGCGGGCCGCGCCCACGCCGACGAACATTTCAACGAAGTCCGAACCCGAGATGCTGAAGAACGGTACCTTGGCTTCGCCAGCGATGGCCTTGGCCAGCAGCGTCTTGCCGGTGCCGGGCGAGCCGACCATCAGCACGCCGCGCGGGATGCGTCCGCCCAGCTTCTGGAACTTGCTGGGGTCGCGCAGGAAGTCGACCAGTTCCTGGACGTCTTCCTTGGCCTCGTCGCAGCCGGCGACGTCCGCGAAGGTGATCTGGTTGGTGTTTTCGTCGAGCATGCGGGCGCGCGATTTGCCGAAGCTGAATGCCCCGCCCCGGCCGCCGCCCTGCATCTGCCGCATGAAGAACACCCATACGCCGATCAGCAGCAGCATGGGGAACCACGAGACGAAGATGCTCATCAGCAGCGATTGCTCTTCGCGCGGCTTGCCGGAGACCTGCACGCCGTACTTCAGCAGATCGGAGACCATCCAGAGGTCGCCGGGCGAAGTCAGGGTGTAGGCGCGGCCCGCGTCGGGCGTGACGTACAGCACGTCGCCCTGGACGTCGACCTTGCGGATGCGTCCCGCCTTGGCGTCGTCCATGAACTGCGTGTAGGTCACGCCATCCTGTGTCTGTGTGCGTCCGTCGAACTGTTTGAAGACGGTGAATAGCACCAGGGCTATCACCATCCAGACAGCGACTTTCGAAAATGAATTATTCAAGGTCGATCTCCTGCATTCGATTCCGACCGGCGACCGCGCACCCGCATATGGCACAGTCACAAGTATGTCAATGGCCCATTCTAACCTGTCAGGCATTTTGCGTCCTGACGTGGCGCGGGACTCTGTTGGTTTCGTCTGATTAGTGGATTTTCTCGGTCGTAGTCTCGGCGGGCGATGGGTTTTCCGGGGCCCGGCCAGGCCGGGTTATTTCAGATCGCGCGCAACCAGAAAGGTTTCAGAGGACTTGTCCCGGGACGCCTTCGGCTTGCGTTCGACCACCCGCTTGAAGCGCTGCTTGTAGGACTGCACGATCTGCGAAAAGCCGCTGCCGTGGAAGGCCTTGACGATCAGCGCCCCGTTGGGCTTGAGATGGGCGCAGGCGAATTCCATCGCCAGTTCGCACACGTGCTGGATACGCGCCGAATCGGCGCTCCCCACGCCTGACAAGTTGGGGGCCATGTCGGAAATAACAAGGTCCACCGCGTGCGGTCCGACCAGGTCTTCCAATTGTTTCAAAACGTCATCCTCGCGGAAGTCGCCCTGGATGAATTCGACCCCGGCCACCGGCTCCATCGGCAGCAGGTCCAGCGCGATGATGCGCCCGTCGACCACGCCGCCCGGCCCCGCCAGGCGCTCGCGCGCCACCTGCGACCAGCTGCCCGGGGCCGAGCCCAGGTCCACGACCAGGTCGCCGCGGCGCATCAGTTTTTCGGTTTCCAGGATCTCGATCAATTTGAAGGCGGCGCGGGCCCGGTAGCCCTTCTGTTGCGCCAGCTTCACATAGGGATCGTTGATGTGCTGGTGAATCCAGTCTTTGGAGAATTTATTCTTGGCCATTACCGTACAATTCCACGCATGCCTATATTAGAACTTACCTCTCGTGAGCGCAGCGACCTTCGGTCCGCCGCTCACC
>Ga0182742_1001770_pt1 | contig 26205 bp, 21 predicted proteins | sample eDN5th37CBELigMG_FD_128880 | JGI IMG/M metagenome (GOLD analysis project Ga0182742, IMG submission 128880) | Enriched Miracle-Growth compost microbial communities from Emeryville, California, USA - eDNA 5th pass 37_C BE-Lig MG (version 2)... ...
GCGCGAGATGCTGGATCTCGCCCGCCCGATCTACAGGAAGTCCGCTGCCTACGGCCACTTCGGCCGCACGGAGCCGGAGTTCACCTGGGAGAAGACCGATCGCGCCGAGGCGCTGGCCGCGGAAGCGAAGAGCATCAAGGCCGCCTGATCGAGTGCAGGCCGGAGAACGCGCGCGATGATGGCCTCCGTCAGACCCGACCCCACCACTCACAACGGGCGGAAGAAGACCCGGAAGCTTCGGAAGGTCATCATCACGTGCGCGCCGACGGGCTCGATTCACACGCCTTCGATGTCCCCTTACCTGCCGGTGACGCCGGATGACATCGCGCGCTCGGCCATCGAAGCAGCGAAAGCCGGCGCAGCCATTCTCCACCTGCACGCACGGGACCCGCGGGACGGCAGCCCGAGCCCCTCCGCCGAGCATTTCATGGCATTCCTGCCGCGTATCAAGAATGCTACGGACGCGGTCATCAACATCTCCACCGGCGGCAGCGCCACCATGTCGCTCGACGCGCGGCTGGAAGGCGCCAAGGCCGCGCGCCCCGAGCTCTGCTCGCTCAACATGGGACCGCTGATTTTCGACTTCAGCGCCGCGGGCCAGCGCGTCGTCAACTGGAAGCACGAGTGGGAGCGCCCGTATGTCGAAGGCTCCCGCTCACGGATCATGTACAACGACAATGCCTACATCGAGCGCATCATGCGCGAGGTGGGCCAGGCGTTCGGCACACGATTCGAATTCGAGTGCTACGACATCGGGCATCTCTACACGCTCGCGCATTTCGTGGATCGCAAGCTCGTGAAGCCGCCCTTTCTGATCCAGGGCGTTTTCGGGATCCTCGGCGGGATCGGAGCGGACCCACGCAACCTCGCGCACATGGTCACGATCGCGGACAGCCTGTTCGGCGAAGACTATGTGTTCTCCGCATTCGCTGCCGGCCGTCACCAGCTTCAGTTCTGCACGCAGAGCGCACTTCTCGGCGGCAACTGCCGCGTCGGGCTCGAGGACAGCCTCTACATCGGGCCTGGCCAGCTCGCGCAATCCAACGCGGATCAGGTGCGAAAGATTCGCACGATGCTCACGGATCTCGGCCTTGAGATCGCGACCCCCGCGGAGGCGAGAGCCATGCTCGCGCTCAAGGGCCCCGACGACGTCGGGTTCTAGAAGCGCTTCTTCAAGCGCCTAGGGCGCGACCCAGCCCATCACGGGCACGGTGCTGATGGAGTTCTTCGGGCTGCCCTGGATCACCCGGTCGCTGTAGGACACGTAAACGAGCACGTTGCGCTCCCTGTCGTAGAACCGCACGACGTGGAGCCGCTTGAAGACGAGGCTGCGGCGCTCGTCGAACACGGTCTCGCCATCCTTCACATCCGGAGAAATGACGATCGGCCCGACCTGCCGGCACGCGATGCTCGCATCGCTCGTGTCCTCCGCGAGCCCGAGCTCGCCCTTGATGCCACCGGTGACCGCCCGGCTGATGTGGCACGCCACACCCTTCACCTTCGGATCGTCGAAGCCATCCACGACGATCCGGTCGTTCGGCCCCAGCACCCGGAACCGCGTGCTCACCTGCCCGGTTGTCCCTCTTTCGGGACGGCTCCAGAGCCACGCGCCGAACGCGATCACCCCGCCGAGCAGCAGGATCACCACGGCGATGCCGATCTTCTTCACAGGATGCCTTCGATCTCTTCCGCGCTCTGCGGCCGCACGACGCGCGCCTTCTCGAGGCCCGAGTCCAGCAGCACGAGCGTCGGCCAGAGCTTCACGCGAAACGAGCGGCCCAGCGGACGGCCTTTTCCATCTTCGATCTTGATGTGCCGGATTTCAGGGTGCGCCTTCACCACGGACTGAATGTCCGGCTGCGCGGCCTGGCAGAACCCGCACCAGCTCGCGCCGAACTCCAGCAAGGTCCGGCCCTGCATCGCCTCGACTTCTTCGCGGGTTGGCTCGTTCACTCTCGGCACCTTTCCATGCAGCAACGGCGTTTGCCGGAACGGATGTAGCTTACCGCGATTGCCTTCTTGCCGATCATCCACGCGTCTTCCCGATCATCCACGCGCCCTCGGAGGAGGTAGCTCTTCGGGACAATGGACGGTCGCCTGGGCGCTTACTACGGTCCGCCGCTTCAGCAACCATCGGAGCCCCCATGCCGCAGACCGATACCGTGAACCGCCGCATCGTCCTCGCTGCCCGCCCGCAGGGCGCGCCTGAACCGGAAGATTTCCGGCTGGAGGAAAACCCGATTCCGCAGCCCAGCGATGGTGAGGTGCTTCTGCGCACGCTGTATCTCTCGCTCGATCCTTACATGCGCAATGTCATGGATGAGGTCGCGCCGGTGTACACGAACTCGGTACAGCTGGGTCAGCCGATGGTCGGTGGAACGGTGAGTCGCGTGGTCGCCTCGAAGAATCCCAGGTTTCGCGTCGGAGATCTGGTGCTCGGCGCATCCGGCTGGCAGGACTACGCAGTTTCCAACGGAACCGGGCTGGCTCCGCTCGGCGAAATGGCGCAGCCGTCGCTGGCTCTCGGTGTACTCGGAATGCCGGCATTCACTGCGTACGTAGGGCTGCTCGACATCGGTCAGCCCAAGCCGGGCGAAACGCTGGTCGTCGCTGCCGCGAGCGGAGCGGTTGGATCCGCCGTGGGGCAGATCGGCAAGATCAAAGGCATGCGCGTCGTCGGAATCGCGGGCGGCGCGCAGAAGTGCCGCTACGTTGTGGATGAGCTCGGCTTCGATACATGCCTCGACCGCAACGACCCGCAGCTGCCTGCGAAGCTGGCCGCCGCTTGTCCGAAAGGCATCGACGTGTACTTCGAGAACGTCGGAGGAGCGGTGTTCGACGCAGTGTTGCCGCTGCTGAATGTTCGCGCGCGCGTGCCGGTGATCGGAGTCATCGCACACTACAACGACAAGACGCTGCCTCCGGGCCCGAATCGCCTGCCGCTCTTCCTGTCCGCCGTGCTCCAGAAGCGCATCCGCGTGGAAGGGATGATCATCCTCGATCATTACGGCGATCGCTTCGAAGCCTTCAGTCGGGACATGCGCGAGTGGGTGGCCTCCGGGAAGATCAAGTTCCGCGAAGATGTGGTCGAGGGGCTGGAGAACGCACCGCAAGCGCTCATCGGATTGCTCGACGGCCGGAACTTCGGGAAGGTGCTCGTCCGCGTGTCCGAAAATTGAGCCACGCTATTTGACGACGGGGGCTTTCTTCGCAGCGGAACGCGTCCGCTGCGCCTCGCCCGTATCCAGCAGCGCTGAGCAGTTTTCGTCCTCGGCCAGCCCGGGGTCGATGAAGGCCAGCGCTGCGGCCACGGGCGTGAGCGCTCCAAGCGCGGCGGCGATAGCCCCCTGCGTCGCTGTCTTGCCCGCGTCGATGCCCACCGCGGGCTTGCGGAGATAGCCGTTGATCTCGACGGGCGTTCGCAGGCGCGCGAACCGCAGCTTCTTCGGCTCGCCCTTGATCTCGAACTCAAGCTCTTCCGGCCCGAGGCGCGCTTCACCCCTGCCGGTGATACGAACGTCCTGCGTATCGAAAACGACAGTGCGGGCCATCAGCTTCCCGTCGCGGATGTCGAACTGGGCCAGACCACAGCGGATCGTGGCTTTCTCGTCCTCGCCCTTCATGAGCAGGCCGATGCCGCGCGCCACGTTGATGCCGGTCAGCTCCGCGAACGCCGCCCGGACTTCTCCATGAGGTAGCACGAACGACATCCTGCCATCGGCATGCGCCATCAGGTCGTGAATGGAATCGCCCTTGCCTTCGATCACCGCGCGGGCCTGCACGACGCCGCCGAGCGGCGGCACCGCGTCCGGCCTCTTGCCTTTCAGCTGATCGAGCTGAAGGTCCTTCATGCGCACGTCCAGGTGAGTGTGCGGAACCTTGCCGCGCGCATCGACGCGCGCGACGCCACTCAGCTTGCCCTGCGGCAGCTCGAACTCGAACGGATCGAGCGACAGCACGCCGTCGTTCAGTGCTATGTCGAACGCCACCTCCTTGAGTGGCAGCGCGCCTGCCTGGACGGAGCCCGCTCGAAAACGAACCTTGCCGTCCATCGCGCGCACGCGGTTCACCTGTAGGTGCGCGTCGGGAAAGAGGCGCGGATTGACGGCCGACGCGGCCCCTTCGGCGCCGTCCTTCTTCGTGGATTTGTCCTTTGTGGATTTGTCGCTCGCCTCTTCGCCTTCGATCGAGCCTGCCGTCTTGGGTTTGGCACCCAGCGTTGCGCCCAGATCCGCAAGCCTCAGCTGCCGCGCCTCGAGGTTGCCCGTCACCACGGGCTTCTTGCGGGATACATCGACGGTCAGCTCGCCGGCGATGTCGCTCCGTCCCACCTTGCCGGAAAGCGGGCTGACCCGAATCTTCTTCGCGTTCCGGTCCACGGTCGCGGCCAGCTGGAAAGGAGGTGTGTTCGGAAGCGCGAGCTGCGTGAGGTAGTACAGGTCCGCAAGGTCATTGCCGGTCGCGCGCACGTTCAACTTCATGCGCGAAAGATCGAAGGGTTTCTGAACCGTGCCATCCGCCACGATCTGGATGTCGCCCGCGTGGATGGTGAGGCCGAACGGATACGGCTTGTCCGGATCGAGATTGATCAGCGGGCCGCCGGTTACGCGCGACTTGTAAGGCTTGTCGTTCAACGTGCCCTTGGCCTGGATGCGAAACGCTTCCGGATCCTCTTCCGTCGATTGCTCGCGCGCGTACACGGTGCCTTCCACTTTCAGGCGACGGATGTCGTCGTGCAGGGTGAGCTTGCCATCCTGGATCAGGAAATCCCGCACGGCCGGCAGATCGGGCGGCGGGCTCGCGGGATCCTCGGTGGGACGCTTGCTCTCGAACGTCCAGTTGGCGCGGCCGGAGGTGTCCCGATGCAAGTACACCCTTGGCCGGATCAGCTCGACCCGCGGCAGGATGATCTCTCCCGCGAGTAGCGGCAGAACCTTCAACTGCACTTTCACCCGCTCGATCCTGGCGACCGGGCGATCGCGTTCCCACGGCGGCCCGCCCACGGTCAGACCTTCCACGGTGAGCGAAGGCGTCCACGACCAGGGATCCACGTCGAGCTCCCCAGCGATCGACACCTGCCGGCCGGACCGCTCCGAGGCGAAACGCTCGACCGGTCCCTTGAGCGCTTTCCAGTCGACGAGCGCGACGGCGACCAGCAACGCGGCCACCAGCACGCCCAGCGCGATGCCGGTCCATTGCAATGTCCGTCGTGTGCGGCGAGTGAGGGCCACTGAGCCCCCTTTCGTGAAGTCTGCGGCGATGGACTCTCAACGCCCCGACCGGCTTGGGCGTTCCGCGCAGCGTGGCCGGGAACGGAACTTGTGTCGTTGCCGGCATGGCTTTCCACGGACTCGCACCAGAGCGATCTCCCACGGCGCTCCTGATTCTCGACATGATCAGCGACTTCCGCTTTCCGGACGGCGCGGCCGCAGCTCGCGCGGCACGCCGGATCGCGCCGCGCGTGGTTGAGCTGCGTAAGCGCGTCCACGACGCTGGCTTCTCGGTGATCTATGTCAATGACAATCCTGGCAAGTGGCGATCGGACGGGCCGGCGCTGATTCGACACGCGCTGTCCGAGCGCAGCCTCGGCGCTGAGGTCGCGGCGATGCTGAAGCCTGGCGAGGACGACTACTTCATCCTGAAGCCCCGCCATTCCGCTTTTTACGCCACGCCGCTGGAGCTGCTCCTCGAGCACATGGGCGCGCGGCGACTCATCCTCGCGGGATTCTCGAGCCACCAGTGCGTGCTGTTCACGGCGACGGATGCTCACGTTCGCGACTTCGAGCTCGTTGTGCCATCCGACTGCGTGGCCAGCCCTTCCGCCGGGCAGACGCGGTTCGCCCTGAAGTACTTCCAGGACGCGCTCCACGCGAAGGTGGCGCCGCTCGCGTCACTTCGCTTGGCGCGCGAACGGCGATAGCTACGTCGCCCTGAATCTATTTGGCGTCGTGGAAGATGACACCAAGCGTGTGACGGCTTCCGCTCCGAACCCGGCTCACGCCATGCCGCAGGTTCACGCGATAGATGCCGCGCGTGCCCTGCACCGGGCGATGGTGGACCGCGAAGATGACTCCGTCGCCCTGCCGAAGCGGAACGACTTCAGGGCGTGTCTGCATGCGCGGCCGTTGCTCCGTCATCACAAACTCGCCACCGGTGAAGTCATCGCCGGGCGACGAGAGCAGGATCGCCACCTGCAGCGGGAAAACGTGCTCGCCGTACAGATCCTGATGCAGGCAGTTGTAGTCGTCGACTCCGTACTCAAGCAGCAAGGGCGTCGGCCGCACCTGCCCCGCCTTCCTGCAGCGGTCGATGAACTCTGCATGCGCGGTCGGGTACCGCACGTCCATGCGCATCGCCTGGTTCCATCCGTTCGCTATCGGCACGAGATGCGGGTAGAACGCCTCTCGAAGCTCAGCAACGAGCGCGGGCAGCGGATAAGCAAAGTACTTGTACTCCCCTCGCCCAAAGCCGTGCCGGCTCATGACGACTCGACTTCGGAACGGCTTCTCTTCCTTGTACAGCGCCGACAACGACCTGCATTGCGCGGCCGTCAGCAAGCCCTCGGCGACCGCACATCCGCGCGCACTCAGCTCCGTTGTAAGCGCGCCCCAGTCCAGCGACTGCACACGGCCTGCTACCGAAACGTTCTTCGATGTTCGAGACATGCGCGCAGGATATGAGGTCCCGCCACCCTCGCCATCCCGATTCTTGCCGTCCCGACTGGGGGAACGCGAGCGACTCTGCGCCACCGGGCTGACGACAGCCTGACGGACCCTGTATCGCGAATTACGGGCTCTGCGCCGACCGTTCCGCGCCGATCGCCACAGCCGGGAGTGCGAGCCACGCGACCGCGAGCCCCGTGACCGCCGCCACGCCGGAGGCCACCAGCACGCCGAATTTCGCAACGGCGAGCAAGCCTCCATCCGCAAACGCAAGGTTGGCTATGAAGATCGCCATGGTGAACCCGATGCCGCCCAGCAAGCCCATGACGAGAACTTCGCGAGGGCCTACACCGGACGGCAGCCGGCAAATACCTGCTTTAACGCCGGCGAACGTGGCAAGCGCGATGCCGATCGGTTTTCCGAGCACGAGCCCCATTACCACACCCGCCATGACACCCATCGAGGCCTCGTGCTCGAAAGACAGGCCCGCAACGCTCACGCCGGCATTTGCGAAAGCGAAGAGCGGCATGATCCCGTACGCCACCCACGGATGCAGGGCCCCTTCCAGCTGTGGCGCCGCCGCCAGCATTCCAACGACGACGCCGGCGATCGCGGGGTGGACCCCGGCGTTCAGCATCCCCGCCCAGACGACGAGCCCCGGAATGACATACGCCCATCCCGACCTGATGCGAAGCCGGTTCAGCGCCAGCACGCCGACGATTCCAACCGCCGAGAGCGCGAGCCACGTCAGCGACACACCGCCTGAATAGAAAACCGCGATGATCACGATCGCGGCGATGTCGTCGATGATCGCGAGCGCCAGAAGCAGCACCCGGAGCGAGGGATGAATACGCCGGCCGAGCAGCGCCAGGACACCGACCGCGAACGCAATGTCGGTTGCGGTCGGCACGGCCCAGCCCCGACGGAGCACGGCGTCCTCGTGGTTGAGGGCGAAGTAAATGAGCGCCGGTGCGAGCACCCCGCCGAGCGCAGCGATGGCGGGCAACGCGGCCTGCCGGGCGCTTGAGAGTGCGCCTTCCCGCATTTCCCGCCGGATTTCGAGCCCGACGATCAGGAAGAAGATCGTCATGAGCCCTTCGTTGATCCAGAAGTGCAGCGTCTTGCCCGCGAGCCAGGAGCCCGCAACCTCGGGAAGGTGTGCGTGCCACAGCGCCTCGTACGCTCCGTGCCAGGACGAATTCGCCCACAGGAGCGCAGCGACCGTCGCAACCAGCAGCACGATGCCGCTGGACGCTTCGATTCGTAGAAAGAGCTCAAGGGGAAGGAGAAGACGGCGGACAACGGGCCGCCGCGAGCGGGCCGGAACGCTCTCGTGTTTCATGCGCAATGTTTCCGATTGCGCTGGCGGCCCGACCAACGCCTAAACCTGCCGCCACCCCTTTGCGACGACACCCGGCGCGAAGAAATAACAGGCCGGGGACGCCGACTCAATCTTTAGTTGTACATGGGCGGCCCGGTTGGCGGGCCTGGACACAGGCCGGAGTACCCGCTGCCATCACCGTGAGGTCAGGGGCCTAGCCTTTCGTTGCCCGCGGCCAACGGCTGGTGTACTTACCATTGCAGCTTTTCCGCTCCCCGCTGCCCACCGATGGGGCCGGCCTTCTCACACGGACGCCATGCAACGCCATTCACTTTTCTGCCTCGCGCTCGTCGCCTGTTTCGCGGTACAGGTCCACGCGGACGACAAGGCTGCGGCCGACCCCCACGCGACGGGCACCGGCACTCCGTGGGGAATGCTCGACGAGTACTGCACCGAGTGTCATAACACGGTGGACTGGGCAGGAGGCGTGGCTTTCGACGCCATGAGCCCGGAGACGATCCCGGACGAGGCGGAAGTCTTCGAGGCCACCATCCGCAAGCTGCGCGGCCATCTCATGCCGCCTCCGGGCAGCAAGCAGCCCGACCAGAAGCGCATCGACGAGTACGTGGGCTGGATGGAACAGACTCTCGACTCCGCGCGCTCGAGGCCGCGTGCGGGGCACGTGCCGGTGCAACGCCTGAACCGGACCGAGTACGCCAACGCCGTTCGCAGCCTCGTCGGCGTGGAGGTGAAGGTCGAGGAGCTCCTCCCGCGGGACATCGACGTCGACGGCTTCGACAACATCGCCGCGGCCCTGACCGTATCGCCGGCGTTCCTGGATCAGTACATCAGCGCCGCGCGCTTCGTCGCGAAGCAGGCGGTGGGCGAGCCGAAGGTGGTGAGCGCAACCTATGGCATCCCCGCCCGCCAGGGCGACGGATACATCGACGGCTTTCCGCTCGGTACGCGCGGTGGCGTGAAGTTCATGCACAACTTCCCCGCCGACGGCGAATACCGGTTCAGCGTTCTCGATCTCGGAATCGGCCTCTACTCCGCCGCGGGCGCAGAGCGTGTGACGCTCGTGATCCTCGTGGACGGCAAGGAAGTCATCCGCGGCCAGGTCGGCGGCCCGGAGGATCTTGCGCTCGCGGATCGCGAAGGCGCCGACGGCCGCAAGAAGATCATGGATCGCTTCACGAACATGCCTGCGCAGATCAAGGCGGGCACGCACGAAGTGGTCGTCACGTTCATCGAGCGCGCGCGGTCGGAGGGCGACGAGACGGTCGCGGGTGGCAACAACACGTTCAGCGGGTTTGGCGGCGGGCTGCGCCAGCCTCGCGTGGACGACGGCGTGCAGATCGTCGGGCCTTTCGATCCCACCGGTGTCTCTCAAACCGCGAGCCGCAAGCTCATCTTCGTGTGCGAGCCGAAGGCGGCGAATGAAGAGCGCGCCTGCGCGGAGAAGATCGCGGAGAACCTCGCACGGCGCGCATATCGGCGCCCCGTGACGAAGGAGGACATCGACGCGCTGATGCCCTTCTACGAAGCGGGTCGGAAAGAGAGTTTCGACGGAGGCATCCGGCAGGTAGTGACGGCAGTGCTCGCGAGCCCAGACTTCCTGTATCGCGGAATTCTGCCGCCAGCCACGCCGGATGCGCCGGCTCACCCGCTCACCGACGTCGAGCTTGCCTCGCGCCTTTCCTTCTTCCTGTGGAGTCAGGGCCCGGACGACGAGATGCTCGCGGCGGCCACGTCCGGCGATCTCAGGAAGCCCGAGGTGATGGAGAAGCAGGTGCGCCGCATGCTCGCGGATCCTCGCGCCGGCACGCTCGTGACGAGCTTCGGCATGAAGTGGCTGAACGTCGACGACCTCGACGCCGTCGACCCGGACCCGCGGCAGTTCCCCGGCTATTCCGCCGCCCTCCGGCAGGACTTCGCGAAGGAGATCGAGCTCTTCATGCGGGACGTTCTGCTCGAACGCGATCAGAACATCCTCACGCTCCTGACCGAGAACCACACGTACCTGAACGAGCGCCTGGCGCAGAACTACGGCATCAAGGACGTGCGCGGGCCGCAGTTCCGCCGCGTCGAGCTGAAGGATCCGAACCGGTTCGGCCTGCTCGGCAAATCCGCCGTGCTCCTGCGCACTTCATATGCGGACCGCACATCGCCCGTGCTTCGCGGCGCCTGGGTGATGGAACGCCTGCTCGGCGCACCTCCCACGCCGCCGCCGCCGGGCGTCGAAACGAACCTCTCGAACAAGGAAGGCGAGAAGCCGAAGACGATCCGCGCACGGCTTGAGCAGCATCGCACAGTGAAGAGCTGCAACCAGTGTCACGGCGTCATCGATCCCATCGGCATTGCGCTTGAGAACTTCGACGTCACGGGTCAGTGGCGCAAGGTGGATCGCGAAGCCCAGGAGCCAATCGATGCGAGCTCGCTCCTGCCGAGCGGCATTGCCGTCGACGGGCCGGTCGAGCTGCGCGAGGCGCTGCTTCAGAAGCCGGACCTCATCGTCACGGCTTTCACCGAGAAACTCATGATGTACGGTCTCGGACGCGAGCTCGAGTACTACGACATGCCGCAGGTCCGTGCCATCGTGAACAACGCGAAGAAAGACGACTATCGGCTGTCCGCTCTCGTGCTCGGCATCGTGAACAGCGACGCGTTCCGCATGCAGTCCCCGCCGCACGAGCGCAAGAAGACAGAACACAAGACGGCGTCCGCCAACTGAGGTAGCCATGTTCTTCCTGACCAAGAAACACCTTTCACGTCGGACGGTGCTCAGGGGTGTCGGCGCATGCGTGGCGCTGCCGCTGCTCGATGCGATGGTTCCTGCCGGAACCGCGCTTGCGAAGACCGCGGCGGCACCGAAGCTGCGCACCGGGTTTTTCTACATCCCGCACGGCGCGATCATGTACAACACGCCGCATGGCGCGGCGCTGGACAGCTGGACGCCCAGCGGCTCAGGCGCAGACTTCAAGCTGAGCCCGATCCTCGCGCCGCTGGAGAAGTACAAGAGCAAGGTCGCCTGCTTCGGGCACCTCGAGAACAAGGCGAGCTACGGCTCCGTGCATTCGCTGAATCCGGCGACGTGGCTGAGCGGCATGCGTCCGGACAGCAGCACTCCCGGCGCGAACATGAGCGCGACCATCGATCAGCTCATCGCCGCGAAGATCGGCCAGGAAACCACCCTGCCCTCGCTGGAGCTCGCATCTGAAACTACCGTGCAGAGCGCGGCCTGCGGCGGCGGAAGCGGCGGCTGCTACTACAGCTCCACCCTCTCGTTCCGGGACGCGCACTCGCCGCTGCCGATGGAATACAACCCGCGGAAGGTGTTCCTGCAGCTCTTCGGCGAGGGCGACACGGCCGAGGAACGCGAGGCCGTCACGCGCCAGACCGCGAGCCTTCTGGACCTGATCGCGGATCGCACGAAGGCCCTGCAGAGCTCGCTCGGCGCGAGCGACAGGCAGCTTCTTTCGAACTATCTCGACACGGTGCGTGAGATCGAACGGCGCGTGGAGAAAGCCTCGGCGCGGGACCTGTCGAACGTGAAGATTCCGAAGTCGCCCGTCGGCGAGCTGGACGATTTCGACGCGCAGGTGAAGCTCATGTTCGACCTGATCGCCATCGCGTACCAGGCGGACCTCACGCGCGTCATCTCGTACATGATGGTGTCCGAGGGCACGAACCGCACGTACAACCACATCGGCGTGCCGGATTCGTTCCACCCCCTCTCGCACCATGCAAACGACCTGGGGCGCATCGAGAAGCTCGTGAAGGTGCAGCGCTACCACGTGGAGCGCTTCGCGGACTTCGTCGACAAGATGGCTAATACGCCGGACGGCGACGGCTCGCTGCTCGATCACTCGCTGTTCATGTACGGCTCGAACATGAGCAACAGCGATCGCCACAACAATTACCCGCTGCCGAACATCCTCGTCGGCGGGGCGAACGGCAGGCTGAAGGGCGGGCAGTTCGTCCCGAACAAGGAGAACACGCCGCAGGCCAACCTGCTGCTCACCGTGCTCCACAAGGCGGGGCTCGAAGAGAAGAGCTTCGCGGACAGCACCGGCGTCATTTCGGAAGTCTGAAGCGCTCACATGATCAATCGACGGATGGCGCTGAAAGGCGCTCTGGGCGGACTGGCGGCGGCCTCGCTGCCGACGCTTGCCTTCGCGGGATCGGGCCGGAAAGCTGCCGCGAAGGCGAAGCCCACCACCACGCAGGTGACCGCCCGCATCTTCCTCATCCGCGGACTCGGTGGAAACGTCACAGCCTTCAGTACGCAAGAAGGGCTGCTCCTCGTGGATACCGGAGGCCTGGGACAAACCCGCGCCCTGCAGAAAGAGCTCAACGGCCTGCCGAACGGCAAAAAGATCCACACCGTCTTCAACACGCACTGGCACCGGGACCAGACGGGCGGCAACGAGGTTTTCGGCAAGAGCGGCGCGAAGATCGTTTCGCAATACAAGACGAAGCACTGGATCTCGACGCCGTACTGGGTGCCGGCTGAAGAGCGCTATGAAGATGGACTCCCGAAATCCGCGTGGCCCACCGAAACGTTCTTCACCACGGGCAAGACGACCGTCGATTCAGAGGACATCGAGTACGGCTACCTGTACCAGGCGCACACGGACGGCGACATCTACGTGTACTTCAAGAGTTCGAATGTGCTCGTCGTCGGCGACGCCGCGGCCCCCGAAGGGGACCCGGTGCTGGACTGGTACGGAGGCGGCTGGGTCGGTGGCCGCTGCGACTCGCAGGACATCCTCCTCAAGCTCTGCAACGACGAGACGAAGATCATCGCGGGCGTCGGCCCCGTGATCACGCGCGGGCAGCTGCAGGCGGAGCGCGAGATGTTCCAGAAGATCTACGACCGCATTTTCCAGATGATCCGCAAAGGCATGACCTGGCAGGACATGCTGGCGGCGGGCGCGATGGAAGGCCTCGGCCGCACGTTCGCGGATCCGTCGGGCTTCATGTACGCCGCTCACAAGGGCTTCTGGGCCCACCACAACACGCTGTCGCACGACGTGGTGTAGGAGCCGCACGAATGTCGATGACGAACCGAATCCGCTTCAGGCTCGGCGCTGCGGTCCTCGCCCTCGCCGCGGCCACCACTGCGCTGGCGGAATCCCCGCTCGCGGACGCCATCAAGGCGGGCAATCGTCGCGCGGCGCTCGAGATGATCGACGCCGGGGCGGACGTGAACTCCACGCAGCCGGACGGCACAACACCGCTGCATTGGGCCGCTTACAAGGTCGACACCGAGCTCGCCACCCTCCTCCTCGCCCGTGGAGCGAAGGCGAACGTGCAGAACACCTTCGGTTCGACGCCCCTCGGCGAGGCCGTGAAAGTCGCGAACGTCGAGATCGTGAAGGCGCTCCTCAAGGGGGGCGCCGATCCCAATTCCGCGAACGAAGACGGGCAGACGTCGCTGATGCTGGCTGCGAAGGCGGGGTCGAAGGAGGTCGCCGAGCTGCTCATCAAGGCGGGAGCGAACGTCAACGCGCAGGAGCAGTTCCGCGGCCAGACGGCGCTCATGTGGGCCGCGTCCCAGAATCATCCCGACGTCGTCGAGCTGCTCCTCAAACACGGTGCCAGCACGAAGGTGCGGATGCGGACGAACGACTGGGGGAACCAGATCACCTCCGAGCCGCGCGCGCAGTTCCGTCCCACCGGCGGGCTCACGCCGCTTCTCTACGCCACGCGGTCCGGTTGCGAGCGTTGTGTCCTCGCGATGCTGAAAGCGGGCGCGGACATCGACTGGCCGAATCCCGATGGCGTCACACCGCTGATGTCGGCCATCGACAACCTGAATTTCGACGTCGCGAAGCTGCTGCTGGAGAAAGGCGCAAATCCGCACATCCGCGATCTGTACGGCCGCACGCCGCTCTACATCGCCGTGGATGCGAGGATCGTCGCTCGCCGCGGATTCGGGTACACGGCCAACAGCCCGGTCCCCGGAGCCGACCGCCTCGCGCGGAACAAGACGTCGTCGACGGAGCTGATCAAGCTGCTGCTCGCGGCGGGTGTCGACCGCAATCCGCAGCTCAACATGCATCGCCCGAACCGCGCGGGCGTCAACGGGCGATTCATCGAGGACCTGCTGACCGCCGGCGCCACGCCGCTGCTGCGCGCGGCCACCGGCGCAGACGAAGAAGCCTTGCAGCTCCTGATCGATGCGGGCGCGATCGTGGACCTTCCGAACGTGATGGGCGTGACGCCCTTCATGGCCGCCGCAGGCGTGGGCGCGCAGATCCGGGACCCGATTCCCGAGTACCCGCCGGAGGAAGTTCAGACGCGCGCAATCCGGGCGATGGAGGTCCTTCGCAAGGCGGGCGCGGACGTCAACGCGCGCATCACGGATACCACCAGTCACACCGCTCGCATCGCGCGTCCGAGCTCGATGACGAATCGCCAGGGCCAGACGGCGCTGTACGTCGCCATCAACTGGGGATGGAAGGACGTCGTGAAATACCTGCTGGATAACGGCGCGCGCGTCGACATCGCCGATGCCAGAGGCAAGACGCTCCTGGATGCAGTGAAGGGCGACGCGGGCGGGCGCGATCACACCCCGTCTCCCGAAATCACCGCGATGATCCAGAAGGCCGTGTCCGCCGGCAAAACGGCTGGCGCGCCCTGATTGCGCAGGCACGCGGACCTGACTCCCACCTGACGTTTGTCATGCGAAAGCCCGCGAAGAAGGCTCTTTCACGGGCTACATGACATACGGTGGCCATTGAGAGCACGCCATCCTCAAGTGGGCCTTGCCACGTTTTCGCCGCCAGCGTAGCGTGCGCGCCATGAACTCCATTCGCATAGTTGCCCCTGTTGCTTGCGGTCTGCTGCTGGCGCTTGCCGGCTGCAGCCAGAGTGAAGATGCCGCGAAAGCCAACGCCGCCGCTGCCGCCCAGGTCGCCCCTGCTTCCGGCGCCCAGGCGATGCGACAGCTGCGCCCGCTCACGGATATGGAAATCGCCAAGGATGCGTATTCGAAGTACGACTATCCCAAGGCGCTCGATCACTTCCGGGCCGCCGCCGTCGCCGGGGACGCGGACGCGCAGTACTACACCGGCGTCATGTACGCCGAGGCCCAGGGCACGAAGAAGGACATCGCCGAAGCCGTGCGCTGGTATGAGAAAGCGGCGGCACGGGATCAGCCGGACGCGCTGTACGCCCTCGCCCGCCTGTATCTCGTGGGCTATGGCGTGGACCGGGATCTCGACAAGGCCATCCAGTACTTCGACAAGGCCCTGGAGAGGTACCCGCCGGGCGAAGCGCGGGATCGCGCCCAGCAGCAGCGGCTCAAGCTCGCGGCCGTGCTCGAGGAACAGGGCAAGACGGCGCAGGCCGGCTCCGCCACGCCGCCGCCCGCGCCGAAGTAACCTCGGCACGCCGAGCTCGCCGCGGCCTCAACCCGGCATCGCGCTCCCGCGGAGGAAATCCGCTCCCCCGAAGCGTGGCTCATCACGACGGTCACGCGCCTTTCGATCGATCGCCTGAGGCAGGCCAAAGCCGAGCGCGAGGTCTATGTCGGCCCGTGACTCCTCGATTTCTTCTGCACCCTGAACCCCGAAAAGCTCGGGACGTTCAGGGTGCAGAATTGAACGAACCGCTAGAACGTGAAGATCGCCCTCGCGCTCCAGAAACGGCCCCGCGGGTTGTGCTGGCTCTGCACGTAGCCGTACAGGTCCGTGTCCCCATCGCCGATCGCGAACGGCGGCCTCTCGTCGAAGGCGTTGTCGAGGCCCAGCAGCAGGCGCACGTTCCGGATGCCGGTGTAGCGCGCCTGTAGCGCTACGGTGGTGAACGAACCCACCTCACGCGACCTGTTGGTGTCGTAGTCCAGCGTGCCGTCGAAATCGAAGTCGGGCGTGTCCTCGAACGGCCCGATGTACGCGATGTTCGCGTACAGCCCCCAGTTCTGGCTGGCCCAGTCCACCGTGAGCGTCGCGCGGTCCTCGGGATACTCGTATTCCCCCGCAAGATTGCGCGTGACGAAGTCCGTGCCCGCCGAGTTCAGCTCCACCCGCTCGAAGTCGAGAAGATGCGAGTACGTGAGGCCGAGCGTGAGAGTGCCGCCCGTCAGGCCCTTCGAGAAATACCCGCCGAGGTCGAGGCCGCTCGCCGATTGCTCGCCGATGTTGATGAACCCGGTGTTGATGAACTGCAGAGGACCGAGCGTATCGCCCGGGAGCGGTGTGCCGCGAATACAGACGGTGCTGTTCTGGTCTCCGCAGAACTGCTGGTAGATGAAGCCGAACGGCACCTCGTCGATCTTGTTCTCCTGCTTGATGTCCCAGTAGTCGAGCGTGAGCTCCAGGTCCGACGACGGCTTCCAGGCTACACCGAGATTCAGGCTCTCCGACTCTTCCGGCTGAAGATCGGGATTGCCGGAGAAGATGAGGTTGTAGTCGGTGGACGCGCAATACACGGGATTGTCCGCGCAGCCGAACGTGTCGATGAAGAACTGGGACTCCTGCGAGGGGCCGAGTCCGACCTGCGCAAGCGACGGCGCCCGGAATCCGGTGCCCCACGAACCGCGCAGTGCCAGGCTCTCGATGGGCGACCAGCGGACCGCCACCTTCGGATTGGTGGAGCTGCCCGAGTCACTGTAGTCGTCGTAACGCCCGGCGAGAGAGAGCTCGAGGTTCTGCAGCAGCGGTATGGAGAACTCGACGAACGCTGCCCAGTTGTCGCGCGAAGCCGCGGCGCTCACCGCTTCGGTGCCGAAGATCAGCCCGCGCTGGAACTGATCGTCCGGCACGTCTCGCACGCTTTCCTCGCGATACTCCACGCCCGCCGCCATCTGCACCGGTGCCGCAGGCAAGTCGAACAGCGGGCCGGTGATCTGCGCGTCGTACATCTTCAGCTGCGAGCGGCCGCGGCGGATGAGGCTGGTCGTGATCGCGTCGATCACGGATTGCGGGTTCTGCACGCCGCCGAAGGGGTTGTACCGCCCGGCGTTGATCTCGTTCTGGAGAAGATCCGTGCGCACCCACCCATCGGACCGGTCGCCCGATTGATCGGACTCGCTCCGTGCACGTTGCGCAGCCGCCTCCCATCTCCACTCGCCGATGTCTCCGCGCAGGCCGAGGACGCCGCGCAGATTGTCCGTCTCGATGTGCCACTTGCGCGCGCCGGCGTCGACGGTGCGGTAGCGCCCGATCTCGATCGTCGTCGCGCCCGGGAACGGATTGTTCGGATGGTTCGCGGGTACGGTGAGCAGTGCCGTTTCGTCGAGCGGCGTCGGTGCGCCCTGCGCGAGGGAGGTGTTGTGCTGGGCTGCGACCTCCGCGAACACCTCGATTCCGCCCGCGACATCCTGGCTCGCGAGAAGCATGAGTCCCGTGCGTTCCGCCTCCGGAATGAGCAGATTGAAGGGGCCGAAGTCGTAGACGCACGTCTGGCCAGCGATGCTCTCCGGCGGGCACGCCGGATCCCGCAACGTCGTGCCGTTCACGATGAAGCGCCCGGGATAGCCGCGCGAGGACCGCAGGTCCTGCCCTCCGCGCGGCGACTGGTTCGCCGTGGCGAAGTATCCGCGGTCGAGGTTGTAGAGCGTGGTGTTCTTGAAGTAGTCGAAGATCATCGTGAGGTTCGAATCGTCGTCGCCGATTCCCCAGATCGCCGACGCGGTTCGTTCGTCGTACGGGCCGCTCGTCACGCTGCCGAATCCCGCACTGGCTTCGAACCCGTCGAAGTCGTTGCGCAGGACGATGTTGATCACACCGGCAACGGCATCCGAACCGTAGATGGCGGACGAACCGTCCTTCAGCACTTCGACACGCTCGATCGCCGCAACGGGAATCGAGTTGATGTCGACGAAGTTCGTCGTGACGTTCTCCGCGAACGCACTCACCGCGACCCGGCGCCCGTTCACGAGCACGAGCGTAGCGTCCGCACCAAGTCCGCGCAGGCTGATGGATGCGGCACCGTTTGCTGTCGAATCCTGGTTGTTGCCGCGAGTGGAGAACGCTCCGGCCCCGTTCACCGGAATGCGTTCCATCAACTGCTGGAGGTTGTTGTAGCCCGCTTTCTCGATGGACTCCTGGTCCACCGTGATGACGGGCGACGGGCTTTCGAAGTCAGACGGACGCGCGATGCGCGATCCCGTGATCACCACCTCTGCCGTCTGGTCCTGTGCTACTGCCGAGGCCAGTGGCGCAAACGCCACCAAGGCCCAAAGGCGCTCGTTCTTCATGGAGCTTCTCCCTCGAATGACGATGCAGAAAGCATCGCTCTTGCAAGGGAGATGCCGCCAACGTCTCCTTCAGCGCGACAGGGACTTCAGTCGCGGTGGCGGACGTTGGATCTCCGCCTCCGCGACTTCGTCGCACCTTCAGAACTGATAGCCGACGCCAAGCGTCGTCTCGACGGTATTGAGCGAATCGTCGAAGCGGTCGAGCACCTTGTCGAGGTACCGATAACGCGCTTCCGCCCGGATCACGAAGCGATCCGTCGCGTAGTACTTCGCGCCGACGCCCGCGTTCAGCGTGAATCCGTCGTCATCCGCGATCGAGACCGGTTGCGCGCCGACCGTCCCGACGATGCGCCGGTCGAGGTCAGCGAAACCGTAACCGACGCCTGCGAGCACGTACGGCGTGAATCTCGTGCCGGTCTTGAAGTTCCACACCGCATCGAGATCGATCGTGGTGAGATCGAGGTCGATATCGCCGCCTGGAACGCGGGTGAGCGAGGTCGGGGTGTGACCCGCGGAAAGCTCCAGCCCGAAGTTGTCGGTCACGTTGTAGCCATAGCGCAGGCCGAACGTGACATCGTCGTCGAGCTTGGGTCTCTGACCGGAGATCACCCGATCGGTCACGTCGTCCCCGAACAGCGCACCGGCATACACGTGCACTTCCTGGCTACCGGCCTCTTGTGCCATCGCCGGTACAGCCTGCAACGCCAGTGTGCCAAATGCAGCGACGCCGGCCATCCTCATCATCGTCTTCATCTTCCGTCTCCCGAAACCAATGTCAGTGCCGCGATCGGCACGGAACGAACGTTAGGGTTTCGGAGCCCGCGAAAGCTTCGACCTCACGGGCTAGAGAGCCCGCTGGAAGATGGGACGTGCGGCGACTCCTCCGATGGGAGTACGCCGCCTCGCGAGAAAGGTCAGTGGACAGTTCGGGTCGGGGCCGCGGGAATCTCGCGCGGGGCGCGGAAGGTACGCGCAGCCTGCCAGCGATCGGCGTGCTTCGTGGTCGCGTTGTCCGTCGTGACTACAGCGAGCTGCAACCTGGAGGCCTCGGTTGCGGCAACGTAGAGCAGGTTCAGCTTCGGCTTGCGCGTCGTCATGGAACACCCTCCGTTTTCAGCAGCGTGCTCCAAAAATGCCAAAAGGCTCGCGTACGAGCGAAGACGTAGATGCCGCGCATGAATACGTATCAACATCAATCCGGGGGCGGACCGGTTCACGATTCCGCCACGTCCGGCGCGATGTCGGCCGCGAGGTCGGCGGAACCTCTAGAGACCCAGATCCGAGAGACCGGGGTGATCGGCCGGACGCGGGCCCGGCGCGGGCCAGTGGAACTTGCGATCCGACGCGGCAATCGGCAGGTCGTTGATCGAAGCGATGCGCCTGCGCATGAGGCCGCGTTCGTCGAACTCCCAGTTCTCGTTGCCGTAGGAGCGGAACCAGTTGTTCGAGTCGTCGTGCCACTCGTATGCGAAGCGAACGGCGATGCGGTTACCGCCGAACGTCCACAGCTCCTTGATGAGCCGGTAATCGAGCTCCTTCGCCCACTTCCGCGTGAGGAATGCAACGATGGCGGACCTGCCCTGCAGGAACTCGGCGCGATTACGCCAGACGCTGTCCTCGGTGTACGCGAGCGCGACCTTCTCGGGATTGCGGCCGTTCCAGCCGTCTTCCGCCGCGCGCACCTTCAGGGTGGCGGTTTCGAGAGTGAAGGGAGGCAGCGGGGGTCGTTCGCCGGACATCGCGGAGGCTCCTGGATTGCGAAGCTGCATAGCCTAGCGCTGGCGGGACAGACAAAGACAGCCCTCAATCGCCGGGTGGTTCGAAGATGCGGCCTGTGCATAGCGGCCACCATCGCCGAGTCCCTGAGTTCCGAGCCGTCGGGCGATTGAGGGACTCTCCCGGGTCGTTCGAGGGCCTGCGGTCATTGGCCTTCTCCTCCTGGTCAGTGAGCGTGCTGGTCCCGGTCAGTGAGCGTGCTGGCGTCTGGTCCGCGCCGCCTTGCGCGCAGCAGCTCTGCGAACTGTCGGGCCCTTCGTTGAAGCCGCCCGGCGCGCCGCTGCCGACCTGCTCGAAGCGCTCCGGGTCCTGGCCGCGCTCCGCGCCTGTTTCGCGAGCGAGCGATGAGACGCGGCGCTCCGCCCTTCCCGCTTGAGTGCTCTTCCGGAAGCCTTCGCGCGCCGAGTGCTCGAAGCCGCGCGCGCCGGGGCGCCATGACCTCGCGCATAAGCGCGCTGCGCGCTACGCCGGGTCTTCTCCGAGGTCCGGCCCTTGGCGGGTGGCTTGAGGTCCACGCCCGCCCTGCGCGCCTTCGAGAGCCCTATGGCGATGGCCTGCTTGGTGGACCGAGCTCCATGCTTGCCTTCGCGAATGTGCCCCATCTCCTCGCGAACGAACTCGCCCGCCTGCGTGCTCGGTGCCTTGCCCTGGAGCTTGTCTCTGCGCGCCCGTTCCAGCGTCCGCTTCTCTGGCATGTGCCGTCTCCTCGTGAGTGTAAGAGTCCACCTACAACACGTCGGTAACGATCAGGAGTTCCCCTGAACCCCGACAGACGCACAATGTCAGGGACGAAGCGCCACCGTCGGAGACAGCGTGGCCATATCGCTGACCAGAGTATTTAGCCGATTGCGGGACACGTTGGGCTATCACGCGGAGAGCGCTGAGGCGTCGCCTTATCGAGCCGTGTCGATAGCCCCAACGGCGCAGTCGTGTCCGCAGGCCGTAGCCATGAGGAACACGCGTTTCCTCCTGAGCGAAGCCCCGTCGCTGCCGCTTCCGATGTGCACGTGGCCGATGAGCTGCCCATGCCAGCTTCAGTTTCACCAGGACCGGCGCGCCGGAGATCGTCGTGGATCGGAAGCCCGCAACGCGCCGCTTGAACGACGCGAGCGCCGCCGGGGACGTGGCCGAAGAAGCACCGACGTCACGGACACGAGTACAGAGACGTAAGCGAGGGGCGGCGCGACTGGGAGCCGCGCCGCCCGCGAAACATCAGTGCTTCTGATCCCAGTACCGGGGAGCCTTGTAGTAGTCGTACGCGCGATCGCGGAACGAAACGCCGTCATCGCGCGTGAGCTCTTCGATCGAGCCCGCGGGCGCCGCCTGCAACTGCTCCTTCGTATAGCTCACGACGTACGAATTCTCGCTCGGCTCGTAATCGAGAGCGGACCACGGAATTGGATGATATTTCTCCGCCATTCCGAGAAAGCCGCCGAACCCGACGACCGCGAACATGATGTTGTTGGATTGCTTGTCGAGCACCACGTCCTCGATCGTGCCGATCTTGCGGCCCGAGGTGTCCTTCACGTTCGTGCCGATCACTTTCTTGGCACGGATGGCAGAAGTGTGACCCGTAGCAGTCGCCATGGAATGTCCTCCGTCGGTGTCGAATGGATTCACGACTCGCGGTAGGACAATCGCGCGCCGGCGCGAATGTTCCTCGCGCGCGGAACCTCGGTGCGAGCGCTTCATTAGCTTCCGCATGAGCGACAGAAAACCGCACCAGAAGCTTATGCGCGGCTCGACGGCGAAGTACCGCGACCGCCCGACAGACGATGGAATGAGAGGCGACGGCGCGGACGAGCCGAACTCAGGCTCGCCGCGCCTTCCAAAGCAGGCGCCCAGCCGAAGGGCGCACCGCGGTACGCCCTCGCGGGCGCCGAAGCACTGATCCTTGCCGCGCCCTCCGCGAATGGCCCGCATCGTCCGAGGCAGTCGGCGCCTCCGCCGCACCCCCGCCGTCTGAGGCGCTCCGCGCCTCCGAGGCACCCAGCGCCTTCCGAGGCGCCCGCGCCGGCGGCGCCAGCCGCGCGGCGCAGGCACTCATCAGGTGGCTAGTGCATGGCCACTTCAGGCGCGCCTTGCTGCGCAGGCACGCCCATTTTCACGCGGATGAGCGCCCCACCCATCACGGCGGAGATGGCAGCGAAAATCGCGCCGACGACGAACGCCGTGTGATAGCCGCCGTTCAGCGCCTCTACGGCCGGCACGCCGCCCGACAGCAGGCTCTGCGTACGACCGGCCGCAAGGCTCGCAAGGACCGCAAGACCCAGCGAGCCGCCCATCATGAACGCCGTGTTGACGACGCCCGAGGCGAGCCCCGAATCCGTCGGCTTCACATCGTTCATTGCCGCGAGCAGTAGCGGATTGAAGGCGATGCCCGCCGCGAGACCCAGCAGGATCATCGAAGGCAGCACATCCACCATCACGTCCGCATGAACCGGCGCGCGGGCGAGCACCGCGAGCCCCGCCGCGCCGAGGAAAAGCCCGATCGCCAGCGGCCGGCGAATGCCGAATCGCATGACGAGCTTCGCGGAAAGTCCCAGCGAAAACGCCGCCATGATGAGGTTCGCCGGCAGGAACGCGAGCCCGATCTGGAACGGCGTGAAGCCGAGCACCGCCTGCAGATACAGCGTCGTGATGAAGAACCAGGCGAACATCGCCGCCGCCCACAGGATACCGATGATGTTCGCGGTGGTGAGATTGCGCAGCTTGAAGAGCGCCAGCGGCATCAGCGGCGTGCTGACGCGCGCCTCGATGATCACGAACGAGACGAGCAGCACGACCGACGCCGCCAGCAAACCCAGCGTTTGCGCCGACCCCCACCCCATCTCGTTTCCATTCACCACGGCATACACAGCCAGCATGAGCGACGCGGTCACTGTGATGGCTCCAGCGACGTCCAGCTTTTGGTGCGTTCCTTCAGCGCGCGACGCCGGAAGGAGCGCCACGCACAGCGCATACACGATGGCGCCGATCGGAATGTTCACCAGGAAGATCCAGTGCCAGTTGAGCGCGCTCGTCAGAACGCCGCCCAGCAGGAGCCCGACGCTTCCCCCCGCGGCACAAACGAACCCGTAGACACCCATCGCCTTCGCGCGCTCGGCCGGCTCGGTGAACATGTTCATGATCAGCGATAGCGACACCGCCGACACAACCGCTCCGCCGAGCCCCTGCAACGCGCGAGCCGCGATGAGCAGCCCCTGGCTGTTCGCAAGCCCGCACGCGAGAGACGCCACGGTGAAGAACGTGATCCCCAGCAGGAAGAGCTTGCGATGCCCGTGGATGTCGCCCAGCCGGCCGCCCAGCAGCAGGAAACCGCCGAAGGTCAGCATGTACGCGTTCACGACCCACACGAGCGAGACTTCCGTGAACCCGAGATCCGAGCGGATCGCGGGAAGCGCGACGTTCACGATCGTCGTGTCGAGCACGATCATGAGCACTCCGAGGCACAGGACGATGAGTGCCCACCAACGTTTGTGACCTTCAAGCATCTCGATTTCCTTCGCGTGCCCCGATGGGCGCGCATCCAGTCAATTACTGCGTGCCGCTCTTCGCGGCGTCCGCCAGCGGCGGACCGGTGAACTCGGTCTCGATGACGATCTCCACCTCGTCGCCAACGCCCATCGTGCTGCCCGGCGCCGGAATCCCGTAGGAGATCCCGAAGTCGGATCGCTTCAGCTTCCCGGTGGCTGAAAAGCCGATGCGGGCATGCGGGTCGAACGGATGGCCCGCGTAGCCGCCGTTGTACGTGGCGTTCAGCACGAGAGGCTTCGTCACACCGTGCAGGGTGAAATCCCCGGTGATGCGCAGGCCCTTCGCGCCGACCTTCTCCACTTTCGTGGAGCGGTACGTGATCTTCGGGAAGCGGTCCGCATCGAGCCATTCCTTGCCCGCGAGCGCCGCCATGAAACCCTCCGGCGCGCCGTCCGCCGCGATGGACTTCGGATCGATCTCCACGAGCAGGCTCGACTTCTCCGGGTTCACCGGATCGAACTGCAGTTTCGCGTCCAGCTTCGTAAACCGGCCCGTGTACCGGGAGAAGCTCAGGTGATCCACGCGGAAAACGAGGCTCGTGTGGGACATGTCCAGCGCGTACGCACCCGCCGGCACCGGCGCGCTGGAAGGCGGCGGGACCGAAGCCGCGGAAGGCTGGTCCGCCGCCACGCCTTGCGTGGTCAGAACGGCGAGCGACGAAGCGAGAACCAAGGCCGCAACGGTGCGGGCCACCAGCGTCTTTCGCGCAAGTTTCTTGTTCATTGTCAGACTCCTTTTCAGCTTCCGTCAGGCACCGGCAACGGCACCGGCTCCCCAAGGACGGACGAACCGGTGCGTTCCCGACAGCACCGATGAGGTTTCGGGGCCAGAAAAATGAGGCTTTTGGGAGCGGCCGGACGGGTGCCGGCTGCGCCTTCAGCCTACCACGGGAGGGATCGCGTGCGTCATCCCTTGACGCACACGATCTGCTTCAACGTATGCACGACCTCCACAAGGTCCGCCTGCGCGTTCATCACCGCCTCGATGTCCTTGTACGCGGCGGGGGTCTCGTCGATGACCGCCTCGTCCTTGCGGCACTCGACGCCCTTCGTGGCCGCCACGTGATCCGCCACCGAAAAGCGCTTGCGCGCCTGGGTGCGGGACATGGTGCGGCCGGCGCCGTGGCTGCAGCTTTCGAAGCTGTCCGGATTGCCGAGACCGCGGACGATGAACGAACGCGCGCCCATCGAGCCCGGAATGATCCCGAGCTCGCCGGCGCCCGCGCGCACGGCGCCCTTGCGGGTGACCAGCACGTTCTCCCCGAAGTGCGTTTCGCGTGCGGTGTAGTTGTGATGACAGTTCACCGCAACCTTCCCAAGCGCGAACGGCTGTACCTCGTCGCGAAGGACGCGCAGGACCGCTTGCATCATGGCCTCGCGGTTTTCGGCCGCGTAGTCCTGCGCCCAGCCCATCGCTTCGACGTAGTCGTCGAAGTGCTTCGTTCCTTCGACGAGATACGCCAGGTCGCGATCCGGCAGGTTGATGAAGTGCTTGCGCATGTCCTCGCGCGCCAGCTCGATGAAGTACTGGCCGATCCGATTGCCGATGCCGCGCGAACCCGAGTGCAGCATCACCCACACGGACTGCTCGGTGTCGAGACAGATCTCGATGAAGTGATTGCCGCCCCCCAGCGTTCCGAGCTGACGCTCCGGAGCCTTGTCCGCAAGCGCGGGGTGCTTCGTTTCGATCGCCTCGAACCTTCCGGCGAGCGACGCCCACCGCGTGCTCACAGACGCCGGCGTCACATACCAGGAACCGCGGACCGCACGCCCCTTCGTGCTCACGAAGCCGTGCGGAACGGCGCGTTCGATGGACGAGCGAATACGCGCGAGCGAGTCGGGCAAGTCGTGCGCCTTCAGTGAGGTCTGCACGGCCATCATTCCGCAGCCGATGTCGACGCCGACCGCCGCCGGAATGATCGCGCCCTTCGTCGCGATAACAGATCCGACGGTCGCGCCACGGCCGAAGTGCACGTCCGGCATCGCCGCGACATGGCTGAAGACGAACGGCATCCGCGCGACGTTTTCGAGCTGATGCTTCGCCTCGTCCTCCACTGGGACGCCGCGGGTCCACATCTTCACGTGGCGGCCGCCTTCGACGTTCAGCACGTTGTAGTTCTCTTTTTCCATGTTCATGACGCGTTCCTGTCGAATTTCCTGATGACTTTCTCTGCCCACGCCTGTTCGCCCGGACTCCCCGCGCCTGCGCCGAGCTTCTGGCCGCCGCTCTCCGCTCTTGGCCGCCCGACGTCTGCGGGCCTCCTCAAGAAGCCCTCAATCGCCGGGCGGCTCGGAAGCGCCCGCTGTGAGCGCGCGGCTTGGCAGCTTCGCTGCCGCTCACCACTTCCGCCATCTGCGGCGGAAGAGGCTGCCGCGCACGCACGAGGAGCGCGACCCCTGGCGGGAGCTTGAGCTCCTCACCAACTCGAGCATCCCGACCCGTCCTTCATTCGAGTCACGCCAGTCGAGCTGGCGTTTACCCGGTGCCAGCACACACGAGACTTTTCCGTTCTGATACACACGGCCCACCTCCCGGTCGACCAGCTCGACCACAGTGAAATGCGGGCCAGGGGTCCAAAATCGGCATAGGGGGCGCGGTTACCCGCGCGCCCCTGCCACACCACCGGACATGCGGGTCCGCATCCGGCGGTTCGGCGGGTTGAGTCGCTCCGCGACGAACAGACGGGGAAGCCCGAGCGA
>Ga0182742_1001772_pt1 | contig 26204 bp, 23 predicted proteins | sample eDN5th37CBELigMG_FD_128880 | JGI IMG/M metagenome (GOLD analysis project Ga0182742, IMG submission 128880) | Enriched Miracle-Growth compost microbial communities from Emeryville, California, USA - eDNA 5th pass 37_C BE-Lig MG (version 2)... ...
CCGCCCGAGCCGTGCACTTCCTTGACCACCAGTTCGGCGAGATTCTCGAGCACATATTTCAGGCTGTCTTCCTCCGAGCAGCGCCAGGTCGGCACGTTTTCGAGGATGGCCTTGCGCCCCGTATAGAACTCGACGATCTCCGGCATGTAGGAATAGATCGCCTTGTCGTCGGAAATGCCGGTGCCCGGCGCATTGGCGATCGTGATGTTGCCGGCCCGGTAGACATCCATGATGCCGGGGATGCCGAGCGCCGAATCCGGCCGGAAGGTGAGGGGATCGAGGAAATCGTCGTCGACGCGGCGGTAGAGCACGTCGATCGCCTCGTAGCCCCGCGTCGTGCGCATCTGCACCTTGCCGTCGACGACGCGAAGATCCGAACCCTCGACCAGTTCCACGCCCATATTGTCGGCAAGGAAGGCATGCTCGTAATAGGCGGAGTTGAAGATGCCTGGGGTGAGCACAGCGACGCGCGGCTTGCCGGAACAGCCGGGCGGGGCGAGCGAGGCGAGGCTCTGGCGCAACAGCTTCGGATAGTCCTCGACCGGCCGCACCTTGTTGAGGTGGAACAGCTCCGGGAACATCTGCATCATGGTTTCCCGGTTTTCCAGCATGTAGCTGACGCCGGAGGGGGTGCGGGCATTGTCCTCCAGCACATAGAACTGGTCTTCGCCCGTGCGCACGATGTCGGTGCCGACGATGTGGGTATAGACGCCGCCCGGCGGCTTGAAGCCGATCATCTGCGGCAGGAAGGCCTCGTTGCGCTCGATCAGCTCGCGGGGAATGCGGCCCGCCTTGATGATTTCCTGTTTGTGGTAGATGTCGTCGAGGAAGGCGTTGAGGGCGATGACCCGCTGTTCGATGCCCTGGGCGAGCTTGCGCCATTCTCGGCCGGAAATGATGCGGGGGATGATGTCGAAGGGGATGAGTTTTTCGGAACTGTCGGCGTGTCCGTAGACCGCGAAGGTGATGCCTGTCTTTCGAAAGAGGTTTTCGGCTTCCCTTGACTTGGCGATCAGGCGGGTTCGATCCTGACCCTCGTACCACTCATGATAGTTCTTGTAGGGTTGCCGCGGGCCTGAGTCCGCATTCATCATTTCATCAAATGCCAAAGGCGTGTTCCCCATTTTTTGCCATTTGAGTACAACATCCGGGGCAATGCAAGAACCATGCTCAATTAGCGGAAAAGAATTCTCACACCGCTTTGGGGGCGCTCGGACCGGCCGGAAGGACGGTTTTTCGCCATGGGTCATGCGGTTGGCGCCGTCGTGCCGGGCTAGGCGAGGCAGATGTCGCCGGGGCCTGCCGAAAACTTGGGCAGATGCGCACGACCGTCCTGCCCGCTCTTTCGTTGAACGTAATCATCAAGGAAATTCCTTTGACCATCGGGAAGACGGCGCCTAACGCTCGCGCATCGATTGTTCCCGCGCCGGAAGTCCCATGTCCCTCGATCGTCTGGCTCCGGCCATCTTCGTCCTGCTCTGGTCGACCGGCTGGGTCGTCGCAAAATTCGGCGCCATCGTCTCCGAACCTTTGACCTTCCTCAGCATCCGCTATCTTTCGGCGGCGGCGCTGTTCGCCGTGCTCTGTCATGCGTCCGGTGTTTCCTGGCCGCGTGACGGGCGGGCCGTGTTTCATGCCCTCGTTTCCGGCGCGTTCCTGCACGGGCTCTATCTGGGGGCGGTCTGGTGGGCGATCGGCCAGGGCGTGCCGGCGGCGCTGTCCTCGATCATCGCCGCGCTGCAGCCGCTGATGACGGCGCTCGCCGCCCCCTTCTTCATCGGCGAGCGGCTGAGCCTGCAGCAAAAGCTCGGCCTTTGCCTCGGCTTTTTCGGGGTTCTGCTCGCCGTATTGCCGAAATTCATCGGCGCGGGGGCGGCGGAGATGCCGACATTTGCCATCGTCGTCAACATGCTCGGCATGGCCGCCGTGACCTACGGCACGATCTATCAGAAGCGGCACCTGCAGACGGGCGACATCCGCGCCATCGCCACCCTGCAATATATCGGCGCGTTCATCGTCACCTTCCCCTTCGCGCTCGGGCTGGAGAGCCTTCATGTGGATTTCGGCTTGGCTTTCGTGGCGCTGCTCGCCTGGTCGGTGCTGGGCATCTCGATGGGCGCGATCCTGCTGCTGCTCTATCTCCTGCGCCGGGGGCAGGTCTCCCGCGCCGCCTCGCTGATCTACCTCGTGCCGCCGATCGCCGCCCTCCAGGCGGCCGCCATCTTCGGCGAGGAACTGACCGTCCCGATGATCCTCGGCACGATCATTGTCGTGGCCGGCGTCTATCTGACCAATCGCAGGGAGCCGACGCCGGCGGAGTAGGTGGCGGTCGCCGGTGGTTGGCCCAAACGAAAACGGCGGGCCGAAGCCCGCCGTTTCCTTAAACATGAACCGTCTGCCTATGCCTGTTCGCGGCGTTGGCCTTCCGGCCGGCGCGGCTTGCCGTGCTGGCTCGGGCGGCCGCCGCCGTGGTTGCGGTTCTGGCGCTCGCCCTGCTTTTGCGGCGGACGGCCGCCATGGGCGCGCTTGCCGGCCGCCGGTGCGCCGCCTTCGGAGGCGGCATGCGCGCCGTCGCCGAAGGGCTTGCGCTGCGGACGCTGGGCGGCGCGGCCATTGCCGGAACGCTGGCCGCCGCCATTGCCGCGGCCCTTGCGCGACTTGCCGCCGGGACCGGCCGTCACGACAGCCGGGGCTTCGCCGCTGGCTACGGCGATCTTGATGCCCATCAGCTTCTCGATATCGCGCAGAAGATGCGCCTCGTCCGGCGCGCAGAAGGCGATGGCTATGCCGTCGCGACCGTTACGCGCCGTGCGGCCGATGCGGTGCACATAGGCGTCCGGCACTTCCGGCAGGTCGTAGTTGTAGACATGGGTGACGCCGGGAATATCGATGCCGCGGGCGGCGACGTCGGTGGCGACGAGCACGCGGACCTCGCCGTCACGGAAGGCCTTCAGGGCGCGCTCGCGCTGGCCCTGGCTCTTGTTGCCGTGGATCGAGGCAGCCTTGAAGCCGACATGGTCGAGATGCTTCATCAGCTTTTCCGCGCCGTGCTTGGTGCGCGAGAAGACCAGCGACAGGCCATCCGGATTGTCGGTGAGCGTCTGCTTGAGGATCTGCGTCTTCTGGTCCTTGCCGGGAACGAAGTGCACATATTGCTCCACCTTGTCGGCGGCCTTGCCGGGCGGGGTGACCTCGACCTTCTTCGGGTCGACGAGATATTCGCCGGCAAGCTCGGCGATGAGCTTCGGCATGGTGGCCGAGAAGAGCAGAGTCTGGCGGTTCTTCGGCACGAGCTTCGAAATCTTGCGCAGGTCGTGGATGAAGCCGAGGTCGAGCATCTGGTCGGCTTCGTCGAGCACCAGGTAGCGGGCCTGCGTCAGCGTCACCGCCTTGCGGGCGACGAGGTCGAGCAGGCGGCCGGGGGTGGCGACGAGGATGTCGGTGCCGCGGCTGAGCATTTCCGACTGCTTGTTGATGGAGGCGCCGCCGACGACGGTGACGACGCGCAGCGGCGTCTTCTTCACGAAATCGCGCAGGTTGTCGGCGATCTGGTTCACCAGTTCGCGGGTCGGGGCGAGGATGAGGGCGCGGATATTGCGCGGATCGGGGCGACGGGCTTCCGCCAGAAGCTTTTCGATCATCGGAAGGCCGAAAGCGGCGGTCTTGCCGGTGCCGGTCTGGGCAAGACCGATCAGGTCGCTGCCTTCGAGAACGAGGGGGATCGCCTTTTCCTGGATGGGGGTCGCGGTGGCAAAGCCGAGCGCGGAAAGGGTCGCGACGATGGTCTTCGAGAGGCCGAGGTCGTGGAAAGTGGTCAAGTCAAAATACCTTTCGGGGCGCCGGACGAATTGCCCGAACGCAGTTGCTGACGCGAAATCGCGGTCTGCTACAATGCAACTGCGTCGAGCCGGAACGCACCATGCGCTTCCGGTTTCGTCTGGCGTCAAGAACCCCGCGTGAATTGGGAACTTGTGGGTTGGGATGGCGTCTTGCGCAGTTTCCGGCCGCGACGCGGCAGGTCAGTTTCTTGCGCTTCTCCTTCTCGCGTCCCGATCCGGGGATTCGCTAGGCTCGCTCACGCGGCGGCCGAAGGGCGACGCTGGCGTTCATGTCGTTGTTTTGCGGTGAAAAGTCAAGTGACACTTTTGCATTTGCGAGAGGCGGCCAAGATACCAGCCGGCCTGCGGCCGCAACGGCAGGCCGGGGTGGCACGATCTGGAACATGCCTTGGCCGGCCGCGTTCTCGCAAGGCACGCATCCTGCCACAATCTTGTCGGATGCTGCTTGCGGCAGATTTGTCTGCCTGTCCATGAACCTTCGCCACGGGAGTGAAAAATGACCGCTACGACTTGGATTCTCGCCGCCGACGGCAATCAGGCCCGCCTGCTCAAGGGAGTGAACCTGTTGAAGAATGGCCAGCAGAACCCGGAGCAGGAGGTCTTTCGCTGGGAGCCGAAGAAGGCCCAGGATATCATGGCCGACCGGCCCGGCCGCGGCCACGCCTCGGCGGGCTACGGCAGTTCCGCCATGGAGTATTCGAGCGATCCCGTGCGTGAGGAGCAGCAGAAATTCACCGCCGAGGTTGCCGGCCGCATCGACGACTATGCCGCGGGGGGTGCCTTCGACCGGCTCGTCGTCTGCGCCGCGCCGCAGACGCTCGGCGATCTGCGCAGCAAGCTTTCCGACAGGACGCGCACGTTGACCATGGCCGAGATCGACAAGAACTTCTCGAACCTGCCGACGGAAAAACTGATCTCCTCCGTTCGCTCCATCATGTTCGATGCATGATCGCGATTGACCTAGCATTTCCGGTGAACACGGGTTCACCGGAAATGCTCCAGCTTTTTGTTTTTGCTGCATTGTCCGACGCGGAAGCGATCATGCTTCGGCTGGAAATGCTCTAATCGTCCGGGAGAACGCCGCCCTCCTCCTTGCGTCTTGCGACGAACGCATCCAGTTCGTCCGCGATCGCGGGGTCGAGCGGCGGCTTTTCATAGGCGTCGAGCTTTTCCCGGAAGATTCTGCCCGCATGGTCGAGGGTCGTCGGCCGGCCGGCTTCCGACCAGCTTTCGAAATTGCGCCAGTCCGACAGGATGGGAGTGTAGAAGGCGCCGTCATACCGGGAAAGCGTATGCGGTGTTGCGAAGAAGTGGCCGCCCGGCCCGACATCGCGTATCGCCTCCACGCCCAGCGCATCGGTGCCCGTGTCGAGCGGAGCCAGATATTCGGCGACCATCTGCAGCATGTCGACGTCGAGGATGAACTTTTCGAAGGACGCGGTAAGGCCGCCCTCCGACCAGCCTGCCGCGTGCATGACGAAATTGCCGCCGCCACCCGTCAGCGCCCAGAGCGAGAAGGCCGATTCATAGGCGGCTTGTGCATCCAGCGAATTGGAGGCGCTGGTGTTCGTGCTGCGATAGGGCAGACGGTATTTGCGGGCGAGCTGGCCGCCGGCAACGACGGCCTTCATATATTCCGGCGTGCCGAAGGCGGGCGCTCCCGTCCGCATGTCGATATTCGAGGTGAAGCCGCCATAGATGACCGGCGCGCCCCGCCGCACCATCTGGGTGAAGGCGATACCGGCGAGCGCCTCGGCGTTCTGCTGCACGATGGCGCCGGCGATCGTCACCGGAGCGGTGGCGCCGGCGAGCGTGAAGGGTGTCACCACAACGACCTGACCGCGCGAGGACATGTCGATGATGGCCTGCAGCATCGACGCGTCGAGGCGCAGCGGCGAGGAGGTGTTGATGCTGGTGAAGACCGACGGCGCGCGTTCCATCTCCTCCATGGAGACGCCGCGGGCGATGCGCGCGATCTCGATGCCGTCGAGATGATGCTGCCGGCCGAGCGGATAGACCTGGAACACCTTGTCGGTCAGCGTCACCGTATCGGAAAGGCAATCGAGGTGGCGGGTGGCGGCGGGAATGTCGACCGGTTCGACCGGATAGCCGCCTATCGCGTGGACGATGTCGTAGGACTGGGCGAGCTTGAGAAGCCTGCGGAAATCCTCGCGGTTGCCGGCCCGCCTGCCGCCCTCACGGTCCGCCACGAAGGGGGCGGAGGCGACCTGCGCGAAGACGAGATTGTCGCCGCCGATCGCCACGTTGCGAAGGGGATTGCGCGCATGCATGGTGAATTCGCAAGGGGCCGAGGCCAGCATGTCGAGGATCAGGCCGCGGTCGAAGCGAACGCGGTCGGTGCCGGCCGTCACGTCCGCGCCGGCCGCCCGCATGCGCCGACGGGCCTCCGGCAACGTGATGTCCATGCCGACCTCTTCCAGGATCGTCAGCGATGCCTGGTGCACGGCTTCCAGCGCATCGTCCGAAAGCACGGCCGATCTGGCGGTTGCGTTCACGAGGTTGAGGTATTTCGGGGTCGCGGGCGCAGGGCGTGGCCGTTCCCCGCCGCCATGCCGCCGGCGGTCAGCCGGCGTCTCGCCGGCGTGTTCGAGGTGACTTTCGAGTTTGATCACGTCGCCCATATGCCGCGCCAGCCCCCGGTCTTCCTGCCATTGTTCCTTGTCGCACATCGTGCCTGCGTGCGCGCCGTCAATTGCGACAGGAAATGCCCCGTTGGGTCAAGCCGTCAATCGTGCTCCAGTTCCGGCAACGATCGGTTAACCATCCGTTCAAGGATTGGTGATACTCCCCGAGGTCTATGAATCTCTCCCTCCGTCCCGCATCGGGGAGCGCTTGGCGTGGCTGAAACTCAAGACGAATTGCTGGTGGCGGCCTGCGCGCGTGTTCGCGAACACCCCCATCCGGCCTACGTCAAGAGCAGCGAATTGCGCTATCTGGCGGTGAACGACGCCTATGCATCGCTCTTCAGCCGTAACCCGGCGGAAATGATCGGCCAGCGCAGCGACGAGATGGGCGAAGCGCCGGGCCACGGCGACCGCGACGATCCGGAGCGCCGCTGCCTGATCTTCGGCACGTCCGAGCGCGCGCGCTACAGCCATCCGTTCGGCGGGGGAAGTTTCGACATTGCGTTGAAGCGCGAGAGGATTTCCCCGACGCTTTCGATCCTTGTCGGCCTGTTCACGCCATGCGCGGACGCGCCCGCTGCCGCTCGCGCGGCCGCCAATGGGAACAAGGATGCGACAACGACCGTCGATGACGGCGGAGCGCTGCCGGCAAGTCCCGGCGATCATATCGAAGGAACGCTGGATGCGCTCGGCGCCGGTGTCGCGATCTTCAACGCTGCAAACCGCCTGGCCTATGCCAACCGCAACATGCGGGAATTCTATCGCGCACTGCTGGGCGAGCAGGCCGGGCAGGATATCGATCTTGCCGCCCTCGTCGGGGCGCTGCACGCCATTGAGGTCGGCGAAACATGCACGGCGGAGCGGGAACGCTGGGTCGCCGCGCGGCTGGCTCAATACGACCTGCCGCTCTTCGAATCCGTTGCGCTCTTTGCCGGCGGCTGGATGCGTCTCGTCACGCAGCGGCGGCCGGACGGCACGCTGGTGGTGCTTCGCTTCGATGTGACCGCGCAGAAGGAAAGCGAAGGGCGGCTGAAGCAGCATTCGCAGGAGATCAGCCTCTACCGGGCTCTGCTCGACGAGTTGCCGGTCGCCAGCTTCATGCGCGACGAAAACCAGCGCATGATCTTCGCCAACCGGGCCTATGTCGAACTGACGGGCAAGCAACCGGAGAGCCTTCTGGGCCTCACGACGCTGGAAATGTATTCGGCGCAGGGCGAGGAGTTCCATCAGGACAACCAGTTCGTTCTCGATACCGGCGAATTGCTGGAGACGGAAACGAATTTCATCCGGCCGGACGGCTCCGTGTTGCCGACGATCTCGCGCCTCCACCGCGTCACGACGCTCGATGAGAAAAGCTACCTCATCGGCTCGATGACCGACACGACGGTGCTGAAGAAGCGCGAAGACCAGTTGATCGAGGCGCAGCGTCAGGCCGAGACGGCCCGTTCCGATCTGGAAAGCGTCGTGGAATCGCTGCCGGTCGGCACCGTCGTCATCGACGAGGGCGGTACGATCGAGCTCGTCAACGGTGCCTTCGAGGCTTTGTGGGACGGGGCGCTGCCGCCGATGAAAGGCCGGCCGCTTGCGGACCTGCTGGATTTCCAGCACGGCCAGGGGGGCGTCTGCGAAAACGGCGATCCCTGTTCGCAAGACTACGAGCATCGTCTGCACGGTGTCCGCGCCGGCGAAGCGCCGGCGCGCGAAATCGCCTATGCCAATGGCCGCACGGTCATCGAGGCGGGGCGGGCGATCTCCGACGGCCGCTGCCTCCTGACCTATATCGACATCACCGAGCGGCGCGAACGCGAGCGCGAAGTGCTGGAGACGCGCAGCGCCCTTGAGGAGGTCGGCAGTCTGCTCAAGGATGCGGTCTCCTCGATGAGCCAGGGCCTTCTCATCATCGAGGATGGTGCTGTGGTCCTGTCCAATGCGGCGCTTTCCAAGATGATTGCGATGCCCGCGGAATTCCTGCAGCCCGGCGCGCGTGTCGCCGACATGCTGCAAAGCTGCATCGATCGGAAAATCACAGGTTTCCTCGGCGAGGAGCCGGTGGATCCGAGCGAATTCGGCAAGGTGCTGCTGACCGGCAAGCCGGCGACGTTGACGATCTTCAGCGGCTATGAGCGCTGGCTCCGCCTTGAGGTGACGCCGACGAGCCGCGGCCGCGCCGTCATCGTCTTCACCGACATCACCGATCTCAAGAGCCGCGAGGACGAGTTGCGGCAGCTCGTCGTCCGGGCCGAGACGGCGGACAAGGCGAAGTCGGAATTCCTCGCCAATATGAGCCATGAGATCCGTACGCCGATGAATGGCGTGCTCGGCATGGCGGAACTGCTTGCCAAGTCCAATCTCGACACACGCCAGAAGACCTTCATCGACATCATGGTGAAGTCGGGCAATGCGCTCTTGACGATCATCAACGATATCCTCGACTTTTCGAAGATCGATGCCGGCCAGATGACATTGCGCGACGTCGCCTTCAATCCGGTCGAGGCCGTCGAGGACGTGGCGACGCTCCTGTCGGCCAAGGCGGCGGAGAAGGACATAGAACTCGTCGTGCGGGGCGCGGCCAACATGCCGCTCGCCGTCATGGGCGATGCCGGGCGTTTCCGCCAGATCGTCACCAATCTCGTCGGCAATGCGGTGAAGTTCACCGATCGCGGGCATGTGCTGATCGACCTCGCATCGCGGACGCAGGCCGGCGGCGCGGTGGAGATCGTCATCCGCGTCGAGGATACCGGTGCCGGCATTCCCATGGAGAAGATGGAATCGATCTTCGAGAAGTTCTCGCAGGTCGATGCCTCCTCGACACGGCGGCACGAGGGCACGGGGCTCGGCCTTGCCATCACCGAGGGACTGACGCAGCTTTTCGGCGGCACGCTGGAGGCGACGAGCGAGGTGGGCAAGGGGTCGGTCTTCACGGTGCGCCTGCCGATGGCGCTTGCCGTCACCTCGCTGCCGGCCAGGATCGTGCCGGCGCGGATGCCCGGCGCGCGGATCCTCGTGGTGGATGGGCATGACCTGTCCCGCAAGGCTTCGCACGACATGCTGCTCGAATGGGGTTTCGACGCGACGGCTGTCGCCTGCGAGGCCGAGGCGCTGGCCGTGCTTGCCGCGGCGGCGGATATGGGCGTTGCGGTGGATGCGGTCCTCCTCGATCACCACCCCGAGCGCTCGCCCGAATTCGTCCGCAGGCTGCGGGAAAACGCCTCCACGGCCGATATCGCCCTGATCGTGCTGACCTCGATGAACCTTCCTGCCGACGAGCGGCTTCTTCCGGCCCAGGATATCGAGGCGCATCTCATGAAGCCGGCACGCGCCGATCTGCTGCGCGAGACGGTGTGCGGCGTGTTGCGGGCAAGGCGCGGGGCGCGGAACGCCGCGCCGGCCGAAGGCGCGGCCAAGGTGCTGCCGCTGCGCCCGCAGCTCGCCGAACCCGACAGGCATGACGGCGACCTAGACGTGCTGGTCGCCGAGGACAACGACGTCAATCGGATTCTGTTCACGCAGATGTTGATGGTGTCGGGCCTGCGCTTCAAGATCGCCGGCAATGGCGCGGAGGCGGTCGAACTGTTCCGCAAAGAGAGGCCGCGCATGATCCTGATGGATGTTTCCATGCCGGTGATGGACGGCCTCCAGGCGAGCCGGGCGATCCGCGAGCTTGAAAGCGGCACCGGCCGGCGCGTGCCCATCGTCGCCGTCACCGCCCATGTGCTGGACGGCGACCGGGAGGCGTGTCTTGCGGCCGGCATGGACGACTATCTGACCAAGCCGATCAGCATCGAGAAGCTGGAGGAAAAGCTCGACCGCTGGCTGAAGCGTGATCGCGCACCCGCTGCCGGCACGCAGCGCTAGGCGCCTGGCATCACGTTTGCGGTTTCATCCCGCACAGCATTTCGCGTTTTCCGGCAAAGCCCGGACGGCGTTCCACGGAAAATCCGACGGCGGTAAGATTGCGCCGCACGAAGCCCGCGGCGGCATAGGTGGCAAAGCGCCCGCCGGGCACGGTGAGGCGAAAGACCTCGGCCATCAGTTCCGACGACCACATGTCCGGGTTGCGCGCGGGCGCAAAACCATCGAGATACCAGGTGTCGAACGCCACCTGCTCGGCCGCGAGGCTTTCGAGCGCCACGCCGCAGACGACGGTAAGACGGACATTCGCCTGAAGCTGGATCTCGACGCGGCCGGCCGGCCTGTCCGGCCAGCTTGCGGTGAGGATCGTCCGCTCCCGTTCGATCTCGGGCCAGTGGGCAAGTGCCCGGTCGATATCGGCGCGGGCCATGGGGAAGCGTTCGAAGGACGTAAAGTCGAGGCTCGCCCCTTCCGGCGCCGTCTGCCGCCATTGGCGCCAGGTCTCGCAAAGGTTGAGGCCGGTGCCGAAGCCGAGCTCGGCGATGCGGAAAGGCGCCCCCCGCCGCCAGCGATGCGGCAGATCGTTGCCGGAAAGGAAGACATGGCCGCATTCCAGCCGGCCGTCGCTGCGGCAATAAAAATGATCGTCAAAGGCACGGGAATAGGGCATATCGCCTTCGTGCCAGTCGAGGGCCGCTGCAGCCTCAAGGCCGGAAGGCGGCGCATTTTCAGGATCGTGTTCTGCCATGACGAAAGCCGATAGTCGCGCGAAGGCCGCCGGTCAACCAGCCGTGGACCTCCTCGTCGCGGGCGGCGGGGTCATGGGTCTTTGGACCGCGCTCCTTGCCGCCCGTCGCGGCCTTTCGGTGCATCTTTTCGAGCGGCGGCGTATCGGGGCGGGGGCGAGCGGCGGCGTGCTCGGTGCGCTGATGCCCCATCTGCCCGATCGCTGGAACGCCAAGAAGGCCTTCCAGTTCGAAGCTCTGGTCTCGCTTGAAGGCGAAGTCGCGACATTGGAGGCGGCGACCGGCCTTTCCGTCGGCTATCGTCGCTCCGGCCGGCTCATCCCGCTTCCCAAGCCCCACAATCGCGATATCGCGCTGCGCCATGCGCAGGATGCGCTTTCCGTCTGGACGGCGCCCGGAAGGGCCTTTCCCTTCGAGGTGTTGGACGCCGCGCCCGTTGCCGGCTGGCCCGCGGAGCAGGCGATGGCCTGCGGGCTCGTCCATGACGGGCTTGCCGCCCGTATCGCGCCGCGCGCCCTGCTTGCCGCACTGCATGCTGCTCTCGAAACCCTGCCGCATGTGACGATCAGCGAGGGCGTTGCGGTCGAGAGGATCGACCCGGCCGCGGGCCGGGCATGGTCGGATGGCGGCGAGGCGCTTGGCTTCGGCACATGCGTGCTTGCGGCCGGCGTCGAGACCTTTCCCCTCATGATGCCGCTCGCCCCGCCGCTAGCACGTCCGCTCGGAACCGCGGTGAAGGGACAGGCGGCGCTGCTTCGCGCCGCCGTCGACCCGGCGTTTCCGGTGATCTTCGCCGACGGGCTCTACATCGTGCCGCATGAGGACGGGCTCGTTGCCATCGGCAGCACGAGCGAGAACGGCTTTTCCGACCCGGAAGGCACCGACAGCCAACTCGACACGCTGATCGAGAAGGCGCGGCGCATGGCGCCGGCTCTTGCGGATGCGGAGGTGATGGAGCGCTGGGCCGGCTTGCGGCCCAAGGCGATCGGGCGCGACCCGATGGTCGGCCGGCACCCCGACCACGGCAATGTCAGCCTGATGACCGGGGGCTTCAAGGTGAGTTTCGGCCTTGCGCATGCGCTGGCAGGGGCGGTGGTGAACGAGATCGAGGGCGGCACGCTGAGCGTACCGCGCTCGTTCACCGTCGCAGCCCACTTCGAGGAAGCCGGACGGATCTAAGGCGTCCTACATCCAGTAGGGCGGGACGCCGTAATAGTCATGGATGATCTTGCCGTTGCGGCGATCCCATTCGTATTCGGCATCGCTTTCATAATGGGGCGCGTTCTCGACCTGCTCCTTCGTCACATCGACGCGATAGCCGCCAAGGCCCTCGTCATAGCTCAGCTTGGCCCAGGGAAGGGGGTAGTGATCCTGGCCGATGCCGAGGAAACCGCCGAAGCTGAGGACGGCATAGGAGACATGACCGCTGCGCTTGTCGAGAATCAGGCGCTCCACCGAGCCGATATGCTTGCCATCGGCCCCGTAGACACTCGTGCCCTCGACCTTGTCGCTGGCGATGAGATCCTGGGTTTCGCGAATGTTTGCATCCTGCATGGCCATAGGTGTTTCTCCGTGGTTGCGATGGACAGGAAACGGGCCAAGGCGTTAATGGTTCCCCTTGCATGACTTTTATGCACCGGATTCCATTCGATTTCCGACGGTTCCGGCGCAACAGATCCACCCATTGTCGAGGTGACCGAATGACTGAGAAAAGCTATCCGCGCGACCTGATCGGCTATGGCCGCACGCCCCCCAAAGTGCGTTGGCCGGGCGATGCCAACATCGCCGTGCAATTTGTCGTCAACTACGAAGAGGGCGGCGAAAGCTGCATCCTCGACGGCGACCCGGCCTCGGAATGCCTGCTTTCGGAGATCGTCGGCGCGCAGCCCTGGCAGGCCCAGCGCAACCTCAACATGGAATCGATCTACGAATACGGCTCGCGCGCCGGCTTCTGGCGCCTGTACCGCCTGTTCACCAGCCGCAACGTAACGACCACCGTCTATGGCGTGACGCTCGCCATGGCGCGCAACCCGGAAGCCGTCGCCGCCATGAAGGAAGCGGGCTGGGAAATCGCCAGCCACGGCTATCGCTGGCTCGAATACAAGGACGTTCCGGAGGAGAAGGAACGCGAGCACATCCGCGAGGCGGTGCGCCTGCACAAGGAACTGACCGGTTCGCACCCGCTCGGCATGTATCAGGGCAAGCCCTCGGACAACACGCTGCGCCTCGTCATGGAGGAGGGCGGCTTCGTCTACTCGTCCGATTCCTACGCCGACGACCTGCCCTATTGGGTGCCCGGTCTCGACGGCGAGCCTTTCCTCATCATTCCCTACACGCTCGAAACCAACGACATGCGCTTTGCGACGCCCCAGGGGTTCAATGCCGGCGACCAGTTCTTCAACTACCTGAAGGACGCGTTCGACGTGCTCTACCAGGAAGGCGCCGAAGGCAGCCCGAAGATGCTGAATATCGGCCTGCATTGCCGCCTTGTCGGCCGCCCCGGCCGCGTCGCCGCGCTTGCCCGTTTCGTCGACTACGTGCTCGGCCACGAGAAGGTCTGGATCCCGCGCCGCATCGACATCGCGCGCCACTGGATCGAGCATCACCATCCCTCGAAGGCGAGGGGCGCATGATGGACCGGGACGATTTCCTCGCCCGCTTCGGCGGCGTCTTCGAGCATTCTCCCTTTATCGCCGAGCGAGCGCTCGATGCCGGCGCCGTCGCAGAGCCGCTGACGGCGGCAGGCGTCCATGCCGCGCTGACGGAGACCTTCCGCAAGGCGAGCGGGGCCGAGCAGCTCCGCGTGCTTCGGGCCCATCCGGATCTTGCCGGCAAGCTGGCGATCGCCGGCGGGCTCACCGAGGACAGCCGCAAGGAGCAGGCAGGCGCCGGTCTCGACCGGCTTTCGCCGGCCGAGCACGCCCGCTTCACCGAGCTCAACACGGCCTATACCGAAAAATTCGGCTTCCCCTTCATCATCGCCGTGAAGGGGCTGACGAAGGACGATATCCTCGCCGCCTTCGAAACCCGCATCGGCAACACGGAAGACGCGGAATTCGAAACGGCGAAAGCCCAGGTGGAGCGCATAGCGCTCCTCAGGCTGAACACCCTGCTTCCCGGAGAATGACGATGCCAGACGATCTGCGACCGTCCATCCTCTGCCGGGGACACTTGCCGGGAGGGTTGTCCGATGGCTGAAAAACTGACGATCCAGCCCCTGACCCGGGAAGCCTTCGCCCCGTTCGGCACGGTGATCGAGGCCGATCCCGCCTCGATGCGGCACATCAACGGCGGCAATACCGAGCGTTATCACGCACTTGCCGAGGCCGAAGCCACCGGCGAGGATGCGAAGGTCATCATCAATATCTTCCGCGGCAGCCCGCGGAGCTTCCCCCATGTCGTCGACATGATGGAACGCCATCCGTTCGGCAGCCAGAGTTTCTCGCCGATCGACGACCGCCCCTGGCTCGTCGTCGTGGCGGAGGACGAGGGCGGCAAGCCCGGCCGGCCGCAGGTCTTTCGCGCCGGCGGGCGCCAGGGCGTCAACTATCGCCGCAATGTCTGGCACCATCCGCTGATGACCATCGGTGAGACGAGCGACTTCCTCGTCGTCGATCGCCTCGGCGGTGGGGTCAACCTGGAGGAATATTTCTTCGAGGATCCCTTCGTCATCGAGCAGCCCTGAGCCGGGAGGCGGGATGCCGGCCGGCGCTCAGAGCACGGCCTTCATCGCCTTGCCCGCCACATAGGTTTCGCGCACCGCCCGGTCGTCTCCGAGGGTCTGGAGAAGGAAGAGTTCGTCGATGAGCGAGCGGACGACCTCCATCTTCAGGGCCATGGCAGGCGTTGCCGCGGCGTCGAGGACCACGAAATCGGCATCCGTGCCGACCTCCAGCGTGCCGATGCGGTCTTGCAGCGACAGCGCTTCGGCATTGCCGAGCGTCATGTGGTAGAAGCTCTCGAACGGGTTCAGCCGTTCTCCCAGCAATTGCTGGATCTTGTAGGCCTCGTCCATCGTCTTCAGCATGGAATAGCTTGTGCCGCCGCCGACATCGGTGGCAACGCCGATGCGCACCGGCTTTTCCCGGCGCGACAATGCTTTCAGCGGGAAGAGGCCGGAGCCGAGGAAGAGGTTGGAGGTCGGGCAGTGCACCGCCACGGCGCCCGCCTCGCTCATGGCGTCCGCCTCGCGTTCCGAAAGGTGGATGCAGTGGCCGAAGAGGCTCTTCGGGCCCAGCAGGCCGTATCTCGCATAGACATCCGTATAGTCGGTCGCATCGGGATAGAGTTCGCTCGTGAAGCGGATCTCGTCGTGGTTCTCGGATAGATGCGTCTGGATGTGCAGGTCCGGGAATTCGCGGGCGAGGGCTGCCGTCATCTCCATCTGCGCCGGCGTCGAGGTGATGGCGAAGCGCGGCGTGATGGCGACGTGGTTGCGACCCTTGCCGTGCCATTCGGCGATCACCGCGCGGGTTTCGTCATAGCCCATTTCGGGCGTGTCCAGCAGGCCTTGCGGAGCGTTGCGGTCCATCATCACCTTGCCGCCGATCATGCACATTCCGCGTTTCAGGGCTTCGGCGAAATAGGCGTCGGCCGAGGTCTTGTGCACGGAGCAATAGGCGACCGCCGTCGTCGTGCCGTGGCGGATCATCTCGTCATAGAAATGCCGGGCGATGCGGGCGGCGTGCTCGCTTTCGACGAAGCGGCACTCCTCCGGGAAGGTGTAGGTATTCAGCCATTCGAGGAGGTTTGCGGCATAGGAGCCGATCACCTGCATCTGCGGAAAATGCAGGTGCGTGTCGATGAGGCCGGGCAGGATGAGGTGGGGGCGATGGTCGATCTCCTCCACGTCGCCGGCTGCCGTGGCACGCACCGCAGCATAGGGGCCGCAGGCAGCGATCCGGCCGTCCTCGACGAGAAGGCCGCCATCCTCCTCGTAGCGATAGCTCGCCGTGTCGTCGATGGCTTCCGGGCGGCGGAGGAAGGAGAGCAGGCGTCCGCGGACAAGGGTTTGCGTCATGGGTGGTTCCTTTCGCGGCAGTTTCGTGGAGGTGCCGGGAAGGGTGCGCCCTTCCTTCGGCATTGCAGCGCACATTGCGCAAAATCGGCGGGCGAGGAAAGGGCGGCGACAGGTCTTTACCCTCGCCAAAAGGCCGTAAGACCGCATCAACCGCACCGTTTCGCGATGCTTCCGGCATCGTCCGTCAGGAAATGGCGGTGACTTCGAGTTCCTGGTCGCCCATGGCCACGACGTCGCCCACCGCCTTGCCCATGAGGAGCCGGGCGACGGGCGAGACGTAGGAGATCGAGCCCGCCTTCGGGTCGGCCTCGTCCTCGCCGACGATGCGATAGGTCTGCACCCGGCCGTCGTCGCGGCTGAAGGTGACGTTGCTGCCGAAGGCGACCGTCTCGTTCGAAAGCGGATCGGACATGACCTGCGCCGTGCGCAGCCGCTCGACCAGATAGCGGGCATCGCGCGCGGGACCGGCGATCTGCCGGCGCCGCTCATTGACGTCCTCGATCAGACTGGCTTCCTCATAGGCGGCGCGGGCCTCGGCAAGCTGCGCCTCGAGGGCCTTCAGACCTGCCTCGGTGACCAGGTTGGGGTGGGGAGAGATCGGCCGGTCGGGCAGCAGCGTTTCCGCTGCGGTTTCGGCACTTTCTTCCTTCACGAAGGCGACGCTCAATTCAATTTCCTTTCGAGGGCGCGCATGTGTGCGGGCGGCCAATCGTCCTAATCTAGGCGACCTCGGGCATGGTTGCCAGGATCCAGTCGCGAAATGCGCGAATCTTCTGGATGTTGCGCCGGTTTTCCGGGTAGGCGAGCCAGTAGTCGCGCCCGTCGTTGCAGGTGAGCTCGAAGGGCTGGTAGAGCTGTCCGGCGGCGATCTCCGCGCGGAAATGGCCTGGATTGAGGATCGCCACGCCCTGGCCGGCCATGGCGACCTGCGCATCGATCGTCTGGATGCCGAGTTCGTTCGGGGGAAAGCGCTCAAGGCCCGGATCGTCGATGCCGGCGGCGGAAAACCAGGTGCGCCACCAGATGTCCGGCGGGCTGATGATCGGCAGCTTCAGGAGATCGGCCGGCTCCCTGATGCCGCCGACCGTCTCGGCCAGCGCCGGGCTCAGCATCGGCGTGAAGTCCATGCGCATGACGCGATGGCTCGTGAGGCCCGGCCAGTCGCCCTTGCCCCAGCGGATCGACACATCCGCTTCCTCCCGCGCAAAATCGATCAGGTCCTGCGAGGTGGAGAGGCGGACGGCGATATTCGGATGCTTGAGCTGGAAATCGCCGAGCGTGCGGCTCAGCCATTGCGTGGCGAATGTCGGTGTCGAATGGATATGCAGCTTCTGCTCGCTTGCCCCGCGCAGGTCGGCCACCGCCTCGCCCAGCTTGGCGAGCCCTTCGGCGACCTTGGGCGCTAGCCGCTCGCCGGCCTCGCTCAGCATCACCTGTCGCGGCTGGCGCAGGAACAGCGTCTCGCCCAACGTCTCCTCCAGAAGCTTGATCTGGTAGCTGACGGCCGTCTGTGTCAGGCCCAACTCGTCGCCGGCGCGGGTAAAGCTCGAATGCCGCGCGGCTGCCTCGAAGACGCGAAGCGCATTGAGCGGAAAGTTGCGCGACATCTTCAAGGCTGAGTTCTCTTTATGCGAGCAGACGAAGGTTCGATTGGAATTCCATCATCTTTCGGCGCATCCTGCAAGTCATGGGCGGAGTTTTCGAGGTTGGACCAATGACATGCATCACTGAGCAGAAGCCTTACGGCTCCCTCCCGCTTAAAAAGACTGGCCTGTGGCATAAGTTCTTTTTTGCCTTCTGGCGAAAAGGCTCAAGACGCGCGCGCCGGCTCGATCCGCAGGAACTGACCGATCATATGAGGCGCGATCTCGGCTTTCTCGACGGGCGCAGCGTCCGTGGCCGCTGAGCGCTATTTCCCGCCGGACCCGTTGCGCCAGGCGGCGAAGGCGAGCAGCACCTGCGAGACGGTCATGGCGGCGATGACCGACGGGCGCTTGTCGTCGACCGCGATGCCGCCGATCGGCATGATCAGCCGCTCTGCGACGGCCCGGTCGATGCCGTGCTCGTCGAGATGGCGAAGGAAGGCGGCGTGCTTCCCCTTCGAGCCGACCATGCCGATATAGGCAAGGTCCGTGCGGGCAAGGGCGTTCTGCGCGACGCGGAAGTCCAGCGCATGGTCGTGGGTGACGATGACGACGGCGGAGCCGGCCGGAATATCGGCGATCAGCGACGCCGGCATGGCGGTATGCCGGTGATGCACCTCGGAGATCAGCAGGTCCAGCTCCGTTTCCCGCGCCTCCACGACGAAGACCTTGAGCGGCAGGAGCGTGAGCGCCTCGGCAAGCGCGCGGCCGATATGCCCGGCGCCGAATACCCAGACCTGTGGCTTTCGCCGTTCCTCCTGCGCAAGGCGGGCGGCAAGGACACGACGCGCCTCCTCGTCGGCGAGGGTGAAGGACAGGCTCACTTCGCCGCCGCACCATTCGCCGACATCCGGGCCGAGCGCGACGGCAAGCTCGGCCTCGCCGCCGGCATCCGCCAAAATCTTGCGGGCGTTCTCGATCGCCGCATATTCGAGCGGCCCCCCGCCGACGGTGCCGTGGATTTCCGTCGGCGCCACCAGCATGAAGGTGCCTTCGTCGCGCGGGGCCGAGCCTTTCACGGCCGCCACCTCGACGATGACGACGCGATGTTCGCGCGCGAGAAAGCCCTCGAGGCTGTCCTGGAGAAAGTTCATGTCGCGATCCTACTGGGCGGTCCAGCCTCCATCGACGGAGACATGGGTGCCGTTGATCGATTTCGCCGCGTCCGAGGCGAGGAAGACGGCGATGGCGGCGACCTCGCCGGTGCCGACGAATTCCTTGGTCGGCTGGAACTTCAGCATGACGTCGGTCTTCACCTCGGCCTCGCTGATGCCGCGGGCCTTGGCCGTGGCGGGAATCTGCTTCTCGACGAGCGGCGTCAGCACATAGCCGGGGCAGATGGCGTTGGCGGTGATGCCGTTCTCGGCAATTTCCAGCGCGACGGTCTTCGTCAGGCCGAGGACGCCGTGCTTCGCCGCGACATAGGCGGCCTTGAACGGCGAGGCGACGAGGGCATGCGCGGAGGCCACATTGATGATGCGGCCCCAGCCCTTGCGCTTCATATGGGGAATGGCGGCGCGGATCGTGTGGAAGGAGGAGGAGAGGTTGATCGCGATGATCTGATCCCATTTCTCGACCGGGAAATCCTCGATCTTCTCGACATGCTGGATGCCGGCATTGTTGACGAGGATGTCGACGCCGTCGAACTCCTCCACGGCCGTTTGGATGAGATCGGCGATTTCATGGGGCTTGGTCATGTCGGCAGGATGGTAGAGAACCCGGCCCTTGCCGAGGCCGTCGAGCTTGTCGCGGATCGCCTCGATCTCTTCCGCCGCGCCGAAGCCGTTGATGACGACATTTGCGTCGTTTTCCGCAAAGGCGGTCGCGATGGCCAGGCCAATGCCGCTGGTGGAGCCCGTTACAACGACACTTTTCATGCTTTCTGTCTCCGGTACATGCTGCGTCGCGGTAGCCTACGCCCAAAACTCACGCGATGACAATTGCGTTTTCGGCGCTGTAGACTGGTGCCAGGGGCAGGACGCGATTTGCGTTTTATTTTCCTTTGACATTCGTTTTTGTATCGTATTGAAGATTCCGAAGGGTCTGGAGCTGGGAGGAAAAGATGGGCGGATATGTTCTCGCGATCGATCAGGGCACCACATCGAGCCGGGCGATCGTGTTCGACGCCAAACAGAAGGTCGTCGGTTCCGGCCAGAAGGAATTCACGCAGCATTTTCCGCAATCCGGCTGGGTCGAGCACGATCCGGAGGAGATCTGGGAGAGCGTCGTCTGGTCCGTCAAGGCGGCGCTGAAGAAGGCGGGTCTTGCCGCCTCCGACATGTCCGCCATCGGCATCACCAACCAGCGCGAGACTGTCGTCGTCTGGGAACGCGAGAGCGGCAAGCCGATCCACAATGCCATCGTCTGGCAGGACCGCCGCACCGCCTCCTATTGCGAGAAGCTGAAGAAGCAGGACCTGGAAAGGACCTTCACCAAGAAGACCGGCCTGCTGCTCGACCCGTATTTTTCCGGCAGCAAGCTTTCCTGGATGCTCTCCAACGTGAAGGGCGCGCGGGCGCGGGCTGCCCGCGGGCACCTCTGCTTCGGCACGATCGACACTTTCCTCATCTGGCGGCTGACGGGCGGCAAGGCGCATGTCACCGACGCCACCAATGCCAGCCGCACGCTGATGTACAATATCGCGGCGAACGAGTGGGACGACGAGCTTCTCGACATCCTGCGCGTGCCGAAGGCGATGCTGCCGCAGGTGCTGGACTGCGCGGCGGATTTCGGCGTGACGGAAAAGAGCCTGTTCGGCGCGGAAATCCCGATCCTCGGCGTTGCCGGCGACCAGCAGGCCGCCACCATCGGCCAGGCCTGCTTCGTGCCGGGCATGATGAAATCGACCTACGGCACCGGCTGCTTCGCGCTGCTCAATACCGGCCCGGAGATGGTGCGCTCGAAGAACCGCCTGCTCACCACCATCGCCTATCGCCTCGACGGCGAGACGACCTACGCGCTGGAAGGCTCGATCTTCATCGCGGGCGCCGCCGTGCAATGGCTGCGTGACGGGCTGAAGGTCATCAAGGCCGCGCCCGATACCGGCGATCTGGCGGCCAAGGCCGACCCGACGCAGAACGTCTATCTCGTGCCGGCCTTCACCGGCCTCGGCGCGCCGCATTGGGATCCCGACGCCCGCGCCGCGATCTACGGCATGACGCGCAATACGGGGCCGGCGGAATTCGCCCGCGCGGCGCTGGAGGCCGTCTGCTACCAGACCCGCGACCTGCTCGACGCCATGCACAAGGACTGGAAGGCCAACGGCAAGGAAACGGTGTTGCGCGTCGATGGCGGCATGGTGGCCTCCGACTGGACGATGCAGCGCCTTTCCGACATCCTCGACGCTCCCGTCGATCGCCCGACCATCCTGGAGACGACCGCGCTCGGCGCCGCCTGGCTCGCCGGCCAGCGTGCCGGCGTCTGGCCGGACCGCAAGGGTTTTGCAAAGTCCTGGGCACGCGACACGCGCTTCACGCCGAAGATGGATGAGAAGACCCGCGCGGTGAAGATCAAGGGCTGGAAGGATGCGGTGCGGCGGACACTGAGCGCAGGGTAGGCCTTGGTTTAAGGCCGCCTTGTCTCGGCGCGTCCTCCTCGACCTTCCCTTCGCAGGCGGGAGAAGGCCGCGGCGGGATAGGGGCAGGCGCAACCTGCATCCGATCATCAAAAATAATCCGGTGCGCTCCGTCGGCTGAGACGTTACTCCTACGTCTTCCAACCAACGGGAGTTCACCATGCTGTATGCCGTTCTTTGTTACGACGCCGAAAGTGAAGTCAACGCCTGGAGCAAGGAGCTCGACGCCAAGGTGATGGCCGATCTCGGGGCGGTCAACCAGCGTTATGCGGAGGCCGGCAAGCTTGGTCCGGTCGCCCGGCTGATGCCGACGACGGCGGCCGTGACCGTGCGCAAGGGCGCGACGGACGATATCATCATGGATGGTCCCTTCGCCGAAACCAAGGAGCAGTTCCTCGGCTTCTTCGTCCTCGACGTGGAGACGCTGGAGGAAGCGATCACCTTTGCCCGCGAGCTTTCGGCGGTCAATCCGGCGAACGGCACCTATGAAGTCCGGCCGTTGCAGTTCTTCAATCCGGGAGTGCCCATCACATGACAGAGCTTGCCTGGATCGATCTGGCGCTGACATCCGCGCGGCCGCAGGCCATGGGGGCGCTCCTGCGCTATTTCCGTGACCTCGACATGGCGGAGGAGGCCTATCAGGAAGCGTGCCTGCGCGCGCTGAAGACCTGGCCCGACAAGGGCCCGCCGCGCGATCCGGCAGCCTGGCTCATCTTCGTCGGCCGCAACAGCGGCATCGACCAGGTGCGCAAGCGCGCCCGGCACCAGCCGCTGCCGCCCGAGGAGATGCTGTCCGATCTGGAAGACACCGAAGGCGATCTGGCGGACCGGCTCGACGGCGCGCACTACCGTGACGATATCCTGCGACTGCTCTTCGTCTGCTGCCATCCGGACCTGCCGGCGACGCAGCAGATCGCGCTGGCGCTGCGCATCGTCTCCGGCCTTTCGGTGAGGCAGATCGCCCGCGCCTTCCTCGTCTCGGAAGCGGCGATGGAGCAGCGCATCACGCGTGCCAAGGCGAAGATCGGCGCGGCGGGCATCGGCTTCGAGACACCGGATGCGGTGGCGCGGGCGGAGCGGCTCGGTATCGTCGCGGCGATGATCTATCTCGTCTTCAACGAGGGTTATTCGGCCGGCGTTCCGGAGAAGGCGGACACGCCCTTCTGCGCCGAGGCGATCCGGCTTTCGCGGCTGCTGCTCAAACTCTTTCCCGCCGAGCCGGAGATCATGGGGCTGACGGCGCTGCTCCTCATCCAGCATTCGCGGCTCGACGCCCGCTTCGACAAGGAGGGGCAGATCGTTCTTCTTGAGGACCAGGACCGATCGCTCTGGAACCGCGCGCTGATCGAGGAGGCGCTGGTGCTGATCGACAAGGCGCTTCGGCACCGCGCGCCGGGGCCTTTCCAGATCCAGGCGGCGATCGCCGCGCTGCATGCCCGGGCGCCGAGCGCGGCCGAGACGGACTGGCTGCAGATCGACCTTTTATACCAGGGCCTGGAGCGTCTGCAGCCCTCGCCGGTGGTGCGGCTCAACCGGGCGGTCGCGGTTTCCAAGCGGGAAGGACCGGAGGCGGCGCTGGCGCTGATCGAGCCGCTTGCCGACAAGCTCAGCGGGTATTTCTATTTCCACGGCCTGCGCGGCGGTCTTCTCAAGCAGATCGGCCGCTATGATGAAGCGCGCGAAGCCTTCGATCGCGCCATCGCGCTGGCGACGACCTCGGCGGAAGCCGCCCATATCCGCCAGCATCTCGACGGCATGCAGCGCGAGCTGGCCGAGGCCGGACACTGATCGGCTTTTCCGCCGGATTGCACCTTTGCCGTAAACACACTGTTTCGCTGCCGGCCCTTTCATCCGGGCGCGAGCGGCCATATCTCTCGGCAAACCCTCTCACCGGAATATCCCATGGAACTTGGCCTCTACACATTTGCTGATGTCGATCCCAATGCCGCCGACAAGGGGCGGGAGGGCGAGCGCCGGCTGAAGCATCTTCTGGAAGAGATCGAACTGGCCGATCGGGTCGGGCTCGATGTCTTCGGGCTCGGCGAGCATCACCGTCCGGACTATGCCGCCTCCGCGCCGTCCGTCGTGCTGGCCGCAGCGGCGGCGCGGACGAAGAATATCCGCCTTACCAGTGCCGTGACGGTGCTCTCCTCGGACGATCCGGTACGCGTCTTCCAGCAATTCTCGACGCTGGACCTTCTGTCCGGCGGGCGGGCGGAGATCATGGCGGGGCGCGGCTCCTTCATCGAATCCTTCCCGCTCTTCGGCTATGCGCTGGGCGATTACGACCAGCTCTTCGAGGAAAAGCTCGACCTGCTTCTGGCGCTCAACGAGAGCGAGACGGTCTCGTGGAACGGCACGATGCGCCCGCCGCTGCCGGGTCTCGGCGTCTATCCTCGCCCGGTCCATGGCCGCCTGCCGATCTGGATCGCCGTCGGCGGCACGCCGCAATCGATGGCGCGGGCAGGGGCCTACGGCCTGCCGCTGGCGCTTGCCATTATCGGCGGCACGCCGTCCCGCTATGCGCCGCTCTTCGATCTCTACCGCGAGGCCGCGCGCCGGGCGGGGCAGGACGAGGCGAGGCTGAAGACCAGCATCAACGTGCATGGCTTCATCGCCGATACGACGGAGGCCGCAGCCGATGCCTTCTACGGGCCACAGGCCGAGGTGATGAACCGCATCGGCCGTGAGCGCGGCTGGGGGCCGACGAGCCGGGCGCAGTTCGACCAGTCCACCGGCCCGAACGGTCATCTCTTCCTCGGCGATCCCGAAACGGTGGCAAGGAAGATCGTCGCCCATCACAAAATTTTCCGCACCGACCGCTTCCTCCTGCAGATGGCGATCGGCCCGATGCCGCATGAGGATATCCTGCGCGGTATCGAGCTTTACGGTACGAAAGTCGCGCCGTTGGTGCGCGAGATGCTGGCCGGGGAGGCGAAAAAGGCGGATGCCGCTTCGGCCTGACAGCGGCGCGCCGGCGTGATAAGACGCCCCGCGAAAGAGAGATGCGATGACCCTGGAAAATGACGAAGACCTCAACGGCCTGAAGGCTATCGGCCGGATTTGCGCGAATGTGCTGCAGCATATGTCGACCGCCATCCAGCCGGGCATGACCACGGCCGAGCTCGACCTCATCGGCCGGCGCATGCTGGAAGCCTCGGGGGCCCGCTCGGCGCCGGAGAGCTGCTACGCTTTCCCCGGCGCGACCTGCATCAGCATCAACGAGGAAGTGGCGCATGGCATTCCGGGCGATCGGGTGATCCGGGAAGGCGACCTTATCAATATCGACGTGTCCGCCGAGCTCGACGGCTATTTCGCCGATACCGGCGCGTCCTTCACCGTCGGGCGCTCGACGCCGGCCGTGGAGCGGCTGTGCCGTGACGGCAAGCGCGCGCTCTGGGTTGGCCTCAAAGCCGTGCGTGCCGGCAAGCCGCTGGCCGAAGTCGGCAATGCCATCGGCGAATTCGCCCGCAAGAACCGCTATACGCTGATCGCCAACCTCGCCAGCCACGGCGTCGGCCGCTCGCTGCACGAGGAGCCGACCGAGATCGCCACCTGGCCCGATCCGCAGGAAAAGCGCCGCATGACGGACGGCCTGGTCTTCACCGTCGAGCCCTTCCTGTCGCTCGGGGCCAACTGGGCTGAAGGCGGTCAGAACGACGAATGGACGCTCTACAGCGAGCCGAGCGCGCCGACGGTGCAGTTCGAGCATACGGTCGTCGCCACGCGCAACGGTCCGCTGGTGGTGACGCTGCCGGGCTGAGGGCCTTCCTTCATTCCCGCTGATACGACGATCAATAAATCTTGTTTGCAGCCGCTTATGTTGCGGTGCAATGGTCGCGCCATGACGCAATGCCCGCCTGTCCTGTCGCACGAACCCATACGGGCGGCCCTTGCCGGCATGCTTGCCATGGCCGTCGCCATGGGGCTCGGCCGCTTCTTCTACACGCCCGTCTTGCCCGGCATGATGGCGGGCCTCGGGCTCGATGCCGCCGATGCCGGCATCATCGCGGCGGCGAATTTTGCGGGCTACCTCCTCGGCGCCGTGCTGGCCGCCTATGGCTGGGCGGCCGGCCATGAGCGGCGCCTTGCGCTCGGTGCGCTGGCGGCGACGGTTCTGCTGCTCGTCGCCATGGGTCTCTTCTCCGGCGTCGCGGTGCTTTCGGTGCTGCGGTTCCTCGCCGGCCTTGCCAGCGCCTTCGCCATGATCTTCACGACGGCCATCGTGCTGGCGATCGGCCTGCGGCATGGGGATGCGCGCGTGCAGACGGCGCATTTCTCCGGTGTCGGCATCGGCATCGCCGTGTCGTCCGTTCTGGTCTATCTCCTGTCCTTTGCCGACATTCCGTTTCTGCCGGCCTGGCGGGCGGATTGGCTGGCCGGTGCCTTGCTCGGCGCAGCCGGCTTTATTGCCGTCGCGCGCTTGCTGCCACATCCGGCGGGCGGCGCTTCTAATGCGCGCGAGCCGCCCATCGCCTGGACCCGGCCGCTTGCGGCACTGACGGTGAGCTACGGGCTTTTCGGCATCGGCTATGTCGTCACGGCCACCTTTATCGTCGCCATCGCGCGGGAGGGTGCGCAAAGCCCGCTGCTCGAATGCCTCACCTGGCTTGTCACCGGCGCCTTCGCGGCCGTTTCCCTGTTCGCCTGGAAGCCGGTGGTGCGGCGTCATGGCGTGGCGGCGGCCTACCTTGCGGCGATCCTCGTCGAGATGGTCGGCGTCGCCGTCACGGTGACGCTGCCTTTCCCGGCCTCGGCGCTGCTCGGCGGCGCGCTGCTCGGCCTCACCTTCATCGTCATCACGGCCTATGGCCTGCAGCTCGGCCGGGTTCTTGCCAGCGCCAGCCCGCGGCGGGTACTGGCGATGATGACGGCCGCCTTCGGC
>Ga0182742_1001773_pt1 | contig 26202 bp, 21 predicted proteins | sample eDN5th37CBELigMG_FD_128880 | JGI IMG/M metagenome (GOLD analysis project Ga0182742, IMG submission 128880) | Enriched Miracle-Growth compost microbial communities from Emeryville, California, USA - eDNA 5th pass 37_C BE-Lig MG (version 2)... ...
CCACCCGCCTCCAAAGCGGGATGGTCGGGCGCCGGCAAGCAGAACAGCGCGTCGGCGCCTTCGCGCGACAGCACCGCACGAAACGACGCGGGCACCGAGACGCGCCCCTTGGCATCGAGCCGCAGGATGAAATGGGAAAAGAATCTGTCCACTGGCGGTTCCAGATTCGACGCTCCGGGATGGCCCAGGCAGCCCCCTGCGCATTCTTGGGTTAACTTGGGCTATCATGGGACCAAATGGGCGTCAATGGAACCGGGCGCGCGCGGGGAAGTCCCATTGAGCCTGTTTAACCTTAAGGAAGGTTAAAGCTCGCCGACGCATCGGGTGTTTTGCGGTTCCCGCAAGGGGCGCATGCATCGAGCGTGCGGCTCTCTCATTTCGTCGGAACGACGATCGGCCGCGTGCGTTGGCCCGGCGGTGCGTATCGCGCGTTAAGCGCGCTGATGTTCGCAGCAGCAGCAGTTTCATTGAACAGGAGGCGACTTATGTTGAAGACCATGTTGATCACAACCGCGTTGAGCGGCCTGATTGCAGGCGGTGCGCTCGCGCAAAGCCAACCCACAAACCCGCAGCCCAATCAGCCTCAGGCGACGCAACCGGCTTCGCCAGGAGTCAAGGACGCGGAGCGCGAAGCCAATTCCAGCCCGTCAATGTCCGGCGAAGCCAAGTTCATCAACGCGCAGGGCAGCGACCAGTGGCTCGCGTCCAACTTCATCGGTGTCGACGTGATCGGCCCCGATAACGAGAAGATCGGCGACGTGAGCGACATCCTGTTCGAAAAGAACGGCAATGTGGTCGGCTACATCGTCGGCGTTGGCGGCTTCCTCGGTATCGGAGCCAAGAATGTTGCGCTCGCCCCGTCGTCGTTCCAGGTCGTGCCAGCAGACGCCAACCGCGCGACCACCGGCTCGGCTTCGACCGCGCAGTCGTCCGATGACATCAAGCTGAAGCTGAACATGACCAAGGATCAGCTGAAGCAGGCCGCGGCGTTCGAATCCAAGCGCGACCAGGATTCGAAATCGCGCGCGGCGACGCAACCGGGTTCCGGCGGCGGAATGAACCGGCCCGCGCCCAAATAAATAAGCTCACTTGGCCTAAGGCTCACGCGGCCGGTCGTTCACGCGACCGGCCGCCTTTCTTTCTCGGCGCGTCCGTTCTATCCCGGACGTCATGCGTGACGTATGCTTGCGGCGCAAGCAACCCCCATACGATAGTGTGCGTTTTGCAATGGCGACACCGAACGCAACTCAAGACTGAGCAATGACATCCTTCGAGCCGGACACCATGCTCGTGCATGAGGTGGTGCCCTCTCCCAATCACGGCGAGCGCATCGGCGGCCGCTCGCCTGACATGATCCTGCTTCACTACACCGGCATGCCCGATGCGGGACAGGCGCTGGAGCGACTTTGCGCGCCCGACAGCGAAGTCTCCTGCCATTATTTCGTAACCGAGGAGGGCCGCATCATTCAATGCGTGCCGGAATCGCGTCGCGCCTGGCACGCCGGTGAAGGCAGCTGGGCCGGTGAGACCGATATCAATTCGTGCTCGATCGGCATCGAGATCGCCAATCCCGGTCATGAATACGGCTATCCGGATTTCCCGAGGCGTCAGATCGCGGCTGTCACTGCACTGTGCCGCGCCATTCTGCGGCGCCGCTATGTCCGCCCTGAACGGGTGCTGGGACATTCCGATACTGCGCCGGGGCGCAAGCGGGATCCCGGCGAGAAATTTCCCTGGATGGTGTTGCATCGGGCGGGAATCGGGCAGTGGGTGCAGCCCGCGCCGATCGTTCCCGGACCAAGCTTTGAATTCGGCGATTCCGGCGACGCGGTCCAGAATTTCCAGGCCGCATTGCGCGAATACGGTTACGGCATCCAGGCCGACGGCTATTTCGACCAGGCGACCCGCGACGTGGTAACCGCGTTCCAGCGCCATTTCCGTCCGGCGCTGTGCGACGGCAAGCTCGATCCATCGACCCTGTCGACGTTACATTCGCTCATCGAGGTTTCGCGGATCGGCCGGGCCACACATGAGGGCGCGGACAGCCGCAGTGCGCCTCCGCCGGTTCCGCCGCTCCCGCCCCCTGCCTGACGCGCACAGAGCGCAAGGCTTGACGGCGCGCGGTTTCATCCCCATCCCATGAGATGTCAGTCGGCCGGACGGCCGCTCCGCCATGGTCCCGAAAGGGCGGCGGGGAGGAAAGTCCGGGCTCCACGGACGAACGGTGCCGGATAACGTCCGGCGGGGGCAACCTCAGGGACAGTGCCACAGAAAAGCAGACCGCCGGCGCTCACGTCCCTCGTCGCAAGATGAGGGAAAGAGGACCGGCAAGGGTGAAACGGTGCGGTAAGAGCGCACCGCGTTTCCGGCAACGGAAGCGGCACGGTAAACCCCACCGGGAGCAAGACCGAATAGGAGCGGCGCGGAGGCAAGGGCAACCTTGTCTCCAGGTCAGTCCGGACCAGCCGCTCGGGTAGGTTGCTTGAGGCGCCGGGTAACCGGCGTCCCAGACGAATGGCCGTCACGTTCGCTGCGTCAGCAGCGGGCCATACAGAACCCGGCTTACAGGCCGGCTGATGCCTGTGATGGGGGCCCGGCGCGGAAACGCTCCGGGCCCTCGCCACATCTCGAATGGCAGCACATATCTCGAATGGCATCCGATAACGTCATGCTGGCATTGCGCCCGAGACGGCCCTCATGGATCAGTCCACCCCGCTCCGGCCGTCCCGTGCGAAGGCGATGAAGGCGAACTTGCTCGGCCCCGGGCTTGTGACCGGCGCCGCCGACGATGACCCGTCCGGCATCGCGACCTATTCTCAGGCCGGCGCGCAATTCGGCTACGACCTGCTCTGGACCGTCTTTCTCACCACGCCTTTCATGACCGCGATCCAGTTGGTCAGCGCCTATATCGGGCGCGTAACCGGCAGGGGAATCACTGCGAACGCTAAGGCACTATATGGCCGTACCGCGCTGTATGGTCTCGTCGTCCTGCTGGTGGCCGCCAATGTGATCAATATCGCAGCCGATATCGCCGCCATGAGCGAAGCGCTTTACCTCGTCGTCGGCGGCCTCAAGCATGAACATGCGCTGATCTTCGCCGCCGTGTCGGTACTGCTCCAGGTCTTCTTGCCGTACCGACGCTACGCGCCGATCCTGAAATGGCTGACCCTCGTGCTGTTCCTCTATGTGGGCGTGGTCTTCACTGTGCAAGTCCCCTGGCGCGAGGTTGCCGCCGGGGCACTCCTTCCCAAGATCCAGTTCACACCGGACTATCTCGCCTTGCTGGTCGCTGTGTTCGGCACGACCATCAGTCCCTATCTGTTTTTCTGGCAAGCCTCACAGGAGGTTGAAGAGATGCGGCGCAGCAAGCGCCGCCGGCCGCTCAAGGAGCTGCCGCGCGGCGGGAGCGGCGAGAAGCGCCGCATCTTCGCGGATACGAGTATCGGCATGGTCTTCTCCAACAGTATCGCCTTCTTCATCATGGTGACCACCGCCGCGACCCTGCACGCGCAGGGCATCACCAATATCGAGAGCGCCGCGGATGCCGCGAATGCGCTGCGGCCCATCGCGGGCGACTTTGCCTTTCTCATGTTCGCAGCCGGCATTATCGGCACTGGGTTGCTCGCGATCCCCGTGCTCGCCGGATCGGCCGCCTATGCCGTCGCCGAATTGTATGAATGGCCCTCTTCGCTCGAAGCGAAGGTGCCGCAGGCGGTCGGCTTCTACGCCATCATCGCCGCATCCATGCTGATTGGCTTCGGATTGACCTTCACGCCGCTCGACCCGATCCGTATGCTGATCTGGAGCGCGATCATCAACGGCATTGTCGCGGTTCCGATCATGGCAATGATGATGCTGATCGTGACCAACGAAAGCGTCATGCGCCGCTTTCGTGCGAGCCGGCCCCTCGCGATCGCGGGCTGGGGCGCGACCGGATTGATGGCGGCCACCGTGATCGCCATGGGCGTATCGACGATAATGTAAAACATTTCCGTGCCGTCGCCGGTGCATTTGCGTCGTGCGCTATGCGCAGTGGTTGTCCGGCGTCCGACCGAATAGTCTACGTTCCCACCCGATCGGCAACGTCATGTCCGACAGCTTATGCTCGCCAACCGCCAGTCTTTAGGCCTCGTGCTCGGCGTGGTGGGCGTCGCGGTGTTCGCCGGCAGCCTTCCGGCCTCGCGGATCGCCGTCGGCGAGGTCAGTCCTTACTTTCTGACCGCGATGCGCGCGACGCTCGCGGGTGTCGGCGGGATTGCGATGCTCGCATTCACGCGCCGCACATGGCCGCCACGCGAGGCATGGTGGCCGCTGCTCGTCTGTGCGCTCACGCTGGTGCTCGGCTTTCCATTGTTATCGGCATTGGCGATGGTCACGGTCCCCTCGGCTCAGGGCGGCGTCATCCTCGGCATCATGCCGCTCGCGACCACCGCTGCGGCTGCACTCATCGAAGGCGAGCGGCCGAGTGCCGGATTCTGGATCGCAGCCGTGATCGGGTCGGCGCTGGTGATGGGGTTCGCGCTCTATCGCAGCGGCGGTTACACGCTTTCCGCCGGAGACCTGTTCCTGCTCGGCGCCGTCATCTGCGGCGGCATCGGCTACACATATTCCGGCGGGCTGACGCGCCTGATGCCGGGCTGGGAGGTGATTTCCTGGGCGGTCGTGCTGTCACTTCCCGTTTCGCTTGCGGGCGTTCTTTTGGCCTGGCCGGACGATGTTGGAGGAATATCCGCGCGCGCCTGGACCGCGATCCTCTATGCCGGGCTGATGGCCCAGTTCCTCGGCTTCTTTCTGTTCAATGCGGCCATGGGTATGGCGGGGATTTCCCGCGTCGGCCAGATCGGACTGCTGCAACCGTTCTTCGTGGTGCTGATCGCAGCCCTGTTCGCGCGCGAGCCGATCGACCCGCTCACCGTTCTGTTCGCCGCCGCCGTGGTCGCGACGGTTGCGATCGGCACGCGCCTGAAGGTCACGCGCCCGCGCGCAATGACGCTCCCGCGATGAGATAGATCGGGCTTGACCAGGCCTGATTGCCGCCGGCCTGGGTTGACGTGGTGGTCGGGACACAAAAGCAACATTCACTCCGCCGCCTGCCGTGCCGCCTGCTCCTCGTCGTAAAGACGCGAGAGGATCCGGCGGGCCTGGATTCCGCCGGCATCGGCATGGATGTCCACCTGGGAGTCCGACGCGTCGGTGTCGATCACGCGCTGCTGCGCCTCGAACACCTCCTTGTCCTCGAGGAAGGCGGTCTTGACCTGCTCGAAGATCATGTCGGTGAGCTTTTCGTTCCTGACGTCGAAATCATGCGCCTGCGCCCAGAAGTAATGCGAGGTCGTCTCCGTCTCCGGGGTAATCGCATTCAGATTGCGCATGTTGATGCCGCCGACGAATTTGCCCTCCGGCGCGCCGGTGCCGGTCGGTGTGGCGCCGACCGAGAGCCGCAGGAATGCGGGCGGCAGGAAATCGATAAACTGCCAGCGATCGACGTTGCCGGTAAAGCCCCCGGCTTTCACGTAAGTCGGCGGCGCCGGCTTGTCGATCATCCAGCGTGTGACGAGGACGCCGCCCGGCGTGCGCTTCACCCGCACCTCGGCATTCTCCGCCACTGCGGCATTGCCGATGGTCGATTCATGCACGAAGGCGAGATGCGTCAGATCGAGCAGGTTGTCGACGATGAGCTGCCAGTTCGCCTTGACATGGATGTAGGTCCCCTTGGCGCCCCAGTCCGGTGAATCAAGATAGTGGTAGTCCGGGATCGTGGACGGATCGGCCAGCGCCGGATCGCCCATCCAGACCCAGACCCAGCGATATCGCTCGGCCACCGGATAGGCCCTCACCCGGGCGGCCGCCGGGATGGACTCCTGTCCCGGAATGCGCACGCACCGACCGGTGCGGTCGAACCGCAGGCCGTGATAATGGCACTGCAGAAGGCTGCCTTCGACCACCTTTCCCATGGAGAGCGGCACGCGCCGGTGCGGGCATTTGTCCTCGAGCGCGACGGCCTTTCCCTCGGCATCGCGGAACAGCACCACCGGTTCGCCGAGGATGGTCCGGCCGAGCGGCTTGTCCGCGATCTCGCTGCCCCATGCGGCGACATACCAGAAATTCTTCAGGAACATGGGCGGGTCTCCTTTCTGCCGGACGCGTTCGCGCGCGCTCGTCTTCGTTTTTCACGGGCGCCACCGAAGCCCGACCGGGCAAGGCGTGCGGGCCGTGACGACTATAGCATTTCCTTGATCGCCTTGATCACTCTTGGGTCGATACTGATCAGATCGCTGCCGGCCGGCACCCCGAAATGCGCGCGTTCGTCCTCCGACACCGCCCGACCCTGTAGCAGCACGCGTCCGTCGGATGTCAGATAGATCGACGGCGCATCCTCCTGCGTCTCATCCTGCCAGACCAGTTCAACCCGAAAATGCAATGCGGATTCTCCTTCTCGGCGCTTTTCCCATCCGCTCGTCCGCGCAAGCGGGGACCGTGCGTCTTTTTAAAGACCGTCCCAGCTTTCGCGGGGGCGAGCGGAAAGATTGGCGCGCCTCACATCTTCTTATAGCGCTCGATCACGGCTGCGCCATCAGGCCCCGCCTTCTTGGTCCAGTCGGCGGTGAGCTGCTCGCCGATTTTCTGCATGCCGCCTTTCAGCCCTTCGCTCGGCGGCTGAACCTTCATCTTGTTGGCCTTGAGCTGTTCGAGATACCAGCTCGCCTTTTCCTCGGCCATCTTCCAGCCGCGCGGCTCGGCAGCGGCCGCCGCTTTCAGCACTGCATCCTGGGTCGCCTTGTCGAGCGCCTCGAACGCCGCCTTGTTGACGAAGGTGATATTCTTCGGGATCCAGGCCTGCGTATCATAGTAATGCGACATCGTTTCCCACGCCTTGCTGTCATAGCCGGTCGAGCCGGACGTCATGAACGCGTTGACGACACCGGTCGCAAGCGCCTGCGGCAATTCAGCGGCCTGCACCGTCACCGGCTGGGCGCCGACCAGGTCGGCGATCCGCGAGGTGCCGACGTTATAGGCCCGCCATTTCAGGCCTTTCATGTCCTCGACGCTGTTGATGTCCTTTTTTGCGTAGATGCCCTGCGGGCCCCACGGCACCGCGAACAGCAACATCAGACCCTGCGAGGCGAGTTTCTTCTCAATCGCAGGCTTCGACGCCTGCCAGAGTTTGTAGGCCTGCGGATAGCTGGTCGCGAGGAACGGGATCACGTCGATGCCGAACATTGGATCCTCGTTCTCGTGGATCGAGATCAGCACCTCGCCGGCCTGCGCCTGTCCAGTCATCACCGCGCGCTTGATCTCCGGCGCCTTGAACAGCGATGCACCGGGATGAACGGTGATCTGCAGCTTGCCGCCGGTCGCGTCGGCGACATCCTTGGCGAAAGCCTGCAGATTGACGGTATGCGGATTGTCGGTCGGATAGGCCGCGGGGAGGTTCCACTTGGTCTGAGCCGCCGCGGGTGTCGTCAGAGACAGCGCAAGCGCGATCGCACCTGCCATCGACATCGATCGAAACATCATCGTATCCATGGAACAACTCCCTCGAATTAACCGGGAAACGCCATTCGCGGCAGCACCATCACAATATCAGGAAACACCGTGATGAGTGCAACGGCAACGACCAGCAGGAAGAAAAACGGCAGCGCCGCGAGTGCGACGAAATTGGAATCCCGTCCGCTCATCGTTTGCAGCACGAACAGGTTGAAGCCGACCGGCGGCGACACCTCCGCCATCTCGACCACAAGCACAAGAAAGATCCCGAACCAGACCGGATCGAAGCCCGCCTGTTTGATCATCGGGATGACGATCGCGGTGGTGAGCACGATCATGGAGATGCCGTCGAGCGCGGTGCCGAGCAGGATATACATGACCGTCAGCGCGGCGATCAGCGCATAGGCCGAGAGTTGCAGGCTCTCGACCCAAGCCGCAAGCGCCTGTGGGATTCCGGTATAGGCCATCGAGGTGCCCATGTAGGACGCCCCGGCCAGAATCAGCATGATCATGCAGTTGACGCGGGTTGCGCCCATCACGCTCGCCCAGAACGACTGCCATGACAGGGAGCCCTGCCACCACGCGATCGCAAGCGAGCCGAGCACGCCCCAGGCCGCGCATTCGGTCGCGGTCGCCCAGCCCATGAGGATGGACAGGAATACGAACGCAATCAGCAGCAGCACGGGAATAAGGTTGGCGGATTCCGCAAGCCTGCGCCGGAAGGCCATCGGCGGCTCGGCCGGCGGCATGCGGTGCCGATTGAAGATCGACCAGCCGGCAATGTATCCGGAATAAAGCACCATCACGAGGAGACCCGGCAGGAAGCCGGCGAGAAACACCTGGATGATCGAAACATTGGCCTGCACCGCGTAGACCACCATGGTGATCGACGGCGGAATGAGAATGCCGAGCGTCCCGGCGCCGGCGAGCGAGCCGAGCGCGAGCTTCTCGTCATAGCCGCGCTTCTGCAGTTCCGGCAGCGCGATTTTGGCGACGGTCGCGCAAGTCGCGGCGGATGAACCGGAGACAGAGCCGAACACCCCGCAGGCCAGCACGTTCACGTGCATCAGCCGGCCGGGCAGCCAGTTCAGCCAGGGCGAGAAGCCGCGGAACATCTCCTCGGACAGCCGCGTGCGGAACAGGATTTCGCCCATCCAGATGAACAGCGGCAGCGCAGCGAGCGACCACGACGCGCTGTTGCCCCAGACCGTGGTGGCAAGCACCGGACCGGCCGGAATCGCGCTGCCGGCGAATTGCATGCCCGCCCAGCCGGTCGCGAGCAGCGCAATGCCGATCCAGACGCCGCCGGCGAGCAACACAATGAGAAACCCGAACAGGATCGCCGCGGCAGTGAGGAGGTCCATGTCACACCGCGCTCTTCTTTCCTCTCTCCGCCTCAGCGGGGAGAGGGTGGCGAGCATCGCAGATGCGAGCCGGGTGCGGGGCTGCTATCGAGAGGCACAGTGCGCGCAGACTCCCCCTCACCCGGCCTCCTTCGCTTCGCTTGGTCGGCCGACCTCTCCCCGCAAGCGGGTAGAGGCGAAGGAAAAGAGCAAGTGGGGACAGGGTAGAGAGCACGCGGGAAGGATGTGCCATCACACGCCGCTCTGGATCGCCTGCTGCACCACCTCCTCGGCGGTCTGCGGCTTCGGCTTTTCGTAGCGCGGCGGATAGCCGCGCAGCACATGAACCAGTTCGTCCACGAAGGCGATCAACAGGATGACGAGCCCGCCGCTGTAACCGAGTTGCGGAATCCATAACGGCACCGCAATCACGCCTTGCGACATGTCGTTGAACAGGTACGACTGCCAGGTCATCACCGTCGCATGCCAGGCGAAGAAGCCGGAGAAGCCGGTCCCGATCAGGAGGACGACGATCTCGACGAGATGCTTCGTGCGACCCTGCAGCCGATCGATCAGAAGACCGACGCGGATCATCTCGCCATAGCGAAAGGTGTGTGCAAGCCCGAGAAACGCGGTCGCCGCCATGCACCAGGCCACGAAATCGTCACCCGCCGGGATATTCAGTCCGACCGGCCGGCCGGCGGATAACAGCATCATCAGGACGAAGATGGCGATGAGGAAAAGTCCGGCGAGATAGCCGGAAAAGAGATAAAGACGGTCGAGGACCAATCGGACCATACTCACCCCCGCATCCGTCAATGATGACGGGCAACGCACTGCCAATGCAAGACTCATGACAAAGCGTCCCTCGGACAAAAACACGTCCTCCCCCAACACCTGGGATTTCTGGATCGACCGCGGGGGCACCTTCACCGATATCGTCGGACGCAAGCCGGATGGCCATCTGGTCGCGCACAAGCTGCTGTCGGAAAACCCGGAGGCCTATCGCGACGCCGCGGTGCAGGGCATCCGCGAACTGCTCGGCCTTGCGCCCGGCGAGCCGATCCCGCCGGGCCGCATCGGCGCGGTGAAGATGGGCACCACGGTCGCGACCAACGCGCTGCTGGAGCGCAAGGGCGAGCGCACGCTGCTCATCACGACCAGAGGTTTCCGCGACGCGCTGCGCATCGGCTACCAGGCGCGGCCGAGGATCTTCGCAAGGGAGATCGTCAAGCCGGACATGCTGTTCGAGCGCGTGATCGAGGTCGATGAGCGCGTGCGCGCCGACGGTACGGTCGAGCACGCGCCCGACCTCGCTGCAATCGAACCTGACCTGCGGCGCGCATACGAAGACGGCATCCGCGCCGCCGCCATCGTGTTCATGCATGCCTATCGCTATCCGGAGCACGAGCGGCAGGTGGCGGTGCTGGCGCGCCGGATCTTGCCGCAGGTCTCGGTGAGCCACGAAATCTCGCCGCTGATCAAGCTGATCGGCCGCGGCGATACCACGGTGGTGGATGCATATCTGTCGCCGATTTTGCGCAGATATGTGGAGCAGGTGGCCACGGCACTCGACGCGCAGGCATCTTCTCGCCTCCCCCCGCGCAGCGGTGGGGAGGGGTCGGGGGTGGGGGGCTCTGCAAAATACGAAATGCTCGCCGAGACCCCCCACCCCTACCCTCCCCACCATGCTTCGCATGGGGGGAGGGAGCGCAGTGGAGCAAGCGGCGGTGAAGCGCGTCTCATGTTCATGATGTCGTCTGGCGGGCTCACCGCCGCCGAGTTGTTTCAGGGCAAGGACGCGATCCTGTCCGGCCCCGCGGGCGGTGTCGTTTCGATGGCGCAGACCGCGCGGGAAGCCGGCTTTGGCCGCGTCATCGGCTTCGACATGGGCGGCACCTCGACCGACGTCTCGCACTACGACGGCGAGTATGAGCGCGCGTTCGAAACGGAAGTCGCGGGCGTGCGAATGCGCGCACCGATGATGCGCATTCACACCGTTGCTGCGGGGGGCGGTTCGATCCTGCATTTCGACGGCGCGCGCTTTCGCGTCGGACCGGATTCCGCCGGCGCCAATCCAGGCCCCGCATGCTATCGGCGCGGTGGCCCGCTCGCCGTCACCGACGCCAATGTGATGGTCGGCAAGCTCATCCCCGATTTCTTCCCGAAGATTTTCGGTCCCTCCCAGGATCAGCCGCTTGATGCCGAGGCCGTGCGTACGGCTTTTGATGCGCTCGCGCGGGAGGTCGGCGGCAAGACGCCGGAAGAGATTGCCGACGGCTTCATCCGGATCGCCGTCGAGAACATGGCGAACGCCATCAAGAAGATTTCCGTCCAGCGCGGCTATGACGTGACGCGCTATGCCCTCAATTCATTCGGCGGCGCCGGCGGCCAGCATGCCTGCCTTGTCGCCGATGCGCTCGGCATGACGAACGTGCTGATCCATCCATTCTCATCGCTGCTCTCGGCCTATGGCATGGGGCTCGCAGACATCCGCGCCACGCGCCAGCAGGCGATCGAGGAGCCGCTCGGCGGAAAAGCACTCACGACGCTGAACAGGATCGGCAAGGCGCTCGGCAAGGCGGTGAAAGACGAGGTCGCGGGACAGGGCGTCCCGGACCGCGACATAAAGGTGATCGTGCGCGCGCATATCCGCTACGCCGGCACCGATACGGCGCTCGTGGTGGATGCGGGGGTCATCCCTCCCCCTGAAAGGGGGAGGATGGTGAGCCGCACAGCGGCGAGCCGGGTGCGGGTCAAGCGCGGCAAGAAGAGCCCCACCGGCCGCACTTCGCGCGTCGACCTCCCCCTTTCAGGGGGAGGCAAGACGCTGGAGGCGATGACCCGCGCCTTCGAGAAGGCGCACAAGGCGCAGTTCGGATTCATTGACCGGACAAAGCAGCTCGTGCTCGAAGCGGTCTCCGTCGAAGCGATCGGCGGCGGCGCCAAATTCCGCGAACGCGCGCTCAAGACCACGCGGGCCAAGCTCCCCTCGCCCGCACGCCGGACGAAGTTCTTCTCGCAGGGCGCCTGGCACAATGCCGCGGTCTATACCCGCGAGCAGCTCAAGCCCGGACACACGGTGAAGGGCCCCGCCATTATCATCGAGCCGCATCAGACCATCGTGGTGGAACCCGGCTGGCAGGCGGCGCTGACCCCGAAAAACCACCTTGTGCTGACGCGCATCAAGAAGCTCAAGCGCGCCGCGGCGGTCGGCACCACGTCCGATCCGGTGATGCTCGAGGTGTTCAACAATCTGTTCATGTCCATCGCCGAGCAGATGGGCGTGGCGCTGCAGAACACCGCCTATTCGGTGAACATCAAGGAGCGGCTCGACTTTTCCTGCGCGGTGTTCTCCGGCGACGGCGCGCTGGTCGCGAACGCCCCGCACATGCCCGTGCATCTCGGCTCGATGGACCGCGCTGTCGAAACCATCATCCGCGAGAACAAGGGGAATATCCGGCCCGGCGACGTCTATGCGATCAACGCGCCCTATAATGGCGGCACGCATCTGCCGGACATCACCGTCTGCACGCCGGTGTTCGACTTCTCTTCTTCACCTCCCCCCTTGCGGGGGAGGTCGGCGGCCGCAGGCCGCCGGGAGGGGGGTAACCGGCAAAGTACTCTTATTGCATCCACCCCCCTCCCCAACCCTCCCCCTCAAGGGGGGAGGGAGCGGGCCGGCGCCAGCCGCGAAGGACGAATTTTGTTCTGGGTCGCCTCGCGCGGGCATCACGCCGATGTCGGTGGCATCTCGCCGGGGTCCATGTCGCCGAATGCAACGACCATCGAGGAAGAAGGCGTCTATCTCGACAATTTCAAGCTGGTCGACCGCGGCCGGTTCCGCGAGAAGGACATCCATGCCGCACTGACCGGCGCGACATATCCCGCGCGCAATCCGGTGCAGAATATCAATGACCTCAAGGCGCAGATCGCCGCCAACGAAAAGGGCGTGCAGGAGCTGCGCAAGATGGTGCAGCACTTCTCACTGCCGGTCGTGCAGGCCTACATGAATCACGTGCAGGACAACGCCGCCGAAAGCGTGCGGCGGGTGATCGACAAGCTGCATGACTCCGAGTTCCGCTACGAAATGGACCAGGGCACCGAGATCCGCGTGAAGATCACGGTGGACAAGCGCAAGCGCGAGGCGACGGTCGACTTCACCGGCACCTCGCCCCAGCAGCCGACCAACTTCAACGCCCCCGAGCCGGTGACACGGGCCGCGGTACTCTATGTCTTCCGCGTGATGGTGGACGACGACATTCCGATGAATGCTGGCTGCCTGCGTCCAATCAACATCGTCATTCCCAAAGGCACGATGCTGACGCCGGAATACCCGGCGGCCGTCGTGGCCGGCAATGTCGAAGTCTCGCAGGCCGTGACCAACTGCCTGTTCGGAGCGCTCGGCGCGCTCGCCGCCGCGCAAGGCACGATGAACAATCTCAATTTCGGCAAAGAACGGTATCAGTATTACGAAACGATCTGTTCGGGTTCACCCGCGGGCCCGGGTTTCAACGGCACCGATGCCGTGCACACCCACATGACCAACACCCGCCTCACCGATCCGGAGATTCTGGAATTCCGCTATCCGGTGCTGCTGGACGATTTTCACATCCGCAAGGGATCGGGCGGCAAAGGCCGGTGGTGCGCCGGCGATGGCATCCGACGCACCATCCGTTTCCTCGAGCGGATGGAATGCACGATCCTGTCCGGCCATCGCCGCGTCCGGCCGTTCGGGCTTGCCGGCGGCGAAGCGGGTCAGGTCGGCGAAAATTCGGTGCGACGCAAGGATGGCAGGATTGAAAAGCTGGCGGGATGCGACGCCACCGTGCTGGAGGCCGGAGAGGCCATCATCATCCAGACGCCGACCGCGGGCGGCTATGGCAAGGCGGATTGAGCGGGAAGGCTCTGTAAACCATGTTCCGCGCCGCCATGCCCCGGACCGTGGATCAAAGCGCGCCCGCATGGGATTATCGGCGATCGATCGAGCGGGGTCTGCCATGCAGGAATCCGACATGCGCCGTTTCGGACTGTGGCTGATCGCGGCCGCGGGCGGCGCCCTGATCCCGGCCGCCGCTGCGCTCGCGGATACCTATCCGGTTTCCGGCAAGTGGACCTATGACAATCCGCGCGCGGAAGGCGCCGCGGAGGATTGCGGCTCGCGCTACATGAGCTTCGAGGGCAACCAGCGCCGCGATACGGGCGGCAGCGTACCGTCATTTCGCAATTTCAAGGTCGAGCAGATCGGCAATGCGCAATATCGCGTCACCGATCAGTTCGATAACGCGATGATCAATGCGCGGCAGATCTATACGCTGCGGCTGGTCGATGACGATCACATCGAAATCCAATTGCAATCCGGACCGACCATCGCGCTGCGCCGCTGCGCGTAAGGCGACGGGGTTGTCATCGCCCCCCGAACGCGGGCGACTCGCCAAACATGAATGTCTCGAGTGCGCACTGGATGCCGCGCCTTCGCGGTGACAGGGCTCAAGACCCTTCAATCGCTGCCTGTCCCTCGCCGGTCTCGATCTGCAGCGTCACATGGTCGATGCCGAAGCGAGCATGCATCTCCGCTTTGGCGTGTTTGAAGAAGTCGTTTCCGGGATGGCCGCCGGGCATCACCAGATGCGCGGTGAGCGCGACCTCGTTCGTGCTCATCCCCCAGACATGGAGGTGATAGGCGCGCTCAACGCCGGGCAGGCTTTCGAGGCCCGCTTTCACCTTTGCGAGTTCGATATGGGCCGGTACGCCACCGAGCGCGAGATTGATCGAGTCGCGCAGCAGCCCCCAGGTGCTCCAGAGAATGATCGCAACAATGACAAGGCTGGTCAGCGGATCGAGCCACAGCCAGCCGGTCAGCAAGATGACGGCCCCGGCGATGAGCACGCCAAGCGACACGGCGGCATCCGCAACCATGTGCAGATAGGCGCCGCGGATATTGAGGTCGCTGCCGCTTCCGCCCATGAACAGCCATGCGGTGAAGCCATTGATCAGAATGCCGGCCCCGGCCACCACCATCACCGTCGTGCTTGCGACCGGCGCCGGTTCGGCGAAGCGCCACGCCGCCTCCCAGGCAATGGCGCCGCAGGCGAAGATCAGCAGAAGAGCATTGGCGAGCGCCGCAAGGATCGAGGACGCACGCAAGCCATAGGTGAAGCGTTCGGTCGGCGGGCGTTTGGCGAGGATTGCTGCGCCCCATGCGATCAACAGACCGATGACATCCGAGAGGTTATGCCCGGCATCAGCCAGCAGTGCCGTGGAATTGGCGAGAATGCCGAAAATCGCTTCGACCGCGACAAAGCCGAGATTGAGCGTGACGCCGATCGCAAACGCACGGCCGAAGTCTTTCGGCGCGTGGGAATGGGAATGGCCGGCGTGAGAATGGCTTGGATGATCGTGCGAACTGTCTTCCATCAGAAGTCGTCCCCGCGAAAGCGGGGACCCATAGCCACCGCTCTGGAATATAGGTCCCCGCTTTCGCGGGGACGACTCCTCATTACTCCGCGGGCCTTGGCCCCTCGTCCTCGATCCAGTCGTCGTCGTCGAGAATGTTGCGCCTCGACGGCTTCGCCTTCGGTCTGCCACCGAGCGTGGCGCTGCGCGATTTCGCGCCGGCCTTCCCGATCGACCCCGTGAAGCCTGCATCCGGACGCCAGGAATAGCCGCGCTCGCGCGCCACGCGCGCGGCGACCAGTTCGCCCGGAACCGCGTCCGGATTGCAGATGCCTCTGCCGCTCCTTCGCCGCATCAGGTCGAAATGAAAATGATCGTAATGGAAGCGGTTCGAGCCTGGCGCGAGCACGGTATTGAACAGCTCGCATGCCGCGCCCTGCACGTCGCGCAGGAATCCCTGTTCTTCCGGCGCACCGCGCCAGCCGTTTTTCACGGTGATCCGCCGGCCGTCCGCCAGCGTAAAGGACGAGATATCGAGCGCGTTGCCGAAGGCATGTTCGGAAATGCGCGCGCCCCGCTGCCCGTTCATGCCACGGCAGGAATAGGCCGATATCTGCCGGATCTCGACCACCGGCTGTCGGAACCAGCGCCGCGCCGCCGGCTGCACCGAATCGATAATCCAGCGATCGAGCGCCGACACCATCGGGCAGGCGAGCGTGGCCGCGGGCTTGATTTCGACCGGACCGAACGCCGAAATCGCGTTGCGTCCCATCGGCACCGGCGAGGCCACCGGTGCGGGTCGCGTCGACGCTGCGCGCGGCAGCGCCTGCGGGGGGCTTCCGAACGGTGTCGGAAAGGGCGAAGCTGCCTCGCCGGAATCCGAAATATCCGCGTCATCGATCGGAGGTCCGGACGGCACATCATAGACCGACGGTCGGCGCGCGCCGGATGCGCCGGCGCGGACGTAGTCGTTGGCCGGCGAGCCGGCCGTCCCGCGCTCGTATCCGCCGCGATGGTGTTGCGGCACGATCTGCAGCGGCGCACCCGCATTGTGAGGACCGGCCGGCGACGATGGCGCCAACGGCTGGCGCTGCACGGCGGAGGATCGTGCCGGGTTGGCGAATTGCGGCTCGTCGCCGGGATACGTGCGCGCCGGCGGGGCGATCCGCGCGGCCGGGGCGCTTGTCACCGGCCAGCGTTGCGGTCCGGCATTCGGCACCTCGCCAGGCGGACGCAGGTCCGAATAGCCAAGCAGAGGCTGGTCGCCGAGCGCTGCAACCTTCAGCGGGAAATCGGCGCCGCACATGCCAGGACCGTTGATCGGCTCAATCCGCACGATGGTGCCGCTTTCCTTCACCGCACCCGATCGCAGGCAGGCGAGTTCGGCTTCCTTCCGCCACGGTTCGCGCTGTACGAAATAATGCCCGGCGCAGCCAGCCAGCAGCACCAGGGCCAGTCCGGTGACGCATCGGCGCCAGTGATGACACATCGCCCGCAACATGACGCGGACAATGCGAAGGACTCCGTTAACGGGTCATTCACCGGCCGGAGGCGGCATTTCGTTATCGTTACCGGAAGGTGACTGGAACCGCAGCGGCGCGTAATGTCCCCCGCCCCGGAATCGGCGAGCGCGGGAGGGGACCATGGAATGGAGAGTGCGGGCGCTGACCGCCGCGCTGATGACCATTGTGATGGTCGCCATCGTCACCTTTGTCGCGACCTGGCTCGCTCTCGGCCTTGATCCCGGATTTCTCGGGCAGTGGGCCCAGGCCTTCCTTGTCGCCTGGCCAATCGCCGCCGCCACCGGTTTCGTGGTGATGCCGACCGCGCGGCGGTTGGCGGAGCGGATCGCCGGAACGCTCGGATAGGTTGTCGTCTTGCTATCTGCCGCGCCGCAGAATACGAAATCTGGCCGTTAACAGGCCCGTTTGAGCCTGTGAAAAAATATATTCCTATTGTATATCAATGCCTTAGTCCAAAAAACGGCATGGTCCTACCGAACCCGGCGGCACTTTGACGCTTGTGAGGCGTTGGGGCCTTCGAGCGTGTCCCCTGACGTGGTATGGTTAACTCAAGGACAGCGAAAGGAGGCCTTATGGACCTTTCCTTGAAGCTCAACGTCCTGGCGGTGTTCGCCGTGTTCGCATTCGTGAGCGCGGTGTTGCTTGGAGCGTTCTGAGATTCTTGGTTAAAGCTATAAGACCAACAATCGCCGCATGTGTATCAGGCGGCTTGGGGTTCAAAGCACCGGAGCGGTGGCCGCTCCGGTGCTTTGCTTTTGACGATACGCGATCGCGCATTGCGCCTTGATCCGGGTGAACCGCACGCGTGCTAGGCGGCCTGTGCTTTCTCGACCGCGCGCGGATCATAATTGAGGATCGGCGCCAGCCAGCGCTCGCATTCCGCAACGGCCCAGCCCTTGCGCCGTGCGTAGTCCTCCACCTGATCGCGCTCGATCTTGCCGACGCCAAAATAATGGCTCTGCGGATGGCTGAAATACAGCCCGCAGACCGAAGCGCCAGGCCACATCGCGAAGCTCTCGGTCAGGTTGATGCCGATCCGCTCGCCTTCGATCAGGCGGAACAGTGTCGCCTTCTCCGTATGGTCCGGCTGCGCCGGATAGCCGGGCGCCGGCCGGATGCCTTGATAGCTTTCGGCGATCAGTTCCGCCGGGGTGAGCTTCTCGTCCGGTGCGAAGCCCCAGAACTCCTTGCGGACGCGCTCGTGCAAATGCTCGGCGAACGCTTCCGCGAGCCGGTCGGCAAGTGCAGACATCATGATCGCCGAATAGTCGTCATTGGCGCGCTTGAAGCGGGTGGCGATGGTCTCCTCGCCGATGCCGGCGGTGACCGCAAAAGCTCCGACATGATCGACCGGAGCGCCGGACGACGGGGCAACGAAGTCCGCGATCGACACATTGGGCCGCCCGTCGCGCCGCGCGATCTGCTGACGCAATCCATGCAGCGTCGCAATCTGTGATCCGCCGGTCTCGTCGAACACCCGGATGTCGTCGCCCTCGCGTGCAGCCGGCCAGAATCCAATGACGGCGGACGCCTGCACCCAGCGTTCGCCGACGATCTGCTTCAGCATCGCCTGCGCGTCGGCGAACAGCGAGCGCGCCGCCTCGCCATACTTGTCGTCATGCAGGATCTGCGGATAGCGCCCGGTGAGCTCCCAGGTCGAAAAGAACGGGGTCCAGTCGATGTAGTCGACCAGCCGTTCGAGCGGATAATTCTCGAAAACCCGCGTGCCGATAAATTGCGGCCGGGGCGCGAGCGGGACAGCCGGATCGAGCGTGAGCGACTTGGCGCGCGCATCGGCAAGCGTCAGCCTTTTCTTGTCGTCCTGTCCGCGCGCATGGGCCGCCGCGATCTGCGCATATTCGGCGCGGGTGTTCTCGACATAGGCCGCCCGGCCATCCTTCGACATCAGCGATTGTGCGACGCCGACCGCCCGGCTTGCATCGGCGACATAGAGCGCCTGGCCGCTGCGATAATTCGGATGGATCTTGACCGCGGTATGCACGCGGCTCGTGGTCGCGCCGCCGATCAGCAGCGGCAGGTCGAAATTCTGCCGCTCCATCTCTGCCGCGACGTGGCACATCTCGTCGAGCGATGGGGTGATCAGTCCGGACAGGCCGATGATGTCGACCTGCTCTTCCCGCGCCGTCTCGAGGATCTTTGCCGCCGGCACCATCACGCCAAGGTCGATCACCTCGTAATTGTTGCACTGGAGCACGACGCCGACGATGTTCTTGCCGATGTCATGAACGTCGCCCTTCACGGTCGCGAGCAATATCTTGCCGTTGGAGTTGCTCTGTCCCTTGTCGTTAGAGGCTTTCTCCTCCTCCATGAACGGCATGAGATAGGCGACCGCCTGCTTCATCACGCGCGCCGACTTCACCACCTGCGGCAGGAACATCTTGCCGGAGCCGAACAGGTCGCCGACCACGTTCATGCCGTCCATCAGCGGACCTTCGATGACGTCGAGCGGGCGCTTGGCGGCCTGTCGCGCTTCCTCGGTATCCACCGTGATGAAATCGGTAATGCCGTGGACCAGCGCATGCGACAGCCGCTTGCCGACCGGCCATTCGCGCCAGGCGAGATCGGCTTCGGCTTTCTCGCGAGTCTGTCCGAAAAAACGCTTGGCGATGTCGAGCAGCCGTTCGGCTGCGTCTTCGCGCCGGTTGAGCACGACGTCTTCGCAGGCCTCGCGCAACTCGGGATCGAGATCGTCATAGACCGCCATTTGCGACGCATTGACGATGCCCATGTCCATGCCGGCCTTGATGGCATGATACAGGAACACCGAATGCATCGCCTCGCGCACCGGCTCGTTGCCGCGAAACGAGAACGAGAGGTTCGACACGCCGCCGGAGACATGCGCGTGCGGCAGCTTTTCACGGATGAAGCGCGCCGCCTCGATGAAGGCGACGCCGTAGTTGCTGTGCTCCTCGATGCCGGTCGCCACCGCGAAGATGTTCGGATCGAAGATGATGTCTTCCGGCGGAAAGCCGACCTTGTTGACCAGAATGTCATAGGCGCGCGCGCAGATCGCGGTCTTGCGCTCGATCGTATCGGCCTGACCCTGTTCGTCGAACGCCATCACCACCACCGCCGCGCCATAGCGGCGGACGATTTTCGCGTGATGGACGAAGGCCTCCTCGCCTTCCTTCAGCGAGATCGAATTCACCACGCACTTGCCCTGCACGCATTTCAGGCCGGCCTCGATGACCTGAAACTTGGAGGAGTCGATCATGATCGGCACGCGGGCGATGTCGGGCTCGGCGGCGATCAGGTTCAGAAATGTGACCATCGCCTTCTCGGAATCGAGCAGGCCCTCGTCCATGTTGACATCGATGATCTGCGCGCCGTTCTCGACCTGATCGCGGGCAATGGCGAGACCCGCAGGGTAGTCGCCCGCGGTGATCAGCTTGCGGAACTTGGCGGAGCCGGTGACATTGGTGCGTTCGCCGACGTTCACGAACGGAATGGCTTCGGTCAGCGTGAACGGCTCGAGACCAGAGAGGCGCAGCCGCCGGTCGATGACCGGAATCGCCCGGGGCGTCTTGTCGGCAACCGCGAGCGCAATCGCGCGCATGTGCTCCGGAGTCGTGCCGCAGCATCCGCCGACGATATTGACGAGGCCTGACGTTGCGAATTCGGAGAGCAGGCCCGCCATGTGCTCGGGACTCTCATCATAGAGACCGAACTCATTCGGCAGCCCTGCATTCGGATAGGCGCAGATCAGCGTGTCGGCGACGCGCGACAGTTCGGCGATATGCGCACGCATCTCCTTGGCGCCGAGCGCGCAGTTGAGCCCGACCGAGAGCGGTGCCGCGTGCCGAATGGAGTTCCAGAACGCTTCCGGCGTCTGGCCCGCGAGCATACGGCCCGACAGGTCGGTGATGGTGCCGGAAATCATTACCGGGATTTTCCCGCCGCGCGCCTCTTCGAGCTCGGCAATGGCATAAAGCGCGGCCTTGGCATTCAGCGTGTCGAAGATGGTCTCGAGGAGGAGGAGGTCGGCGCCGCCGTCCAGCAGGGCGCCTGCCTGCTCCGCATAGGCCCCCTTCAGCTGGTCGAACGACACGGCGCGGAAGCCCGGATTGTTGACGTCCGGCGAAATCGAAGCAGTGCGGTTGGTCGGGCCCATTGCGCCCGCGACAAAGCGTGGCCGGCCGTCGCGCTTCTGCGCAACCTCCGCCGCCTCCCGCACGAGCTGCGCCGACGCGCGGTTGAGTTCGGGGACGAGTCCCTCCATGCCGTAATCGGCCTGCGCAATCGCGGTGGACGAGAAAGTGTTGGTCGAAACGATATCGGCGCCGGCCTGGAAATAGGCGAGATGGATTTCGCGCACCGCATCCGGCTGCGTCAGCGTCAGCAGATCATTGTTGCCGCGCACGTCGCGCTGCCAGTCCGCAAAGCGCGTGTTGCGAAATGCGGCTTCGTCAAAGCGGCGCTGCTGCAGCATGGTGCCCATGCCGCCGTCGAGCAGCAGGATGCGTTCCGCGGCGAGGGACCGGAGGGTGGATTCGGCTTTGGAGAGAGACACAGACATGGCCAACACTCAGTGCAGTTCCCTCTCTCCAGTGGGGAGAGGGCTAGGGTGAGGGGGTACGGACGGACGTTTGTTGAGCGTGTCGAGAATGCTTTCGACGACACCATCCGCATTCTTCAGCACGTCATTGTTCCAGAAGCGCAGAACCAGATAGCCCATCGCCTCCAGATCCCTGGTGCGATCGAGATCGCGCGCTTCGGTATGCTGGCCGCCATCCACTTCAATGATCAAGCGAGCGGACTCGCAGCAGAAATCTACAATGTAGCGCCCAAGCGGCATCTGCCGACGAAACTTCAAACCGTCGAGGCGACGGTCGCGCAGGCGGAACCACAGCTTCCGCTCGGCATCGGTCTGACCGCGCCGGAGACTTCGCGCTATCGCGACATTGCGAGTCACAGCTTCTCACCCGCCGTCGTTTCGCTCGGGCACCCTCTCCTCATGGGAGCGCAGAAGAAGGCGGCCGCGGGCTCGGTCTGACTCCCTCTCCCCTGTGGGGAGAGGGTTGGGGTGAGGGGTCCTAAAAGGTCATTGGCGCATTGAAGTTTTAGCCCCTCACCCGCCCTCGCTACGCTCAGGCACCCTCTCCCTATGGGAGAGGGAAGACGCTGCCCGGTCCGAACAAAGCCCATCACGCGGCTGCCTTTTCGGCCGGGCGCAGGCCCAGCATGTGGCAGATCGCGTAGACGAGATCGGCGCGGTTCATCGTGTAGAAATGAAAATCGGTGACGCCGCGGTCGGCAAGGTTGAACACCTGCTCCGCGGCGACAGCGGCCGCGACCAGCCGGCGCGTCGCCACATCGTCGTCGAGCCCCTCGAACCGCTCGGCCAGCCAGTTCGGGATGAAGGTGCCGCAGCGTTCGGCGAAATTCTTGACCTGCCTGAAATTCTGCACCGGCACGATGCCGGGCACGATCGGGATGTCGATGCCCCGCGCGCGCACGCGGTCGACATAGTGGAAATAGAGGACGTTCTCGAAGAAGAACTGGGTGATGGCGCGGGTCGCCCCGGCTTCGACCTTGGCCTGCAGCATATCGAGATCGACATTGGCGTGCCGTGAATCCGGATGCTTCTCCGGATAGGCAGAGACCGACACCTCGAAATCGCCGATCCGCTTGATGCCCGCCACGAGATCGGCGGCATTCTGGTAGCCGCCCGGATGCGGTGCATAGGGGGCGCCCAGACCGCCGGACGGATCGCCGCGCAACGCGACGATATGCTTCACGCCGATGTCCCGATACTTGCGCACCACTGCGTCGACCTCTTCGCGCGTTGCATCGACACAGGTCAGATGCGCTGCCGGCACGAGTGACGTTTCATTCAGGATGCGCTTCACCGTGGCGTGCGTGCGTTCTCTCGTCGATCCGCCGGCGCCATAGGTCACCGACACGAAGTTTGGATGCAGCGGCGCGAGCCGCTCGATCGCCGCCCAGAGCGTGCGCTCCATCTCTTCGGTTTTCGGCGGAAAAAATTCGAACGACACCCGCAACGTCTTGCCGCGTCCATTCGCCAGCCGGCTCACCCGCTGTGCCACCACGTTCGTCATGCTACCTCCTGACGTCCGGCGATCGGCACCCGCCGGTCCTGCGCAAGCCAAATCGACACGGCTATTTTTCCATCTGTCCCGCGTTCGGGTGCGATGTTCCTGTGCATGATGACATCGAGGCCCGCGGCCGCGAGCCATTGCGACATGGTCTCCGGCGCGAAGCCGAGCCTGCGATGCGCATGCTCCTCGCGCAGGAATTCGAGTTCATGCGGCGCGAAGTCGACAATCAGCAGGCGGCCATTCGGCGTGAGAACACGCGCGGCTTCGCGGATCGCACGCGAGCCATCGTCGAGATAGTGCAGCACCTGATGAATGATGATGACGTCGAAGGAATCACGCGGCAGCGACAGGTCGTAGATGTCGCCCTGCCGAACGCTGCAATGACGCAAACCGGCGCGCTCCAGCCGCGCGCGCGCCAGCAGCAGCATGTCGAGCGAGAGATCGATGCCGAGCCCGCGCGCGATCTGCGGACCGAACAATTCCAGCATTCGTCCCGTGCCGGTGCCAAGATCCAGCAGCGAGCGGAATGGCTTGTCGCCGAGCGCCTTCACGATGCCCTGCTCCACCGCTTCATCCGCCGCATGCAGCTTGCGGATACGGTCCCATTCGGCGGCGTGTTTGCGGAAATAGCTTTGCGCGGCTTGCGCGCGCGCCTCGCGCACCGCCGCCAGGCGCTCGCGATCGCGTGCAATCATCGGATCGGCCGGATCGAGCCGCGCGACCAGCATGCGCGCGACATCCGCAGCGTCGCCGGTCTCGGCGATCCGGAAAAAGGCCCAGGCCCCCTCGCGGTGGCGTTCGATCAGATTGGCTTCGGAAAGCAGCTTAAGGTGACGGGAGATGCGCGGCTGCGACTGCCGCAGGATTTCGGTGAGATCTGAGACTGTCAGTTCGGCCTCGGCCAGAAGAGCGAGAATGCGAAGGCGGGTGCCCTCGGCCACCGCCCGCAGCGCATCATGCATTGTCTCAAAAGCCAGCGGACCGGACATCGGACCTCGTTCCCGCCAATCGTGATATAAGGATATCTTTATACGGTAATTCGATGGGCGCAAGCCCACTTTGTGAGCTCAGGGAAAGAATCTCGCGCCCCGGGCTTTTCGATCCATGCACATCTTTGTTTTTGTTCATGAATTTGTGCGAGATGGCCCGATCCGCTCTCCTTCTCGTGAAGGAAAGCGGGCAAGCCGATGGCACCAGCGCCGCATTTCGCTTAAACCGCAGCCATGAGCATCGACGTGCAAGCCCAACCAGACCCCTTCGCAATCCGGCCCGGCGAAATCGCCGTGGACCTTCCCGCATCCTTCGACGCCGGGCTGTATTTCATCGGTCGCATCCGCACGCCGTGGACGAGGCGCGAGGACTGCCCGAAGAACGCGGGAGAATCTGACACCGTCTGCACCATCGAGGTCGATCCGCGCTATGCGCAAGCGCTCGACAAGGTCGAGACTTGCACGCATCTGATCGTGCTCTACTGGATGGACCGGGCTCGCCGCGATCTCGTGGTGCAGGTGCCGCGCCATTATGGCGAGGGCCGCGGCACCTTTGCGCTCCGCTCGCCGGTGCGGCCGAACCCGATCGCGCTCAGCGTGGTGAGGCTGCTCAAGGTCGACGGCACGCGGCTCTCGATCCAGAACATCGACTGCCTCGACAATACGCCGCTGCTCGACATCAAGCCTTACTTTGCATCGGTAGACGCCAAGCCGGACGCGACCGTGGGCTGGCATCGGGACCGGGCGAAAGATCGGCAATAGGCGGTGGCGATACGGCACATGTCGCGCGCGGCCTTCCGCAAGGCGCTGGTCAGCAGCGCGCGCTCACGGACCCGCAAGGCGGCCGCGTTGCGCCGGTAGAAGTCGAAATCGACCGTCCCGTCAGTATGTCTGCGAATGATCAGGTCCATCGCCCGCTCCTGCGCTACTCGGCAAACAATGATGGGGTATGCGGTCCGAAGGCACCATGTCCGCGGCTCTGCAAAGCTTTGCCGGAACGCCATCGGCCTTGACGGACATTGCCGCGGCTCTGAAAGTCGTTGCCGTGACACTCTTCAAATTGTTGCGGGGCCGCGATGGATGTCCTGTCGGAAGTGTTGCGTGTGGTCCGCCTTTCAGGCGTCGTGCATTTCCGGGCCGAATTCACACGGCCCTGGTCCATCATCTCATCGCCACCCGAGATCCTGACGACACGCCTGATGCCCGGCGCGGGATCGGTCACGCCGTTTCATGTCGTGACCAATGGCCGCTGCATCGCGAGATCCGGCGCGCTACCCGACATGCCGCTCGAGGCGGGCGACGTCATCGTGTTTCCGCGCGGCGACCAGCACATCCTGACCAGCGACGCGGGTTTGAACCCCACGCCGATCAAGGACATCTACCGCAAGCCGTCGTCCGATCAGATCGCGGTCGTCCAGCATGGCGGTGGCGGCGAGCAGGACGGCTTCATCTGCGGCTTCTTGCACTCGGACCAGCGGTTCGGTCCGCTGCTCGGATCGCTGCCCACCGCGCTGTGCATCCGCACGCGCGGTCAGCGCATCGAACTCGAGACCTTCACGGCAGACGATCGCCACATGCACACGATCGGCGATCACGGCGAGGTCGAATGGTGGCAGGCGACGCTGCGCTATTTCAGCAGCGAGACCGAGCGCGCCGGACCTGGAAATCACGCCGTACTCGCACGCCTCTCCGAACTGATGTTCATGGACGTGATGCGCTGGCAATTGCGCGCGCTGACCGGCGGGCGCACCGGCTGGCTCGCCGGCCTGAACGATCCGCAGGTCGGGCGCGCGCTGGCCCTGCTGCATGCGAGGCCGGGTCACGCGTGGACCGTCGAGGAACTGGCCGACCGCGCCGGTATCTCGCGCGCCGCACTCGCAAAGCGCTTCACGGAATTGGTCGGTGAAGCGCCGATCCAGTATCTCGCCGGCTGGCGGATGCACCTCGCGCGGCAGATGCTGCGGGACTCGACACTCGGCATCGGCGAAATTGCGGGGCGCATCGGATATGAATCCGAGGCCGCCTTCAACCGCGCCTTCAAGCGCGCGGTGGGTTCGCCGCCAGCCCGGTGGCGCGAGGGCAGCGCCGGACCGGAAGCGGCGTCGCAGCCGCGGTGATCATCCGTCTCAGCGCTTGAGATTGTCGCCCGTGTGCGGCAAGCATCCCCTGCCGGCCCCACTTTCCCCGGCGTGGGAGATCAGATATGCGCCTGCGATCGTCCATTACGCGCGACGGCCTCGACCGTACTCCGCACCGCGCCTTCATGCGGGGCATGGGCCTCGACGACGCGGCCATCGCAAAGCCGATGATCGGCGTGGTGTCGATGAAGGGCGAAAACACGCCCTGCAACATGACGCATTACCCGCAGGTGGAATGGGCCAAG
>Ga0182742_1001774_pt1 | contig 26188 bp, 25 predicted proteins | sample eDN5th37CBELigMG_FD_128880 | JGI IMG/M metagenome (GOLD analysis project Ga0182742, IMG submission 128880) | Enriched Miracle-Growth compost microbial communities from Emeryville, California, USA - eDNA 5th pass 37_C BE-Lig MG (version 2)... ...
AAATAAAAGGGAAAACATTAGAAGAAATTGCAAAAATCACAACAGAGAATGGTAGGAAATGTTATCGAATTGTGTAACCTGCTATGAAAAACGCTGAAATAATGATGTTTGATACGAAAAAACTTACTTTTGTTTGAAAAATCAATATAATTTAGCTATATTTACGCAAAATTTACCCAAAATCGGATTTTAGTGCTTCTTTACAAACTAGTTTTGAAAAGGGTATGATTCTTTTCAGTAGTTTTGAATTCTGTATTGGATTACCATTTTTCGTAAAACAAAATCAAATTACTCAGCACTTTCTTTAACATGAAAATATTAAAGTGATTATTTTGATAGAAAATCAATAGTCATAATATTTTATGAGAGCTCATAGAGATAGTGTGGGAGGTAACGAAAAAAGGAATATTAAAATCCAATAGAGTTATAGTCACGTCAGTTGTAACATGCATATTGGCGGCGGGGCTATGGAGGAGGACCGATGAAATGGGAAGTAAGTCAGGTAAGGACACCCATGACAGGCGATCATCCAGCATGACTTTCGCAATGCGATGGAAGCATGGAAACTTGCGTTTGATAGTATTAAGCTTATCAATTTCAATCGCTATGGCTTTCATGTTTTTGGTGTTGATGTACGGGACGACGGAGAAACACGTTTCCGTAGTAGTGAATGGACAAGAAACTGTTGTAACGACAAAACAATGGGTCCTGCAACGCCTACTGGATGAACAAGCTATTACAGTATCTGAGCATGATAAAATATCTGCATCACTTAATGCGCCTATTAAGGATGGAGATAGAATAGAGATTACACATGCAAAAGAGATTACTGTTATAGCGGATGGTAATACGTCTAAAGTATATACGACAGAGAAAACGGTACAGGCAGCGATCGAAAAGCTAAATATATCGATCGGTAGTCAAGATATAATAAAACCAGCAGCATTTTCAAGCCTAGAGAATGTTGATACTATTAATATTGTTCGTGTCGAAACAAAGATAAAAGAAAATGAAAAAACAGTACCTTTCTCTATCGTAAAGCAAGATGACAAAACCTTAACGAATGGCAGCGAAAAGGTTGTTCAAGAAGGTCAAGTCGGAGTAGTTGTAGAACAGATTGAGGAAAGATACGAAGATGGTGTCCTTGTATCTACGAATGTTCTAAGTGAGACAGTTAAGACAGAAGCAAAGGATAAGCTGATTGCTGTTGGTGTTGCAAAACCTCAAACAACAGTAGCACGTTTATCTCATGATTCTCCTACTGTTGAAACAGTAACAAAGGGAGATATTACGTTTGAAGCAAAATCGGTATTAAAAAATGTAACGCTTACTGCTTATACAGCACACTATGCATCAACAGGAAAATCGGAGGATGATCCTTATTACGGTGTTACTGCTTCTGGTACAACCGTTGAAGAAGGTCGTACGATTGCAGTTGATACAAGCGTGATCCCGATGGGATGGTGGGTTTATATTGAAGGTATCGGATTCAGACGTGCCGAGGATAAAGGCGGAGCTATCAAAGGAAACAAAATTGATGTTTACTTTGAAGATGAAGAAGTCGCTAAGAAGTTTGGTCGCAAAAAAGGTAAAACAGTTTATGTTATCGGACCAAACAAACCTAGTGCAAGTTAATTGTTTGCTTAAATAAAATATGCTATCGTAAGGAGAAGGGCTTAGCCTCTTCTCTCTTTTTTTTGGCTAGGTGTCTTGAACGAAAGGTGGAACAACTTTGATTAAAGAGGTTATAGTCGTAGAAGGTAAAGATGATACGACAGCTATAAAGCGTGCAGTAGAGGCTGATACCATTGAGACAAATGGCTCTGCTATAGGAAAGGAAGTACTAAGTAGAATTAAGCTTGCTAATGAGCGCAGAGGTATTATTATTTTTACAGATCCTGATCACGCTGGTGAACGTATCCGTAAAATAGTAGCTCAGCACGCACCAGGTTGCAAACATGCTTTTTTACCACAGGAAAAAGCTTTATATAAAGGTGATATTGGAATTGAAAATGCTTCTCCTGAAGCGATTATTGAAGCATTAGCAAATGTAAGAACAGAAACAGAGCTTAAGGCTGGAGAAGTAACGTGGGATGATTTGATTGAGCTAGGCTTAGTCGCTCACCCAGAGGCAGCACAGCGTCGCTTAGAATTAGGTAAGCTGCTTGGAATTGGTTATGCTAATGGTAAGCAATTTTATAAGCGCTGTACCAGCTTTCAAATTACGAAGCGTGAATTTACAGCAGCAGTTAAACAGTTAGGTTATAATGCGGAGGAAATTGAATGAATCAAATAGAAGTTTCTACACCTAAACGTACAAAAGAGATTATTGCAAAGCATGGATTTTCATTTAAAAAAAGCTTAGGTCAAAATTTCTTAATAGACGGTAATATTCTTACACGTATTGTTGATGCAGCCGAGCTAGATAAAACTAAGGGAGCACTTGAAATTGGTCCTGGTATTGGTGCACTTACACAACGATTAGCACAAGAGGCTAAAACGGTAACCGCTATTGAAATTGACCAACGACTTATTCCCATTCTTAATGAAGTATTCGAAAATGAACCACATGTTTCCGTCATACATGGTGATGTACTAAAGCTTAATTTAGCAGATATTTTTGCTAATCAATTTATTGGTGTAGAAAAGATAAGTGTAGTTGCTAATTTGCCATACTATGTTACAACGCCTATTTTAATGAAGCTGCTAGAGGAAAAACTGCCGCTTGAGCATATCGTAGTCATGATTCAAAAGGAAGTAGCACAGCGTATGGCAGCTAAGCCTGGTGGGAAAGAATATGGCAGTTTATCTGTAGCTGTTCAGTATTACTGTACAACTGAAATTGTATGTACTGTTCCACATACAGTTTTTATCCCTCAGCCTAATGTTGATTCAGCTGTAATAAAACTATCTGTTAGACCAGAGCCTGCAGTTAACGTTAAGGATGAGCAAAAGTTCTTCAAGGTAGTACAGGGCTCTTTTGCACAGCGCAGAAAGACATTGATGAATAATTTAAGTAGTCTCGTCGGCAAGCAAAATAAAGAAGCATTAACAGCAATATTAGAGCGGATTTCTATTGATCCTTCTCGCCGTGGTGAGACCTTATCATTAGAAGAATTTGCGATACTGTCAGATGCACTTATCGATGCACAGCTCATATAGATAAATTAAACTTAACAAATGTATCACCACTTTACACTTCTATCCATACGATAGAGGTAGAGGTGATTAACCTATGAAGCAGGGTGATTTAGTTGTTCGTCAATCCTATGGCGGAGATGTTTTATTTCGAATAGAAATGATAACTGCAGATAGAGCAATTTTAAAGGGACTTGACTTTAGATTATTGGCTGATGCAAATTTGTCAGACTTAATTCCAATAAGTAGTCCTACTTCGTCTTCTGTCGCACATATGATTCGTCAAAAAGTTAATCAATCATTACGAAACCTTCATATGATCTACGCGCCAACTGAACTTGATGAACAAGCAAAATCAATTAAGCGACCTGATCTTGATCCGAGATATTTTGAATTTCCTGGTAAAGTATTACACTTAGATGGTGATTCAAACTACTTAAAAAAAAGTATGCAACTCTATGAAGTGATGAAGGTGCCTGCTGAAGGTTATTTTGTACATGAATCGAAGATGGCGGATGCACTTGTACATTTACTACCTGAAAGTCAACCTGATATTGTTGTTATTACGGGTCATGATAGTGTGTTAAAAAATCGATCAGGACTTGATTTGCATAGTTTAAGTAGCTATAAAAATTCGCAGCATTTTGTAAATGCTGTTCGTGTTGCACGTGAATTTGAAAGAAGTAAGGATAGTATGGTTATCGTTGCTGGTGCGTGTCAGTCGCATTATGAGGCATTACTAGCATCGGGGGCAAATTTTGCAAGCTCTCCAGGTCGTATACTCATTCACGCACTTGATCCTGTTTATATTGCAATTAAAGCTAGCTACACTCCAGTTAAAGAAATAATAAATTTACCAGAGGTTGTGGAAGGGACAATTAGCGGTATAGAAGGTGTTGGTGGAATTGAAACTATAGGTCGATACCGACTTGGATATCCTAGACCAAAAGAGTTTGTATAAGGATGAAAAATAGTGATTTTAAAAGTGTGGCAAACGGAGTAAAAAATGTATTTTTTAACCGTTGACAATGAATGTGGTCTGCTGATATAATATTTTGCTAATTTGACAACCCCTCTTTTATTTAGTATAATTACTAAGGAAAGAGGTGGTAGTAACAATGGCTAAAAATGCGCTATCGGACATCAAACGTAGCTTGGAAGCCCATGTCGGCTCTAAAATCACACTTCGAGCAAATGGTGGTCGCCGAAAGACGGTTGAACGCAGTGGAACTTTAGAAGAAATCTACCCTTCTGTTTTCATCGTTAAGCTTGATGAAGAACAGCACGCTTTTAAACGTGTATCTTATAGCTATGCAGATATTTTAACTGAAGCAGTTGAGGTAACTGTATGCAATGATGAAGGACAAGTAAAAATTGCTCATCTAAAATAATGAGTGAAATTAAAAAGGTTAACATATTCAACATCGTCGTTTGGCGATGTTTTTTTTTTGCGAAATTTATTATATTTGTTTTTTATATGCATGCTCACAAGCGTGAGTGTCAATAGAATGTGATGTATCCTTAGCTTTTCAGCTATTCCTTTGTTATAATGTACCTATGCTACTATGGACGGGTGAAAAGGATGAAAATATACGAAAAGGCTCCAGCAAAAATTAATTTAGTGCTGGATGCGTTACATAAAAGAGAAGATGGATTCCATGAGGTTGAAATGATTATGACAATGGTAGATTTGGCAGATCGTTTAACTATGGAATCTTTAGCTAGAGATCAAATAATAATTACGAGCCAGGTTGGCTATATACCACTAGATGAGAAGAACTTAGCCTTTCAAGCAGCGAAGCTTATTAAGCAACGCTACAACGTAAAGGAAGGTGTTTATATTCACCTTGATAAGAAGATACCTGTTGCTGCTGGCTTAGCAGGCGGTAGTAGTGATGCTGCTGCAACTCTAAGAGGTCTAAATCGTCTTTGGAAGCTTAATATTGATGAGCAGGAGCTTTGTGAATTAGGAGCGGAGCTAGGCTCTGATGTTCCTTTTTGTGTTAAAGGAGGAACAGCCTTAGCGACAGGGAGAGGAGAGATTTTAACGCCTATTGCCTCCCCTCCTCAATGCTGGGTAGTTTTAGCAAAGCCAGCTATTAATGTTTCAACAGCTGATGTTTATGGACGGTTCAAAGTAAACGAGGTAACGGAGCATCCATCGGTTCATGAGATGATAAAAGCGATAAATAATGGCTCCTTTACTGATGTATGTCAAAACCTTGGAAACGTGTTAGAGGAGGTTACTCTAAACCTATATCCAGAGGTAAGACAAATTAAAGAAAGTATGATTCGTTTAGGTGCTGATGGTGTATTAATGTCAGGAAGCGGACCTACTGTTTTCGGATTAGTAAGTAAAGAAGCGAAGTTATCTCGTTTGTATAACGGTCTAAGAGGCTTCTGTAGGGAAGTATATGTTATCAGAATGTTGACTTCATAAAGACAATGCTTGATTAAATCCGTATAAAAAGGTAATATTTACTTTATAATATTCGGATTTAGGGGGAGTTATACGATGAAGAAAATGAAACGTAGTGCCAGACTGGTAGAAATGACACAGTTTCTACTCGCTCGTCCCCATACGCTTATATCGTTAACAGCATTTGCTGAACGTTACCAATCAGCTAAATCATCCATTAGTGAAGATCTAGCTATTATAAAAGAAGTATTTGAGGATGAAGGCATCGGTCAGCTTTTAACTTTAGCAGGTGCTGCGGGTGGCGTGAAATATAAACCGCTTATGCCAAAGGAAGTTGCACTAGAGCATATTAAGCAAGTTTGTCATACCTTACAGCAACCAGATCGTGTTTTACCTGGCGGCTATTTGTATATGACTGATACGCTTGGACAACCTGATGTTCTTGCTGATATTGGTAAGATGTTTGCTACAGCTTTTGCAGATAAAGAAATTGATTTAATAATGACTGTTGAAACAAAAGGTATTCCGCTAGCATATGCAACAGCAGCGTGGATGAATATTCCTGTTGTTATTGTTCGTCGTGACAATAAAGTGACAGAAGGATCAGCAGTAAGTATTAATTATGTATCAGGATCCACTAAGCGTATTCAGACCATGTCTTTAGCAAGACGAGCGTTGAAAGAACATTCCAGAGTACTCATCATTGATGATTTCATGAAATTAGGTGGCACGATTCAAGGGATGATTGATTTAATCCATGAGTTTGATGCAACAGTAGCAGGCGTGGGTGTTTTTGTGGAGTCTGGTGAAGTAGAGCATGAAGAACGCTTACTTGAGGAATATGTGTCATTAGCCAAATTAACAACGGTAGATATGAAGTCAAAACAGGCAGTTATTGTACCGGGTAATTACTTTGATAATAATTAAAATAAACAACAACTAGAAGAGCTATTTAGATTAAGTAACCTAACTAAGATGGGAAACTTAATAGAAATAGCTCTTTTTTCTTCATTATTTTTAATAAATTTACGATTAATATAGTAGAACACTAAATTATGTAAAAAATATAAAGGGGAGGAAGATGTGTTTGAATCAAATTAGTAGCGTAGAGTATATAGATCATATAGAGCAGCATGATGCTAATAATCTATTAAAAATTATATTTAATTATATGTCTAAAATATCAAATGCGAATCAATTAAAAGACGTACTTGTAATAATGGCTAATATGGGCAGAGAATTGATTTTGGCAGATCGTTGTACAGTTTGGTTAATTGATGAGTACAGCGAAGAGCTCTACACGGTTGTGGCACATGGCATAGAGGAAATAAGAATACCATTAGGCTTAGGTATTGTTGGTGAAGCTGTAAAAAGTGGAAAAACTATTATTATAGATGATGCTCAGCAGGATGGAAGACATTATGCTGAGAGTGATGAAAAGAGCGGTTATATAACAAAGTCAATGATAACAGTTCCTTTTAGAAATAATGAGGATAAAATAATTGGTGCTTATCAGGCAATCAATAAGCTCACTCCGTTAGCAAGGTTTACCTCACAGGATTTAGAGTACTTAACGTTAGCCGCATCGTATGCAGGAAAATCTCTTGAAACTGTTATGCTGCATGAGGAAATTATTAAAACTCAAAAAGAAACTATAGCAGCAATGGGAGTAATGGGTGAGTTACGCTCTAAGGAAACAGGAAATCACGTCAAACGTGTAGCTGATTATTCATATGTTCTGGCTAAAGGTATGGGCTTATCTGAGCGTGAAGCTGATCTTTTACGTACAATTTCACCTATGCATGATATTGGTAAGGTTGCAATAAGTGATAGCATATTAAATAAGCCTGATAAACTAACAGAAGAAGAATTTGAACATATAAAAAGTCATACAACTATCGGCTATAATCTACTTAGGTCATCTCCAAGGGAGCTTTTACGTGCAGCTGCAATAGTAGCCTATGAGCACCATGAGAAATGGGATGGGACAGGCTATCCTAGAGGACTAAAAGGTGAGGACATACATATATTTGGACGGATTACTGCTGTAGCAGATGTGTTTGATGCATTGGGTGCAGAACGTGTTTATAAAAAGGCATGGAGTATTGAAAAGATTTTAGAATTATTTAAGCAGGAAAGTGGTAAACATTTTGATCCAAAGGTCGTAAAAGTGTTTTTTGAAAAGCTTCCAGAATTGATCGAAATTCGAGAACGATACAAGGATAATAAAATGTAAGGAAATAGTCACACTACATTTTAAAAAATGCGTCAAATGTCGCATAATAGCAGGATTTTAGGGCTATTGTCGATTTAACTCGAATATAATTTGGAAATAAAAAATTTTTTAAAAATGTGGCAAATTTATTAAAAAATAAGAAGGATTTGGCTTGCAAATGTGGAATAATACACCAAGTCTCGAATAGACAAAGGTGGTGACACAAATGCAAATTACTGATGTTAGGCTTCGCCGCGTCAATTCTGAAGGGCGTATGAAAGCAATTGCATCTATTACAATCGATAATGAATTCGTCGTTCATGATATTCGAGTAATTGATGGCAATAATGGCATGTTTGTAGCTATGCCTAGTAAACGTACTCCAGATGGAGAATTCCGCGACATCGCTCATCCAATCTCTTCTGCAACAAGAGAAAAGATTCAATCTGCTGTTTTAGCAGAATATGAGCGTGCAGCTGATGATGTTGCAATCGAGGAAGGCGCGTAATACCCAGTTAAATATTTTTACCAAGGGGGAGAAGAGGGCTGTTAAAGCTCTCTTTTCTTTTGTATTATAATAAGCTATAGTCAATTTAGAGGCTTTTAGTTAGGAAGGGGTATTACGATGAAAATCATGTCTATTATTTTAGCTGCTGGACAAGGAAAGCGCATGAAGTCCAAGCAGTATAAAGTTTTACATCAAGTATGTGGCAAACCAATGGTAGGTCACGTTTTAGATACAATTAAAAAAGCTAACTGTGAGGAAACTGTTGTTGTAGTAGGTTTTGGAGCAGAGCAGGTGCAAGCATATATTGGAGATCAAGCAACTTTTGTAAAGCAGGAGCAGCAGCTAGGTACTGGTCATGCAGTGCTGCAAGCAGCTCCAATCTTAGAGCAACAAGAAGGTATTACAATTGTGATTTGTGGAGATACACCACTTGTAAAAACAGAAACGATTGAGAAGATGATAGAACTTCATCAACAAACAGCGTCAGCAGCTACTATATTAACAGCTTCTTATAGCAACCCTACTGGTTATGGACGTATTATTCGCAACGCTCAAGGAGTAGTAGAAAAAATAGTAGAGCAAAAGGATTGCACTGCAGATGAAGCAAATGTGACAGAAATCAATACGGGGACGTATTGTTTTGATAATAAAAAATTATTTGCAGCATTAAAACAAGTGACAAATGGAAATGCACAGGGCGAGTACTATTTAACTGATGTCATCGGAATTTTACGTGCGGCAAATGAAGTGGTTCAAGGCTACTGTACTGATGATAATGCTGAGGGCTTAGGAGTAAATGATCGCGTTGCTTTAGCAGAAGCAGAGCAAGCTATGCGTAATCGTATTAATAAAAACCATCTTATTAATGGTGTGACGTTTATTGACCCAACATCGACGTATATTGAAGCAGATGTCGTTATTGGTGCTGATACGGTTATTTATCCAGGAACAGTGCTTAAAGGGCAAACTGTCATTGGAGAGGACTGTGTAATAGGTCCAAATGCTGATATTAAAGATTGTAAGGTTTCAAATGGTGTAACGATTAAACATTCAGTGCTAGAAAAGTCAGAGGTTGGTTCAGGCACTAGTGTTGGGCCATATGCCTATATTCGCCCAGGCAGCAAAGTAGGTCAAAACTGTAAAGTGGGTGACTTTGTTGAACTTAAAAACGCTCAGCTTGGAGACGGCTCTAAAGTATCGCATCTAAGTTATATTGGTGATGCTATCGTTGGTAAAGATGTCAATATTGGCTGTGGAGCAATCACGGTTAACTATGATGGCTTTAATAAATCTGTGACGACAATAGAAGATTCTGCTTTTATCGGAAGTAATGTTAACTTAATAGCTCCCGTTCATGTTGGTAAATCAGCTTATGTTGTAGCGGGTACAACAGTAACGAAGGATGTAAAAGCAGGAGACTTAGCTATCGGTCGAGCTCGTCAGGAAAATAAAGAAGGATATGCTGATAAAATTAGAGCAAGAGCGAAAGCTAAAAAGGAATCACAAAAAGGATAATAGAGGAGTAAGTCGTTATGAAGTGGATTGTAGGTCTAGGCAATCCAGGTAGTCGATATGAAGCAACACGTCATAATGTTGGTTTTATGGTTATCGATGAGTTAGCTCGACGCTGGAATATACAAGTCAACCAAAGTAAATGTAAAGCACTAATTGGAGAAGGGCATATTGCAGGAGTCAAAGTAGCACTAATTAAACCGATGACCTATATGAATTTATCTGGAGAAGCGATTCGTGCCTATATTGATTACTATAAGCTTTCTATTGAAGACGGTATTGTCGTTTACGATGATTTAGATACAGAGGTTGGAAAACTGCGCTTGCGTTACAAAGGCAGTGCAGGCGGTCATAATGGCATTAAATCTATAATTGCTCATCTTAACACACAAAACTTTAATCGAGTACGTATGGGTATTTCACGTCCTGCTCCTGGAGTTCCAATTGTAGATTATGTATTAGATCGTTTTATGAAAAACGAACAAGAGGCATTACAGCATATGATTGAAAAGGCTTGTGATGCACTTGAATATCAATTAACACATAAATTCGAAGATGCAATGGGAAAATTTAATGTGTAAGAATGTAGCTAGTATTATTTGGTCATACTAAACGGTATAAAACTCGTTTAGGAGGCATATCATGACTATTAAATATGTTTGCAAACATTGTCAAAATGAAATAGCAACCATTAATAGTTCAGTAACCGATTCACAGCTGGGCTTAAACGCTCTTTCTGAGCAGGAAAAGCAAGATATGATAAGTTACGATTCTATGGGAAATATGCAGGTTAATATTTGTTGTGATTACTGCTATGAGGCTTTGAATGCAAATCCTGATTTATTGCAGTACAATAGCCCATTACAATAAAAACGAAAATATTAAAAAAATAATAGAGGCCGTCTGTCACAATATTGTGGTGGATGGCTTGTTTGCGACTTAATTAAGACCAATTATAAACGAGGGAATTTTACTGATTTATTGTCAGTGAAATGAGGTGTTAACAATTGAAAAATATAATTCAACATATGATGGAGGATCCTGATTTTAAGTCAATTGCTGAAGGCTACAGTAAAGGCTTAAAGGAGCAAATGATTTCAGGCTTATCGGGTTCTTCTAGACAGATGTTTTTGGCAGCATTAGCTAATCAATTAGATCGTCCACTCCTTATTGTCACGCATAATATGTTTTCTGCTCAGAAAATAGCAGAGGACCTTCAATCATGTTTATCTCGAGAGCAGGTTTTAATGTATCCTGCTAATGAATTAATTGCAGCAGAGGCTGCTATATCTAGCCCTGAAACTTTAGCACAGCGTATGGATGTACTTGTATCCCTAGCTAAAGGTTTTAGAGGGCTTGTTGTTGTTCCGTTTTCTGGTATTAGAAGGTATCTTCCAACAAAGCAAGCTGTTGTAGAATCTGAGGTTCAGCTTCATGTAGGCGATGAAATAGAGGTTAATGATTTTCTACATAAGCTCGTCGACTTAGGTTACACAAGAGTAGACCGTGTTGAAACTAAAGGGGAATATAGTGTACGTGGCGGAATAGTCGATTTTTTCCCTTTAACCTCATCTCTAGCAGTGCGAGTTGAATGGTTTGGTGATGAAATTGATTCTATACGTACATTTGATACAACTGATCAAAGAACAGTTGATAGAATAGAGCACATAGTTATAACACCTGCTCATGAATTTTTTGCTAGTAAGAATCGTATGGAGACAGCTGCACGCCATGCAAGTAATTTACTACAGGCACAGCTAGATAAGATGACAGATCGTCAAGCCAAAGAAAATTTAAATGACGAGCTAAAAGGTGAAATTGAGAAGCTACGTGAAGGCATCTACTTTAATGAAATTTATAAATATGTAGAGCTATTATATCCAGAAAAACAAACGCTTTTAGACTATATGCCTAACGATACAATTATGATTTTAGAGGAGCCAAGCAGATTAATTGAAACTGCTAAACAGCTTGAACGTGACGAATCAGAGTGGAATCTTCATCTTCTACAGCACGGAAAAAGCTTGCCTGGTTTACTATTAGCAAAGGAAACAAGTGAGATTATTCATAGAAGACCTTTCCAAACGCTCTTTATGCAATTATTTTTAAGACAAATCCCACATTCACAACCACAGAACATTGTAAATGTGACAACTCGTCAAATGCAAAGCTTTCATGGTCAAATGAATGTACTTAAAGCTGAGATGGAACGCTGGAAAAAAACAGGGCACCATGTATTTATATTAGCTGATAATAAAGAGCGTATGGAAAGAGTTAAACGTGTTTTGGACGATTATGATATAACACCTCCCAATATTGTTCAAGGCAATCTACAAACTGGATTTGAGCTTCCATCCTCTAAACTAGTTGTTATAACAGAAGGGGAAATGTTCACTCAAAAGCAACGTAAAGCAGCACGCCGAGTTGATAAAAAGCTAGATAATGCAGAACGCATTAAAAGCTATACTGAGTTAAAGGTTGGCGATTACGTTGTACACCAAAGCCACGGTATTGGTAAATATGTAGGCATTGGTACATTACAAATTGGTGGTATCCACCGTGACTATTTACATATTGTTTACGCCGGTGGAGATAAACTATCTGTACCTGTAGATCAAGTAGATTTAATACAGAAATATGTTGGCTCTGAAGATAAAGAGCCTAAAGTAAATAAATTAGGTGGCTCAGAGTGGACGAAGGCTAAAAATAAAGCGCGTAACTCTGTAAAAGATATAGCAGATGATTTAATTAAGCTTTATGCAGAGAGACAAGCAACTGTTGGATATGCGTTCAATGAAGATACAAGCTATCAGCAGGAGTTTGAGGCGATGTTCCCATATGAGGAGACGCAGGACCAGCTAAGAGCAATAAAAGAAATTAAGCGCGATATGGAACAACCTCGACCTATGGACCGTCTATTATGTGGCGATGTAGGCTACGGTAAAACAGAGGTAGCAGTTCGTGCTGCATTTAAAGCGGCAATGGATAGTAAGCAGGTTGCAATATTAGTCCCAACGACAATTTTAGCACAGCAGCATTATGAAACCTTTAAAGAGAGGTTTAGTGGCTATCCAATAAATGTACACGTTATGAGTCGCTTCCGTTCTCGTAAAGAACAAAATGAAACCATTAAAGGTTTAAAAAATGGTACGGTTGATGTCGTGATAGGAACACATCGTTTACTGTCACAGGATATTGTTTTTAAATCTTTAGGGTTAGTCATTGTCGATGAAGAGCAACGTTTTGGTGTTACCCATAAGGAAAAGCTAAAAACATTAAAAACGAGTGTGGATGTATTAACGTTAACGGCTACACCAATTCCACGTACGCTACATATGTCAATGCTTGGTGTCCGTGATTTATCAGTTATAGAAACACCGCCAGAAAATCGTTTTCCGGTACAGACCTATGTTTTAGAATATAGTCCGACATTAGTAAGAGAAGCTATTGAGCGGGAGTTGGCACGTGGCGGACAAGTCTATTATTTATATAATCGAGTTCAAGGCATCTATCAAATTGCTGAGGAGATTAGTCAGCTCGTACCAGATGCTCGTGTATCGGTTGGACATGGTCGTATGAGTGAGCAGGAGCTAGAAAAAACGATATTAGATTTTCTAGAAGGGGAGTCAGATGTTCTTGTCAGCACAAGTATTATTGAGACTGGTGTAGATATTCCAAATGTAAATACATTAATCGTTCATGATGCAGACAAGATGGGGCTTTCACAGCTCTATCAGTTAAGAGGTCGAGTAGGTCGTTCTAATCGTATCGCCTATGCGTACTTTACTTACCAACGTGATAAGGTGCTAACTGAAGTAGCCGAAAAAAGATTGCAGTCTATTAAGGAATTTACAGAGCTAGGCTCCGGGTTTAAAATTGCGATGAGAGATTTAGCTATTCGAGGAGCGGGGAACTTGCTTGGAGCAGAACAGCACGGCTTTATTGCTTCTGTCGGATTTGAAATGTTCTCGCAAATGCTAGCAGAGGAAATTAAGGTGCGCAAACAGCTTATGGAGGGTGTGGTTGAAGAGGTTAAGCCCCCAGTTCAAACCTTTATTGATGTCAATGTTAATGCTTATCTACCAAGTGAATATATTTATGATAGTATGCAAAAAATAGAAATCTATCGTAAAACAGCTACTGTTCAAACACTTGACGAAGCTTACGAGCTTGTTGATGAGCTAGTCGATCGCTTTGGTGACTTACCTGAGCCTGTTGATAATTTGATGCGTGTATCACGCATTAAAGTTTTAGGTAGCCAGTTAAGAATTACACAAATTACAACGCTTAAGGATGATTTAATATTTAAATTTGAGCATGCTCCAAAGCACCGCGAAATCAGAATGGATATTGATAAGCTTGTTATGAAGTATGAAAACCGCTTTAAACAGTCTAGAGAACAGGAAGCAAACTATACAGTTGAGCTAAGAGGTAAAGGCTTGTCAATTGAGCAGAAGCTCCATTTGACTGAAAAGTTTTTAAACGATTATGTGCAAACTGTAGAGAAATATAGTCAAGCAAATGCTGCTGTAAGTAAAAATTAGCTATTTGCATCTTGTTTCTGTTACAATATGTGACAGAGTATATACATTGAAAGGGGTTCAATAATGTTTTCAAAAGTAAATAAGTCAACATGGAGTAAAGCATCCAAACTCGTGATTCTAGCTATAGTTTGCTTAATGGTATTAGCAGCTTGTGGTCAGGATAAAGTTGAGGAAGTATCAGCAACGTTTAAGGATATTGAAAGTGATGTTAAAGTAGCAACCTTTACAGGTGGAGATGTAACAGACAAAGAGTTTGAAAAATTCAAATCAACGTTAGCCTTTTCACAAGGTATGGATAAAGCATTATTTGATATGGAAGGCTACAGAGAATATGTTTTGGAACAATATATTGTTTATAAATATATTGCTAGCCAAGCCTCTGACGAAGTCAAAGCAGCGGCTGCTACAGAAGGTAAATCGACATTAGATTCATTAAAAGCATATATGACTCAATTGGGTTATGACTATGAAGAACTTGCTACTGAATATGCTGTATCAGAAGCAGATGTTTCAACATTCTTCTATTTAGGCTCTATCGTTTCTGGTCATTTAAATAGCTTAATTACTGATGAGGATTTAAGTGAAGAATATAATGGTCATTTAGCAGATTATTCAACGTATACAGTACGTCATATTTTAATTTCAAACGAAATTACTAATGATGCTGGTGAAGTTACAGGTACTCGTACAGACGAGGAAGCATTAGCTTTAGCTAACGAAGCAAAAGCAAAGCTTGACGCTGGTGAAAGCTGGGAAACGGTTGCTCAAGCTTACTCTGAAGACCCAGGATCAAAAGCAAATGGTGGATTATATGCGGATACTAAAGGGATGAACTGGGAAGAGAACTTTAAGCAAGCTGCATATTCACAAGAGATTGGTGTAATCGGCGAGCCTGTTAAGTCATCATTTGGTTATCATGTTATGCTAGTTGAAAAGCGCGATTCTCCAGCACTTGATCAATTAGATGAAGCAGCACTTGATGAGCTTCGTTATTATATTTCTAACGATAAATTCTCTGAATTCTATGAGACTAATATTGAAACTTTAAACGTTCAGTTAAATTTACCTCCAATTGAGCAGCCATCAGAGGAAGCTCCTACTGAGGATGTAGCTCCTGAAACTGAAACAACAGAAACAACAGAGGAAGCTCCAGCTGAACAAACAACTCCATAATGGAATGAACTTTTAAACGGTGTGAAATAATTATTTCACACCGTTTTTTATTGTATTTAATTAATAAAAATAGGATAAATGATGAAAACTCACTAAAGTTATGTATAAGATGACAGATATGGATAAATACTAAGTTCAGAATCATTAATTAACCATTTCATGCGAAGTTGCATTTCATAAGCAAAATGTATGATATGAGATGCAAAAAACGTAGTCGAACATTGGATATGGATTTTAAAGAGAGGCCATAAATAGAACTGCGAAAAAATGAAGGTGAGGTAAACATATGAAAGCAACAGGTATTGTTCGTCGTATTGATGATTTGGGTAGAGTTGTTATTCCTAAAGAGATAAGACGTACTTTAAGAATTCGAGAAGGTGACCCATTAGAGATTTTTGTTGATCGCGACGGAGAAGTTATCTTAAAAAAATATTCGCCTATCGGTGAGTTAGGTGATTTTGCTAAGGAATATGCGGAATCATTATTTGAAAGTATTGGGCATGTCACGATGATTTCAGATCGCGACTCGATTATTTCTGTTGCCGGTGGATCTAAAAAAGAATTATTGGAAAAATCAATTGGCAGCATATTAGAAGGCTGCATGGAAAATAGAAAATCAATCCTTGAGACAAATAGCGGTACTTACGAATTAGTTAAAGATGTTCAAGAAACGTATAGCTCATATGTAGCAGCACCAATCATTGCTGGTGGAGATCCAATTGGAACTGTAACCATATTTAGTAAAGATGATCAATCAAAGGTTGGTCAGCTAGAGCATAAAATGGTTGAAACAGCAGCAGCATTTTTAGCAAAACAGATGGAACAATAACATATTTCACGTGAAACAAAAGGTCACAATCGAAGATTAAGGGTTATGAATGGCTACATACAGCTAAATTACCTTATTCTAGCGGAGGTGGCCTTTTTCGCCTATAATGAGAAAATATTAGACTGTAGGTGAAAAAAATGAGTAAGTGGATTAAGCGAGGCGGGCATGGAGCGTTATGGCTATTAGCAGCTACATTGCTAACCAAGCTCATTGGTGTTTTGCAAAAGGTGCCTTTACAAAACCTTGGCGGTGATACTGTCTTCGGTATATATAATATGGTATATCCTATATACCAGCTCATGCTTATATTTGCTGTGTCTGGTATACCAACCGCAATTAGTGCCATAATAGCAGAGGAGGATCATAAAAATCATAGCTTTATTTTAAGGGCTAGTCATGTGCTTATGACTTTTATAGGTATCATATTTGGCTTACTAATGTATAGTAGTGCAAGTACAATTGCAGCTGTACTAGGAAGCTTGGCACTTGCTAGTATGATTAAAATTATTGCGCTTACCATTTGTGTTGCACCTCTGTTAGCTAGCTTTAGGGGATATTACCAGGGCGTTAGATTAGCTAGTTATTCATCAATTTCACAGCTAATAGAACAGATCATAAGAGTAATGATTATGGTAGCTGTGCTTTATATTGGTGTTTTGCAGAATTGGACTGATATGAGTTTGGCAACATATGTACTATGGGGTGGTGTGGCTGGAGCTGTAGCTGCATTAGTCTTTCTTATCGTAATATGGCAAAAAAGCGTACATAAAAATGAGTCGTTAAGCCCTCCTGTTAAGGTGTATTTACACTATATGAAGCTTTTACTTATTAGAGGCTTACCTGCAGCACTGGCTACTGTTATCGTTCCATTAATTGCTGTAATTGATACGTTTACCGTTCCTGTTTTATTAAAGGGTGTAGCGAGCTTTACACAAATGACAGAGCAGTTCGGCTTGTATAGTAGAATACAACCTCTTGTGCAGCTCGTAACTATGTTGCTTGCGGCTTCAATAGCTGGAGTATTACCTGATCTTGTTCTTTCTCAATCAAAACAAGAAATAGATTTACAACATAAATTCTCACTCATTATCCGGTTTACTGTTTTAATCGGCATAGCTGCTACATTAGGACTCATACTATTAGCAGAGCCGATATCAATTTTATTATACAAAGATACTGAAGGAGTGGTATGGTTTAAGCAATTATCGCTTATGACCTTACCTGCTGCTATTTTAGCTGTCATAACTCCATTACTGTTAATACAAAGACGTATATTGCTATTGGCTTGTATCGTATTCGTGTCATTTGTAAGCAAGCTTTACCTAAATCAGCAGTTTGTAGCGGATGCAGGCTCTATGCTAGGTGCCATTTACGCAACGCTCTTATCCTTATATATCACGGCAGTATTAGCTTTACTTGCAGCTTGGAATAAACAAGCAATAAATGATGACACCAATCCTACAACATTTAAAGTGTGGGGTAAGTCGCTAGTCGCTTTATTAACGATGACGATATTTTTATTTATCGCTCGTGTTGTGGCAGAGCAGGTTTTACATATAAATATGGATAATAGAGTAGTTATGCTAGGATATGTAGTGGCATTAGTACTTATGGGAGCATTTATTTTGATTGCAATGCTCAGTAAGCTTCACATTTTAAATAAAAATGAAATAAAGCAATTATTGAAATAAAAGGAGCTAATAAAGTGAATAAAAAATTAACAGTCATAGGACTTGGCTCAGGTAGTGAAGATCAGGTCACAATAGGCAATTGGAGAAAAATAAAACAGGCGGTTAAAGTGTTCGTTCGTACAGAGGATCATCCTATGATGACATTATTTGCTGAGGACAATATTAACTATACAAGCTTTGATTATATTTATGAAAAGCATGATCAATTTCCAAATGTATATAAGGAAATTGTTGAGACGCTAATAGCTGAGGTGAATCAGTGTACAGAGGGTGAGATTGTGTATGCTCTGCCAGGCCATCCAATGGTCGCAGAAAGCACGGTACAACAATTAATAGCTCGCTGTGATGAAGCTGGCATTGAGCTTGAAATTATAGGTGGGGAGAGCTTTCTAGATGCTGCCTTTACTGCTTTGCAGTTCGACCCAATTGAAGGCTTTGTTTTGCTCGATGCAGCAGATTTAAAAGCACATTTATTACAGCCAGAGCTTCATACATTAATTGGACAGGTTTATGATCAGTTTACAGCTTCTGATGTAAAGCTAGCTTTAAGTGAGAAGTACGGAGATGATTATGAGGTTGTTGTTGGACATGCTTTAGGAATTCCAGAGCAGCAGCAAATGATAAAAGTCCCGATTCATGAGCTGGATCGACTAGATGGCTATCATAATTTATCGCTTATTTATGTTCCTCGAAGTGAACATGAGGAGCTAAGAAATCGTAGTTTTGAAAGATTACATGAAATAGTGGCAGCTCTCCGTAACCCTGATGGTGGATGTCCTTGGGATATTGAGCAAACACATCAATCTATACGAAAAAATTTCATAGAGGAGCTTTATGAAGCGTTAGAAGCGATTGATGAGGATGATCCAGAAAAGATGCAAGAGGAGTTTGGAGATGTACTATTACAAATTATGCTACACAGTCAGATGGAAGAGGAGCTAGGTAGCTTTAATGTTTTTGACGTGCTTGAAACATTAAATAAGAAGCTTATATATCGTCATCCTCATGTTTTCGGAGATACGGCAGCAAAATCAGCTGAGGATGCACTTCAAAGTTGGGAAGCGATGAAGGCGAAGGAGCAACAGGCTAACGGTATTGCCGAGCAGCGTAAATCTAAATTAGACGGGATTCCAAAGGATTTACCAGCTACATTAACAGCACATAAGCTTCAGAAAAAAGCAGCTAAGGTTGGATTTGATTGGGATACAATAGAACCTGTATTAGCCAAAATTAAAGAGGAGATCGCAGAGCTTGAGGAAGCCATCGCTAATTTGGATGAGCGAGAGCAAATGAAGGAGCTAGGTGATTTAATGTTTGCGGTTATTAATGCTGCTCGCTTTATCAATGCTGATCCAGAGGAAGCATTAGCTTATACAAATATAAAATTTAAGCGAAGATTTCAATATATTGAGGAGCAACTTCGTATAAATGGAAAAACGTTTGACGATACTGATTTAATAGAAATGGATAGATGGTGGGAAGAGGCTAAGCATCAGCTACATGACTAAGTTCGGCAAATAGTCATAAAATTCCACAAATATTGCAAAAAATTATGGAATAAAGAAGGAATTTATAAAGTTTGGTGGAATAATTAAACACCATGGGTAGTAAAAGCATATTAAGCTTTACTCACTTCTTTTATATCAAAGGATATATATTGACAGGAGGAAAATAATAATGAACAAAACAGATTTAGTTAATAACATCGCTGAAAAAAGCGGGTTAACTAAAAAAGATGTAGAAACAGTATTAAACGGATTCTTAGGTGAAGTTACAGAAGCTTTAGCAAAAGGTGATAAAGTACAACTAATTGGTTTTGGTACTTTTGAAACTCGTAAACGTTCTGGTCGTGTTGGTCGTAACCCACAAACAGGTGAAGATATCAACATTCCTGAAACAACAGTACCTGCATTCAAAGCTGGTAACAAACTTAAAGAAGCAATTAAGTAATTTATGCGTTTAGATAAATTTCTAAAAGTATCACGACTCATTAAAAGACGTACTGTTGCTAAGGATGTATCTGAGCAGGGTAGAATCTGGATAAATGGTCGAGAAGCTAAGGCGAGTAGTCAAGTTAAAGTTGGCGATGAGTTGCAGGTGCAATATGGACAAAAAATTGTTACAGTTCGCATCGATCAAATCATTGAAACAACGAAAAAAGATGAGGCTACTCAAATGTATACCGTAATTAAAGAAGAGGCTAGACCTAAGGAAGACGGTTTAGATTTCTTGTCCTAAAAAGGAATGAATAATTCATAGATTAATGAATTATTCATTCTTTTTTTATGTTCTAAAATTTATATTTTCCCCATATCGTAATAATGAATAATAGGTTAAGGTGGGGAAAACTTATGGCTGAAACAGGACACAAAGCTACAGAACAAAATATTACGTTGCTTAATCGAAAAATTTTAGATTTATCAGGTGTAACAAAGGTTGAAAGTTTCGATAGTCAGCTGTTTGTCCTCAAAACAGTACTGGGCGATTTAACGATTAAAGGATTTGGCTTACACATGAAGCATTTAAACCTTGAGTCTGGATTAGTTACTATTGAAGGCAATGTCCATTCCTTGTCTTATTCAGATAGCGGCTCTTCCTCTAAGAAAAAAAGTTTAGTGAGCCAATTGTTTAAATGAGTTTAGAAATACAATGGTTAACGATTGCTGTTATGCTTTTAGCAGGAGCGGGAATGGGCGTTCTCTTCGATAGCTATCGTGTAATATCTGACCATTTTAAATTTCCAAGATGGTCGCTTTCTGTTTTGGACATGCTGTATTGGATTACCTGTGCGATTACTGTTTTTCGATTGCTATATGTTTCTAACTATGGTGAAGTGCGAGGCTATGTTTTTATTGGACTAGCTATAGGGGTATTAGTATATGGGCTGTTAATTAGCTCGATATACTCAAAATTAGTCGTTAAGTTAATTTTATTTGTAAAGAGTATTATTCATGTCATAATGAAAGTTATTGATTATATTATTGTAAAACCATTAACTTTATTGTATAAAATTGTTATATATTGTATAAAATTTGGGACGAAAATCACTATTAGGTTGGTTCAAATTGTGCTACAATTATTGTTACCTATCATAAAAGTAATATTATGGCCGTTAAAACCGATAAATAATATTATAGTTAAATATATGAAACAGTATTGGACTAGCTGGTTATATCCGTTATTAAAAAAATGGACATGGTTAGTTAAAGCTAAGCATTCTTTAGTTAGATGGTTTAATCTAGTGAAAAAATGGTTATATAGCTAAGGAGATTGATATCATGGCAGAAACAAAGACAAGTAATATTAAAGCCAAACGAAGAAAAAGAGTATATTTATTTGTCGTCCTTGTTTTTGTATGCTGGGCTAGCTATACATGGATAAATCAAGCTAACGATAAAGCAACGCTGTTGGTAAAATATGAGTCTGTTAAGCAAGAAAAGGCTGTTATTGATGCAAAAAAAGCAGAGCTTGAAAATCAAGTCATATTACTACAAGATCCTGAATATATATCACAATTAGCAACAAAGGAACAGGGTATGGTATACGAGGGACAACAGCAAATATTTACTGAAACACCATAGTGTATAACTGTTGACCGTAAATCATGACTTCGGTTATAATCACGATATAGTAACGTGTATTTAGTAATAGATACTAACGTTTCAATACTTTTTAGAGAGGAACATTTTATTTTATGGCAATTGAAGTAGGCGCCAAATTAGAAGGTAAAGTGACTGGCATTACAAATTTCGGAGCGTTTGTTGATTTATCAGATGGAGTTACTGGACTAGTACACATCTCAGAAATCGCTGATAACTACGTTAAAGACGTAAAGGATCATTTAAAACTTGATGATGTTGTAACTGTTAAAGTTATCAATGTTGACAAAGATGGAAAGATTGGACTTTCAATTAAACAAGCTACTGATCGTCCAGCTTCAGAAGCTCCTCCAGTTCGTGAAAGAACAGGTTCTTCTCATGGCGATAAGTTTAATCGTGGTGGAGGTTTTGACAAAGGTTCTAAACCGTTTAACAAACCGGCCTCTAGTAAACCTAACTTTGGCAAACCGAACTTTGGAAAACAGTCATTTGAAGACAAGATGTCTAAGTTCTTAAAAGATAGCGATGAGCGTATCTCCTCTTTGAAAAAAAATACTGAAGGAAAACGTGGTGGACGCGGAGCGAAGCGTATGTAACTACGTCTTAATATACTTTAGAAGCAGAGCTAATTAGCTCTGCTTTTTTTATTTTGATTTTATGCATAAAAGTTTTGTCATAAAACAGCTTGAAGGTAAAAACTTTTAGTCATCATTCTTCACAATAAAAGCTAAATTCACATAAAACTGGCTCACCCATTCCTTTTTAGCAGCGACAAAAAAAATAAGCTGAGCTGGTTGAAATGGTCTGAAATGTTATTCGCTGTAGGGCTAAACTTGATAAAGAAAAGCGGAAGGCTTATCAATCTTATGTCGAAAATAAATTATAAGCTCTTGCCTTGAACTGACAAATTACTTGTGGACAAGCCTCTATAATAATGAACACATATTATTCATGGGGCGGTGGAGCTTTTGAGTAAGAAAGTTAATTCAATGTTAAAGCTGAATAAATCAGACATAACGCTAAAACAGAAGTGGTCAACTAGTAGCTCGTGGAAAAAAACAAAATATATAGTGGCTAAATATCAATGGATCATTCTATTTTGCTTTATGGGACTTATGCTTGGAAGGGCGACTATATTGGATGGCTTAATGTGCTGTGCATTGGCCTTCTATGCTATTTCCTATCACTTCAGAAAAGAAACAGGATTGCTTGTTGCTCTTAGTTTAATAGCAGGAAATCTACTTTCACTTTCACCTCAACCATTATGGTTAGCATTACAGCTAACGGTCACTTACTTATTATTTAGAGCATTTAGAGAGTTTGAGCGATTAACAGTAAATAAAATACCTTTAATTGTATTTAGTGCAGTTGTACTTGTACAGCTATTTAATACCTTTATTGGAGATCAAGTAACATGGTTTAACTTAATGATGGTGTTTGTTGAGGCGGCACTATCGTTTGTATTAGCTTATGTATTTTTATATGCGTTACCCGTTTTGATGACAGCCAAACCGTTAAAGAAATTAAAAAATGAAGAACTCATTTGTATGTTTATATTATTGGCCTGCTTAATAACAGGTATGACAGGCTGGTCAATTGAAGGCTTAGGTGTTGAACGTATTTTTTCATTTTTTATTCTTCTTGTATTTGCTATTGCTGGAGGTGCAGCAATTGGAGCATCAGTAGGTATTGTAATGGGTTTAATACTTAGCTTAGCCGATTTTAGTTCAGTTATGGATATGAGTATTTTAGCTTTTGCTGGTTTGTTGGCAGGCTTATTACGTGAAGGTGGGAAGATGGCTTCAGCTTTTGGCTTATTGCTAGGCACCTCTATTCTTACTCTTTATATGGGCTCTCAGCAGGAGGTTTTAAAAGCAGCTTATGAAATTGGTTTAGCTGTGATATTAGTGCTCATGACACCTAAAGGTTGGTTTGAGCGAATAGCTAAATGGGTGCCAGGCACGTATGAATATGCTTACGCTCAATATGAATCTACAAAAAAAGTAAGGCAGCTTACAGCAGAGAAAATAAATCATTACGCGAACATGTTTAAGCAGCTATCAAGCAGTTTCTATCCTCAGACCTTAATCAAGCAAACACCACTTACAAATATTGCAGAGTACGAAATGCATGATTTTATAGAGCGTGTAGCTGAAAATACATGTATAGGTTGTCGCAAATATAAATCGTGCTGGGGAGAGAAGGCAGCTCAAACACATACGATGATGCGAGAGATGATGCTACAGGTAGAGCAGGTCGCAAATGACCATATATCGATTAAGCCCTCTTGGAACAATCACTGTGTAGCAACGGAGGATGTAGCAAGTGAAGTGTTACATCAGTATAAAATGTATGTATTAAACGAAAAGTGGAAAAATCAACTTAAGGAATTAACAGGTATCGTTGCGGATCAATTACAAGGTGTTTCTGAAGTTATGATGGATCTTTCACAGGAAATTAATAAAGAAGGACAAGCTTTGCATAAACAAGAAGAGCAAATTAAAGAAGCGATAGAGGAGCTTGGATTACATATTCATGCGATAGATATTATTAATCTAGAGGTTGGACAAGTAGAAATTGAAATTCAACATTCATTTGAGCAAGGCTTTGATGAGAGCCGAAAAATTATCGCTCCTATTTTAAGTAGTATTTTGGGCGAGCATATTACTGTAAAGCATGAGGAGCCTATTTTAGCAGATGGTTCTTTATATAAAGCTACCTTTACTACTGCAAAGCAATATGAGACACAAGTAGGTGTAGCTGCAATGGCTAAAAATGGTGATATTTTATCTGGAGACAGCTTTAGCATGGTTGAGCTTGATAATGGAAAGTTTGCTGTAGCTATAAGTGATGGAATGGGGAATGGAAATCGAGCACGAATCGAAAGTAGTACTGCCTTGAATTTATTACAGCAGCTATTACAAGCAGGAATGAATGAAAAGCTAGCTGTGAAATCGGTCAATTCTATATTGCTATTACGTTCACCTGATGAGATGTATGCGACGGTTGATTTAGCAATTATCGATTTATATACTGCTGAAACTACATTTATGAAAATAGGATCTACACCAAGCTATATTAAAAGAGGTCATGATATTATTCCAGTCATGGCTCATAACTTACCAATTGGCATAGTAGAGGAATTTGATGTAGAAAGCATACGCGTCCCACTACAAGCAGGTGATATATTAATTATGATGAGTGATGGTATATATGATGCACCAGGCTACGCTGTTAATAAGGACTTATGGATTAAACGAAATATACTAGAGATAGACTCTTATGAAGCACAAGATATAGCAGATCAGCTCTTAGAAAGAGTATTGCGACATCATAATGGTGAAATTAAGGATGATATGACAGTCGTAGTGACTCGTATCGATACTCATTTACCTGAGTGGACTGCATTTAGATGGCAAGGATTGGAGCAAATTAATCGAACAAGACATGTAAGCTAATGGTACAAATAGTAGGACATTTGCGTTTATCTATGACGATGATTCATTATCGGATAAGAAGATAAATGTATAATGTCCTATTCATTTTAGAAAAATTGGCTTTTCTTATTTTTAATTATTATAATTTAATAGAGATAACACTAGATTACGATTAATCTTCTGTTTTTTAGGCAAAACTATTTTATAGAGTGAAGCGCAATAACACGCATCAATTTTGCTATAAACGGAGGTTATCTCATGAAACAAATTTTATTAATTACCGACGGTTGTTCAAATGAAGGATTAAGTCCAATCGTGTCAGCTGCTCACGCACATTCAGAAGGCATTAATGTCAATGTAATAGGAGTAGTAGATGACGGTGAGCTAGGTGAGTATGGCACCAATGAAATACATGAAATTGCAAGAGCAGGGGGAGGACTAAGTAGACTTGTACAAGCGAAAGAACTAGCACAAACAGTACAGATGATGACGAGAAAAACGGTTGTTCAAACGATTCAACTAGCAGTACAAAAAGAGTTAAAGCAGGTGCTTGGAAATCAAAATATTGATGCATTGCCACCAGAAAAACGTGCTGACGTAGTTAAAGTGATGGATGACTTAACTGAAAGGTCCCCATTACAAGTCGCCTTACTAATCGATGCTAGCGCTAGTATGCGTCCTAAACTAGCTTTAGTAGAAGAGGCTATTCATGATTTAATGCTTAGTCTACAAGCAAGAGAAGGAAACAGTGAAATAGCAGTATTTCATTTCCCTGGAGCAAAGCATGGAGAAGAATGTGTAATGGATTTAGCTTGGACTCCACATTTAAAGGGTGTTAATTCTATTTTCTCTAAACTACCTATGAGTGGTACAACTCCAACAGGACCAGCTATAATGAAGGTTGTAGATTATTTTGTATCCTCTAAGAAACCGTCGTTACTAGAGCTAGAGCAAGAGAGAGAAGATGATGCAATCTAAGCTTGCATTAAAAAAAGGTAGTTTAATAGTTGGAAAATGGAATGGTCATAAATATAAGGTTGAGAAGCTACTTGGACAAGGAGCGAATGGTACAGTTTACCTTGTTTCACGTGATTGGAATTGGTATGCTTTAAAAATTGGAATG
>Ga0182742_1001775_pt1 | contig 26177 bp, 28 predicted proteins | sample eDN5th37CBELigMG_FD_128880 | JGI IMG/M metagenome (GOLD analysis project Ga0182742, IMG submission 128880) | Enriched Miracle-Growth compost microbial communities from Emeryville, California, USA - eDNA 5th pass 37_C BE-Lig MG (version 2)... ...
CGGCGTGCGGCCTTCTCGCCAGGACCGCTTGCACCGGAAGCCCTCCCGCCCGGCCCGCCTGTGCTGCGGGGGGCTGGAATTAATGTACATTCTGTATATTAATGGACGCCTGTCAAGGCCGGCTGGGCACTACATGGCGAGCGGATTATCGCCATGCGGGCACGGCGGGACGGTATGAACAGAGGCAATGCCGCGCGATCGCGTTTCGGCGACGGGCGGACAATCAGGGAGACGGGAATGCAAATCGATCTGGCGGGCAGGGTGGCGATCGTCACCGGCGCGGCGCGGGGCATCGGCCTCGCTCTGGCGCGTAATTTCAGCCGCTGCGGCGCACATGTCGTCATCGCCGACCTCGCGCTCGAGGATTGCCGCAGGAGCGCCGAGGCTATCCGCGCCGATTTCCCCGCGGCGCGCTGCCTGGCCGTCGGGGTCGACGTGTCGGACCGCGCTTCGGTGGATGCGATGGTTGCGCAGGCGGTTGCCGAATTCGGCCGGGTCGACATCCTCGTCAGCAATGCCGGCGTCTGGAAGACCCTCACCAACGGCCCCTTCTGGAAGCTCTCCAACGACGAATGGCGACGGACGTTCGCGGTCAACACCGAGGGCGCGTTCAATTGCGCATCGGCGGTCGCGCCGCAGATGATCGCGCAGAAGTCCGGGCGCATCGTCTTCATCGGCTCGGCGGCGATCGGCGAGGCTCTGGCGCACATCACCCAATATGTCGCCTCCAAGTCGGCCGTCACCGGCATCATGCGCTGTGCCGCGAAGGAGCTCGGCAAGGACGGCATCACCGTCAACATGGTCAATCCGGGCCAGGTCGACACCGGGGCGTTCACGCGCGAGCAGCTCGAGGCGCGGGCGCAGACCAAGTTCATCCATCGCGTCGGCATGCCCGCCGACCTGGAGGGCATCGTCGCCTTCCTCGCCAGTGACGCGGCGGGCTTCATCACCGCCCAGCAGATCTATGTCGACGGCGGCGGGGTGCTGAACTAGGAAGATATGTACGGTTGACATATACATATTGTACATATTTACTGAGGCTGACGGCGGCGAGTCGCGGGATTGCGAAGCGGAGAAGCCTTCCATGGACGCCATTGTGCAGGGGATGATGTTCGACGACCGCGCCTTCCGCGACGCCCTGGGGGCCTTCGCGACCGGCGTGACGGTGATCACCACCGTGACGCCGCAGGGCGAGCGGCTGGGCACGACGGCGAGCTCGTTCAATTCGGTCTCGCTCGATCCGCCGCTTGTGCTCTTCAGCATCGCCCGCAACGCCAAGGCCTTTCCCGCCTGGCAGGAAGCGGGTGCGTTCGCCGTCAACATCCTGGCGGAGGATCAGGACGAGTTGTCGACAAGGTTCGCGCGTCCGCTCACCGACAAATGGAGCGGGCTGGTGCCCGATACGGGTCCGGCGAAAGGGCTGCCGCTGCTGCCCGGCGCGCTGGTGTCGATGGAATGCACGTCCTTCGCGAACTATGACGGCGGCGACCACGTCATCATGGTGGGCAGGGTCGTGTCGCTCATCCGCAGGCGCCAGGGCGTGCGGCCGCTGGTCTTCTTCGGCAGCCGCTACAGGGGCCTTGCCGACGAGGATGCGATTCCGACGCCGCGCAATGCCGACATATGGCTGCATGGCTGGTGACATGAGCGGGGGCGAGGCGGGCATGTTCGGCATGGGCGCGCGGGGGCGGCACTGCATGTCGGGCGACGTCCGCATCCACTATCTCGACTTCAATCCCGCGGCGCCGGGAACGCCGCTCCTGCTGCTGCCCGGGATAACCAGCCCGGCGGCGACATGGGCGTTCGTCGCGCGGCGCCTGGCGGCGAAGCGCCGCGTCGTGGTCCCCGACATAAGGGGGCGCGGCCTGTCGGAATGCCGCCCTGGCCTCGGCTATGGGCTCGACGACTATGCCGGCGACGCGCATGCGGTGATCGCCGCGGCGGGGCTCGGCCGGCCGGTCGTCCTGGGCCATTCGATGGGCGCCCGGATCGCCGCGCATCTCGAGGCCGGGCAGCCGGGCACCTGCTCGCGGCTCATCCTCGCCGACCCGCCGCTTTCGGGCCCGGGCCGGGAGCCGTATCCGACGCCGCTGCAGTCCTATATCGGCGCGCGGGATGCGGCGTGCCGCGGCGCGACGATCGAGGATTTCAGGAAGCTGACGCCCGGCTGGAGCGACGAGCAGATCGCGCTGCGCCTGCAATGGCTGCCGACCTGCGCCGTCGAGGCGATCGTCGAAACGCATCGCAACTTTCACGCCGAGGATATCTTCCCGTCCTTCGCGCGCATCTCATGCCCGACGCTGCTGATCCATGCCGCCAGGGCGCGGGTGGTGCCGGCCGGCGAGGCGGCGCGGATTGCCGCGCTGATGCCGCAGGGCCGCGCCGAAGCGGTCGATGCCGGTCACATGATCCCGTGGGAAAACCTCGACGATTTCCTCCAGGCGATCGAGCGCTTTCTCGACTGAGGCGAAGTCCGGCAGGGGCCTTCCGGCCCGGCCCGGCAAGAAGCGCTTGACAGTCCGGCCTTTGTCTATATAGCTACATTATTTACATATATATTGGATCAAAGAGGCGCCGTTCGGCCGCCCGATGGATGAGGAAACAGATGGCATTCTACAGCAACTACAAGAACGTACTGGTGGAAAAGGCCGACGGCATCACCACCGTCACGCTGAACCGTCCCGAGAAGCGCAACGCCATGAGCCCCGAGCTCGAGGAGGAGATGCTGGACTGCATTCTCAATCTCGAGGGGGACCCGGAGACGCTTGTGCTGGTCCTGACGGGAGCCGGCAAGGCCTGGTGCGCCGGCATGGATCTCGATCTCTTCTTCCGCGAGCTCGAGGGCAATCCCGCCAACGCCACCAAGCACATCCGCGCCGAATGGGCGGGGCATCAGTGGAAGTGGCACCGCCTCTACAATTTCCCCAAGCCGACGATCGCCATGGTCAACGGCTACTGCTTCGGCGGCGCCTTCACCCAGCTCGTCGCCTGCGACTTCGCCATCGCGGCCGACAGCGCCGTGTTCGGGCTGTCGGAAGTCAACTGGGGCGTGATCCCGGGGGGGCTGGTCAGCAAGGCGATGAACATCGCGGTCAACTATCGCAACGCCATCTACTATTCGGTCACCGGCAAGCCCTTCACGGGGCCGGAGGCGGCGCGCATGGGGCTGGTCAACGAATCGGTCCCCGACGAGCGGCTGCGTGACGAGGTGATGAGCCTCGCGCGCCATCTCGCCTCGCTCAATCCCGAGACGGTTCGCGCCACCAAGCAGGCCATCAAGGCGACACGCGACATGACCGTCGACCAGGCGCATGAGTATCTGATTGCCAAGAACGGACAGCTCGCGCATCGTGACGCCGAGGGCGGCTATTCCCAGGGCATCTCGAAGTTCATCGACGCCAAGGCCTACCGGCCAGGTCTGGAAGCGTATCCCCGGGAAAAAGCCGGCGAAGCTTGAGGAAACGCGAATGGGTCCGCTGGGAAATCTCAAGGTCGTAGAGATCGGCACCATGGTCACGGCGCCGCTGGCCGCCATGTTGCTGGCGCAGCTCGGGGCGGACGTCATCAAGATCGAGAATCCGGCGGGGGGCGACCCCTTCCGCCGGTCCGCGGGCGATGCCTACAGCCCCAATTTCATCGCCTACAACCAGAACAAGCGCAGCATCCAGCTCGACCTGGCGTCAGCCGAGGGCAAGGCGAAGCTGCTGGAACTGCTGGCCACGGCGGACGTGCTGATCGAGAATTTCCGGCCCGGCGTCGTCGACCGGCTGGGCTTCACCGCCGATGTGCTGAAAGCCGCCAATCCCCGGCTCGTGCACTGCTCGATCACCGGCTTCGGCGCGGATGGCCCCTATGCCAACCGCCCCGCCTACGACACGGTGGGGATCGCCCTGTCCGGCATCCTCCACATGTATCTCGACCGCGACAATCCGCAGGTCCACGGGCCGACGCTGGCCGACAACGTCACGGGGCTCTACGCCTTCGGCGGCATCCTCGCCGCGCTTCATGCGGTGCGCGAGACCGGCGCCGGCCAGCGCGTCGAACTCAACATGCTGGAAAGCGCCATCGCCTTCGTGCCTGACGCCTTCGCCTACTCCACCAGGCTCGACCAGCAATACGGACCCCTGTCCCGGGTGGCATCCTCCCAATGCTTCGTCTGGCGCTGCGCCGACGGCGCGATCATCGCCATCCACCTGTCCGTGCCGGAGAAATTCTGGCTCGCCTTGCTGGACGCGACCGACACGCGGCAGTCGATCGGCGCCGACCCGCGCTTTGCGACCGCGCGCGACCGGATCAGGAACTACAGCGCGCTGGCCGAGGCGTTCGCGCCGCTGATGGCGCAACGGCCGCGCGCCGAGTGGGAAGAGGCCTTCACCAGGCACGACGTGCCGTTCGCTCCGGTCCACTCCGTCGCCGAGGTGATCGCCGATCCGCAAGTGCGCCACCTGGGCACCTTCGCCGCGGCGCATCACCCGCAGGAAGGCGACATCGTCGGCATCCGCAACCCGTTGCGCATCAATGGTGCGCGGTCCGACGTGGTTGCGCCCCCGGTCCTCGACCAGCATCGCGGGGCCAGGTTCGGCAGCGACCCGATCGGCTGAAGCGGCTGTTCCGTCGCCGGTCTGAACGACCGCCACGCGCCGGCGGTTTGCCGCATCGGCGGCAACACGAATTCGTTCCGGAGCCGGCAGATTGCAGCATCCGCCCGGCATAGTGCGCCGCGCGGCTGGCGTGGACCTCGTCGCAATGACGTTCCGCGCCTGCAAGCCGCTTGACAGCCGTCGCATATAACTAAATTATGTACCTAAAATATGTATGCATCGAGCCGATCGGTGCCGTGGAGACGGCACCGGCAGGCCCGGGCCGGGCATCGTCCCGGCGAGTCAAAAGAAGAGCCGGAAGACGCCGGCCTGTCGACGAGACCGAACGAAGTTCTGAAAGGGGAACGACGATGAAATCCACTCTGGCTTCCTGCATGGCCGCGCTGGCGCTCGCCGCGTCGGCGGCAATGACATCCGGCAGCGCCCGCGCCGCCGATCCCGGCATCACCGACACCACGATCAAGATCGGGATGATGGGCTCGCTGACGGGCCCCGCCGCGCTCTGGGGCTGGCCGACGATCAACGGCGCCAGGATGATCTACGACAAGATCAATGACGAGGGCGGCATCAACGGCCGCAAGATCGAGCTGGTGATCGAGGACGACCAGTGCCAGGCGCCGCTGGCGCTGGCCGCCGCCAAGAAGCTGATCAGCCGCGACGAGGTGTTCATGCTCCATGGCGGCAGCTGCACCGGGGCGGTGCTGCCCGTGCGCGACGTCGCGCTGAAGGAAAAGATCCCGATGATGGTGCTGGTGGCGACGGGCGACGAGATCGTCGCGCAGCCCAACGGCTACATCTACCGCGCCTTCCTGCCCGGCAGCTATGACGGCAAGATCATTGCCGACTTCCTCGCCACCGCCCCGAACGTGAAGAAGGTGATCGCGGTCGGCAACACCGATGCCATCGCCAATGTTCGCTATCCGGTGCTCGAGGCGAGCCTGAAGGACAACAAGCTGGAATATCTCGGCCTCGAGCCGATCGAGGTGGAGGCCACCGACGCCACCGCGCAGGTGCTGAAGGTGAAGTCGCAGAACCCGGATGCGATCGTGCTGGTCGCCCGGCCCGAGGCATCGGCGGTGTTCCTGAAGGACGCGGCCAAGCTCGGCCTCGACGTCCCCGTCGTCGGCGCCACGGTGGTCGACCTCCAGGATCTGCTCGACCGCATCGGCGACCCGAAGCCGATGGCCAACATGCATGTCGTCTCGTTCTACAAGTCGCCGCTGGACGGGGCGCCCATGGCGCCGTGGATCGACCTGCTGAAGAAGTACTATCCGAAGGACAAGGTGCAGGCCGCTGCGTTCTACGGCACGTCCGGCGCGATCGCGGTCGTTGAGGCGCTGAAGCGGGTGGGGCCAGACCTGACGCGCGAGAAGTTCGTGAAGGCCATGTCGGAGATCAAGGGTCTCGACGGCGGTCCGATGGCCTGCACGCTCAACTTCGCTGCGGACGACCACGAAGGCTGCAAGACCGGCTCGGTCTGGGGCATGCGCGACGGCAAGGTCACCGCGATCGGCGAAAGCTGGAAATAGTCCGTCCGATGCAACCCGCTCCTGCCGGGATGTCTCGACCATCCCGGCAGGCCTGTCCCGCGGCTGAGATCAAGCCTGCCTGAACGGACGCAGCATGATGGAAATCGCAACTCTCCTATCCGTGGGCGTGTCCAACGGATGCCTTTATGGGTTGGTCGGGCTGGGCCTCGTCCTGGTCTACAACGCGCAGGGCATACCGAACTTCGCGCATGGCGAACTGTTCATGGCCACGGCGTTCGCCGCCTACGTCGCCAATGTCATTCTGGGCATTCCCTATGCGCTGTCGTTCCTGATCGCCATCGCGTTCGCCGCCGTGCTCGGCATGCTCGTCGAGTTCCTCGCGATCCGCCCGATCTCGACGAACCGCGCCCTGGGGCGCGCCTCGACCGACGTCGCGGTGGTGCTGTCCACCGTCGGGCTGATGATCACCATCAAGGGCCTGGCCCGCATTCCCTGGGGCGACAGCGTCCGCAAGCTGCCCGGCGCGTTCTCCACCGAGACCGTCACCATCGGCAGCCTGGTCATCTCCACGCAGCGCCTGCTGATCATCGTGGTGGCCGCCGTCCTGACGGTCTGCATCTCGCTGTTCTTCGCCCGCACGTCGCTGGGCAAGAAGATGCGCGCCACCTCGCAGAACATCACCGGCGCCAAGCTGATCGGCATCAATACCGGTCACATCTATTCAGCCACCTGGGGGCTCGCCGCGGTCTGCGGCGGCATCGCCGGCGTGCTGGCCGCGCCGATCATCTTCCTGCATCCGGACATGGGGACCCGCATGCTCCTCAAGGGCTTCGCCGCGGCCTGCCTCGGCGGCTTCGGCAGCGTCAGCGGCGTGTTCGTCGGCGGCATCCTGATGGGCATCGTCGAAATCTTCTTCGGTCGCTACCTGGCGACCTCGATGATGGACATATTCGCACCGATCATCATCATCGTCGTGCTGCTGTTCCGCCCGCAGGGCCTGTTCGGCGCGCGCCGCGCCGTGAGGGTTTGAGACGATGCTGTCGGCGCTCCGCAACAATATCCTGCCGCTGTTCTTCATCGCCATCTTCGCGATATCGTTCACCACCGACGCCTATTCGCAGTATCTGATCAACCTGATGCTGGTCTATGTGGTGGTGGCGCAGGGCCTCAACCTCATCCTGGGCTTCGCGGGCATGTTCGCCTTCGCCCATGGCGCGTTCATGGCCATCGGGGCCTATGTCTCGGCGCTGCTGATGAACGAGCTCGGCCTGCCCTATGCCGTCGCGCTGCCCATGGCCGGCCTGTCCGCCGCCGCCGTCGGCTGCGTCATCGGCATACCCGCGATCCGCGTCAGCGGGCTCTATCTCGCCATGGTGACGATGGGCATCTCCGAGATCGTGCAGTGGGTGCTGCGGCACTGGAAGCCGGTGACCGGCGGCACCGACGGCATCGGCGTGGCTTCGCCGAGCTTCTTCGGCTTCGAGTTCAGCGACGACTTCCAGAGCTTCCACATCATCTTCGTCGTCTGCGCGGTGATGACCATCCTCGCGCAGTTCGTGGTCCGCTCGCGCCTCGGAAGGGCCTTCGTCGCGATCCGCGAAGGCGAGATCGCGGCGCAGAGCAGCGGCATCAACGTCGCCCGCACCAAGGTCTTCGCCTTCGCCATCAGCGCATTCTATGCCGGCATCGGCGGGTCGCTGTTCTCGCTGACGCAGCACTACATCAATCCCGAGAACTTCAACCTCTACCAGATGATCATGCAGTTCTGCATGGTGATCGTCGGCGGCAGCGCCAGCCTCGTCGGGCCCTTCATCGGCGCGGCGATCCTGACCTGGCTGCCGGAATTGCTGCGCAGCGCGCAGGCGTTTCAGGAGATCGGCTTCGGCCTGCTGCTGATCGTGTTCGTCATCTTCATGCCGCGCGGCCTCGCCGGCTTCCTCATCGACCGCAACATATTGCCGCGCGAGCGTTTCTCGCGGGCACCCCGCGTCGAGCCGGAACAGAGGGCGGCACCCCCCGTCACCGTGGAGCGCACATGAACCCGTTGCTCAAAGTCGAAGGACTGACGGTGCGCTTCGGCGGCCTGACCGCCGTCGACGGCGCCCGGCTCGAAATCGGCCCGGGGCAGATCCGCGGCCTCATCGGCCCCAACGGCGCCGGCAAGACCACGCTGTTCAACGCGATCTCAGGGCTTGCGCCCACCAGCGCCGGCAGCATTCATCTCGACGGCGTCGACATCACCGCGTTTTCGGCTCCGCGGCGCGCGGCGCATGGCGTGCGGCGGACGTTCCAGACGGTCCAGCTCGTCCAGAGCCTGACCGTCTACGAGAACCTGCTGTTCGGCCTCCATACCGTCGCGGGCGATCCGCTGACGGCCTTCGTCGTCGGACGGCACGCCCGCCGCATGGCGGTCGATCCCGACGCCGTCATCGCCGAGGTGCTCGGCTATCTCGGCATGACCGACCTGCAGGACCGCGTCGTCGACACGCTGACGATCGCGCAGCAGCGCTACCTCGAGATCGGGCGCGCTCTGGTCGCGCGGCCGAAGCTGCTGATGCTGGACGAGCCGACGGCGGGGCTTTCGCCGGCGCAGCTGGAGCGTCTGGATGCGCTCATCGCAAGGCTGCCGGCGGACTGGAACGTCTCGATCCTGCTGGTCGAGCACGTCATCCCGCTGGTGGTGAAGCTGTGCGACCGCATCACGGTGCTCGACCGCGGGCGGGTGATCGCGGAAGGCACCGGCGCGGAGATCGAGAACGACCCGGTCGTCCAGAAGGCCTATCTCGGAGAGCGCCTGGATGCTTGATGTCGCGAATCTCGAGGCCGGCTACGGCCCGCATCTGGTGCTCAAGGGCCTGTCGCTGCAGGTGCCGGAGGGCAGGATCGTGGCGCTTCTCGGCGGTAACGGCGCCGGCAAGACGACCACGCTCAGCGCGATCATGGGATTGATATCGGCGCGCAAGGGGACCGTCACCTTCGACGGCGCCGCCATCCAGTCCAAGCCCGCCCATCGCGTCTTCAGCCACGGCGTGGCGCTGGTGCCGCAATGGCGGGAGCTGTTCCCGGAAATGTCGGTCCGCGACCACCTCGAGCTCGGCGCGATCCAGAGCCGGCGCGGCAAGGCGCCCGGCGCGCATGTCGAAGCGGTGCTCGACCATCTGCCCGAACTGCGCGCGCATCTCGAACGCAGGGCAGGGACGCTGTCCGGCGGCCAGCAGCAGATGGTCGCCATCGGACGTGCGATCGCCTCGCGGCCGAAGCTGCTGATGCTGGACGAGCCCTCGATGGGGCTGGCGCCGCTCGTCGTCAACGAGCTCGGCCGCACCATCAGGCGCCTCAACGCGGCCGGAACCTCGGTGCTGCTGGTCGAGCAGAACATGCATCTCGCGCTGAGCGTTGCCGACTACGTCTACATCATCCGCAACGGAATGATCGTGAAACACGGGGCGACCGCGGCGTTTCACGACGAGCGCGAGCTTTTCCAGTCCTATATCGGCTGATCGCCGACTGCTGCGGCCGTCTCTGCCGCGCGGCGTGCGCTTCCGCTCGCCCGCAGCCCGGTCGCGGAAATATTATCCGCCCGAGCCCGAAAGCCTGGAAGGCGCGCTTGACAGGCCAATATTAATATACAGAATGTAGCGAAATTCCCGAGTATCCCGGCTTTGTTTCGGGTTTGCGTCGGGTGAACAGGGACTCCTGAAGTGTGTGCGCCCGGCTGCATGGCAACGCCAGCCTTTTGCAGTGTCGGACCGTGCGGATTTGCCGCCGCGAAGGCGGCAGATCGATCAACGCTTTCTTTGACGGAGGCATCGAAAAGACGCGCTGACACCAAGAACAAGAATTCGGCCCGAACCGAACTGCAATTGGTCCACGATCATGAAACAAGGGGAACAGTTAAAATGACCAGTTTGCTTTCACGCCGCAAGTTCATCGCAATCACCGCGGTATCCGCGCTTGCGACACCTGCCATCATGCGGTCCGCAATGGCCGCGCCGGTGCCGATCCGGTTCGGAAATGCCGGCGCCGTCGGATCGGGCTGCATGGAGACGCTGATCTTCTCGTCGACCATGCAGAAGGAGGTCCTTCCGTCCTTCGGCCGCTTCGGCAAGGACTACACCTTCTCGATGATCATGACGAAGGGCAGCCCCGAGGTGGTCAATCTCCTCGCTGCCGGACAGGTGGATATCGGCACGCTGTCGTTCTCTTCGCTGTCGGCCGTGGTGCAGAAGGACATGGTGCCGGGCGGCATCAAGGTCATCGCCGACAGCTACCAGGACAGCAAGGGCTTCAGCAACACCTACGCCGTGAAGGAAGGCTCGCCGATCAAGTCGATCGCCGACCTGCGCGGCAAGAAGATCGCCACCAACGGCTTCGGCACCGGCCCCGACATCCTTCTGCGGCTGATGCTCAAGCGCAACGGCCTCGATCCGAAGAACGATGTCGAGCTGCTCGAGATCGGCTTCCCCAACATGGGCCCCGCCATCCGTCAGGACCGCATCGACTGCGGCTGCATGGTGCAGCCTTTCTGGGCCATGGAGCAGGCGAAGGGCGGCCTCAAGGCGGTGTTCACGCAGCGCGACATCCTCGGTGGCTCGTCGCTGCTGTTCCATACGGCGCCGGTGAGCTTCCTGCAGGCCCAGCCGAATGCCGTGCGCGCCTTCCTGGCCGACTACTACGAGGGCATGAAGTGGCTGTACGACCCAGCCAACCGGCAGAAGGCCCTGCAGATCGGCAACGAGGTGACCAAGAGCCCGATCGAGACATTGTCGCCCTACTTCCTTACCGACAATGACTACTATCATGCGCCGGACGGGTGCCTGACGGTCGGCATGATCCAGAACGCGGTCGACGCCATGAAGGAGATCGGGCTGACGACGTCGTCCATCGACGTCGCTCCCGTGCTCGACACCAGCTACCTGCCCGGCAAGTGTTCATGACGTCTTCTGCCAAGATCGTGCTTGCCGGCGTCGGCAAGTCATTCAAGGCGGCCGGAGGCGGCGAGATCGTCGCCGTCTCCGACGCCAGCATCACGATAGGGGCGGGTGAGTTCGTCACCATCGTCGGTCCTTCCGGCTGCGGGAAAAGCACGCTGCTCTACATCATCGGCGGCTTCGTCAGCCGGAGCTCCGGAACCATCACCATGGACGGACGGCCCATCGAGGGCCCGGGGGTCGAGCGCGGCATCGTGTTCCAGGAATACGCCCTGTTTCCGTGGCTCACCGTGGAGCAGAACATCCTCTACCCGCTCAGGCGCCGGAACCTGCCGAAGAACGAGCAGAAGGCGGAGGCGGCGCGGCTGATCGAGGTGATCGGCCTGCGCGGCTTCGAGCGCCGCTTCCCGCGCGAGCTTTCCGGCGGCATGCGCCAGCGGGTGGCCATCGCGCGGACGCTCGCCGCCGATCCCGACGTGCTGCTGCTCGACGAGCCGTTCGGCGCGCTCGATGCGCAGACGCGCGAGATCATGCAGGACGAGCTGCTGCGCGTCTGGCGCGCGACGTCGAAGACGGTCTGCCTGATCACCCACGACGTGACCGAGGCGATCTACCTTTCGCAGCGGGTCCTGATCATGTCGGCGCGGCCGGGGCGCATCATCGACGAAGTGCGGATCTCCCTCGACCGCGACCTGCCGCGCGAGGAGTGCGAGACCTCGGCGGCATTCGCGGAACAGCGCAATGCCGTCTGGCTGAAGGTCCGCCGCGAGGCGCTTGCCGCAGCGACGAGGTAGGTGACATGGTACCAGAGCGTTTGCAGCCTTGGCTCAAGGCATTGGCCTCGCCGGTGATCCTGGTGCTGCTGTGGGAAGCGACGGTGAGGGCGGGGCTTGTCGACGCCGAACTGCTGCCGTCGCCGACGCAGATTCTCGTCGCCCTGCGCGAGATCGGCGCCGCGGAGCTCATGCCAGAGCTTGCAGCGACGCTGTTCCGCATCGCCGTCGGCTTTGCGCTGGCTGCGGTGTTCGGCGTGCTGCTGGGCAGCTGGATGGCGCTCAGCGAGCGGGCCAACGGCTTCTTCTATCCCATCCTCGCATCCACCTACGCCATTCCCAAGTCGTCCTTCATTCCGCTCTTCATCCTCTGGTTCGGCATCGGATTCTGGCCCATCGTGCTGGTGGTCTTCATCGCCTGTGCGCTGCCGGTCGTGGTCTATACCTTCCACGGGATTTCGGATGTGCCGCGGCTGCGCATCTGGAGCGCGCTGAGCTTCGGCGTCTCCGGCCGCGACCTGTTCTGGTCGGTGCAGCTTCCCGCCGCGATGCCGGAAATACTGGTCGGCATGCGGATCGCGCTGGGCTTCGCCTTCACCGTCGCGATCGCCGGCGAGATGATCGTCAGCACGACCGGCCTCGGCAAGCTCATCTTCAGCTATGGGGAGGGCGGGGTCTACGCGTCCATGTTCGCGGTGATCTCCGTGCTTCTCGTCGTGGCATACCTGGCCGATCTGCTGTTCATGGCGTTCATGAACCACTATCTGCGCTGGCTCGACAGGGGTCACGTCTCCGGAGGGCACGCGTGATGAACATGACGGCACGCCTGCGCGGCGCATTCGCGGCCTCCTATTCCCTGATCCTGGTCTGCCTCCTGTGGGAGGCGGTCGCCGGCGCCGGGCTCATCCGCGAGGTCTTCCTGCCGCGTCTGTCGGTGGTGCTCGAGCGGCTCTTCGCCATGATCGCCGACGGCTCGCTGATCGAGCCGATCGCGGTCAGCATCGCACGCAGTGCGGCGGGGCTCGCCATCGCCGTCGTGGTCGGCAGCATCCTCGGCTTCCTGTCGGCGCGCTCGCGGATCGTCGATCTGCTCGTCTCGCCGCTGCTCTCGATCGGCCAGCCCCTGCCGAAGGTGGCGCTGATCCCGATCCTCATCCTGTGGCTGGGCGTCTACAGCAGCTCCAAGGTCGCGCTGGTCTTCATCACCTGCGTGTTTCCGATCGCGATCTCCGTGCAGGCGGCGGCGTGCGCGGTGCCGAAGATATTGCTGTGGTCGTCGCGTTCGCTGGGCGCATCCGAATTCGACGTGATCCGCTCGGTGTTGCTGCCGGCGTCGCTGGCGGGGCTTATGTCCGGCCTGCGCGTCGCCCTGCCGCTGGCCCTGCTGGCCACGTTCACCGCCGAGATGATCGGCGGCGGCGGCGGTCTCGGGGCCGCGCTGATGTATTCGCAGCGGCTGTTCGATACCCCGACCGTCTATGCCTACCTGCTGGTCATGCTGCTGATGGGGATCGGGCTCGACCAGCTCTTCCTGCGGCTGCGCCATCGCCTGCTGCGCTGGGACGAGGAGAAGTGACAGACGCGGCGGCGCGCGGGGCCGGTTCTGCCGCGCGACCTGCCGCGCCCGAGCCGCTAGAGCGGCAGACGCCCGGATATATCCGGGCGTCCGCTCTCGCTCTTTGATTCAGCCGCATTTGTGCGACGCCAAGTGATTCCACTTGGCTGCAAAATGCTCTAGGCCGCGATCGCGGCGCGCAACCGTCCCATCATCATCGCGGCCCGCGCGGCCTCGCGCCCCTTCTCGACGAAATGCGAGCGGTAGATGGCGATATGGTGCTCCGTCTCCTGGAACTGGTGCGGTGTCAGCGACACCGACAGGACGGGAACGCCCGAATCCATGCCCGCGCGCATCAGCCCGTCCACGACGGCCTGGGCGACGAATTCGTGCCGGTAGATCCCGCCGTCGACGACGAAGGCGGCCGCCGCGACCGCGGCATATCTCCCCGTTGCGGCGAGATCGCGCGCCAGCAGCGGCATCTCGAAGGCACCGGGGACGTCGTAGACATCGACCTGATCGGCGGGGATCAGTTCGCAGAAGCCGTCGAGCGCGCGGTTGACGATCTCGGCATGCCAGTTGGCCTTGATGAAGGCGAAGCGGGTGGGTGTCATCGTGATCTCCTTTGGTAGCGACACGTCACCCAAGGCGATCACGCACGGCCACATGGTCCGCAGGACCACCTGGCCGCCCGTTCTCTTTCATCCGGACTGTGACCGTCGGCTCAGGCGTCTCACCTGATCTGCTGACCCTTCCGCGGAAGGCGCTCGCGGGCTCGCGGCACGAAGCCGCATACCGCCGGTGGGGATTTCCACCCCGCCCTGAGAACATCGGGATACTAGGCGGGACACCGCCGGCTTGGCAATGGGACCGGCGCCGCTATACCGTCAGCCATCGCTCGATCTCGGGATTGGCGGCGGCGGTCCTTCCGTCGCCCTCATAGACGACCTGGCCCTTGTCCAGCACGATCGCGCGGTCGGCCATGCTGCTGGCGAGGCCGAGATTCTGCTCGACGATCACGATCGAGAGGCCGTGTTCCGCCGCGACGGCGGGAATGAGTGAGCCGAGCTCCTGGACGATGCTTGGCTGTATGCCTTCGGAAGGCTCGTCGAGCAGCATGACCGACGGTCGTCCGCACAGCGCCCGGCCGATCGCCAGCATCTGCTGCTGGCCGCCGGACAGGGTTCCGGCCTTCTGCCGCCGCCGTTCGGCCAGTATCGGAAAGAGTCCGTATATGTATTCCGGTATCTTGTCGCCGGAGGGTGCCGCACGCGTTCCCATCCGCAGGTTTTCCTCGACCGTCAGCTTGGGAAAGATGCCGCGGCCTTGCGGCACATAGGCGATGCCCATGCGGGCGATCTCGTGGGTCTGCCTGCCGCGGAGCGGCTCGCCTTTGTAGGAGACCTGCCCGCCGCTCGCCGGCACGATGCCCATGATCGTGCGCAGGAGCGTGGTCTTGCCCATGCCGTTTCGGCCGAGGACGGCCACGCATTCGCGGTCGCCGACGGTGAAGTCGACCTTCCGCAGCACGGTTACGCCGCCATATCCTGCCTGGAGTTCCTCGACCTGCAGCAAGCCGGCCCCCTTCCTTCGTCGATTGTCCTAGTGGTGGCCCAGATAGATGTCGCGGATGAAGCTGTCGTTGCGGATCTCGTCGAGCTTCCCGTCGCGGATGAGCTGGCCCTGGTGCATCACGCAGGTGCGGCAGTCGAGATTGCCGACGAAGGACATGTCGTGCTCCACGACGATGGTGGTGCATGTCCTGCTGAGCTCCTTGACCAGCAGGGCCGTCCTGGTGCTCTCCTCGCGGGTCATGCCGGCCGTGGGCTCGTCGAGGAGCAGCAGCTTGGGTTCGTGGACGAGGCACAGGCCGAGCTCGAGCCACTGCTTCAGGCCATGGGCCAGTTCACCCGCGACGCGTCCGGCATGGGCGTCGAGCCCCAGCCGCGCCATGAGGTCGGGCAGGTTCGACAATGCCGCGGCCTTGCCCGAGGTCTCGGCGGATACGACGAGGTTCTCCTCGACCGTCAGGGAGGGGAAGACCGAGGGCACCTGGAATTTCCGCAGGATGCCGGCTCTCGCGAAGCGGAACGCCGGCGAGCCGGAAAGCCTGATCCCGTCGAAGCTGATTTCCCCGCCGTCGCAGCGGGAGACGCCGCAGACCATGTTGAGCAGCGTGCTCTTGCCGGCGCCGTTGGCGCCGATCACGCAGACGAGCTCGTTCGGGAAGACGTCGAGCGAGACGCCCTGGATCGCCTTGACGCCGCCGAAGTGCTTGCGCAGGTCGCTTATGTGAAGAAGCGGCCTGGTCATGGGCGCACCGCCCGCGCGACGCGGGAGAACAGGGCGCGTGCGGCGTCGCCGCGCAGGCTCGCGATGCCGCGCGGCAGCAGGAAGACCGAGAGCACGAAGAACGAGCCGATGGCGAGCTGCCACAGGCGCGGATCGTAGGAGCTCACTTCCTGCGACAGGCGCCAGACGACGAATGTTCCGACAAACGGGCCGATCAGCGTGCCACGCCCGCCGATGAGCACCCATACGACGACCTCGATGGAGAACAGCGGTCCGATGAATTCGGGCACGACGACCCCGGCCGAGGCGACGAAGAGCGTGCCGGCGAAGCCGGCGATGGTCGTCGACAGCACCAGCGTCTTTGTCAGCTCCAGCGACGGATTGATGCCCAGCGTCAGGGCGCGGGGTTCGTTGTCGACCACTGCCGCGAGCCGCCGGCCGAAACGCCCCCTGCAGAGGCGGTCGAGCAGGAGCAGAGCCGCGGCGGCGATCAGCAGCACGGCGAAATAGCGCTTCGCCGGCGTGTCCAGCACCGCGTGTTCCGACAGGGAGCGCAGGCCGAGCGGCGGCAGGCCGACGATGCCGTTGTCGCCGCCGGTGAGGCTCGACCAGCTGATCGCCACCTGGTGGAAAATCTGCACGATGGCGACCGTGACGATGAGGAACAGCGCGCCGCGGATGCCTGCCGTCAGCAGGAAGACGCCGAGGATCGCGCCGGCCAGCGCGCATATCGCAAGGGCGGCAACCAGGCCGGCAAGCGGCCCCCATTCATTGCCCAACTGCATGGAGACGATCGCGTAGGCATAACCGCCGAGCCCGAAGAAGGCGGCGTGGCCGAAGCTCGGCAGGCCGCCTTTGCCCCACAGCAGATCGAGGCTCAGCGCGAAGATGCCGAGGATCAGCGCATCCTGCACGATCGACATTCCGTAGACTGTGCCCCACAGCGGATAGGCCGCGAGGAAGGCGACGCCGATGCCGACCGTCAGGGCCATCCTGCCATGCGCGGGTCGCGTGCTCTCACTGCTCATTGCTCGGTCATCCTGATACGAGGCCCTTGGGACGCAGCCGCACGACGATGATCGCCAGAGCGAGCACGATCGCCTGCGGGAAGGCGCCGCCCAGCCGGAAGCTGAAGAAGGATTCGAAGAAGCCGATGAAGGCGCTGCCCGCGAGCACGCCGCCGATCGATCCCGTGCCGCCGACGATGACGACGAAGAAGGACCTGATGAGATAGGCGAGCCCCATGCCGGGGAAGATCGAGGTGAGCGGCGCGACCAAGACGCCCGCCAGCGCGGCGAGGCCTGCGCCGAGCCCGAAGGCGATGCGGTAGGTGGCCGCGACGTCGACGCCCATGGCCCGCGCCATCTCCGGGTCCTGGATCGCGGCGCGCAGGTTGAGGCCGAAGTTCGTCGACCTGTAGGCGATCATGCCGAGGAGCAGGACGGCGGCCGCGCAGCCGATCACGAAGATGCGGTAGAGCGGATAGGGCGTCCCGAAAACGTCGACGAGGCCGGGGAGAGGGTTCATCACGCTGTAGGGCGACGAGCCGAACCAGAGCTCGACCAGCTTCTGCACGACGAGGCTGACGCCGAGCGTGGCGATGATCGTATCGATGGGCCTGCGGTAGAGCAGGCGGATGATGGTCGATTCCAGCAGGATGCCGAAGCCCGCCCCGAGCAGCGGCGCGATGGCAAGGGCGAGCCAGAAGCCGCCGATCTGCGCGGCGATCACCGCCACATAGGCGCCGAGCATGACGAACTCGCCATGCGCCAGGTTGATGACGTTCATCATGCCGAAGATGATCGCCATGCCGACCGAGATGAGGATGAGGATGCTGATCAGGCTGAGCGCGGTGAGGATCGTGAGCGGCAGTGTATCCATGCGCTTCGGGCCCCCCGCCCATGACCCCGGCCGCTCGACTTGGAGAGGCTGTCGGGCTTTGCGACAGATATGTTAATTATGTACATTGTAGAAGCGATCGCGGCGGATGCAATCCCATTTGCCCGCCGGCCCGGAAAAAACCTGACGCCCGCCTCGCTGCAATGAGGGCGGCTCCTGCAAAGAAGGCGCGAAGCCTTGGTTCAACGCCATATCCAGGGGGTGTCGGGGAAGGGGATTGCCTGCGGTGCAGGCCCTGTATATGTTAATCATGTACATTTTCTGAAAGTCCCGGACTTCATTCGCACGACCCGTCGCAACACTGATCGCAGGTGGAGATAGAAGTGGCCGCTGTTGACATCGACCTGACAAACACCAGCACCGCGCTTGTCGTGGTGGACATGCAGAACGGGTACCTGCACGAGAAAGGCGCCTTCGCGCGTCTTTGGCCGGAGGCCAACAATCGCGAGGTCAAGCCGGTCGACCCGGCGAAGGATTTCGCGGCAGCCAGCCGGCAGTTCGACCTGGCGCTGCTGCGCCAGGCGATCCCGCATTGCAAGCGGCTGATCGAGGCGGCCCGCCGCGCGGGCGTTCCGGTCATCTTCGTCAAATATGTCTACCGCAAGGACTACAAGGATGGCGGCGTGCTCATCAGGAAGGTGAACCCTGCCTTCCGCGATGTCGGCTACGTGGCCGAGGGCACCTGGGATGCTGAGATCATCGACGAGCTGACGCCGCAGCCGGGCGACTTCATCGTCAACAAGGCACGCTTCAGCGCCTTCTATGCAACCACCCTCGAGACCGTCCTGCGCAGCCTGAACGTCGAGACGCTGGTCGTGTGCGGCGTCACGGCACATGTCTGCGTCGAAAGCACCGCGCGCGACGGGCACATGCGCGACTACCAGGTGGTGATCGCCAGCGACGCCAGCGGGGAGGTGAACGAGATCTGGAAGCAGACCGCGCTTGCCAGCTTCAGCCTGGCCTTCGGATGGGTGCTTCCGGTCGACGACATCGTCGCCGCCTGGGAGGTGCCGCGGCTGTCGGAGAATGTTCGGCAGGCCGCGTCCGTCTGAACCTTCTGAATATGTACTTTTCGTAATTAAATTAGCTTAATACTGTATACGAATGCTTTGAGGCGGCTTATAAGGTTGATCTGCTTGGCTCAACAGGAGTGATCAATGCGCATTCCCCGTCGGACGTTGTTGAAAGGCATTACTGGCAGTGCGGCTGCAGGCATCTTCAGCGTCGCCGCGCCCTCGATCCTGCGTGCGCAGGACGAGGTCAAGATCGGGTTCATCGCGCCGATTTCAGGCCCCTTCGCGCTCCCCGGCATCGACATGATGCAGGCTTCGCAGCTGGCGGTGGACGAAATCAACGCCGCCGGAATCGCGGGGCGCAAGTTCACCCTGCTCGTCGAGGACAACAAGCTCGAGCCCAAGGCGACGCTCGATGCGGCGCGCAAGCTCATCCAGCGCGACGGCGTCGACGCCATCATCGGCGTCCTGAGCAGCCCCGACCGCGTGGCGGCGCTCAGCGTCACCAACGCCGCCGAGAAGCTGTTCATCTATCCTGCCTTCTATGAAGGCGGCGAATGCCACAAATATTTCTTCTCCACCGGCAGCGTGCCCAACCAGTCGGTCGACCCGGTCGTGCCCTGGCTGATGAAGAACGTCGGCAAGCGCGTCTATGTGATGGGCAACGACTTCCTCTACCCGCGCGGCATGGCCAAGCTGATAAAGGAGGCCGTCGCGCGTGAGGGCGGGGAGTTCGTCGGCGAGGAATACTATCCCTTCGGCACGGGCGAATACGGCGCCATCTTCCAGCGCGCCGGGGCGGCGAAGGCCGACGTCATCTGGGTGATGGATGCCGGCCAGCCTGTCATGGTGCAGCAATATAGGCAGTTCGAGATGAAGCCGCAGCTCATCACGACGATGATCCACGAGAACCTGACGGCCCAGGCCGGCGGTGCGGCCGAGGGGGTCCTGGCCAATTCGACCTACTTCAACAGCGTCGACACGGACGAGAACAGGAAGTTCCTCGCGGCCTATCGCGACCGCTTCGGCAAGAAGATCCATCCGACCACCTTCGGCGAGGCGCAGTACGATTCCGTATGGCTCTATGCGAAGGCCATCGAGAAGGCCGGCAGCGCCGACAGGGACAAGGTGCTCAAGGCGCTGGCCGAGGTGGAGTTCGCCGGGCCGCAGGGCCGCGTGAGCTTCTCGGCAGCCAACCAGCATGCGCGCGTCAACAGCTTCGTGGGACGGGTCAACGCCGGCGGGCTGATCGACATCGTCGAGAGCTTCGGCCAGACCGACCCCGTCGTCCCTGGCTGCAAGCTCGGCTAGAGCATTTTGCAGCCAAGTGGAATCACCTGGCGTCGCACAAATGCGGCTGAATCAAACAGCCGGAGCGGCAGCCCGGATATATCCGGGCGTCAGCCGCTCTAGCCAGTTCCGGTCGGGCGGCCGCGGCTCGCCGCCGCCCGGTGGAATCTCATCGATGACGCGCTTCAGCCGGGAAGGGCGTCGTCCGTCACGGCGGCCGCGATCACATCGAGCGCCGCGCGGTCGTCGTCCCCGGGTGCCGCCCGCGCAACGTCGAGGTACAGCTCCATGTTGCGGCGCGCGCGCTGCGCGGCCGATGATGCGTGCGGGGCGGCAGGCGGCCGCCGTCCGGCAGCGCGCATGATGATGAGCTGCTCGTAGCGCTCGATCTCCAGTTCGGCGGCAAGCACACGGCGATAGGCGCTTCCCGCCTCGTCCTGCGACAGGTGGCGATGCCCTTCCTTGACCCTGCGCCGGGCCGAGCGCATGGCGCGCACCACCTCGTGCCAGGCTGCGGTGCCGCGCAGCAGCTCCGCACAGGTGGCCCGATCGAGCTCGGCTTCTCCGGCAGCCGCCGACCAGGCGCCGAAAAGCAGCAGGTTCACGTCGATGCCGAGGCTGTCCTGCAGCCTCAGGCACGCGGGCGCGACGCCGGGCTGGCGGTAGAACCGGACCGAAAAATCCCAGAAGGGATTGCTGTCGAGGTCGAACGGCATGCAGGCGTCTCGCATCGCATCGTCCATCCCACCCTGGCATGCGGCGAGGCTGGCCGGAAGCCCGCGCGAGGCCGAAGACGGCAGATCGCGACTAGTCGATCTGCCCCATTTCCTTCAGCACCTCGTTTGCCGCCTTGAAGGCGTCGAGGCCCGCGGGTATGCCGCAATAGACGGTGGCGTGGAGGAGGACTTCCTGTATCTCCTTCGGGGTCACGCCATTGTTGATCGCGCCGCGGACATGGAGCCTGATCTCGGCGGCGCGGTTCAGCGCCGTGAGCATGGCCAGGTTGAGCATGCTGCGGGTCTTGAGGTCGAGCGTGTCGCCGCCCCAGGCATAGCCCCAGCACCACTCCGTCGTGATGCGCTGGAAAGCCATCATGAAGTCGTTGGCGTTCTCGATGGAGCGGTCGACATATTCGGCGCCCAGCACCTGGCGCCGACGTTTCAGGCCCTCGTCGAAGAGCTGGTCGATGGTCTTGTCGTTATTGCTCATTTCGTGCACCTTGCTCTTTGACATACAAAATTACAGTATGGCGAGAATCGGATTCGCCAAGCGATCCGGTCCAGCCCTCAGCGTAGAAGCGGGACGCGAGCACGTCCGAAGGGAGCCAGCAGGATGACGATGCCGGGCGTGAACGACGACATGTCGATGCGGGTGCAGACCCTGCCGGGCCTGCGCGAGCAGGTCGCCGAACGGCTGCGGCTGGCGATCGCGACCGGCAAGTTCCCGGCCGGCGCGCGGCTCATCGAGCGCGAGCTGTGCGAGATGATGGGCGTGTCGCGCACCTCGCTGCGCGAGGCGCTCCGCGAGCTGCAGGCCGACGGCCTGATCACGCTGCAGCCGAACAAGGGCCTCAGCGTCACGGTGGTGACCGAAAAGACCGCGCGCTCGATCTACGAGGTCCGCGCGACGCTGGAGGGACTGGCGGCGCGCCTTTTCGCCCGCAACGCGACGGATGCCCAGATGAAGGCGCTGCGCCAGAGCGTCGACCGTCTGGCTGAGGTGTACGAGGATTTTTCCGCCGAAGCCTTCATCACCGCCAAGACGCGGTTCTACGACATCCTGCTGGAAGGTGCGGGAAACGAGGTCGCGGCGGACATGCTGCGGCGCATCCACACGCGCGTCTCGCAGCTGCGCGTCGTCTCGCTGAGCAGCGAGGAGAGGGCGCAGCAGTCGATCCGCGAGCTGCGCAGCTTCCTCGACGCGCTCGAGAAGCGTGACGAGCAACTGGCCTGGCAGGTCTGCACGGCGCATGTCGAGGCCGCCGCCGCCGCGGCGCTGAGGTCGATCGGCAAGACCGGCGGCTGATTCCGTGTAAAGCCCGTGCATCATGGCGGTTACATCGACTTGACCGAGATGCCGCCGTCGACATGCAGCACCTCGCCGGTGATGAAGCCGGCGTCGCGGCCGAGCAGGAAGGCGATGGCCGCGCCGATCTCGTCCTCCTCGCCCAGCCGGCCGAGCGGAGTCTGCGCCCGGCGCTTGGCGTAGCCCGCTTCGTCGACGATGGCGCGCGCGCCGGGGGTCGGCACCGCTCCGGGCGCGACGGCGTTGACGCGGATACCCTGCGGGCCGAGCTCGACCGCGAGCTGCCGCGTCAGCGACACGATCGCGCCCTTCACGGCGGTGTAGGCGGCGGTATTCGCCATGCCGAGATCGGCCGCGGGAGAGGCGAGGTTGACGACCGCCGCATGGGCTTCGCCGCGATGCGCGAGCAGCGCCTGCACGCCCCAGAGCGGTCCCTTGATGCCGACGGCCAGCATGCGGTCGAGCACGTCTTCCTCGATGCCGTCGACCGGCCCATAGCGGATCCACATCGCGTCGTTGACGACGCCGGTCAGCGGACCGAACGCGTCGCGCAGGCCTGCGGCGGCGCTGAAAAGGGCGCTGCGGTCCGATGCGTCGGCCGGCAGGGCCAGCGCCCGGCCGCCCGCGTCGGCGATCGCCGCGGCCGTGCCCCGGGCCAGACCGGCATCGATGTCCAGCACGCCCACCGCGCCGCCGCGTGCGGCGACGATGCGCGCCGCCGCGGCGCCGATCCCCCGGCCTGCGCCGGTGACGAGAACGACCTGGCCCTTGAGTTCGTCCGACATGAATTCCTCCTTGCGTCCCGACCCGGCCTTCGCCTTCAGGAAGGCTGCGGCACGCCGCCGTAGAGTCCCCAGAGCTGCGTCGCCAGCGTGCCTGCATCGACCGGCAGTTCGATGCCGGTGATCGCGCCGGCATCGTCCGACAGCAGGAAGGCGATGGCGTTGGCGACCTGCTCCGGCTTCACCAGCCGCCCGAGCGCCGTCTGGCGGATCATGGTGTCCGGGTTGCGCTCGCCGCGCGCATAGCTCGCCTCTACGGCGGGCGTCCGCGTCGGGCCGGGGCAGACGCAATTGACGCGAACGCCGCGCCTGCCCCAGGCGACCGCCAGGTTGCGCGACATATTGATGATGCCCGCCTTGGTCGGCCCGTAGGCCTGCAGCGGGCTGGAATTGAACGCGGTGATGGAGCCCACGGTGACGATGGAGCCCGCACCGCGCGCGAGCATCCCCTTGCCGAAGCTGGTCAGCGTGCGGAACGTGCCGGTCAGGTTGACGCGCAGGATGGAATCCCATTCGTCGAAATCCTGCGCCTCCGGCAGGTGCGGATTCTCCAGATGCGCGGCCACGGCCGCCAGCCCGGCGCAGGGGCCCACCTCTCGCTCGACCCATTGCGCCGCCGCGTCGATGCTGCGCGCGTCGCCGATGTCGATCTCGGCCGCGACCGCGCCGTGTCGTGCGGCCACCGCGTGCGCCTGCTCGACGTTGCGGTCGAGCACCACGACCTGCCAGCCCTGGGCGCGCAGCCGCGCGACGCAGGCCTCGCCGATGCCGCCGGCGCCGCCGGTGACTGCCGCGACGGGCGCATGGGAGGATGCGCCCATCGTCACAGTACCTCGTAGAGGGCTTCGATGATGCGGCGTGCGCGGGGGCCGTTGTCGCCGCGGGCGTGCATCTTGTTGCAGGAATAGGAGAAGCCGATCTTCGCGTCCGGATCGCCCATGCCGATCGAGCCGCCGAAGCCGTGATGGCCGAAGGCGCGCGGATTGGGACCCATCCAGACCGAGACGGGCGTGTTGAGCAGGATGCCGCGCGCCTGGTGGTAGGGGCGCTGCTGCATGCATTCCGTCTGGTTGTGCTGTTCGGTCAGCATGTCCTCGACGGTCTTCGGCGACATCAGCCTGACGCCGTCCAGTTCGCCGCCGCGCGCGAAGGCGGCGTAGACGCGCGCCACCGCGCGGGCATTGCCGTGGCCGGATGCGCTGGTGATCTCGGCGCGCCGCCAGGCGGTGGAGTTGAGCGTCACCGGCAGGGGCTCGTCGGGGAACTGGGTGAAGCCCTTGGCGACGAGCTCGTCGGGACTGGTGTCGCGCTTGGCGAGCAGGGTGCCCTCGACGGTCGGCACCAGCGTCGCGCAGCGGGCGATGTCGGCGTCGGACATGTTGCCGTACTGGTAGTCGACGCCGAGCGGGCCGAGCACCTCGTCGTGGATGAATTGCGGGAAGCGCTTGCCGGTGACGCGCCGCACAACCTCGCCGAGCAGATTGCCCTGCGTATGGATGTGGTAGGCGGCGGTGGTGCCCGGCTTCCACAGCGGCGCCTGCTTCTCCAGCGCCCCGACGATGGCGTCGCAGTCGAAGACCGCGCCCTTCCACAGCGGATCGAGCACGACCGGAAGGCCGGCGGTATGATCCAGCAGGTGGCGGACGAGCACGCCTTCCTTGCCGTTCTGCGCGAATTCCGGCCAGTAGGTCGAAACCGGCGCGTCGGGATCGACCAGCCCGCGATCGATCAGGATGTTGAACGACATGCCGGCGATGCCCTTGGCCACCGACATCATGCAGACGATGGTGTCCTTCTCCCAGGGCTGGCTGAAGGCTGGCTCCCTGAAGCCGCCCCACACGTCGACGACCTTTTTCCCGTCCACGTAGACGGTGGCCGACGAACCGATCTCCTCCTCGACGCGATAGTTTTCGACGAATGCCTCGGCGACCTTGGCATAGGCCGGGGCAAACTCGCCATGCAGGCGGAAATCGTGGCCGCGCGCGGTGACCGTGGTGTCGAGCTGCATGGTTCCTCCCCGAAAAAGCTGCTTCCGCTCTTGCTAACAGATTGTATGACAGTACGTCAACATGACGGTATAATCACGAATTGCGAGGGAGGTCCAGCCTGACGATGTCGGGAAGATCGTCCGACAGCGCAGGCCAGCGCTCGCGGACGGCTGGGTCGTGGCCAGGGATCAGCAGGTCGTCGCGCCCTTCGGCCAGTTCCTCGCAGCGGCGAAAGCCCTCCAGCATCTCGCCGACATGGTAGACGAGCGGGAAGGGCGCCCGGCGCAGGCGGTTTTCGGAGAAATGGAATGCGTCGGACGCCAGCACCAGCGGTCCGCGCCCGGTCATCACGCGTACGACCTGCAACCCGCCGGTGTGGCCTCCGACACGATGCAGGGTGATGCCGGGAAACAGCTCCGACATGCCGTCGTGGAAGCGGATTCGGCCTGCATAGAGCAGCTTCACCGCCTCCAGGACATCGGACACGCCGAAGGGCGCGCGCAGGCAGGCATGGCACATCGGCCTGCCGGTGGCGTAGCGCATCTCCTCGTCCTGCAGGTGGAAGGTGGCGCGCGGAAATGCGTCGAGCGAGCCGGCGTGATCGTAGTGCAGGTGGGTGAGCACGACATGCTCCACCTGCGCCGCCACGACGCCTGCCTCGGCCAGCAGTTCCGCCGGCGCGCGCAGGAGCGTCCGGCCGCGTTCCGCCGCGGCCTCGGCGCCGAAGCCGGTGTCCACCACCACCAGGCGGCCATGGCCGCGAATGACCCAGACATAGTAGTCGAGCGGCATCGGGCCGTCGTGGAGGTCCATGCCGGGCATGAAGTTTTCGCGGCGCGGCCGCTCCGGGCCCGTCGTCGCATAGCGCAAGGCCAGGACTTCGTAGGTCGGCGTGGCGGTCATCGGCTCCCTCCCGGATTCGCTTGATGTATCATACTGTCGTGCTGTATGACAAAATCTATCTCGGCTTGCCGCGTGGCGGTGCAACTCTCGTCGCGGGCGGCTGCATCAGGAGGAAATTCGGCAATGGCGGACAGCAATATCGGTTTCATCGGGCTCGGCGCGATGGGCATGCCGATGGCCAGGCGGCTGGTGGAGGCGGGCTACCGGCTGACGGTGTTCGACGCGGATGCCGGCCGCACGAAGGACGCTGCGGCATCGCTCGGCGCCGGCGCGGCCTCCGGTCCCGGCGAGCTTGCCGCCGCCTCGGACGTGATCGTCACCATGCTGCCGAGCAGCGCCATCGTGCGGCAGGTCATGGAGGCGGACGGGGGCGTTCTCGCCCGCCTGAAGGCGGGCGCGCTCGTGTTGGAGATGTCGAGCGGCGAGCCGGACATCACCCGCGGGCTTGCCGCGCTCGTGGCGGCGAAGGGAGCTTCGCTCGTCGACGCCCCGGTTTCCGGCGGCGTGCCGCGCGCGCGTACCGGCGAACTGACCATCATGGCCGGGGGTAACCAGGCCGATATCGATGCAGCCATGCCCATACTCAATGCCTTGGGCAAGGTCATCCCTACAGGCGGGATCGGCACCGGCCATGC